>JACXTT010007053.1_pt1 | contig 15929 bp, 16 predicted proteins | sample 9270951 | NCBI WGS metagenome assembly JACXTT01 (sample SAMN15532306, study PRJNA645909) | rock metagenome | isolation source: weathered quartz diorite | place: Puerto Rico | collected 2017-06-21 | reverse complement strand
CGCGAGGCGGCGCGCCGCACGCTCCGCCGGCTCGGCGCGCGTCGCCCGCCGACCTGCGAGTGCCCCGTCGTGTTCGACGCCGAGACGGCGGCGTCCCTCCTCCGCCATCTCGCGGGGGCGATCTCCGGCTCCGCGCTCTACCGCCGCATGTCGTTCCTGATGGACCGGCTCGGCGAGCAGGTGGCGTCGCCCGCGGTGACCGTGGTCGACGATCCCCTCCGCCCGGCCGGCCCGGCGTCGCGCCCGTTCGACGGCGAGGGCGTCCGGCAGAGCCGGCGCATGGCGGTCGAACGCGGCGTGCTCCGCACCTACCTCCTCGACTCGTACTCCGCGCGGCGGCTCGGTCTCCGCACCACCGGGCACGCGGCGCGTGGCATCGGTGACGCGCCCAGCACGGCACCGACGAACTTCACCCTCGAGCCCGGCCCGTACACCCCCGCGACGATCATCGGATCGGTCGCGCGCGGCCTCTACGTCACCGAGTTGATCGGCTTCGGCGTCAACCCGGTGACCGGGGATTACTCACGCGGGGCGGCGGGAATGTGGATCGAGAACGGGGAGCTCGCCTACCCTGTCGAGGAGCTCACCATCGCCGGCAACCTGCGCGACATGCTGCGCGACGTCGAGATGGTCGGGAGCGATCTCGTGCTGCGCAACGCGGTCGCTTCACCGACGGTGAAGATCGCGCGGATGACGGTGGCCGGGGCCTGAGGACCTACTCCGCCTCCTCGTCCTCGTCCTCATCATCGTCATCGTCGTCCCAGTCATCGTCGTCGTCGTCCAGATCCTCGTCCTCGTCGAGGTCATCGTCCTCGACATCGTCGACGTCCTCGTCCTCCTCCTTCGCCTGCGGCCCGGCCAGGAGGATGGATCGCGTGAGACGCTCTTCCATGCCGTGTCCCCTCTTCAGGATGCACCCCAGTCTAGGAAAGCTCGCGCGACTGCTCACATCACATTTGCCCGGCCCTGTCCATCACGCGGCGAGCTCTCGCTCTCGATCTCGAAGCCGAGCGCGTGGATCATCGCCACCGCCTCCGCGTGCGGCTGACCGGGTGTCGTGAGATAGCCCTCGACGAAGATCGAGTCGGCGGCGAAGAGCGCGAGTCCCTGGGCAGCACCGAGTGCTCGCTCGCGGCCGCCGGCGGCACGGATCTCCGCGGTCGGATTCGTCAGCCGAAAGAGCGCGAGCGCGCGCAGACAATCGGCGGCGGCCGGCGGCCGGCGGCTGTCGAGCGGCGTCCCCTCGATCGGATGGAGGAAGTTGACCGGCAGCGAGGCGACGGCGAGGCGGCGCAGATCGGCGGCCACGTCGACCAGGTCGGCGTGGCTCTCCCCCATGCCGACGATGACCCCCGAGCAGGCCGCGAGCCCGGCGCGCGTGCCGTCGACGACGGTGGCGATCCGGTCGTCGTAGGTGTGCGTTCCGCAGATGGCGGGATAGAAGCGCCGGCTCGTGTTGAGGTTATGATTCACGAAGTCGACGCCGGCGGCGCGCAGGGTACGCGCGTCACCCTCCCCCATGAGCCCGAGCGAGACGCACAGCTCGAGGTCGGGATGCTCGGCGCGGATCGCGCGCGCCGCGCGCGCGAAGTGCGCGATGTCGTTCGCGCTGGGCCCGCGCGCGCTCACCACCATGCAATAGCGGCCCGCGCCGCTCGCCGCCGCTCGGCGCGCACCCTCGACCAGCTCGGCGACCGGCAGGAGGCGGTAGCGGCGGATGTCGGCGGTCGACACCGCCGACTGCGAGCAGTAGGCGCAATCCTCGGGGCAGAGCCCGCTGCGCGCGTTCTGCAGCACGCAGAGCTTCACCCCCCGGCCGCGGTGGCGCACCCGGGCGGCGAAGGCGGCCCACAGCACGCTGGGCAGCTCGGTGTCGGGCGAGTCGAGGAGGGCGAGGGCGTCGGCGCGGTCGAGCGGTTCGTCGCGCACCGCTCGCTCGGCGAGCGGCTGCCAGCGGCCGGCGCGCGCGAGGGCGTCGGCGAGGTCGGGGAGCGCGGTCGTCATCCCGCGCTTCCCTAGCGCGCGAGCGACGGGTGCCGCAACCCCATTGACAGGACGCGCGGCACGGCCGAGTATGCGTACGGGATACACAAAGTCCATGAGCGCGAACGCTGTCGCCTCCGTCCCGACCGGTCCCGAGCTCGCGGCGCTGCTCGCCCCGCTCGGCGACGCCGCCTACGATGGTGCGCGCTGCGCCGCGCTCGCCGGCACGATCGCCGAGATCGAGGCGCTCAAGCGCACGCGGCGCGCGGTGATCCTGGCGCACAACTACCAGCGCCCCGAGATCTTCCAAGTGGCGGACTTCGTCGGCGATTCGCTCGAGCTGGCCCGTCAGGCGACGCGCGTGGCGGCCGAGGTGATCGTCTTCTGCGGCGTCCACTTCATGGCCGAGACGGCGAAGATCCTGAACCCCGCGCGGCGCGTGCTGCTGCCCGACCTGCGCGCGGGCTGCTCGCTCGCCGACAGCGTGACGGGCGAGGAGCTGGCGGCGCGGAAGGCGGAGCTGCGCGCCCTGCACCCGGACCTGGCCGTAGTCGGCTACGTCAACACCACCGCCGACGTCAAGGCCGAGTGCGACGCGTGCTGTACCTCCTCGAACGCGGTGCGTGTCGTCGAGGCGCTGCCGAGCGAGCACATTCTCTTCGTCCCGGACCGCAACCTCGCCGCGTACGTCCAGTCCCAGACGCAAAAGGCGATCATCGCGTGGGACGGCAATTGCTACGTGCATCACCAGATCACGCCCGAGCAGATTCAGGCGGTGCGCACCGCGCTGCCGCACGTTCGCATCCTCGCGCACCCGGAGTGCCGCGCCGACGTGCTCGCCCTCGCCGACGCCGTCCTCAGCACGAGCGGCATGGTACGGTACGCGAAGGAGAGCGAGGCGCGCGAGTTCCTGATCGTCACCGAATGCGGGCTGTCCGACCGGCTGCTGCTCGAGGTGCCGGAGAAGAAGTTCTACAAGAGCTGCAAGCTCTGCCAGTACATGAAGATGATCACCCTCGAGGGGACCCGCGATGCGCTGCGGGATCTCGCGCCCGAGATCGTGGTGCCCGAGGAGGTCCGCGTCCGGGCCGCCCGGGCCCTCGAGCGGATGCTCGAGCTCGGAGGCTGATGCACACCGCTGGCGCCGCGCTCCCCGCCGCGCCGGGCGCCCGTACGATCGCCCCTGCGGTCGCGGTCGACGTCGCCGTCTTCACGGTGCTCGAGGGCCAGCTCCGCGTGCTGGTGGTGCCGGTGCGGCGCGGGGCGTTCGCGGGCCGCTACGCCTTGCCCGGGGGTCGGGTCGGGGTGGAGGAGACGCTCGAGGAAGCGGCGCGCCGCCTGCTCGGCGCACAGACCGGCGTGCGCGGCATCTACCTGGAGCAGCTCTATACCTTCGGCAGCCCCGGGCGCGATCCGCGGGGGCGCGTGGTCTCGGTCGCGTACTTCGCGCTCATCGCGCACGGCGGGCGGGGCCTCACCCTCGAGGCGACGTGGCGGCCCCTCGCCGGGCTCAGGGCACTCGCCTACGATCATCCGGTGGTCGTGCGGCGCGCGCTCGAGCGGCTGCGCGCCAAGCTGCGCTACACGAACCTCGTCTACGGGCTCCTGCCGCCCCGCTTCACCCTGGGCGAGCTGCAGAGGATGTACGAGGCGATCCTCGGCCGCCCGCTCGACCGTCGGAACTTCCGGAAGAAGATACTCTCGCTCGGGCTCCTCGGCCGCGTCGGAGGCGTCCGCCGGGGCGCGCACCGCCCGGCGGCGCTGTACTCCTTTCGCCGACGCCGTCCGACGATGATCGAGATCCTCTGATACGTCGCACGGACCCACGCTCGAATGGACGCCGGGCGGCCGGTAGGCCCGCCTCTGCGACGGGGCCCGTCGCGCCGAGCGCGACGGGGCATTGACGAGTCGGGACGGCTGCGGTCCAATCCGACCCCCCGATGGCGCGCCTTCTCGTCGTTTCGAATCGTGCTCCCGTCGAGGTCGAGCGGGGCCCGCAAGGCACCCGCATCGCGCGGACGGTCGGCGGCCTCGCCGCGGCGCTGGACGACGCGCTGCGCGCGCGGGGGGGAACGTGGATCGCCTGGGTCGGACCGCACCACGCCGACGAGCTGACGAGCACGGAGACCGGCCTCGCGTACCCGATCCGCGCCGTCCGCCTGAAGGAACGGGAAGTCAACGACTACTATTCCGGCTTCGCGAACCAAGTGCTGTGGCCGCTCTGCCACACCTTCCCGAGCCGCGTGCACGTGCAGCCGAGGTACTGGAACGCCTACCGGCAGGCGAACGAGCGCTTCGCCGCCGCGGTGCAGAATGCCGTGGTGCCGGGTGACCTCGTCTGGGTCCACGACTTCCATCTCTGCCTCGTGCCACGCCTGCTCCGCGCCGCGGGGATCCCGGCGCGCGTCGGCGTCTTCTGGCACGTACCGTTCCCGCCTCCCTCGGTGTTCGGCATCCTCCGCTGGCGCGAGGATCTGCTGTCCGGCCTTCTCGGCGCCGACCTGATCGGATTCCAGACCGAGCAGGACGCGGCCAACTTCCTCGCCAGCGTGCGTCAGTTCCTGGAGCTCCCGGTGATCGACAACCCGCCGCGAGTGGTGCTCTCGGGACGCGAGGTCTCGATCGTCGCGCTGCCGATCGGCATCGACTACCAGCGCTTCCGGAGCCAGGCGGCCGACCCGACGGTGCGCGCGACGGCCACACGGCTGCGCGAGACGCTCGGCGCCGACGTCGTCATGCTCGGCGTCGACCGGCTTGACTACACCAAGGGCATCCTCGAGCGGCTGCAGGGGTACGAGCGCCTGCTCGAGCGGCACCCCGTCTGGCGACGGCGCGTCTGCCTCGTGCAGGTCGTCGTCCCGTCGCGCGACCGCCTACCGGAGTACCGCGAGATGAAGCGCGCGATCGACGAGGCCGTCGGCCGGATCAACGGGCGCTTCACCTACGAGGGGCAGGCCCCGCTCCGCTACACCTACACCGCGCTCGGCCGCGAGAACTTGGTCGCCTACTACCTGGCGGCCGACGTGGCGCTCGTGACCCCGCTGCGCGACGGCATGAACCTCGTCGCGAAGGAGTACGTCGCGTGCCGCGCGGGAGAGAACGGCGTGCTGGTTCTCTCCGAATTCGCGGGGGCGGCGCACGAGCTGCGCGAAGCCGTGATGGTCAACCCCTACGACCCGGAAGCGATCCGCCGCGCGCTCGAGATCTCGCTCGCCATGTCGCCCGAAGAGCGGCGGCGGCGCATGCGTGCTCTCGACCGGCGCGTCGGCTCACGTGACCTCGGGTGGTGGACCCAGACCTTCCTCACCCGCCTGGCCGCGACCGCCGGCACCGCCGCGACGGCCGCCTGAGTCCAGACTCGTCGCCGCGACGATTACGCGGCCGACCGGTTCTCCTCGTCCACCCGCCCGCGCCGCGCGCAGATCCTCATGATGCGGATGCGCGACAATCCGAACTGCATCGCGAGGGCGCGATGCGTGAGGCCGGCCCGCCGCAGGCGTCGGATTTCCTCGTCACGCTCCGCCTTGATGCGGCTCGCCAGACCGCACGACAGGATCGAGGCCTTCGAGATGCTGATCCCGAAGGTCTCCGCAACCACGCGCAGCGGGCGACCCTCGCGGATCATCTGCATGATCTCGTGCTCGGCGGGTGACTGGCGGCGCGGCCGCGTCGTCACGCTCACGGGCGTTCCGGCTTCCGGAAGCTCGGGCGCCTGACGGAGGAGGCGGGGCCGCAACTGTTCGGCGTCGAATCCGAGGTGCTCGCACACATTCACGAACGAATACGGCCAGTGCAGGTCCGCATCCTCGATCCAGCCGCGGGCTTCCAGCGCCAGCTGCGGGCGCTCGCGAACGGGACCGATCTCTCCGGCAAGACAGTGGATCGCATCCTCGAGCACGGCCCGCATGAGGGCCCGCTCGCCGGCTGCCGGTCCCGCCTCGCTCATCGTCGTCGTCTCGCACGTCTCCGCCATCCTGAACATGGGGGAGTGGCTCCTTCCTCTGCCTGCGGTATTGCCCCGGTCCGATACCGTGAAAACTTCGTCACGGAAAGGGGTGAGTCCCGGGGCGCGCGGAAGGTAGACGAACCATCCAGGCCTGGAACAGGACCCAGGGCGCAGGATCCTCAGGTTCCTGGCGAGACGCCATCACTTTTCAGAGCGAAAACGCGCAGAAACCACCACAGACACCCGCCGCGAGCTGTTGTACGATGCGCCGGATGTTCGTCCCCGCCGACGGCTACCAGGTGGTCGCGCCCCTCGCGGGCGATCGATCACTGCGGGGGCTCGCCGCACTCAAACGGCTTCAGCCCGAGCAGCGCGACAAGCTCCAGCGGCGGCTCGTGCCCCGCGAGTACCGTCGCGGCGAGGTCATCTACCAGTCGGACGAGGAGGCGCGGAGCCTCTACGTCGTGCTCGCCGGCGTGGTGCGGCTCTCGATCCATTCGCCCGGCGGCCGGCGGGTGCTCTTGAACCTGCTCCCCGCCGGCGAGATCTTCGGGCAGAGCGCGCTCGTCGAGGGACGGTACCCGCGCGTCTTCGAGGCGGCGGCGTACACCGACGTCCGCGTCGGCCGCGTGACCGCCGAGGACTTCCTCGACGCCCTCGCGGGGGCGCAGGCCCGGCAGGTGGGCGAGGTCGTGTCGTTCGTGACCGAGCGCTGGATCACGCTCGTGCTCCGGCTGGCGCGATTCCTCGCGCAAGATCTCCGCGCCCGCGTCGCCGCCTCGCTCATCGAGGCGGCGCGTGGCTTCGGCGTCGAGGACGCGCGCGGACACGTGCTGTCGCTGCGCATCACGCAGGACGCGCTCGCCGACCTCTCGGCGGGGAGCCTGCGCAAGGTCAACGCGGTCCTGCGCCGCTTCGAGGACGACGGCCTGATCGGCAAGGACCACGGCCGTCTCGTGCTGCGCAGCCTGCGCGCGCTCGAGGAGCTCGCGCTCGCCAGCTAGGAGCGCGCTGGAGCGTCCGGGAGCGGCGGCGCGGCTTGCCCCTCCCCGGGGGCTGCGATAGAGGGTCACCGCCCGAGCATCCGATGGCCACCGTGTCTCGCAGCCGCGCGCCCGCCGGCGCGAAGCAACGTCCGCGCGTCCCGATCGCGGCGCTGACGGCGGTGGACGCGATCCGTGCTTGGGCCATCCCGGGCACCGCGGTCCTCGTCATCGCCACGCTCGCGGCGCTCTCTGCCGGAGATCTCGTCGCGACGCCCGTCGCGCTGGCGGGGACGGTGGCGGCGACGCTCGTGCTGCTCGTCTACATCGGCGAGCGGCCGCTCCTGGTCGGGGAGCATTCGGTGCAGGACCGGGCGGTCGGTGCCGCGCTCGCCGTGGTATGGTTCGCCGCCTGCTATCTTCCGTTCCATGCCCGGCTCTTCCCGGGGCGTCCCCTGGTCGACGGCGCGCAGGTGACGGCGAGCGGGAGCGGGCTCCCGCTGCGCATCCCGGCGACGGGTGCGCGCGCCGTGGACCTGCTCCTCGAGGGCAAGCTCGCGCCGAACCCGACCGGGGGCGCGGCGCCACCGGTGCGCTACGTCCTCACCCTGGACGGCCAGGGTGGAACGCGCACCATCGACGGCATGTTCGAGGACCGGCTGGCGACACGCCGGCTCGGCCGTCGCGGCACGGCGGTCGTCCACCAGACGCACACTGCCGACGTGCGGCTCCTCGCGAATCCCGGTCGCGGCGACATCACCGTCACGCATCTCGTGCTCGAGCCCGAGAGCGCGCAGGCGATCACGGTCTCGGCGTTCGCGCACCCGCTGCCGGGAACGATCGTCCTCGCCATCGCCACCGCGGTGCTGCTCGCGGCGGTGATCGCCTTCGACCGCCTCGGCCCGGCCGGCGACACCGACGGGGCGCTCACCCTGTCGACCGCCGCCGCCCTCGGCACCGCTCTCATCTTCTGGACGAGCAACGCCGTCCACCCGGACTATCCGGCGCTCATCGGGTCGATGATCTTCGGCGGCCCGATCGGCTTCGCCGTCGGCGCCATTCTGTGGTGGACGGCCAAGCGCCTCATTGTCCGCCCCGCGCGCTGACGGACCGGCCGAGCGGCCCCGGCGCGTGTTCTTCGCCGCCGCGATGGCGCTCGGGCTCGGCCTGATCGGCCTGCTCGTCTGGCTCTCCGACACCCCGACCCTGCTCCGCACGGCGGCCGCGATCAGCCCGGCCGCCTTCGCGCTCCCCGTGCTCCTCACCGTCCTCTCCTACGCCGCCATGTCGCGCTCGTACCAGGGGATCGCCGACGCCGCGGGCTGCGCGCTGCGCTTCCGCGACTGGTTCCGCATCACGTTCGTCTCGAACACGGTCAACTACCTCGTCACCACCGCCGGCCTGTCGGGCTTCGCGGTGCGGATGTTTCTCCTCTCGCAGCGGCAGGTGCCGTCGGGCCGCGCCGTCCTCATCTCCCTGGTGCAGACCTTCCTCACGAACTTCACGCTCCTGCTCTTCATCCTGCTCGGCTTCGCGAGCCTGGTCCTCCGCCACTCGCTGCCCGCGCCGGCGCTCGCCGCCGCGACCGCGGCGGTCGTGCTCTTCGCCGCCCTCCTCGGCTGGGCCGTGGTCCTCATGTACCATCGTCGCCTCCGCCGCCGGACGCTCTTCTTCGTGGCCGACGCCGGGCATCGCCTGCTTCGCCGCGTCGTCCCGCGCTGGACGCCCGGGCGCGTGCGCCTGTGGCGATTCCAGCACAACCTGAACGAGGGTCTCGAGTTCCTGCTCGCGCGCAAGGATCGCATGCTCGCGCCGGCGGGATGGATTCTCCTCGACTGGGTGCTCACCATCGCGATTCTGTGGGCCGCCTTCTGGGCGGTGAACCATCCCATCCCGCCCGGGCTCGTCGTGGTCGGCTTCGCGGTCGGCATCTGCCTCTCGCTCGTGTCCTTCGTCCCCGGCGGCCTCGGGGTGATGGAGGGCTCGATGACCGCCGTCTTCACCAGCCTCGGCGTGCCGTTCGAGAGCGCGTTCCTCGCCGTGTTGATCTTCCGGGTGGCGTACTACGTCCTGCCGCTCGCGCTGAGCTTCGTCCTGTTCCACAGCCTGATGCTCCAGGCCGCCCACGGCGTCGCGACGCGCTCGCGCACGCCGCGGTTTGACACCCCGCTCCCCCCGCCGTTATGAGATCCTCATGACGGGTGCGGCAGCGGTCCGCACGCCGGAGGCCAGCGGGCGGGGGGCACCGCTCGCATCCGCGCTGGTCGCGTTCTTCGACGCGCTCGGCGCGATGGCGGTCCTCACGCGCGACGCGCTCAACTGGACATTCCGCCGGCCGCCCGGCTGGCGGCTGATCGCCGAGCAGCTCGAGCAGATCGGGTGGAAGTCGCTCTCGATCGTCAACCTGACGGCGCTGTTCACGGGCATGGTGCTGGCGCTCCAGCTCGGCAGCTACCTCTCCCGCTTCGGTGCCAAGATGTTCGTGTCGCGCATCGTCGGCATGTCGCTGGTGCGTGAGCTCGGTCCGGTGCTGACGGCGCTCATGATCGGTGGACGGGTCGGTGCGGGCATCACCGCCGAGCTCGGCTCGATGGCGGTCACCGATCAGATCGACGCCGTGCGCGCGCTCGGCGCGAGCCCGGTCCGCAACCTGGTCGTGCCGCGCCTGCTCGCGATCGTTGTCATGCTGCCGGTGTTGACCATCATCGGCAACCTGGTGGGCGTCCTCGGCGGCCTCGTGCTGAGCGTCACCCAGTTGAACGTGAGCGCGGACTTCTACCTGAACTCGCTGCTCCAGGTCCTGCTGCTCGACGACGTCCTGTCGGGCATCGGCAAGTCGTTCTTCTTCGCCTACTTCATCGGCATCATCGCCTGTCACAACGGGCTCACGGTCGTAGGGGGGGCCGACGGGGTCGGCCGTGCGACCACCCGCACCGTGGTGGCGGCCTCGATCACCGTGCTGGTCTCCGACTTCTTCCTGACCAAGCTCTTCCTGCTCACGTGAGCGCCGCGCCCTACATCCGGTGCCGGGGGCTCGAGAAGGCCTTCGGGACGAAGCGCGTACTCCGCGGCCTGTCGCTCGACGTCATGGCCGGCGAGACGCTGGTCGTGCTCGGCGGCAGCGGCTCGGGGAAGAGCGTGCTGCTCAAGCACATGAACGGCCTCATCCGCCCCGACGCCGGCTCGGTCGAGGTCGACGGCGTGTCGCTCGCCGAGCTCGACGAGGACGGTCTCGTGCCCGTGCGCCGGCAGGTCGCGATGCTCTTCCAGCAGGGCGCCCTCTTCGATTCGCTCAGCGTGGGGGAGAACATCGCCTATCCGCTGCGCGAGCACGGCACCGTGCCGCCGGCCGAGATGCCGGCGAAGATTCGCGAGGTCCTCGCCCGGGTGGGCCTCGAGAGCACCGAGCGGCTGCTGCCCGCCGAGCTCTCCGGCGGCATGCGGAAGCGCGCGGCGCTCGCCCGCGCGCTCGTGCTCGCCCCGCGGGCCCTCCTCTATGACGAGCCGACGACCGGCCTCGACCCGGTGGTCGGCGCGAAGATCAACCACCTGATCCGCGATCTGCAGCAGCACCTCGGCGTCACCTCGGTGGTGGTGACCCACGACCTGGCGAGCGCGTTCTTCGTGGCCGACCGGATCGCCTTCCTGCACGAGGGCACGATTCGCTTCACCGGCAGGCCCGACGAGGCGCGCGCCTCCCGGGATCCCTTCCTCCACGAGTTCCTGCACGCGGCCTGAAGCATGGCACGGACGGTACGCATCGGGCTCTTGGTCACGATCGCGATCGTGATCCTCATGGTGACGATCTTCTCGCTCGGCGCCGAGCAGCGCTTCTGGGAGCGCAAGGTGCAGTACGAGACCCACTTCACCCGCACCGGCGGGCTGCAGGTGGGCTCGCAGGTGAGCCTGAACGGCGTGCTGGTCGGCTCGGTGGTCGAGATGCGCTTCCCGCCGGATCCGGCGGTCAACTACATCCAGGTGCTGCTCAACGTGCGCGGCGACGTCGCCTCGCGCGTGCGCGAGGACACCTGGGCATCGATCCGGACCTACGGGCTCCTCGGCGACCGCTACATCGAGCTGTCGGCGGGGACGCCGGAGGCGGCGCAGGTTCCGCCCGGCGGCCTGATCCAGTCGGTCGACCCGGTCGACATCGAGACGATGCTCGGGCACGGCGGTGACATCGTGTCGAACATCGTCGAGGTGACCAGCTCGCTGAAGGACGTGCTCGGCTCGATCCAGCGTGGCGAGGGCCTCCTCGGCGCCATGCTGCGCAATCAGCCGCTCGGCGAGGCGACTCTCCAGGACCTCCAGCGTACGATGGCGAACGTGCAGGACACGACCAAGGCGCTCGACGCGATCATCCGGCGGGTCGATCGGGGCGAAGGCGTGCTCGGCGACCTCGTCGGCGACACCCCTGCATCGAAGGAGCTCGCCCGGCACCTGCACCGGAGCATGCGCTCGGTCGACGAGTTCACGTCGCGGCTCAACCGCGGCAACGGCGCGCTCGTCCGGCTGGTCGAGGACGAGGCGTACGCGCACCGCGTGCTCGGCAACCTCGACCGCGCGGTCGCCGACCTCGCCGCGCTCGCCGACAAGCTCGACCACGGCCAGGGTACGCTCGGCAAACTCGTGAACGACCCGAGCCTGTACCAGGACGCGAAGTCGCTGGTGGGGCGCGCCCGTAGCAGCTGGCTCCTGCGGATGTTCGGCGCGGGCGGCGCGGCGCCAGAGCCGCCCGCCGCCGCGCCCGACGCCGCCGGCAGCCAGGCCCCACGCTAGGAGCGCGACCCAAGACTTCTTGGGTCGCGGACCCGGAGGCGAGGGCGTTGCGTTGCTGGTGTTACGCGCGACCGTCGTGCCGCGGCTGGCGGAGCCAGCGCGGTGGGCGAACACGCGCTCGAAGCGCACGCCTTGCGTTCGTTTCTCGGAGTTTCCGGCTCGTTTGCCGCGCCGGTTTCGCTGGCCGCGGCACGGCTGGCGCAGGATCACGCGGCGCGCAACTCTCGCGTCCGTCCTCGACGCAAGAAGTCTTGGGTCGCGCTCTTCCCTCTCCTTCCGCCCCCGGGGGGACCGTGCTAGGGGCGGCCGCGGGAGGAGACGAGAATGACGAACGTGACGAAGACGAGGAGCATCCGCATCGCCGCCGCGGTGATCGTGTTCGCCGCCGGGTTCCTGTGCGGCTCGGTCACGCAGCGGCGTGCCGAGGCGCAGCTCGGCGACGTCATGAAGAAGGCGGGCGAGTCGGGGGCGCTCGGGCCAGCCGGCCAGCTCGGCACCTCCATCCTGGAGATGCAGGACCACGTGACCGCGCTGCAGAAGAACCTCGATACGCTCAAGAAGGTCAAGGGCGCGCTCGGCGGGTGACGGCGCGTCGCACCGAAAAGGGGGCTGCCATGTGGAAGGAATTCCGCGAGTTCGCACTCAAGGGCAACGCGGTGGACCTCGCCGTCGGCGTGATCATCGGCGCCGCCTTCGGCGCGGTGGTCAACTCGCTCGTGAAGGACGTCGTCATGCCGCCGATCGGGCTTGCGCTCGGGGGGGTCGACTTCTCGAACCTGTTCCTGGTCCTCGGCCCCGGTAGCTACACGAGTCTGAAGGCGGCACAGGAGGCGGGCGCGGCGACGCTCAACTACGGCGTGTTCGTGAACGCGGTGATCAACTTCCTGATCGTCGCGGGGGCGCTCTTCCTTCTCGTGAAGACGATGAACCGCTTGAAGCGCGAGGAACCCGCCGCGGCGCCTTTTCCGACCGCGCGGGCGTGCACCTATTGCGCGATGGACATCCCGCTGCGCGCCGTTCGCTGTCCGCACTGCACCTCGGAGCTGCGGGCGGCGTGACTTGCCTTGCCGGCGGCGGTGCGTAGGATGCCGCCTTCCGGGATGACGATCGAATGCCCTCGCTGCGGCACGCTCTATCGCCGGCCCCGCGCGGCGCCCGGCGCGGGGTCCACCTACCGGTGCGCCCGCTGCCGCCACGTCTTCGACGTCCCGGCCGACGAGCCGGCAGCGGTCGCGGGGCGCCAGGGTGTCGACATCGTACCGGACCCCGACGCGGACGTTGGGCTCGACGACATCGCCGATGACGAGCCACGCTTCACCTTCACCGACGACGACGAGCCGACCGCCGACGCGGAGGCCGAGCCCGAGCCACGCGGGTCGAAGCGCGGCGGGGCCGGCATGAGCGGGACGGCGCGTTTTGCGGTCCGCTCGCTGGTGTTCGTGACCCTCGGCTACGCCGTCGTGTCGGTGTACCTCTACACCCACGTCGACGTCGCCCGCGATTTCCTGCGCGCGGTCCCGATCATCGGCGATCGCCTGGTGGAGACGCGGATTCACCCGACGGCCGTGCGGCTGTCGCAGCTACGCGGGACGTACGAACGGGTCCAGGGTGATCGTCTGGTGTTCGTGATCTCCGGGACGGCGGTGAATGCCTCGCCGGTGCCCGTGCGGGGCGTCCAGATCGAGGGACGGATCGTCGGCGGGCAGGAGCAGCGGCAGGTCGTCTACTGCGGCGCGGCACCGCGCGACGTGCAGGACCTGTCGCTCCGCGAGATCGCGCTGCTCCAGACGCTCGAGCCACCGAAGGAGTGGAGCCTGGCGCCCGGAGAACAGGCGGGCTTTCTCGTCGTCTTTCCCGGTCCGCCGACCGATCTTCGCGAGTTCGGGGCCGAGGTGGTTGCGGTCCAGGCGCCGCCGCGGCGCGGTCAGCCGAGCTAGCTCGCCTCGGTCTTCTTGGTCTTCGCCGCCTCTTCCTCGGGTGTGACGTCGATCTCGGGCGGCTCGCGGAGTCCGCGCTTGAAGGCCTGGACGCCCTTGCCGAGACTCCCCATCACCTCGGGCAGCCGGCCCGCGCCGAAGACGACGAGCACGATCACCAACACGACGAGGAGCTCGCCGATCCCCATGCCAAACATGGCCGGGATCATAGGGGAGCCCCTTTTGCCTGGCAAGCTCGGCGTGCGGGCAGGCGCCAAATTGCGCTGTCAGCGGCCCCTTCCTATACTCCGCGGCTCGCATGCCGACGACGTACCGGGCGGAGTACGAGCGGCTCCTGCCGCTGGTGGAGAAGCCCGGCCGGTATCTCGGCAATGAGCGCGGGACGGTGCGCAAGGAGCCGGCCGCGGTGCGCCTTCGCTTCGCGCTCGCCTTCCCCGAGGTCTACGAGATCGCGCAGTCTCACCTGGGAATCCAGATTCTCTACGACGTCCTCAACCGCCGGCCCGGGGTCGCGGCCGAGCGGGTCTACGCGCCGTGGCCGGACCTCGAGGCCTTGCTGCGTGCGCGCCGCCTGCCGCTCGTCTCGCTCGAGAGCCACATCGCGCTCGCCGATTTCGACGTCGTCGGCTTCAGCCTGCAGTACGAGCTGACGTACACGAACCTCTTGACCATGCTCGAACTCGGCGGCATCCCGCTGCGGGCGGCGGACCGTCGGCCGGGCGATCCGCTCGTCATTGCCGGCGGCCCGTGCGCCTTCAATCCCGAGCCGCTGGCGCCCTTCCTCGACGGCGTGCTCCTCGGCGACGGCGAGGAGGCGGTGGGCGAGGTGTGCGACGCGGTGCTCGGCTGGGACGGGCAGGATCGACGGACCCTCCTGCGCGCGCTCGCCGACGTCGCGGGCTTGTACGTGCCCGCCTTCTTCACCCCCCGTCACCGGGACGACGGCACGCTCACCGAGGTCCTGGCCGTCGAGCCGTCGCGGCCGCGCGTCGCGAAGCGCGTGCTCGTCGACCTGGACCGGTTCGCGCCGCCGACCGATCCGGTGGTGCCGAACGTGGGCGTGGTCCACGACCGCGCCAGCGTCGAGGTGATGCGAGGGTGCGTGAAGGGCTGCCGCTTCTGCCAGGCCGGCTACGTCTACCGTCCGCTCCGCGAGCGGAACCCGGAGCGCGTCGTCGCCGACACGGCGGCGCTCATGGCGCGCACCGGCTACGAGGAGGTCTCGCTTCTCTCGCTCTCGACCGGGGATTACAGCGGCGTCAACCCGGTCCTGAAGGAGCTCATGGACCGGCTGGTGCCGGAACGGGTCGCGGTGTCGCTGCCGTCGACCCGCGTCGACGCGCTCTCGCCGCGCATCCTCGAGCAGATCCGGCGGGTGCGAAAGACCGGCTTCACGCTCGCCCCCGAGGCGGGCTCGCAGCGGCTCCGCGACGTCATCCAGAAGGAGTACCGCGAGGACGAGCTCCTCCGCGCGGCGCGCCTGTTCGCCGATCTCGGCTGGCGGACCCTCAAGCTCTACTTCATGATCGGTCTGCCGAGCGAGACCGAGGCCGACGTCGTCGCGATCGCCGAGCTGTCGGCGCGGGTCGCCGCCGCCGCGGGCGGGCGGCTCCAGGTGACGGCGAGCGTCTCGACGTTCTCGCCGAAGCCCCACACGCCCTTCCAGTGGGCCGGCCAGCTCGATCTCGAGCAGACGCGGGTGCGGCAGGCGCTCCTCCGCCGCGAGCTCGGCCGTCGGCGGATCGAGTTCCGCTGGCACGACGCCAGGCTCTCGCTCCTCGAAGGCGTGCTGGCGCGCGGCGACCGCCGACTCGCCGACGTCATCGAGACGGCGCAGCGCCGCGGCGCGCGCTTCGACGGCTGGTCGGAGCACTGCCGGCTCGACGTCTGGCTGGAGGCGATGGCCGCGCACGCCCTCGATCCGGCCTTCTACCTTCGTCGCCGTCCACTCGACGAGGTCCTCCCCTGGGACCATCTCGACGCGGGAGTGAGCACGAAGTTCCTCCGCCAGGACCTGTCCCGCGCGGTGGCCGGCGTCCTCACGCCCGACTGCTCCATCGAGCGCTGCACGTACTGCGGCGCCTGCGACTTCGACGCGATCCGCAACGTCGACTTCCATCTCGAGGGCGCGAAGGGCGGCGCCCACCGCGGGCGGGAGATCTCCCGCTGGGCCGAGCTCGCGGTGCCCGGGGACGACGCCGATCCGCCTGCATGGGAGACGAAGGCCTGGCGCGACATCCGAGCGCGGGTCGCCAGAGGCCGGGCCGCGGCGCGGCGGCCGGCGGCCGCGACCGACGTCCC
>JACXTT010007052.1_pt1 | contig 15929 bp, 12 predicted proteins | sample 9270951 | NCBI WGS metagenome assembly JACXTT01 (sample SAMN15532306, study PRJNA645909) | rock metagenome | isolation source: weathered quartz diorite | place: Puerto Rico | collected 2017-06-21 | reverse complement strand
GTGATGGCAGAGAGGCGGTTCACAGGGCCCGAGCTCTGGCCTGGGTCCGTAAGGAGGCTGACAATCCGTAGTCGGTGTCGTTGGCAAGCCGGACGGCCTCATCGGCGTCGGCGACCTTCAGTACCGGGATCGTCGGACCGAAGGTTTCCTCGCGCATGAACGACATCGAGTGGTCGACGTCGACCAGGACAGTCGGCTCGAAGGCTGTCCCGCCCGGCACCCGACGGCCACCGGTGAGGACCCGTGCGCCCGCCGCGACGGCCTGGTCAACGTGGCGTTCGACGATGTCGACCTGGCTGGACGTCGCCATCGACCCGACATCGGTGGTGCCCAGCGGTCCGGGTCCCTGGCGGAGCTCGGCGACCTTGGCGGCCAGCCGGGTGACGAAGTCGGCGTACACCGGGGCTTCGACGTACACGCGCTCGACGGAGACGCAGACCTGACCGGAGTTGAACAGGCCGCCCCAGGCTGCAGCGTTCACGGCGCGCTCGATGTCGGCGTCGGCCAGCACGATCATCGGGTCCTTTCCGCCGAGCTCCAGGCTGCAGCCGATCAACCGCTCGGCCGCTCGCATCGCAATCTTGCGTCCGGTCGCCGTCGACCCGGTGAACTGGATGAAGTCCACGACGTCGATCAGCGCAGCACCAGCGCCGCCGGCACCAGTGATCGCGGCGAAGACGTCCGGTGCGCCGATCTCGCGCCAGCCCTCCAGCGCGGCAACCAGCGAGAGCGGGGTGACCTCGGACGGCTTGACCAGGACTGCGCAGCCCGCGGCCAGCGCCGGAGTGACGTCCATGAAAGGCCCGGTGATCGGGAAGTTCCACGGCGTGATCACCCCGACGAGCTGGTGCGGCTGGTAGCTCACGCTGAGCCGCTTCGAGGCGCTCATGATGCTGTGCGGCTTGCGCTGCTCGGTCTCCAGCGCGCCACCGGCGATCTTCGAGAAGTAGTTGATCAGGTCGGCAGCCATCCCGACCTCCATCGCGGCCTCGTGTCGGACCTTGCCGGTCTCGAGCTGGAGCAGGTCGGTCAGCTCGGAGGAGTGGTCCAGCAGCCAGTCCCGGTACGCCGCGAACCAGGGCGCCCGTCCAGCCGCACCGAGCCGGTGCCACTCCACCTGGGCCGCGCGCAGCTGTGCGGCACGGGCGGCGATCGCATCGGCCTCCATCACCGGGACGGTGCCGGCGATCCGGCCGTCGGCGGGGGAGAGCACTTCGAGGACCTGGGTCTGTGTCATGGACAGGAGTCTGCTCCGGAACCGGCGTTCGTGCTTGTGCTCCGGGTACGGCGCCAGTCGAGTTCGGTTGTGCGATCCGTCCAAACGGGCCTCCGCACTGCGATGATGGCGCCCGTGAGCGCCCGCCGGAACGCACCCTTCGGGTCGGTCCTGCTCGGTTCGGCTGACCAATCGCCGAAACGGCTGCGGGTCCGGCTGCAGCTGCTGCTGACCACGATGCTGGTGACCACGCACCTGATCGGCGCTGGGGTCGTGTTCGTGATCTCCGCGTTCGTGCTGCCGACCACGGCGCTCAACCACGCGAGCCTGGTCAGCCTGGCGATCAGCGTTCCGACGTACGTCGGAGTGGCGACCGTGGTCGGTGGCTTCTGGGGGACGATCAGCAGCCTGCACGGTCTGCGCTGGGCGATCGAGGGGCGCGATCCGACCCCGGGCGAACGACGCGCAGCCCTGCGGACCCCGATCCGGCTGACCCTGATCCAGGCCGCGCTCTGGTTCGGCGGCTTCCTCTTCTTCACGACCGAGGCGTTGATCCTGCAGCCCGACCGTGCCCTGGGGACCGGGTTCGCGATCCTGATCAGCGGCATGGTGGTCAGCACGATCGCCTACCTGCAGCCCGAGTTCGCCCTGCGCCCGATCGCCGCGCAGGCGCTGACCGGTCATGCGCGCGGCCGTCGTGGCATCACCGGAGTCCAGGCCCGGATGCTGCTCTTCTGGGGGATCGGTACGGCGGCACCGGTGATCGGGATGGCGACGACGACCGTCGTCGCGCTGACCAGTCACGAGATGTCGCGTGACCGGCTGGCGATCATCGGACTGGTGCTCTCGGGTGTCGTCCTGGTCTTCGGCCTGCTCGTCACCGTGTTGAACGCCCGATCGGTCGTCGCGCCGATCGCCTCGGTGCGCTACGCGCTGGACCGGGTCCGCAAGGGTGACTTCGACGCAGGAGTCACGGTCTTCGACGGCACCGAGCTCGGCCTGCTCCAGGCCGGGTTCAACGACATGGCCCAGGGACTGCGCGAGCGCGAGGCGATCCGGGACATGTTCGGCCGGCACGTCGGCAAGGACGTTGCCGCGGCTGCTGCTGCCGGGGAGGTCGTGCTCGGCGGCGAGACCCGGGTCGCGTCCGTGCTGTTCATCGACCTGATCGGATCGACGGCGTATGCGACCCAGCGCTCACCCGCCGAGGTGGTCGAGACGTTGAACCGGTTCCTGGCCGTCGTCGTTGCCGAGGTCAACGCGCAGGGCGGTTTCGTCAACAAGTTCATGGGCGATGCCGCGCTGGCGATCTTCGGCGCCCCGGTCGAGCAGCCCGGTCACGCTGCCGCAGCGCTGCACGCCGCCCGCAGGATCGCTTCCCGGCTCGCCACCGAGGTGACCGCGATCCAGGCCGGCATCGGGGTGGCCACCGGCGAGGTGGTCGCCGGCAACATCGGCGAGGAGTCACGGTTCGAGTACACGGTGATCGGTGACTCGGTGAACTCGGCGGCGCGGCTGTGCGACCTCTCCAAGGCGGTGCCCGGACACGTCCTCGCTGCGTCGGTGTCCGTGGACCAGGCGGACGCCGCGGAGCAGGCGTTCTGGATACCCGAGGGCGAGCACGTGCTGCGCGGGCGGTCGGTGGCGACGGCCACCTCCCGGCTGCGCAATGAGTAGTTCGGGGTCTTACGCGACGCCTACGGCGTTGGTACGTTCTCGCGCGGGGCGGGCCTTGCACCAGGAGGCACGATGTCACACGGAGAAGAAAACGGATCCGGGTCCAGCACATCGTCTCGGGGTTTTGGCCGACGCAGTTTTCTCGGTACGGCGACAGCGGTCGGAGTCGGCGCGGCCGCTGGCGTCCTCGTCGGGCGCGATTCGTTGCCACCGGGTGAGCTGGCGGCCCGGCAAGCAACGCTCAGGCTCACCGGGGACTCCTGCACGTTGACGCCGCCACCGGGTTTCCCCAGTGGCATCAGCCTCTACCAGCAGGGCTATCAGAACTGGTCGACCGAGACGGTCGTCGACGACGTCTGGACGTGCGCGCCCTCGAACGCCGCTGACGTCGTCGCCGTGGCCAACTGGGCCGTGGGTGCCGGTTACCGGATCCGGCCCCGTGGCTTCATGCACAACTGGGCGCCGTTCACGGTCTCGAACACGCAGACCTGTGCCAGCCCCGTCGTCCTGGTCGACACCACCACCTGCATGGTGTCGATGGAGATGATCAGCGGTCCGCCGTTGGCCGTGAAGGTGGGGCCGGGCGCCACCATGGAGGCGATCCTCGGCTTCCTCGAAGGCAACAATGCCGGGCTGGCGTCGGTCCCCGCCGTCGGTCAGATCACCATCGGGGGCGCGATGGCGATCGACGGACACGGGGCCGCCGTACCGGCTGACGGCGAGACGCCGTTGACCGGCCAGGCCTTCGGGTCGATCAGCAACCTGGTGCTCTCGCTCGATGCGGTGGTGTGGAACAGCGCGACCAGTGCGTTCGAGGTGCAGACCTTCACCAGGTCCGATCCGCGCACCAAGGCGCTGCTCACCCATCTCGGACGCACCTTCGTCACGTCGATGACGTTGCAGGCGTCAGCGAACCAGAACCTGCGCTGCCAGAGCTACACCAGCATCTCGGCAGCCACCCTGTTCGCCTCGCCCGGGTCCGCCGGCAGCCAGAGCTTCGCCAGTTTCGTCGGACGCGCAGGTCGGGTGGAGGCGATCCTGTACCCGTTCACGAGCAACCCGTGGCTCAAGGTGTGGAGCGTCTGCCCGAACAAGCCGCTGCTCTCGCGCCACACGACGACGCCCTACAACTACGTCTTCTCCGACATCATCCCGCAGTCCGTGGCCGTGATCGTCAACCAGATCATCAGCGGGCACCCGGAGGCCGCGCCCTCCCTCGGCGCTGCCGAGTACGCAGCCACCGTCGCAGGTCTGACGGCGTTCCTGGACTACGACCTGTGGGGTGCCGCGAAGAACACCCAGCTCTACATCCAGGCGTCGACCCTGCGGCTCGCCGAAGGGGGCGGAGTCGTCCTCTGCAAGCGTGCCGACATCCAGCGCGTGGTCAGCGAGTTCTATGCGAAGTACTCCTCGCTGATGACGTCGTACCAGCAGCAGGGCAAGTACCCGATGAACGGGCCGATCGAGATCCGGGTCTCGGGCCTCGACCACGGGTCCGCCGTCCAGGCCAGCGGTGCCGAACCGCCGGCCATCTCGGCGCTGCTGGAGCGCACCGACCATCCCGAGTGGGACTCCGCGGTCTGGACCAACATGCTCACCATCCCGGGGACGCCGTACGCCTACGACTTCTACACCGAGATGGGCAACTGGGCGCGGGCGAACTACGCGAGCTACGGCGCCGTACGGGTCGAGTGGTCGAAGGGCTGGGCGCACACCACGGCCGGGCCGTGGAACGACAACACTGCCCTGACCCAGACGATCCCGAACGACTTCCGCGTCGCCCGTACGTCGACGCAGAACTGGGACTGGGCACTGGGGGTGTACGACGCCCTCGACCCGCACCGGATCTTCACCAGCCCGCTGCACGACACCCTGACGCCGTAACTGCCGCGGCAGGTCGCGCTAGGCGGGCGGGCCGAGTTCGGCGCGCTCGCCCAGCACGGTGATCCCGCGGTGCGCGAGCAGACCGCTCACGATCGCTGCCGGGATCTCCAGGAACACCGCCGACAGCACGGCCTGGGTGTGGGCTGCGCCCGTGGCGGCGGTGGTGACGTCGAACCAGGCATCGGCGAGCAGCATCGTCGCGCCGGCGGCAGCGGACAGGATCACGTGCGGGTCCCGTCGACTGGCCAGCCAGGCGACGCGAGCCAGCACGATGATGAGCGCGATGTCGTAACCGACCCACGTTCCTCGGTAGTGCTCGCTCACGTTGCGATCGGGCAGGCTCACCGCCAGGTACGCCGCCCACGGCACCAGGACCGTGGCGAAGCCGAGGTAGACGCGGGGAACCCAGACGCGCAGCTGGTGCTGACTGATGCTCGGCACGCTCCGAGACTAGCGGCGCTTGCGCTGCGGGAACATCAACGCGACCGCGATCAGCAGGGTGCCGCCCAGCGAGACGATCATCCCGACCTGGTCGACCCGCTTGAAGTGCTCGAGGTGGTGCAGGTGGAAGCCGAGGTGCAGCACGCTGAAGATCGTCCACGCCGCGGCCGTCATCAGGGAGCTCCGCCGGTCGCGCCAGGCCAGCGCGAAGAGGCCGAGCACGGCCAGCGCCAGGTACAGGCCGCCCACGTCGCGGATGAAGTGCTCGTTGTAGGGACCGTTCATCGAGGTCCAGTGGTGGCCGAAGCCGGGGAACGAGTCGTAGAACGACCTCGGGTTGATGCTCGCCCAGCCGCCGACGAAGACGGCCGATGCGGTCAGGACGGCCAGCCCGGTGATGCGGGTCCGGGAGATCACTGGCCCGCCAGCCACTCGTCGTACGTCTGGGTGCCGGTGGTGCCGGGGTTCGCGGGGATCAGCGACCCGTTGGCAAGGCAACGTCCGGCCTTGCCGGGGATGCGCGCCTTGATCACCGGCCGCTTCGACCCCTGCTTGCGCAGCAACCGTCTGGTCATGTCGGGCACGGACTCGACACCGGGTCCACCGACCTCCGGAGCCATCCCCTGGGGCACACCGATTGCGATGTCGGCCAGGACCTGTGCCACCTCGGAGGCTGCGATCGGGGCCGACTTCATCTGCGGGACGACCACGACCGGCCCGTAGCTGGAGCGCTCGATCATCTGCGCGGCGAACTCGTGGAACTGGGTGGCGCGCACGATCGTGAACGGGACCTTGCCGTCCAAGACCAGCTCCTCCTGGGCGAGCTTGCCGATGTAGTAGCCGAACGGGACGACGTCGACCCCGACGATCGAGAGCAGCACGTGGTGGCGCACTCCGGCGGCGTAGCCGGCCCGGAGCAGGTGACCGGTGGTGGTCGTGAAGAACTCGGTGGCCTCGCTCGCCGAGATGGTCGCGGTGCTGGTGACGTCGACGATCGCTTCGACCCCGTCGAGCTTGTCCTCCAGGCCGTCGCCGCTGATCAGGTCGACCCCGGCAGCGCGGGCCAGGACGACGGGTTCGTGTCCGCGCGCCCGGAGCTGGTCGACCACCATCGCGCCGACCATCCCGGTCCCGCCTGCGACTGCAATCCTCATGGGAGGAGTCTGCCCGATGGGTGGACCGGCATTGACGCCATTCGAACATGTGTTCGATCATGGGTGGATGGCAGTCACCACCGTCCTCCCTCACCGGGTTGCGCAGTTGCAGCAGCTGCAGGAGCGCATCGCGGGGATGCAGGACGGTGTCCCGAGGATCCCCGTGGCGACTCACCCTGCGCTGGCCGGGCTGCTCCAGCTCCGCACCGGCGGTGCCTACGAGGTCGACTCCGCGAGCCTGGCGATGATGTTGCTGGCAGCACCGTCCCAGGAAGGTGCCTGGTCGGCGGTGATCGGTGCCGGCGATTTCGGGATCGAGGCCGCGGCCGAGCTCGGTGTGGACCTGACCCGGACCGTGCTCGTCCCGGACCCGGGCGAGCAGTGGCTCGAGGCGACGGCGGCGCTGGTAGACGTCGTGACGCTCGTCCTGCTGCGTCCACCGCCGGGCGTCACCGAGCGCACCGCCAGCCGGATCTCGGCGCGGCTGCGCAAGCGCTCCTCGGCACTGATCGCCTGGGGCAGGTGGCCGGGCAGTGAAGCCAGGCTCTCGCTGCAGTCCTCGACCTGGTCCGGTCTCGATGCCGGGCACGGCCGGTTGCGCAGTCGCCGGGTCACGGTCGCCGTACGCCGTGGGTCAGCTCCTGCCCGGGAGGCGGAGCTCTGGTTGCCCGCAGAGCAGGGACCCGTACGCCGGACCTCGCTCGATCTGCCGGTTCGTTCCGAGGCACTGGCATGAGGGTCCGATGAGAGTCCTCGTCGTCTGGTGCCCGGACTGGCCGGTGGTCGCTGCCGAGGTGGGTCGGGCAGCACCTGCTGCGGTGGTGAACCGCAGCGTGGTGGTCGCCTGCAACGTGCTCGCCCGCGACCACGGGGTACGCCGCGGGATGCGTCGCCGCGACGCCCAGTCGCGGTGCCCCGAGCTCGTCCTGGTCACCGACAACCCCGATCGCGACGTCCGGGCGTTCGAGCCGGTGCTGGCTGCGGTCGAGGCACTTCGTCCCGGGGTCGCGCCGCTACGACCGGGGCTGCTGGCGATCAGGGGCCCTGGCCGGTTCTACGGCGGCGAGGAGCATGCAGCGGCGGTCATCGCCGAGCGACTGGTCTCGATCGGGATCGCCGATGTGCGGATCGGGGTTGCCGACGACCTGTTCACGGCCGAGCAGGCGGCACGTCGGGCAGACGTGCAGGGCTGGCAGGTGATCGAAGCCGGCGGCTCGGCGGCGTTCCTCGGCGGCCTTCCGGTCGAGGTGCTCGACACGGGTTTCGATGAAGTAGGGGGTGACCTGGTCGGGCTGCTGCAACGGCTCGGACTGCGACACCTCCGCGATCTCGCTGCCCTGCCGGCTCGCGACGTACTGACCCGTTTCGGTGCGTACGGCGCCAAGGTGCACCGGCTCGCCCGTGGAGTCGACCCCGTCGAGCCAGCCACCCGCACCCCACCGGCGGACCTGGTCTGCGAGATCGCCTTCGAGCCACCGTTGTCCTCGACCGAGGCGGTCTGCTTCAGCGTGCGGCGCAAGGCCGAGGAGTTCGTCGCCGGGCTCGGCGAGCGCGGACTGGTCGCCACTGCTGTGCTGATCGAGGCCGAGGCCGATGATGCCCAGCGCTCGTTGCTGTCCTCGAGGTCGTGGGTGCACTCGCGCTGGTTCGCCGCGACCGATGTCGTCGACCGGGTGCACTGGCAGCTCCAGGCCACTCCGGAAGGGGTGCTGGTCGGTGCTCCCGTCGGGCTGGTCAGGTTCGTGCCCGAGACGGTCGAGCCGGCGGCCGCCCACGCCGACGGGCTCTGGGGTGGTGGGACCGACGAGCGCGTCGATCGCGGGGTCGCGCGGGTCCAGGCCATGCTCGGGTACGACGCTGTGGTGGTCCCGGTCCGTCAGGGTGGGCGCTCGCCAGCCGATCGTCAGGCGCTGGTGCCCTGGGGTGAACGGCCCACCGGCCTGCGTCCTCCCGACCTGCCGTGGCCGGGACAGGTGCCCTCGCCGGCACCGACCCGGGTCTTCGCGGAACCGTGGGCGACCTCGGTGGTCGGCCCGACCGGACAGCCCGTCGTGGTCACCGAGCGCGGCGCCGTTTCCTGCGAGCCGAGCCGCTTCCACACCGGGAGCCGCGGTGGGTGGCAGCCGATCGACGCCTGGGCCGGACCCTGGCCGGTCGACGAGCAGTGGTGGGAGGGGTCGGGCCGAGGTCCGTCGGCCCGCTTCCAGATCGTAGGCGTCGACGGCCGCGCCTGGCTGATGCGCTGCGAAGCAGGCCTATGGTGGACGGAAGCCTCCTATGACTGACCTACGCCGCCATACGCGGCACCTGGCCGCGTTGTCGTCGGTCGACGTCCGCTCCGCTAGCGCTCCGCTGAAGGACGCCTTCCCTCCTCCGCCTTGCCATGCACCACGTCTGACGACGTATGCCAGCCACAGGAACTACGACTGATGGGTTGGTCCAACCCACCCATTCCCTGGTCCGAGCTCGAGAAGCGCCTCTCCTCGCGCCCACGCCGCGGCCCTGCCGACGACGGCCCGGGATCACGCAAGCGCAAGGCGTACAAGCCCAAGGACGAAGTCCACCCGCCCGAGGGTCCGATCACGCCGTACGCCGAGCTGCACTGCCACAGCAACTTCAGCTTCCTCGACGGAGCCAGTGGTCCCGACAAGCTCGTCGAGGAAGCGGTCCGGCACGGGCTGCACGCCATCGCGCTGACCGACCACGATGGCTTCGCAGGTGCTCCGCTGTTCGCCGAGATCGCCCAGAAGTACGCGCTGAAGACCGTCTTCGGCTCCGAGCTCTCCCTCGGCCTGAGTGGTCCGCAAAACGGGGTGGCCGACCCGGAAGGCAACCACCTGCTGGTCCTGGCCGACGGTGTCGAGGGCTACCACCGGTTGGCTGCGGCGATCACCGACGCGCAGCTGCGCGGCGACGAAAAAGGTCGCCCGGTCTACGACCTCGAGGAACTGGCCGGTCATGGTCGGGGGTACTGGCGGATCCTCACCGGTTGTCGCAAGGGCACAGTCCGAACGGCACTGACCGCCGGTGGCATGGAGGCGGCAGCGACCGAGCTGGACAGGTTGACCGCGCTCTTCGGCCACGACGCGGTGGTCGTCGAGCTGGTCGACCACGGCTACCCGCTCGACCACGAGGCCAACGACGCACTGGCGCAGCTGGCCCGGGATCACGGACTCCCGCTGGTGGCGACCAACAACGTGCACCACGCGACTCCCGACGGACATCGGCTGGCCTCGGCGATGGCCTCGATCCGGGCACGGCGCAGCCTCGCCGAGATGGACGGGTGGCTTCCGCCGTACGGGGCTGCCTGCCTGCGTTCGGGGGAGGAGATGACCCAACGGTTCCGCCGCTATCCCGGAGCGGTCGCGCACTCGGTGGTGCTCGCCGACGAGCTCGCCTTCGACCTGCAGCGAGCCACACCGAGGCTGCCCAAGCAGGGCATCCCCGAGGGCCACACCGCGACGACCTGGTTGCGGGTGCTGACCGAGCGCGGCTTCGAGCAGCGCTACCTCGGGACGCCGCACGAGAAGCGGGCGAGGGAGCGGATCGAGCACGAGCTGGAGGTGATCGAAGGCAAGGACTTCGCCGGGTACTTCGCGATCGTGCACGACATCGTCGCGTTCGCCCGCAGCCAGGGAATTCTCTGCCAGGGCAGGGGATCGGCGGCCAGCTCGGCGGTGTGCTACGCCCTCGGGATCACCGCGATCGACTCTGTCTTCTACAACCTGCCCTTCGAGCGCTTCATCTCCCAGCACCGCGACGAGGAGCCGGACATCGACGTCGACTTCGACTCCGACCGGCGCGAGGAGGTGATCCAGTGGGTCTACGACCGCTACGGCCGGCACAACGCGGCGCAGGTCGCCAACGTGATCACCTACCGTCCGAAGATGGCGGTCCGCGATGCCGCCAAGGCGCTCGGCCACTCGCCCGGTCAGCAGGACGCCTGGTCGAAGTCGATGGACAGCTGGTCGGGGGCGGTCACGAGCGACGAGATCCCGGCGGCCGTGGTCGACCTGGCCAACCAGCTGATGAAGGCGCCCCGGCATCTCGGCATCCACTCCGGCGGGATGATCCTGACCGAGCGGCCGATCGGTGAGGTCTGCCCGATCGAGCGTGCGCGGATGGAGAAGCGCACCATCCTGCAGTGGGACAAGGACGCCTGCGAGTGGATGGGGCTGGTCAAGTTCGACCTGCTCGGCCTGGGGATGCTCGGCGCCCTGAACCACATGATGGTGATGATCGGCGAGGAGCTGGACGAGCACTGGACCCTGCAGAACCTGCCCAAGGAGGAGCCTGGGGTCTACGACATGCTCGATCGTGCGGATTCGATCGGGGTCTTCCAGGTCGAGAGCCGTGCCCAGATCGGGACCCTGCCCCGGTTGCGGCCTCGCACCTTCTACGACCTGGCCATCGAGATCGCCCTGATCCGTCCCGGTCCGATCCAGGGCGGTGCGGTGCACCCCTACATCCGGCGTGCGACCGGGCGCGAGGAGGTCCGGTACGCCCATCCCGACCTGGTCCCGGTCCTCGAGCGCACGCTCGGCGTACCGCTCTTCCAGGAGCAGTTGATGGAGATGGCGGTCGCGATCGGCGACTGCACCCGCGACGACGCAGACCTGCTCCGTCGGGCGATGGGATCCAAGCGCGGCATCGAACGCATCGAGTCGATCAAGGAGACCCTCTTCGCCGGGATGGAGAAACGCGGTCTGGTGGGGGAGGAGGCCAAGCAGATCTACGTGCAGATCCTCTCGTTCGCGAACTTCGGCTTCGCCGAGAGCCATGCACTGAGCTTCGCGCTGCTCGTCTATGCGAGCTCCTGGTTCAAGCTGCACTACCCGGCGGCTTTTCTGGCCGGATTGCTGCGTTCGCAACCGATGGGCTTCTACTCGCCGCAGTCCCTGGTCCAGGACGCCCGCCGGCACGGAGTCGAGGTGCGCGGCCCGGACATCGAAGCCTCGGCAGCCCAAGCATCTCTGGAATCCCAGCCCCGGTCATTGAGCTTGTCGAAATGCACTGAGCCCACCGGACTCCCCGAGTGCATCAACCCCTACCACCAGCCCACCCCGTACGACGCCGAAGCACCCGACCCGACGCTGACCCACCGCCGCGACGGCAACCTCGCCGTCCGGCTCGGACTCGACGAGGTCCGCGGGATCGGGAAGGACGTGGCATCCCGGATCGTCGAAGCCCGGGACGAGCGCCCCTTCCGGGACATGGTCGACCTCTCCCGGAGGGCTGGTCTGGACTCCGGCCAGCTCGAAGCGCTGGCGACCGCAGGTGCCTTTGCCTGTTGGGGATTGAGTCGTCGCGAGGCGCTGTGGAACGCCGGCTTCACCGAGCGCGAGGACCAGCTCGAAGGGGCAGGAGCCGTGGTCTCGGCGCCGACGCTTCCCGGGCTTGACCCTGTGGGCGTGACCCTGGCCGACCTCTGGGCGACCCGGATCTCGCCGTCCTCGCACCCGGTCGGCCACCTGCGACCGATGCTCGAGTCGGTCGGCATCCTCGCCGTCGGCGCACTCCCGACAGTCGAGTCGGGGCGTCGGGTGCATGTGGCCGGGCTGATCACCCATCGACAGCGGCCGAGCACCGCCGGTGGTGTCACCTTCCTCAACCTCGAGGACGAGACCGGGATGCTCAACGTGATCTGCACCGAGGGGGTCTGGAGCCGTTACCGCAAGGTGGCCAGAACCGCTGCAGGCATGGTGATCCGGGGGATCCTCGAGCGCAACGACGGCGTCACCAACCTGCTCGCCGACAAGATCAGCTCGCTCGACAGCGTCAGCCCGCAAGCCGAGCAGGCGCTCCAGGCGAGGCACCAGCCCCGCAACTTCCAGTGATCAGCCGAACGCGGCCGCGATCGCGTCCAGCGCCTCACCCACCGCAGGCGCTGCCTCGTCGTCGAAGCTCGGCCCGCGCTCCGGGATCGCATCACCCGGTCGGACCTGCTCACCACAGTGGTCGCAGCAGGCGACCGGCGTACTGATCTGGCCGCAGGAGAGATGGCGCCACGCGATCGGCGGCTCACCGTCGTACGCCCACTTGTCGCCGAACTGCTGGAGGGACAGCAGCACCATCAGCAGGTCGTTGCCCTTCTCGGTCAGCCGGTAGTCGTAGCGCGGCGGGTTGTCCTGGTACTCGACCCTCACCAGCACCTCGTGCGCGACCAGGTCGTTCAGCCGTTGGGTCAGCACCTTGCGGGACAGGCCGAGGTCGCCCTGGATGGCGTCGAACCGGGAGATGCCGATCGCGATGTCGCGCAGCACCAGCGCCGTCCAGCGGTCCCCGATGATGTCGAGGGTCCGGGCGACCGAGCAGGGTTGATCGGGGAGCGAGCGTTGCATGGCTCACACGGTACCCAAGTGAGTTCCCAAAAGAAACCCACGCTGCTAGCGTGCAGCCATGCTCGAACGGATCTCCCACCTGACGTGGCTGCACCCGCGCAAGGTCCTCGTGGCGGCGTTGCTCTTCGTCGCCGTTGCCGGCTTCTTCGGGCACGACGTCGAGCACCACCTCAAGGCCGCCGGCTTCACCGATCCGGCCTCGCAGAGCGAGCAGGCCGGGGTCGTTCTGTCCAAGGCACTCGGCTTCAACGCGCAGGCCGGCGAGGTCGTCCTGATCCGCGCCAAGGACGACGGGCCGCTGAACGTCAAGGACCCGGCGATCAAGGCCGAGATCAATCGGCTGGCTCACCAGCTGGCGGGTGCGGCGTACGTCGGCCGGGTGACCAACCCGCTCGACGGTGCGCCCGGCACCGCCAACCTGATCGCCGCGGACGGCAAGTCCGTCGCCCTGACGGTGCAGCTGGCCACCAACGACCTCGAGGACAAGGGCGGTCTGTCCGACGACTCGATCCGCAAGCGGGTCACCTCGACGATGCTCAGCGTCCGGTACGGCGGCTACGCACCGAGCTTCAACGAGGTCAACGACCAGACCCGCAAGGACCTCTCGAACGCCGAGCTGATCGCGTTCCCGCTGCTGGCGATCCTTCTTCTCCTGGTCTTCCGCAGTGCCGTTGCTGCGATGGTGCCGCTGATCATCGGAGGCTTCTCGATCGTCGGCACGCTCTTTGCGCTGCGGATCATGGCGTCGCTGGTCGGCACGTCGCTGTTCGCGCTCAACATCGCCACGGCGCTGAGTCTCGGGCTCGCGGTCGACTACGCGCTGCTCCTCGTGTCCCGCCATCGTGAGGAAACCGCAGTCTCCGGGTTCACCGAGGAGGCGCACCGACGGATGGTGCTCACGGCAGGTCGGACCGCGATGTTCTCCGGCCTCACCGTGGCCGGCGCGATGGCGGCCCTGACCGTGATGCCGCAACGGTTCCTCTACTCCGTCGGCGCGGCCGGGGCCGTGGTCGGCGTGATGTCGGCGCTGATGGCGATCTTCGTGGCGCCGGCCTTGCTCGCCGTACTCGGCCCGAAGATCAACGCACTCTCGATCCGTCGCGGCCCCGCGGTCTCCGACACGTCCTCGCGGTGGCTGACCCTCGCACGCGGCGTGATGAAGCGCCCGATCCTGACGGCAGCAGGGACGACGGCTGTACTGCTTGCCCTGGCTGCGCCGCTGGTCGGGACGCACCTGACCGGACCGAGCGCCCAGGCCGTGCCACCAGGACAGCAGTCCTACGACACGAACAACTACCTGCTCGCGCACTACGGTCGCGAGGTCACCGAGGGCGTCTCGTTGACGGTCAAGGGCCGGATCTCCGATGCCGGTCTCGAGGCTCTGCGCACGCAGCTCCTGGCAGTCAAGGGCGTCGCCGAGGTGGCGCCGTTCAGAAGGGCGGCCGACGACGTCGCCTTCAGCACCGCGGCGTTGAAACAGGCCGCTCTCAGCGACAGCTCGCAAGCTGCGGTCCGCTCGATCCGGGCGCTGGCCGACCCGCCCGGCACGAAGCTGCTCGTGGCCGGCAACACCGCGAGCTTCCTGGACGAGAAGAGCAGCCTGATCTCGAACGCGCCCAAGGCGATCGGCCTGATCGTGCTGCTCACCGTCGTGCTGCTGTTCCTGCTCACCGGCTCGGTGCTGCTGCCGCTGAAGACCTTGCTGATGAACTCGATGACGCTCGCGGCGTCGCTCGGCATCCTGGTGATCGTCTTCGAGAAGAAGTTCCTGGTCGGAGCGCTGAACTACCCCGGTCCGTACAACATCGAGGTCACCAGCCTGGTCTTCCTCTTCGCGGTCGCGTTCGCACTGGCCACCGACTACGCCGTCCTGGTGATGGCGCGGGTCAAGGAGCTGCGCGACTCCGGGATGACCAACGAGGACGCCGTCGCGCACGGTGTCGCGAAGACCGGGCGGATCATCAGTGCCGCGGCCTTGATGATCGCGGTCGTCTTCGCTGCGTTCGCGGTCAGCCCGGTCTTCTTCATGAAGCAGATCGCCGTCGGGATGGCGTTGGGTGTGGTCATCGACGCGACCATCGTCCGCGGCTTGCTGGTGCCGTCGTTGATGCGCCTGCTCGGCGAGGCGAACTGGTGGGCGCCCGGTCCGCTGCGCCGCCTGCACCAGCGCTTCGGCATCAAGGAAGCCTGACCCCGACCCGTTGAGATGCCAGTTCTGGTTCGACGAATCGCCAGTTCTGGTTCAAAGACGCCAGACTTGTGGCATGTTCCGAGCCAAAAGTCCCGATTGAACGCGCCAGAACTGGCAACTCAACGGACTAGTAGACGAGCGGCGCCAGGTACTGCTTCGCGTAGGCGCGTACGGCGTTGTCGTCGGCCATGTCGACGGTGCCGTGCGGGTTGAGGATGTAGGTGTACGCCAGCCGCATCATCAGCTCGGCCACCGTGTGCAGCTCATCCTCGGGCATCGTCGCGCCGCTTCGTCGCAACGTGCTGGCCACCTGGTCGGACAGGGCGATGATCAGGCTCGTGTTCGCGAGACCGCCCATGCCGGTGATGATCTCGGGCTCGGTCTCGACCAGCCGAGCCAGCAGCGGAACCTCCCGCGTGAGCGCGATCCCGCGCGAGAACGACTCGACCACGGCGTCGCGCGGAGGCAGCCCGACACTGGCCTGCTCGAGCTGGGTGAGGAAGTCGTTCGCCTGTCGGGTCAGCACCGCTTGCAGCAGGTCGTCCTTGGTGGCGTACGCGCGATAGAGGGTGCTCCGGCTGACACCGGCTGCCCTGGCCACGTCCTCGACATTGGCGCGTCGTGCGCCGTACTGCTCGAAGACCTGCTGGGCCGCGTCGAGGATCGCGGTCGTCACAGGCGTTCCAGGGTCACCGGCAGCCGGTCGCGCGGGAACGGCAGCGCGACGAGGTCGAGCGGCCACTCGTAGTCGTCCGGCACCGACCACTTGTAGGTGCGCAGGAGCTCGTGGAAGATCGCGCGGACCTGGATGCCGGCGAAGTACATCCCGATGCACTTGTGCACCCCGCCGCCGAAGCCGTGGAACGCCATCCGGTGTCCGTGGTCCTCGCGCCGGCCCTCGGCGAAGCGATCCGGGTCGAACTTCGTCGGGTCCGGCCAGTACTGCGGGTCGTAGTGGCTGTAGAACGGCGACACCGTGACGAAGGCGCCCTTCGGGATCCGGTACCCGTTGACCGCGACCTCCT
>JACXTT010007051.1_pt1 | contig 15931 bp, 10 predicted proteins | sample 9270951 | NCBI WGS metagenome assembly JACXTT01 (sample SAMN15532306, study PRJNA645909) | rock metagenome | isolation source: weathered quartz diorite | place: Puerto Rico | collected 2017-06-21 | reverse complement strand
CCCGTCGACCGAGCCCGAGTAGCGCCCGTTTCCCTCCGCCGTCAATTGAAACCGGGTCTTGTCCTTTCCGCGCTCAACCTCGACGGTGAGCTCGGCGTCGTCCTCGGGACGCAATTGCTCGTCGTACACCTGGCCGGCCATCTCGGCCGGCTCGGCGGTGGTGAAGATCTCCTTCACGGGCGTCACGCGCACCCGCTTCTGGTCCTCGCGCGTGGTGAGCCACCGGATCACATTCCCCATCAGATTGGTGAAGAGATTCGCCGTGCGGCTGTCGTCCTGCGCAAGAAGCCGCCAGCGCCATATTCCCTCGCCGGTGATCGCATACGATTTCTGGCCTCCCGTATTCCTGGCGGCGATCAGAGGTTCGCTGCTGGGGATATTCTGGTACACCGCCATAGCCAGTGCTTCCGCCTCCGGTTTTGTCCGGAACGCGGTCAGAGTCTTGAAGACCGGGGGAAGCTGCTGCCACGATTCTTCAGTGGCAGTGGATTGCAGGGATACGAGCGGGTGGTTTGCGCGCCCGGGGGGGATCGAGGCCTGCACCAGAATCTCGCTCTGGTTTACTCCCGACCATGCGAACGGGAGAAACGGCTCGAAGCGCTGAAGCCGGGAATAATCGGTCGACCTGCTGTTTATGAAGAAGAGCGGCTTGTGCAGCCTTTCAACCGCATCCACGATCTGCTGGATCACGGCCGCAGGGGTGGCTTGCGATGGAAACCCGAGGAGACCGATACAGTCGGCACTGTCGAGCGCCTGGCGGGAGAGCGACCCTTCGTAAAACTCGTTGGCGCTCTTCTGCACATAGGAGGTCACGCTGAAATGCCCGTCTTCCAAAAGCGCCTGTCGCACAGCGGAGACATCGGCGTTCGGCGCCCCCGCGAAGAGCACAACCTTCAACTTGCTCCGGAGCACCCTGATGAAAAACGAGCGCGAGTTGTTCTTCTCCGTCAGTTCGCCGCTCAATGGGGAGACGGCAACGGTATACTTTTTTGTCCCTTCCTCTTTCGGGACAACGCCCATCTTCAGGGGATACTCCCGCGATCCCTCCCTGAGAGATAACACCGTTCGATCGAGGACGGAGGATCCTTCCGAGAGCGTGACTTCCACGTTTTGACCGGAGAAACCTGCGGCCTTTACAGTAACGTCGACGGGCACGCGGGTCTCCGCGTACGCGAGCGAATTGGACACGACCTTCTCGATCAGGATGTCCTTCTGCTCATTCGTATCGCCGACGCCAATCGTGAAGACGGGGACTCTCAGAGCTTCGGCCTCGTAGAGAGGATTTCGTCCCGCGGTATAGTTCCCGTCGGAGATAAGAACGACGCCGCGGATGTTTTCGCGCGCGATCTGATCCCTGAGGTCCGAAAGCGCTGCGGAAATATCTGTGCTCTGACCGTCGTACGAGAGGGAATCCGGAAGCGAGCTCAGCGCGGCGCTGAGTTTCGAAGAGAAGAGATGGAGTGTGAGGCCCGCGCCGGAGGGAAGCGACCCGAGTCCCGGCGCTCCCCCATGTCCGTTGACGAGAGGAGGGATTCCCGAGGCGCTATTTCGAGGCGAAGGAATCGTCATGCTCTGGGTATTGTCGATAAGGACTGCGATGTGCGCAGGCTGGCGATCCGTTTGCATCAATCGAAGTATCGGCTCGAAGAAAATCAGCAGCATCAGCACAAGGGCCAGCGACCTGATCACCGAGAGAATCACCCGCCGGCTCAGGGGGAGAGGGGGCAGCGTGTACCTGTAAAAGAGGAACGCCGCTCCGATCAGAAGCGTGATCAGGAGAAGCGCGACAACGATGTTTCCGCCGAGCGAGAGAGATAGGTTTGCCATCCCGGGATTAGCGGACAAGGAGCATTTTCCGGGTGGCCGATTGCGCCGGCGTGGTAAGTCTATAATAGTAGACGCCGCTTGCGAGGTCGCGCCCGTCGAAAGCCACGGTATGGCTGTATCCGGCCTGCTGATACCCCTGGTCGAAGACGGCAACCTGCCTTCCCAGAGCGTCGTACACGCGTATCGTCACGTTTTCCGCGGACGCAAGATCGTACTCAATGATCGTTTGGCTGTTAAACGGATTAGGAAAGTTTTGCGCGAGAGAGAATGACCGGGGGATCAGGGGATCCTTCGATATTCCCGGGATACCGTACCGCAGGTGCCACACCGTCGCGGCGGAGGGGGGCGGACTCTGGTATGAATTCCCAGCGCTGTCCGAAGCCTGCATCGAGAACTGGACAAGAGTCCCGCGCTCCTGGAGAGGAATCCTTGCGCGGTATCTTCCCGAGGTGGGAAAGAACATCGACGAATCGAGGGTCATCGCGACCGTCGAGGAGGCGCCATCGGACGCGGCGGTGTAATGCAGTACCACACCGCCGGCGAGCAGGCCTGCGGAGGAAATTACCGTGGCCGTCACCACGCTCCCGGAATCTTCGACCGACACCCGTGGGGACGATCCGAAGACCGGACCGAAATACAATGCCGCCTTGAAGGCGTCGACGAGACCCCAGCCTGTGAAGTTATTCGGGCTCGAAGGAAATCTGGGGTTCTCGGTAAGCGGGCGAGCCGTAGCGCGGAGGGCATCCCGTACCTGGATGGGGGTCAATTCCGGCCTTGCGGAGAGGACGAGCGCCGCCGACCCGGCGGCGAGGGGAGTCGCAAGCGAAGTCCCCTGCTGGTAGCCGTATGAATCCGGAACGAGCGCGCACAGCACATGCACCCCGGGAGCCGAGACGTCGGGCTTCGTCCGGCCGTCGTTCGTCGGGCCCGTCGAACTGAACCCGGCGAGCACGCCGTCGAATGTCACCGCTCCCACCGACACGATGCTGTCGGCATCGGCGGGGGTGAGCATCGTGCCCGTCACACCGTCGCCGTTCAATTCGTTCCCCATCGCATCGCACACGACCACTCCCAGCCGGCCAGCCCTTGCGGCCGCCTTCGCGGTGACGGAGGTACGGCCATTGAAATCGCCGTTTGCCCATGAATATCCACTTCCGTCGTCGAACGCATTATAGCCAAGTGAACTGCTCACGACGTCCACTCCCTGAGCTTCCATCCACTCAATCCCTGCGGCCCAGTTGTCCTCTTCCACCTCCGTCTCGCTCCGTATATCTTCCGTCTTTCCGAGGATGAAGGCGGCATCGAACGCCGGACCGACCAGTATTCCGGGCTTGTATCCTCCGAGGACAGACATCGTGAGCGTCCCGTGGGTATCCTGCCCCGGGTCGTCGCCCGGCTGGTTGGCGGTCGTGTCGTCGTTGAAGACAAAATCGTGCTCTGCGATCACATGCCGCGTGCGCAGAGCCTCGTGCACGCGCCATCGGAATCCTGAGTCGAGCATGCCCACCAGAACTCCCGAACCGGTCACGCCAATCTCATGAAGGGGCGGGACATCGATTGCCGATATCTGGGTGAACGACTCTCCGTAATCAACGCCCATCGAGGAGGGCGCCGGCGGCCGCGCATTCGCGGGACGGGGTACGGGCTCCCTTCGCGAGCGGAAGGCCGCCACCGGAGCGACGCGGAGTACAAACGGGAAGTGAGAGACCCGCCCGACGATATCCTGCGTCATGAAAAAGCTCGCGGCATTCAGCCACCTGCTCTCTCTGGCAGGCACGCCTCCCGCATCGCGCACTGCACGAATGTACCCGGCCGCGACAGGGAGATCCTGCAAATCCACGAGCTCGCCCGGGGGGAGAACTTTCGACCGCCGCTGGAGGGCGCGGCGCGTAATGTGAGAGAGATCCGAAGTGCGGCCTTTGTCAACAAAATAGACCCAGTACTTCCGGGCCGGGGGAGTGTCTGAGCGGGAAGTACACGGAAGGAGGAGCAGAACGAACGCCGTCCGGCTCGAAATCCGGATCAACCGGCTGGCATTCGGCATGAGCCGCTCGTCAGTCGTTTTCCAGGAGCTTCTCGACGATCTGAATGGCGGCGACACCGTCGGCCTCCGCGTTGAAGTTTGGGACAATCCTGTGCCGGAGCACGGGACCGACGACCTTGCGCACGTCTTCGATGTCCGGAGTATGCCTTCCTTCGAGGATCGCGCGGGTTTTCGCCCCAAGAATAAGATACTGCGAGGCCCTCGGGCCCGCTCCCCAGCTGAGCCAGTCCTTAATGAACTGCGGTGATGCGGAGGCCTTCGGCCTGGTGCGGGTCACGACGTTCACCGCATAGGAGACCACGTTATCCGCGACGGGGACGCGGCGCACAAGGTCCTGATAGAAGAGGATTTCTTCCTTCCCCAGCACATGGTTGAGCTTGGGGGCGTACATGCTTGTCGTCGACTTGACGATCTCGATCTCTTCCTTGTCGCTGGGATAATCGAGCCAGAGATTGAACATGAACCTGTCGAGCTGCGCTTCGGGAAGGGGATAGGTTCCTTCCTGCTCGATCGGATTCTGGGTCGCAAGGACGAAGAACGGTTCTTCGAGGACGTACTTCTGGCCCGCCGCCGTCACATGGTGCTCCTGCATCGCTTCGAGGAGCGCCGCCTGCGTCTTGGGAGGCGTGCGGTTTATCTCATCGGCAAGAAGAATGTTTGCAAAGACCGGGCCTTTCACGAACTTGAACGACTTGCTCCCTGTCGAGCGGTTATCCTCGATGATCTCCGTGCCGGTGATATCGCTCGGCATGAGATCGGGGGTAAACTGTATCCTGCTGAAGTTCAGGTCCATGACCTCGGCGACCGTCTTAATGAGGAGCGTCTTTGCCAGACCGGGCACTCCCACCAGGAGGCAGTGGCCCCGCGCGAGGAGCGAGATCAGGAGCTGCTCGATCACCTCATCCTGCCCCACGATCACCTTGGCAATCTCGCTCTTCATCGCCGCGAAACCGTTGCGAAGGGCGGCGACCGCCTCGACGTCGTTCAACCCCGTTACCTGCCGGTTTGTGTTCACTCCGCCCTCTCCGATGTTAGAGCCGCACTTCCCAGTAGTACTGCTGCCGCAGCTGCTTGATCCATTTCTGATATTCCTGATTCTGCTTGTACGATCCCGAAAGGTTTTCCACCTGGGTCCAATCGTCGCGCAGGTTCATGGAGTGTTCCGAAGTATGCCTCTTCAGATAGACGATCTGATATCCCGACGTGGACCCGGTGGACACCTGGACCGGATCGCTGAGCTCGCCTTCTTTCATCCGGTGGATGAGATCCTGCAGCGACTTGTCGAACTGGGCGATCGGAAGATTTCCCAGCGCGCCGCCGAGGGGGCCCGACTCCTTGTCGTCGGAATACTTTTTCGCCAGCTCCGAAAAATCGGCGCCGTGCGCAATGCTGTCCTTGAGTCCGCTGAGGAACGCCTTCGTGGACTCCGCCGCCGAGCTGTCGATGCCGATTTTGAAGAGTATGTGCCGGGCGTGAACCGACTCCCCCCTTCGCTCGAGCAATTGTATGATATGAAATCCGCGCGACGTTTCCACGATGTCGGAGAGCGCGCTGTCTTTCAGCGCGAAGACGACTTCCTCAAATTCCTTCACGAACTGCCCCCTCCGCCACGAACCGAGATCGCCCCCCGACGGAGCCGTGGCCGCATCCTTCGAATAGCGGCGGGCAAAATCGGCAAAGTCGGCCCCGGCCTTGATCGAATCGAGAATGACCCGGGCTTTCGCCCTCACCTTCGCCCTGGCGGCTTCTCCCACCAGCGGAAGCTTGAAGATGTGATAGAGCTCTGCCGACTCGGGAACGGGGGGAAGGCTGTCTTTGAAGGTTGCATAAAAATCCTCAACCTCGCGGCGGGACGACTTGATGGAGCCGAACTTCGACTGCTGGAGGTACTGCACGAGGAGCCGCTTCCTGGTCTCGTCGCGGAACTCGCGCTTCATTTTCGAGATCGGCATGCCGTACAGCTCCTCGACCTTCTTCTCCGATCCCGCCTGCTGAATGCGCTGGGCGACGAGCGCATCGAGCTGGGTCGTCACCTCGTCCTCCGTGACGGTGATGTTCGTGTCTTCGAGAGCGCTCGCGAGCATGAGCTTCTCGTTGATGAGGGCCTCGAGGACCTGCTGTTTCAAACCCGGGGTGCCGGGGTCGACGTGGTTATTGAATGCGTAGAACTCCGTTTGAGCGGTAAGGTCGGAGAGGAGGATCGGCTCCTTTCCCACAACTGCGACGATCCGGTCGATTGCCTGCTGCGACTCCTGCGCGTGGATCTCCGCGGCGAGGGCGCACCATATACAGAGGAAAGCGAGCGCTAAGGGAAAGCGCATCGAGTCAATCTTGAGTATGGGTCTGACCATGGGGCTGCGTATGAGCGCTGTCTGCGGTCCGATGTGGTTCCAACATCAGTTCAACATCTGCGTTCTTCCGAAGGTTTCCGAGGAGCTCGTCGTACTTCCGGCGGTGCATCTCGATCAAAAGCCGCTGCCTCACTTCGGGCCGGGCGAGATCGATTGCCGCGGGAGCGCCCTGCTGAAGGCGCGCCAGGCACTGAAGCACGAAATATCCTCCGGGAGTTTTGACGGGAAACGACACCTCATTCACCGAGAGGGCGGATGCGACTTTCCACAGTTCGGGGGGAAACAGGGTCTGGGAGGTGTAGTACTGGCCGCTTGATGTCGAGAGGATGCTCGATGCGGCCGTCGAATCGCGCAGGAGCTTCTCGACGGCGCTCTGCCACTGCGATCCCTGCGCCACTGCCGCCTGGAAGGCGTTCGCACGGTCGCGGTTATTCAGCGCGACCAGGTTCAGCCTGAGCGTGTTTTCATGCACCTGGAATTCCGCTTCGTGGCGGCCGAAGTAGTCCCTCACAGCCTCGGGGGTCAGGTCGGAGGTGTCCGCGTAGACGTACCGGTCGAGGAATGTCTGGCTTGCCAGCTGGCGCCGCACGTCCTCGAGCTGGCGCTTGAACTCGCCCGAACTTTCGATCCCCCTCCGCTTCGCCTCCTGGTACAGAAGTTCCGTGTTCACCCAGTAGGAGACGTAATCGCTGAGGGCGTACTCAAGCGCGGTGCGGGTGGTATCGATGTGGGCTCTGGCGTCTTCCAGAGTCAGTTCGGCGTCACCGACACGGGCGATGACCCGGTCCGGCGATTGCCGCCGGCAGGAAGCTGACAGTGCGGCGAGGAGTGCAATCGTGCAGAGAACGAGGATGCATCTCACCGTGATCGTGAGACCTGCGGTGAGGAGAAGGCGTTCTTGAGGAGCGCCTTGTTCTGTTTCACCACATACTTCTGTCTGATGCGGTCGATCCACTCCTTCTCAAGCATTTTCGATTCGTGTTCCTGGTATGCGTTCGAGACTTCGGCTCCGGCCTCTTCGAAGGTTTTCTGACGCGGAGGATCTTTTGCAACCAGCTTTATGATCGCGTAGGATCCGCTCTCGAGCTCGAACGGCTCGGAGAATTCGCCGACCTTCAGGGTAACGGCTTTCCTGGAAACCTCGTCCGTATCTGCGTTGATGAACCCCTTGTCTCCCGATTTTTCTTTCAACTCCGGATCCTCGTTCCACTCTTTGGCGATCCTCGTGAAGTCGGCCCCGTGCTTTAGCGAGTCGTAGACCACGAGAGCGGTCGTATCGGCCTCGAGGTAAATCTCGCTTACCCTGAGCCGTTCCGGATACATGAACTTCTCTCTGTTCTGAGAGAAGAACTGCTTGAGCGAGGAGTCGCTCACGCTTGTTTTGTTCCACACTTCCATCTGTTCAAGCCTGTAGAGGATAATGCCGTCGGTGTACTCGCTCATGAGCGAGGCAAATTCGGGATACTTCCGCTCAAGGCCTTCGGACCTTCGCTCGAAGAGAAACGCGTCGGCGATGCGGTCGATATGAGGCTTGAGGTCGCCTGCCCTGAGCGAGGCGCTGCGGTATTCCTGCTTATTCCGGAGAATGGAGATGACCGTGTCGATCGACACCGGTTGTCCGCCGATTGTCATGAGCGCGGAGGAGCGGATATTGGAAGGGATCGACTGGTCCCAGGCCGAATCGTCGGTCGTCTTCGTCGAATCGACGTGCGAGAGGAATGCCCTGAACGCATCCTCGTGAAAAGCATACCCGAACTGCTTCTTCATCGAATCGACGTACACGGAGTAGTCGTCGTTGTATCGCATCTGTTGATACGTCTTCTTCAGTTCGGGCTCCATCGCCGCATACGGCGGAAGCGATTTGACACTGTCGCACCTGATGATATGAAATCCGAACGGGGTCCTGATAATGCCCGATATCTGTCCGGGCTTCATGCCGAACGCCGTAATGTCGAACGGGAGCACCCACCGCGCCCGCTCGAACCATCCGAGATCGCCCCCCGAGCCTGCGCTGCCGCCGTCCTCTGTCAGCTTGCCGGCCAGCTCCGCGAAGTCCCGTCCCTTTTTGAGACTGTCCTGGATGGCCGTGATGCGCGCGTGCGCGCCGGCGACATCCGCGGAATCGGGGTTATTGTTGTTCTGGAACCTGGCCATGATATGCCGGACTTTCATGACCCTCGTGGGTTCGATCTCGAGTACCTTGATGATGTGATATCCGAACGGGGTGCGGACCGGCCGGGGGCTGATCTCCCCTTTTTTCAGGGCGTATACTCCATCCTCAAAGGAGCCGGTGACCTTTCCGCCGGTGAGAAAGTAGAGGTCGCCGTGGGTCGTGGCGTTCCCGGGAGCTTCGGAGTACTTGATCGCAAGGCTGTCGAAGTTCTCTCCCACTTTGGCGCGCTTGATGAGATCCGCCGCCTTCGTGTAGAGGCGGAGGGTGTCCTCCGGGCCCGCGTCGGGCTTCATCGATAGAAGGATGTGCTGGACGTGGATCTGGTTCTGGCGGCGCTCGTACAACTGCTGGATGCCCGGAGTAGTTATTTCCTTCTCGATGAGATAGGTGGAGGCGAGTGTCGCACGGTATTCCCTGAGCTCCTTCATGATCTCCGGATCCTGGAGAAGGTTCCGGTCGTAGGCGTCCTGAAGCTTCAGCTTGTAGTTCGTCAGCAGGTCGAGGAAGCGTTCCCGCTCTTCCGCGGTGCTCTGGCGTGCCACATCGATCCCCGCGCTGTTCCGCAGGTAGAAGGATTCATAATCACGCATCGTGACTTTGCTCTTGCCAACCTCCAGGACCACCTGGTCATCGTACTTGGGAGCACAGCTCTGAAGAAAGCCGAGCGCCAGGATTGCATAGGGAAGCGCCGTCAGCTTCCCGGGATTCAACTTCATCGAACAGATCCTTTCGTTTGCGGTTACAACGGTTGGATATGGGGGCGAACGAATTAGAAGTATACTGAAAAGTCGGGAAAGATTCAAGGATTTTTGCGTATTCTTGCTTCAGAATCGATAATTCCATATATTTTCGAGGCCTTTCCCACACCCGGATGTCCATCTTCCAGACGAACAGATACCTGAGTTTCGTGAAGATCGAACACACCCTCTTCACGCTTCCGTTGATCTACAGCGGCCTTGCTTTGGGAGTGCACGAATTTCCTTCCGTAAGGATCCTGCTCCTCGTGCTCCTGAGCGCCGTGGGCGCACGGACGGCCGCCTTCGCTCTGAACCGCATCATCGACCGCAACATCGACGGACGAAACCCCCGCACCATGATCCGCGAGCTCCCCAGCGGCAAGATGACGCTCGGCGAGGCGGTCGGGGTGCTCGTCGCCGGGATAACGGTCTATCTCGTTTCTGCCGCCGCTATTTCAACGTTTTGCCTCCTTCTTTCCCCGATCCCGCTTCTTATCTTCTCGATGTACCCATACATGAAGCGGTTCACCGCGCTCTCGCATTTCGGAGTGGGCCTCGGAATGGCAATGGCGCCGCTCGGAGGCTGGTTTGCGGCGTCGCCGTCGTTCGAGAATATCCTTCCCGCAATACTTCTCTGTCTCTTTACCGTCTTCTGGGGAGCGGGGTTCGACATCATCTATGCGACGCTCGACGAGGAGTTTGACCGGCGCGAACGTCTCTACTCCCTGGTTTCCCGTTACGGGAAGGCGCGGGCGCTCTTCATCTCTTCCGCGCTGCATGCGGCGGCATTCACCTGCCTTGCGTTCCTGTTCTTCACCACGATCCGGACGTGGTACGCGGTCCCCTTCCTTCTCCTTACCGGCATTCTCCTCTGGCTTCAGCAGTACAAATCTTCAAACGTCGAGCTCGCATTCTTCAAGATTAACGCCGGCCTCGGATTCCTCGTCTTCGCGATGATCGTCACCGGAGCCGCTGCCCGGTGAGAATCGTCATCGGGATAACCGGCTCATCCGGGGCGGTGTACGCCCTCGACTTCCTGAAACAGTGCCCACAGGATAAATTCCTGATTGTGAGCAAGTGGGGAAAAGCCCTCCTGAAGGACGAGCTCAATATGTCCGAGAAGGACCTTCAGCCCTATGTGAAGCGGCAGTTTGCAAACGACGATCTGACGGCCCCTCTTGCGTCTGGATCCAACAGCTTTGATGCCTACGTCATACTTCCGTGCTCGACATCCACGCTCGGCAAGGTGGCGTCTGGTATCGGCGACACGCTGATCACCCGCACCGCGCAGGTGGCGCTGAAGGAGCGGTACCGCCTGATCCTCTGCATCCGCGAAACGCCCCTCTCGGCAATAGCCCTCGAGCAGAGCACGAGACTTTCTCACGCCGGCGCCATCATCATGCCCATCTCTCCCCCGTTGTACTTCGTGCCGAAAACCGTGGAAGAGTATGTGCGGGGCTTCACCGACAAACTGCTCGGCGTCCTCGGCCTGCGCGACACCCCCGGTTGGCGGGCGGGAGAGCTGGAGTAGTGCCGCGAGATTTCCGCGGGTATCTCTCGGAGCTCGCGTCGGCGGGCGAACTCCACCGTACCCAAGTCGAGATCGATCCCGTCCTTGAGCTTACCGAGGTCTCGGTGCGTGCCCTCAGAGAAGGCAAGCCGGCCCTCCTCGTCGCGCATCCCACAGGTTCCGCATTTCCCCTTGTCGTGAACCATTTTGCAAGCTCCAAACGGATCGAGCTTGCGCTCGGCGCTCACCCCGACAGGATCGGCGAAGAACTGATCCGGTTCCTCGACAAGGCGTTTCCTCCCTCACTCGACAAACTCCTCGGAAACAGAAAAATGCTTCGCCGCCTCCTCCATGCCAGGCCGAAGAGGGTATCCTCGGGCCCCGCCCAGGAGGTTGGTGCGCCTCCCGATCTTAGCCGCCTGCCAATTCAGGTCTGCTGGCCGGACGACGGAGGACACTTCATCACATACGGCCAGGTGATTACCGTCGATCCGCGCGACGGACGCCGGAATATTGGGATCTACCGGATGCACGTGTACGACGGGGCTGCAACCGGCATGCACTGGCAGATCCAGAAGGGCGGCGGTTTTCACTACTTCCAGTCGGAGAAGCTGGGTAAGGACCTCGAGCTTGCTGTCGCGCTCGGCACAGACCCCGCGCTTCTGATCGCGACAGTCGCCGCTCTTCCCGAGGGGCTCGATGAGGCGATGTTCGCGGGTTTTCTCCGGAACAGCAGGATTGAGTTTGCGCGGGGAAAGACGATCTCTCTCGATGTCCCCGCCTCCGCCGAATTTATTCTTGAAGGAACAGTTCCCGTCCGCGAGCGTCGCATGGAGGGGCCGTTCGGCGACCATTTCGGCCACTACTCGGCGGCGGCGGAGTTTCCCGTGTTTCACGTCAGGGCCATCACCCACAGGCGGAATCCGATCTATCCGGCAATCGTGGTCGGGAAGCCGCCCATGGAGGACAAGTTTCTTGGAGACGCCACGCAGCAGATCCTCGGTCCGCTTGTGAAGCTGATTCACAAAGAGGTACAGGGAATCTGGGCGTACTATGAAGCGGGTTTCCATAATCTCCTCATCGTTTCCATCGAGGAGCGTTTCCACAAGGAGGCGATGAAGGCAGCCCTGGGGATCATGGGAACCGATCAGTTATCGCTCACGAAGTGCATCATCGCCGTCCGCTCGGGAATCGACGTGCGCGACTGGCGGGCGGTGCTGCGGGAAGTGAGGGAGAATTTCAATCCGCATTACGACTTCATCATGATACCGAAAGTCCCCCTCGACACGCTCGACTTCACCAGCTACAAGATGAATCTTGGAAGCAAGATGATCATCGACGCGACGGGGAAGGAGGGCCGTGGAATCCGAACGGGCGGCGGGTCCAATGCCCCTGAAGAGTCCGCGCCTCCGGACGCGTGGCATCACCCCGCCGAGGCGGGCGCCGCAGCGAAAGCTGCCGACCCGCGCATCCTCGACTCGAATCTTATCGAAGAAACCCTCCTTCTTGTGAAAGTCTCTTCGGGAGGGAGGGAAATAGTGGAAAAACTTGTGAAGGACCCGCGGATGCAATCCGTTCCCATTCTCGCCGCGGTCAGCGATGACGTGGACATTTATAATCAGGAGAGTTATATTTGGGGGGTCTTTACGCGGTTCGATTGCGAGCGGGACGTTGTTTTTGCGCAAAGCTCGCTTCTTGGGATCTCTCCAATCTATAAAGGAGTCATGGGGATCGACGCAACCTGGAAGCCCGGATACCCGCGCCCCCTCGCGATGCGGGAGGACGTCGTGAAACGCGTCGACGAGAAGTGGGGGAAGATCTGGGCGCGATGACCATCCGTTTCCGCGATCCGAATCTCATTCCCATCTGGGAAAAAGTGCGCCGCGGCGAACGGCTCTCGCTTGCCGACGGGCTCGCCCTCTATGCGACGGGAGACATCATCTCGCTCGGAAAGATGGCGCATTTCGTTCAGCAGACGAAGAGCGGCGACGCCGTCTACTTCGTGCTGAACCAGAAGATCGAACACACCAATATCTGCATTCTCTCCTGCAAGTTCTGCGACTTCGCGGTCAAGAAGGGAGACCCCGAAGCGTACGAGATGGCCACAGAAGAAATCCTCTCAAAGCTTACCCCCGACATTCATGAAGTGCACATCACGGGCGGGATGCCGGCCGACTGGCCCTGGGAGCGCTACCTCGACATCGTGAGATCGATCCACGCGAAGTTTCCTGGGATCGACGTGAAGGCATTCACCGCCGTCGAGATCGATTTCTTCCATAAGAAATTCAAGCTCTCGATCGAGGAGGTTCTCAGGCAGTTGAAGGAGGCGGGGCTGAGGACAATGCCGGGCGGGGGAGCAGAGGTGTTCTCGGAGCGCGTACGGAAACTTATTTTCAACCAGAAGATCGGCGCGAAGACCTGGTTCGAGGTGCATAAGACCGCTCATCATCTCGGAATTCCTACGAACAGCACGCTTCTCTACGGCCACATCGAAACGCTGGAAGAGCGGATCAACCACATGATCCGGCTTCGCGAAGCCCAGGATGAAACGAACGGATTTCTTACGTTTATCCCCCTCGCCTTTCAGCCGGGCGACACTGGCATCAAGCCGCGCGACAGGTTTACATCGGCCATCGACGATCTGAAGACGATCGCGATTTCACGCCTCATGCTCGACAACTTCCCGCACATCAAGGCATACTGGGTGATGCTGACCGAGGAAGTGGCGTCGATCGCGCTCAATTTTGGCGCTGACGATATCGACGGGACCGTCGGCGAGGAACGTATCGCGCACGATGCCGGGGCCGTCAGCCCGATGAAACTGGCGAAAGAGCAGATTATCAGGATTATCACGGACGCGGGAAAAATCCCGGTCGAACGGGATGTCTATTATAATCCCCTGAATGTGCACGCCGGCGGCGTGATCGGAAAGATCCCGTACCTGAATTCCGTGCCGTTCTACCAGCACATTGAGCCGCATTCCTTTAAGGTCCTCCCTGTGACTCCGCGGCGCATGGGGATCCTCCAGGAGAAGGGCCAGATCGCCGCCGGTCCGTTCTCGCTGATGGATTATTTCAAGCGTTCCGAAGGGCTCGAGTTGCTGAACTGGTGCATCGCAACGCGCGATCAGGTAAAAAGCGTGATGCTCTTTTCGAACCATGGGTGGAGGGACCTGAACGGAAAGCGCATCGGCATCACCGACGAAACAGCCACGTCCGTCCGCCTCCTGCACGTCCTGCTTGAAAAGAAGTACGGCGTCCATGCGGTGTTCGAGCGCCTTCACGGAGGAGTAAACGACTTCTCCGCCTACGACGCCGTCCTGCTCATCGGAGATGAGGCACTGAGGAAAAATAAGTTCGGGCTCGAAGGGTACGAGCTCGTCTTCGATCTCGCCAAAGAATGGTATGACTGGAAAAACATGCCGTTCGTCTTTGCGGTGTGGGCGGTCGACAAGAATTTCCCGGCGGAGGCAAAGAGAACCCTGAGCCAGTCCATCGGAAACTCGCTCGCGGATGCCGGCGGTCATTTGGCGGAGATCGGAGAGCTTGCCGGGAAAGAGATCGGACTCACGAGGAGCGAAGTCGAAGAGTATCTCGAGGGTTTTAACTACACCCTCGGTGAACGGGAACGGGAGGCAATGAAGGAGTTCAGGCGGCTTGTGGGCGAGCTGGAGCCGCTGGCCGAAGTTAAGGCGGTGAACTAGTAGGCCGTGCAGACACTCGATCAGATAGCGGCAAAAGTGCGGGCTGGCGAGAGGCTCGCTCCCGAAGAGGGTGTGGCGCTCCTTAAGAACGCTCCTCTCCTCGATCTGGGAGAACTGGCAAGCGAGATCCGGCTCCTAAAAAATCCACCCGGCCGCTCGGGCGACGCCGCGGTCACCTTCGTCGTGGACACGAACCCCAATTACACGAACATCTGCAACATCGACTGTATCTTCTGCGCCTTCTACCGCCATCCGGGCGAGGAAGGAGAGTACACCTACAGCGTCGATCAGATGATTCGTAAGTTTAAAGATGCCGCGGCGCGGGGCGTCACGACGGTGCTCCTTCAGGGCGGTGTCAACCCCGCAATCCCGTTTGAGTACTATGTCGAGATGGTGGCGCGCACAGTAAAAGAAGTCCCCGAAGTAATGCCTCATTTCTACTCCACCTCGGAAATCATCGGCATGTCCCATGTTTCGGGCCTGACCGTGCCGCAGGTCCTCAAGAGATTGTGGGATGCGGGCCAGCGCACGATTCCCGGGGGCGGGGCGGAGATCCTGTCCGATGGTGTGAAGAAGAAGATTTCGAGTCTCAAGGGGACATCTGCCGATTGGCTGAACGTGATGCGCGAGGCCCACCGGATCGGCTTCAAATCCACCGCAACGATGATGTACGGGCATCTCGAAACAGATGAGAACATAATCGAGCACCTCGAGTCGATCCGCCGGCTGCAGGACGAGCGTCACGGGTTTACCGCCTTCGTACCCTGGAGCTTCAAGCCGGGCAACACGCCCCTCGAAAAAATCATTCCCCGGTACGCCACGCCCATCCGGTACCTCCAGATACTGGCGGTCTCAAGAATATACCTGGACAACTTCGACCACATCCAGGCTTCCTGGTTTTCCGAGGGAAAGAAGACGGGGCAGATCGCTCTCCATTTCGGCGCGGACGATTTCGGCGGTACACTTTTCGAGGAGAACGTCCACGCCGCCGCGAACTTCATCAACAAGACGAATACGGAGGAAGTCATCAACCTGATCCGCGAGGCGGGCTTCATTCCCGCTCAGCGGACGACGCTCTACGAAATCCTCAAGGTGTATGAGAATGCTGAAGCGGCATAACACTCACCATCACATCAATGGAGAATCACAATGACGGGACTTGACACGCTCATGCTTCCGATTTTCCTCTCGTCCGTGTTCGTCTTCATCATGAGTTCGATCATCCACATGGCGCTCCCATGGCACAAGAGCGATTATGGTAAGGTCCCCGAGGAGGACCGGGCCATGGACGCCCTCCGTCCTCTGAACATCCCGCCGGGCGATTATATGATGCCCCGCCCCTCGAGCATGGCCGACATGAAGTCGCCTGAATATCAGGAGAAGCGCACGAAGGGTCCCGTCGTCATGATGACCGTCTACCCCAGCGGCGGCATGAAGGGAATCGGAAAGAATCTTTTCGGCTGGTTCGTCTTCTGCATCGTTGTCAGCCTCTGTTCGGCGTATATCGCCGGCCGTACCCTCTCAGCCGGAGCCGAATCCGGTCAGATTATGAGACTCGTTGGAATTTCCGCCTTCATGGGGTACAC
>JACXTT010007050.1_pt1 | contig 15933 bp, 14 predicted proteins | sample 9270951 | NCBI WGS metagenome assembly JACXTT01 (sample SAMN15532306, study PRJNA645909) | rock metagenome | isolation source: weathered quartz diorite | place: Puerto Rico | collected 2017-06-21 | reverse complement strand
CTCTCAAGGCGCATCGGACAGAGAGAGTCTGGGACATCTCTTTCGGACCGCTCCCGTCGTGATGAACGGCGATCGATTCGATCTGAAACATGGTTCCGTCGTTATCGCCGCCATCACCAGCTGCACGAATACATCCAACCCGGCGGTGATGATCGCCGCCGGCTTGTTAGCCAAGAAGGCCGTAGAGAGAGGACTGAAGGTTAAACCCTGGGTGAAAACCAGTCTCGCCCCGGGTTCCAAGGTAGTGACCGATTATCTTCGGGAAGCCGGGCTACTCGCTTACCTTGAACAGCTTCGCTTTCATCTTGTCGGCTATGGCTGCACTACCTGCATCGGAAACAGCGGCCCGCTGCCAGAGCCGATCGGAAAGGCGATTAAAGACTCGAGCCTCGTGGTTGCATCGGTCCTCAGCGGCAATCGCAACTTCGAGGGACGCATCAATCCACTCTCGCGCGCTAATTACCTTGCTTCGCCACCGCTCGTTGTCGCCTATGCACTCGCCGGAAGCGTCGACGTGGACCTTCAACTCGAGCCGCTGGGAGAAGACTCGAGTGGGCATCCCGTCTATCTGAAAGACATCTGGCCCTCTGACGGAGAGGTTCGTGAGGAGATCCGTTCTGCGGTTCGCAGCGATATGTTCCGCAAAGTTTACGCGGATGTTTTCCGTGGCGAGGAACGATGGGCCGCACTGGACGCGCCCAGGGGAGAATTGTACGTGTGGGACGACTCCTCCACGTACATCAAGCGCACACCTTTTTTTGACGGGATGACAGCGGATCCGCCGCCCCTCGTAGATATCAGCGGTGCGAGAATTCTAGCCGTGCTGGGTGATTCCGTTACCACGGATCACATCTCGCCGGCGGGCTCTATCCCGGTGGAGAGCCCCGCCGGGAAATACCTCATCGCGCACGGTGTTGAGCCCCGGGATTTCAACTCTTATGGGTCGCGACGCGGGAATCACGAGGTGATGGTGCGTGGCACGTTCGCGAATATACGGTTGCGCAACCTCCTGGCCCCCGGCACGGAAGGGGGATGGACGCTCCATCTTCCGGACGGCGAGAAATCGACGATTTTTGATGCCTCGGTCAGATACCAATCCGAAGGCGTGCACCTGCTCGTAATCGCCGGCAAAGAGTACGGCTCGGGCTCATCGCGAGATTGGGCGGCCAAAGGACCTCTGTTGATAGGCGTCCGAGCAGTAATTGCCGAAAGCTTTGAGCGCATTCATCGAACGAATCTTGTGGGCATGGGCATCCTGCCTTGCCAGTTCCTTGAGGGCCAGAATCGTGAATCACTTGAATTGACTGGACGCGAGATCTATGAGATCGGCGGAGTCTCCAAAGGGATCAATCCAGGCAAGCGAATTACGGTACGCGCTCGCAATGGGGAGGCTGGAGTCAAGGAATTCCAAGTTATCGCCCGCCTCGACACGCAAGTCGAGGTCGAATACTACCGCCACGGCGGAAGTTTGCAGTACGTATTGCGGCAGATACTAAGCGCGGGCTCCTGACGTGCTGCTGCGGACCACCTGCTGCCCGCCGCGGATCGTTGCGACTCGCAAACCTGCATGGGAAGCATCTTTCGCAAGGATTTGCTCAGCGACAAAGTCGCATTCATAACCGGCGGCGGAACGGGAATCAATTTTCGGATTGCCGAGCGCTTCGCCGAGCATGGCGCGAAGCTTGCCTTGCTGGGTCGAAGGAAAGAAAAACTGGATGCGGCAGTAGCGGCGATCCAGGCGGCCGGGGGCGTTGCGATCGGCCTCCCTGCCGACGTTCGAGACTATGCGGCTCTGGAGGCGGCACTCAAGCAAACGCGGGCGACCCATGGCGCGATCGACATTTTGGTCTGCGGGGCCGCAGGAAACTTCCCGGCCGCAGCTCTGGGAATGTCGGCAAACGGTTTCAAGGCGGTGATGGACATTGACGTGCTCGGAACCTTCAATGCGTGCCGGGCGGCCTTCGAGCACCTCCGGCGACCGGGGGCTTCCATTATCAACATTTCTGCTACCCATGCCTTTACCCCTGTCCCGATGCAACCGCATGTCTGTGCAGCCAAGGCGGGCGTGGATATGCTAACCAAAGTGCTCGCTATCGAATGGGGACCTGCGGGTGTGCGTGTAAACGTGATCTCGCCTGGTCCGGTCGAGGACACCGAGGGCATGCGGCGCTTGGCACCAACCGAGAAGATCAGGGATAAGGTAACCGAAGGAATCCCCTTGAGACGATTTGCGACCAAGGATGAAATCGCGGATCTCGCGCTCTTCCTTTGCTCGGAGGCCGCCACCTACATCACCGGCGCAGTCATCGTCTGCGACGGCGGCCAATCCTTGTTGGGGTCACGCGCTTTCCTCGGAGCGATGACCACCTGACCTCTTGGGGCCAACCTTGGTAGGTTCACTTGTATCAATTGGCAAGATGCAAAGAGCGCCAGTCTTTAAAATAGGCTTGGTCCAGATGGCCTCCACTCCGGATGCTCGGGAAAATCTGGACCGTGCGATTTTGCGAATCGAGCAGGCAGCGGGCGACGGCGCCGAAGTAATATGCCTACCGGAGCTATTCCGGACTCAATATTTCTGCCAGCGCGAAGATCCAACTCTCTTCGAACTGGCCGAGGCGATTCCCGGTCCGACGACGGAAGCGATTGGAACTGTCGCGCGCAAGTTGGGAGTTGTTATCGTAGCGCCGATCTTCGAACGCCGCGCTCCTGGTCTCTATCACAACAGCGCAGCGGTGATCGACGCGGACGGAAAGATGGCGGGCCTTTACCGAAAGATGCATATCCCGGACGATCCAGCCTACTTCGAGAAGTTCTTTTTCACGCCGGGCGATCTTGGGTTTCAAGCCTTCCACACACGCGCCGGCCGAATTGGGGCACTGATTTGCTGGGATCAATGGTATCCGGAGGCAGCGCGGCTTACGGCACTCCGAGGCGCGAACGTTCTATTTTATCCGACTGCTATCGGTTGGCACCCCAAAGAAAAAGAAGCGCTCGGAGCCGCCCAGCGCGAGGCTTGGCGGACCGTGCAGCGCGGGCACTCGATTGCGAACGGCGTTTACGTCGCAGCCATTAATCGAGTCGGCCACGAGAAACCTTCCGAGACCTCCCCAGGCATAGAATTCTGGGGATCATCCTTTTTATCGGATCCCTTTGGCGTCATCGTTGCCGAAGCCTCCAGCGATCGCGAGGAGATTCTTATCGGTGAGATCAGTCTCGAGCGAATCGAGGAGGTGCGTAGGAACTGGCCATTCCTTCGTGACCGCCGCATTGACGCCTACGCCGGGATAGATTGTCGCTTTCTCGAAGAGCAACTATGAGTCCAAGGAAGGCTGGGGCGGCGCAAGATACCCCTGCGGCGCTCGGCTTCCACATGCCCGCGGAGTGGGAGCGCCACGAAGCTACATGGATCGCCTGGCCTCACAACCGATCCGACTGGCCGGGAAAAATCGTCCCCATTTACTGGGTCTACGGCGAAATCGTGAGAAAGATTGCGACCGGGGAAAGGGTTCGAATACTCATAAATTCAAAGGAGCATGAGGCGCAGGCTCGTCGCATTCTCATCCGCATTGGCGTCGATTGCCGAGCGATAGAATTCTTCCGTTTTCCGACCGACCGGGGCTGGACCCGAGATTCTGGGCCGCTGTTCGTCCAGCGCAGCAGACCGCCCTCAGATGTGGCGATTGCGCGCTTCGGCTTCAATGCCTGGGCCAAGTACCCGGAGTGGAAGAAGGATAATGAGACTCCAGCGCGTGCGGCGCGCGCGCTGGGCTGCCGTCTTTTCCAGGCTCACGCGAATGGACGAAACATCATCCTCGAAGGGGGAAGCGTCGAGGTGAATGGGCGCGGGACGCTCCTCACTACCATGGAATGTCTCCTCGAACAAGCATCCCAGGTTCGAAATCCGGGGCTCGGGAGAGAGGAATACGGGACAGTATTCAGGGATTTCCTCGGTATAACTAATGTGCTCTGGCTTGGGTGCGGGATCGCGGGAGATGATACACACGGACACATCGACGATATCTGCCGCTTCGTTGGACCAGTCACGGTCGTCCTGTGCCACGAGCAGAATCCGAACGACATTAACTACCGGTCCCTCGAAGAGAACCGCGAACGACTGGAGGGAATGCGGGCAGAAGATGGTTCAAGAATCGAAGTCATTCGATTGCCAATGCCTGCACCTCTGTATTTGGACGGTCGCCGCCTCCCGGCAAGTTACGCGAATTTCTACATTGCCAACTCGGCAGTTCTCGTACCAACATTCAACGATCCGCAGGATCGCGTCGCACTCGGCATCCTCTCTGAAATCTTCTGTGACCGGCCCGTTGTTGGCATCCACTCTGTGGACCTGATCTGGGGCCTCGGCACAATCCATTGTCTCACGCAACAGCAGCCAGCACGCGAATGACCCCGCCGTGATTGTCCTCGTGATCGATTGTATTTATTGATCCAGTATCGCCGGCGGGACTCGAGTCCGCCGGTTTCGAGACTCATACGAGCACAACAGAGAACGATTAAGAGGAAGAGGACCATCACGGTTATGGATGCCCCAGGGTACAACCGAGGGCGATTACGAGGAAGAGGACAATCACGAGGCAATCTTAGGGGAAGGGCCCTTCATGCCGCCATGCAGACAAAAATTACCAATCTGCCTCACTCTAAAGCTGCCGGACGCCCACGAAAACTAGATCACTCCTCGGCTTCAAACCAAACTTAGTCAACGAGTAAAACATTCTCTCAACCGACTCAGACCGAGTGATCGGTATGAGGCTTGCCTGAATATCTTTCTTGGGTCTCGCCATGCTCGAGACCGGGAGGAACAGGTATGGATTATTCAGGCGCAGCAAACCCGGAGCACATGGACGGTGATCGTTATTCTCGTCCAGAGTCAAGAGTAGGAACTCATCGTCGCCGTCGGATGACGCTCGGGACCGTCATCGCAGTTCTGATTGCGGGCGCATTAGTCGGCTCATTGGTCACCGTCTCGGGTGGTCGCTGGTTACCCGGCGCGAAGGAATCATTGGCGCTATTGACCGCGGGGGGTAGCAATCGGGCAGTGGGAGAAGTCTCATTCGTTGCGGGCTTCGCGCCGGTCGTTCGGAGTGCCATGCCGGCCGTAGTCAACATCTCTTCCTCAAAGATTGTTCGCAATCCACAGGGCGGGCAAATTCCTCCCTTTTTCGACGATCCATTCTTCCGGCGGTTCTTTGGTGAGGGCTCCAATATTCCACGGGAACGGCGGGAGCAGAGCCTAGGGTCGGGGGTTATTGTCAGCCCGTATGGTTACATTTTGACCAACAGCCACGTCGTGCAAGGCGCAAGTGACGTCAAAGTCTCCCTCTCGGACAACCGTGAATTGAAAGCACGCATCATTGGCACCGACCCCAAGACCGACATCGCCGTCGTCCAGGTTGACACGAGAAGTCTCCCGACCATTACGTTAGGAGACTCCGCGCAAGTACAAGTAGGGGATTTTGCATTGGCCATCGGCAACCCCTTCGGCATTGGTCAGGCGGTGACGATGGGAATTGTCAGCGCCGTAGGTCGCGGTAACTTGGGCATCGAAGATTACGAAGACTTCATTCAGACGGACGCGGCGATCAACCCAGGCAATTCTGGCGGGGCACTCATCAATGTGCGTGGCGAGCTGATCGGCATAAACACGGCGATTATCACGCGTGGTTCGCCAGGGAACCAAGGCGTGGGATTCGCCGTGCCCATAAACATGGCGCGCCAGGTCATGGAGCAGCTGGAGAAGACGGGAAAGGTAACCCGAGGCTACCTCGGCGTGATGATTCAGCCGATAACTCCCGCCATAGCGAAGGCGTTCGGACTTACGGATTCGCGTGGAGCGCTAGTTGGAAGTGTGAAACCTGGCAGTCCGGCCGACAATGCGGGCATAACCAAGGGTGATGTTATTTTAGAGCTCAATGGAACAACCGTGACCGACAGCCGTGGGCTCCAATTGAAGATCTCACAAACCCCACCGGCCACAACCGTACATATGAAGATTTTACGAAACGGGAGCTCGCGTGACGTTTCCGTCCGACTAGGCGAGCTGCCTGCGGAGCAGGGGCGAGCAGAAGGCGAATCGATCGAGCCGAGCGGAGCTCTCGAAGGCCTCTCGGTGGAACCGCTGACGCCGGAGGTCCGTCAACAATTGGGGCTTCCTCCTCGAGTTCGCGGCGTCCTTGTCGCTGGTGTGAATGCCGGGAGCCGCCCCGCCGAGGCGGGGTTGCAGCGCGGCGATGTAATTGAAGAAGTGAATCGCCAACCCGTGGTCAGTGTACAGGAGTTTGAGCGAGTGGTTCGACAGAACCGGCAGCAAACGACCCTGTTATTAGTCAATCGCGGTGGAGACACCTTGTACGTCGCGATTGAACCGCCAGGGTAAGGGAGGTAGAAAAATAGACAACTAGTGTAGGGAAACGTGCAATGCCCTGATTTGCCGCGTGGCCGTGCGGAGATGCTCACACCTCCCCTGCACGGCCAACGCCCTTGGAGTGGCCAAATAGGGTCTGCTCTTGCGGCTTCCCCGCCTGCCCGCGCATAGGAAAGTTCCGGTACTCCGCGCGGCGAGAGGAGTGCGAGCGCCGAGTTGAGTGTATTTCTGCGGCTTTGCCGCCCGATGTGCGGAAGGTCTTCGACCTTCCGGGAACCCATAAGAGCCCCTTGGGGCTATGCCCCTCACCTACACACCAGAGCGTGAAGATCGACACGCAAGGGCTCATCATCGGTCGGGCAGCCCTCCCAACTGCGCGCACTTGTTCACCGGTAGTCGATCGCCCTTCCATCCAGCCCGGCGCGAACAGGGTTGAGCTGAACATAGTTCACCTTCTGCATGAAAGCCACCTCGCTGAAGATCGAAAAGACATTGTTCTCATGCTGCCAGAGCGAATAGCTGAGTCTCCGCTTCCCCCCTGCATGCCGCAGCCTTTCAAGTGAGGTCCAGTGGTTTTTGTCCTTCAGATAGTCGATAACCCGACGACCCGTGATGCCTTCATGTCGCATCGAAACCATAGCACATCATCGGACCCTGACTTATCATTGAGGAGAGATTGCTCCGAACAGGAGACAAGAGGATGGATAAGGTCAGGAAGAGGCAGTGGCAGTTCACGGCGGCCTACATACTGATCGCGGCTGCGGCTGTCTACTTCGTTCAGCGTAACCTCAGCACTCCGCGGCCCAAGGAGATCGCCTACAGCGAGTCTGTCAGCCAATTGCGCGCCGGGCACATCGCCGAAGTCAACATCAGCGACCAAACTCTGATTGGCCTGCTTAAAGAAGAGGCAGCCAAGTCATTCGGCGGCAACCGAATGATTGCCGCTAATCGATTGCCGGGGATGGATGAAACCGCGCTCATCAAGGACCTCGAATCGCAACACGTAAAGTTCTCCGGTCGCATCGAAGTGCGCTCCTGGTGGAGCGAGCTTCTGCTCTCTTGGCTCCTTCCGTTCGTTGTCATTGCGGCGATTTGGACCTGGGGCTTGCGACGAGTTGGCCAGAGCGCCGCCGGGCCGCTCACGTTCGGCAAGAACCGCGCGAAAATATTTGATCAGTCCACCCAGCTCAAAGTTACCTTCAACGACGTGGCAGGCGTTGACGGGGCGGAGACCGAGCTAATCGAAGTGGTGGATTTCCTGAAAAATCCCGACAAATACAGAAGACTCGGCGGCCGAATTCCCAAAGGCGTGCTGTTAGTGGGAGCGCCCGGGACGGGCAAGGCGTTACTCGCAAAGGCGGTGGCTGGAGAGGCAGGGGTGCCCTTTTTCTCAATCTCCGGCTCGGAGTTCGTTGAGATGTTTGTGGGTGTCGGCGCGGCCCGCGTACGCGATCTATTCAATCAGGCAAAGACTAAGGCTCCCTGCATCATTTTCATCGATGAATTGGATGCCATAGGAAAATCACGGTCGGCGGGCCGTGGGATGATCATGAGCCACGACGAGCGCGAGCAAACGCTCAATCAGCTCCTGGTCGAGATGGATGGATTCGATGCTACGCGCGGCCTCATTATCATGGCGGCTACTAATACGCCGGAAGTTTTGGACCCGGCACTCTTGCGCGCCGGCCGGTTCGATCGCCAGGTAGTTATCGACCGGCCCGACATCCAAGGACGCGAGGCGATTCTGCGGGTGCATGCACGGAATGTGAAACTGGGCGCCGACGTTGATCTGAATACCATCGCCGCCCGGACGCCGGGCATGGTGGGCGCCGATCTGGCGAACGTCGTGAATGAAGCGGCCCTGCTCGCGGCGCGCCGCGGCGCGACCGCGGTCGAGATGCGAGACTTCGAAGAGGCCATTGATCGCGTCATGCTCGGGCTGGAAAAGAAGAGTCGAGTGATGAGCTCGGAAGAAAAAGAGCGAGTGGCCTACCACGAGACTGGTCACACACTGATCGCCCTCTCAGTCCGACATGCTGATCCGGTTCACCGCGTCTCTATCATCCCGCGCTCGGTCGGCGCTCTCGGTCACACGCTTCAGCTCCCTACTCAAGAGAAGTTTCTGATGACTAAGCCGGAGATCGAAGATCGCCTCGCCGTGATGCTCGGAGGCCGGGCCGCCGAGGAAATCGTTTACGACGGTGTGGTCTCGACCGGAGCGTCTAACGATTTAGAGCGCGCATCGGAGCTCGCGCGGCAAATGGTCACACGTTTCGGCATGAGCGAACGTCTGGGGCAAGTAACTTATGGACAACCCGTCGGGGCACGGTTTCTTTCAACGCCTTTTGCTGCGGAAGAGCGAAATTACAGCGAGCGCACGGCTGAACAGATTGATGATGAAGTGCGACGAATCGTCGATGAGAGCTATGACCGGGTCAAATCGATTCTGAACGACCGGCGCGAAGAACTCAATCGAATCACCCGGGAGCTGATTCGCAAGGAGACACTCGACCGCGCCCAGCTGGAAAAACTATTAACGGCACCCGCTGAAGCGGAAGTGGTTTGAGGGATGAAATTGACAGTGGCGGACTGGCTGTCGTAGATTCGAAGGTTTAGTGGAACAACCCGCCGCAGAGTCCGTCCCCTCCCCCGCTATTCCATCCCATGCGGCCGGAGCCCAAGCCCCCGAGGAAGCCGGCATAGCGATTGCCGGGTCGGCACGACCCGGGCGGTTGGTATTCGGCGCGCTGCGCAATCCCAACTACCGGCTGCTTTGGACCGGTTTCTTTCTCTCGAACATCGGAACCTGGGTTCAGAATGTGGCACAGGGCTGGCTGGTTCTGCAGCTCACCGATTCCGCGTTTTGGCTGGGCGCCGTCGGCTTCGCTTCCGGCGTGCCGATGCTCCTCTTCTCGCTGCTCGGCGGCGTCTACGCCGATCGCACGGATCGGCGACGGCTCCTTGTCGTAACTCAGTCGTCTTTGCTGATCTTCGCCCTGGCTCTGGCGCTCCTCACCGAGTTCCATGTCGTCACAGTGGCCCACATCCTAACGCTAGCGTTTTTGGTCGGGCTGGCCTCCGCCTTCACGACCCCGGCCTATCAAGCAATGGTTTTCGACCTGGTCGGGCCGGAGGAGCTGATGAATGCCATCGCTCTCAACTCCACGCAGTTTAACCTATCGCGAGCCATCGGGCCGATGATTGGCGGCGTGGCGATGGGTCTCGTCGGCGCTGCGGGATGTTTCTACCTCAACGCCGTCAGCTATCTCGCAGCCCTGGTCGGTTTGGTGAGAATAAAATTTCCTGCCGGGATGAAGGCCGCAGATTCGACTTCTATCTGGGGAAATCTTGCCGAGGGTTTCCGATACGTGCTTGGTGAGAAGCCGCTGAGGCTGATGCTCTCCATGGGGGCCCTCATGGGCACACTCGGAATGCCATTCATCACACTGCTGCCCATTTTCGCCCGCGACATATTTCACCGTGGGGCCGCCGGTCTCGGGCTGCTGACTTCCGCTACCGGGATCGGCGCCGTCATCGGCGCGCTGGGCTTGGCCGCGCAAGGTGATTTTGGTAAGAAGGGTCGTATTGCTCTGCTCGCAAACTTTGTTTTTGCCGCCGCCCTGATCGTGCTGAGCCTCGCAAATACTTTCTCATTGGCATTGGTCGCAACTGCCTTGATCGGCAGTTCGATGGTAAGCTTCACGGCGACCACCAATACATTGATACAGAAATTGGTGCCTCCGGCCATGCGCGGGCGGGTGATGAGTATGTACGTGCTGGCTGTGATGGGCTCCCTGCCGATTGGTAACCTCCTGGCCGGATCCGTTGCGGAACACGCAGGAGCCCCAGCTGCCTTGACTATCGGTGGTGGCCTAATAGCCCTGTTTGCCGGCTACGTCCTGGTCTTTCATCCGGAGACGAGGGCCCTGGAGTGAGCTGGAATCACGGCTCGAGGGTGTGGGCGTGTACCCAACGGATTCGCTACGGGATTGGGCACTGAAGCGAGCTGGGACCCAGCGGCATCATGCTTCCGGATCGCGCGCAACCGAATCGGAGTCCTGACCGATCCCTTCCAGGATCCCACCGAGCGTGTCGGCGCTCAGCTGATAAACAGAGCTGCAGAAATGACAGATCATCTCGGCTCCTCCGTTCTCCTCCAGCATCTGTTGCCCTTCCAGCGGATCGATAGCGCCGATTATTCGTACAGCGCGATCATAGCTGCAATTGCACTTGAAACGCACCTCGCGGCGTTCTAACACCTCAAGCGCCGGTAGATCTAATACTAGTTGGAGAATCTCTTCCGGCGAGCGGCCACTTCGAATCAGGTCGGTAATCGCAGGCTTGCTCGCCACGGAGACCTCAAGGGAGCTGGCCAATCTCTCATCTGCGCCGGGAAGCACTTGGAGAAGGAAGCCACCCGCCCCAGCGACATCGAATCGACTCTGCTCATTGGGCAACACAAAGACGCCCAAAGAGACTGCAGAGGGAATCTGCTCCGATGTTGTCAGGTAGTACGCGATGTCCTTTGCGATTTCGCCGGACACGATGGGGACGGAGCCGCTGTACGGCTCCTTGCGCAGACCGAGTTCGTAGAAACCGCCCTCTCGCAGCACATGTAACATTCCTTCACCCACGAGACCGCTCACGTCGAACTTACCCCGGTCGTTCAGAGGCAGTTCGGCAAGTGGGTGCTTTACGTAACCCCGAACATTCCCATAGGCGTCTGCCTCGGCCGTTATGCTGCCGATCGGACCCTTACCGTCGAACTGAATGGTCACCCGGTCGAAGTCCTTCACCATACTACCCATCAGAAGCGCTGCCGTGAGTGTACGACCGAGTGCGGCTGTGGCCGTGGGCGAAGTGCCATGGCGTCGAGCAGCTTCGCCAACCAGCTCGGTCGTGATTGTGGCGACCGCCCGAACCGTTCGATCAAATGCCGTCGCATGAACCAACCGATCACACCCTACTAACTCCGGTTTCATCTCAGTCTCAGCGTCACTAATCATCGATCAACGGTGGTGGAAGCCCGATCCCCAACCCTCTCACACATCCGGCTCTCCAGTTCAGCTTTCCCACACGCCCCTACGGTCGGGCTGCTGCCTCCGGCTGCTCTCCGGTTCTCCCACCCTACGGCTCTCCGGTTCAACTTTCCCAGGCGTCCTCTCCCGCCCTGCGGGACCTGACCACTGGATCGAGGCGTCGCCCGACACGGTGAATGTGACAGATGGCGACTGCCAATGCGTCGGCAGCGTCGAATGGCGCCGGCAGACTCTTCAACCCAAGAAGTAGTCGAACCATCTCCTGCACCTGGTGTTTCTCTGCGCGCCCATACCCTACAGTGGCGCTCTTGACCTCCAACGGAGAGTATTCGTATACCGGCAGGCCGGCTCGCGCAGCAACCAGCAGTGCCACGCCACGAGCGTGGCCAAGTTTCAGCGCGCTTTTTACGTTTGCCGCATGGAAAGCTTCCTCGACGGCCACTACTTCCGGGCAGCCCCTGGTGACAACCTCGACGAGGGCCCGCTCTATTCGAACCAGTCGCTCAGCGAAATCTCCTCCCCCGCACCGGATCGCACCGTACTCCACGACGCTGTGTTTGCGTCCGTCGGATTCGATAATTCCGAAACCCGTGCATACCGTGCCAGGATCTATGCCCAGAATGCGCATGTCGATAGAAGGCCTAAATTCTAGCGATCAGTTAGCAGGTCGCGCAATCGAAAGAGGAGCAGATGACGGCGACAACTTCCTTGCTCGAGAGGACCACTGGTAGACTATTCCCACGCTTTCCGCGGCCCATGAGTGCAGCTAACCTACTCTTGCAGCCAATCTCCACGGGTGACCTCATTGATCGTGCTGTGCGGTTTTATCGGTCGTACTTTCACACCATGTTGCTTGTGGCCGCAATCCCGGGACTGGCGGCAGTTGCCGGCGGGGTCATGCGCACCTACGCTGAATCCGATCCCTTGATTGGCCTGGCGGGCAATGTAGCTGTCTTTTTTCTTTCCCCGATCCTGAACCTGGTCTTACTTGGCGGCGTCAGCCGCAGCTTTGTCGATCATGTGTTGCAAGAACATCCCTTTACATTCCGAGCCATTATTTCCTGCGTACGGCCGCGGATCATGACGCTTCTGGGGGCGGCGATTGTCGGATGGCTACTTCTTCCATTGGGATTAGGTCTGGTGGTATTGGTGTTGATCGTAGGCGGACTCTTCGCCACCGAGATCGTCTTAGCAGCGCGCGGCATGGCAGTCCCACGGGTGGGGGCACTGGTAGTAATCTCCGTGCTCTCGGGCATCGGCGCGGCCGCGGGCGTTTTTATGTTCTTGCAGCTTTACTCCCGCGCCGTTCTTATGCCTACTGCCGTCTCGATCGAGGAGCAACCAGTGCGTCGCGCATTACGCCGGGCATTCCTCCTAGGGCGCGGGAATTGGCAAAAGGTGTTGGGGATTCTGGCCTTCGAGTATTGCCTGACTTGGTCGGTTTCCCTGGCTTTGGCCACTCCCTTGATATTTGCGGCGATCCTCCGCGGATTTCGGTTCACAACAGAAAGCATGGAAAAAGCGGCGACTGCTGCCGGCGTCCTACTGGAGTTCGGGAGTATCTGCTCGGCCCCGATCGCACTTCTTGCGTTTTCCATGCTCTACTTGGACAGTCGTGTGAGAAAAGAAGGATTCGACATTCAATATTTGCTTAATATCCGGCCCTCCATTGAAGACCGGCTTCCGTCTGCGCGCACGCAGATGGATTGACCCAGGGAGGCTCGGTTGTCTGATGTTAGAGCATTCCAAAACCGAGCGGATGAGGTTTCGGAACAGGGGCCGCTTTCGATCCCCGATCCCAAGCATCGTCATGCTGCTGATTTTAATTCCGGATCCTAGAATGGCAGCGTATAGCCTTCATCTTCCCGGCATCATAGAGGAAGAACTTGGATACCTTCGGATCAACCCGGGGGTGTTCCATCGTTCAGCCTCCTCGGATAGTGAACCCATTCCCCCCGATCCCCTCTCCCCGCCTAAGGCGGGGAGAGGCGGCACAAGGCTTCAGGAACCTTGGGTCGAAGCAACGACCGGGTACTTTCACGGGCGCGTCTTGCCGTTTGAAGACCGTATCACCACACCTACCGCGCTCGCCTCTCTCCGTGCAACTGATTCACTGGCACAAGTTAGTGCGACCGAGGCCTCAGCCTACTCGCTGCGGCTCCGTCGCGCAGTGGACCTCGTCCGTCAAGTAATCGAAGGAGCGCCGATCATACGGCTCGAGCGACTGGGCTCATTGCTCCCTCCAACTGAGACGCTTTACCTCAACTCCCAGAAGATCGAGACAGACAATTATTGGCTGCCCTCAGCCATTGCTGAGATCTATGAGGAGCACGATTTCAAAGCGCGCACACAGCGGCTTATGCTGTTGGAGGCGAGGCTCATAGGGATGCGCGAGCATGCCGACCTGGCAACGACGACTCACGAGATCGACGCCGGACCACTGAGGAAGAAGGCTGTCGAGGTCTTGCAGAGTCCGGAATATCGGTGGAGGTCGCAGAGTCCCCTCCTCCAGACTCTCAAGGATTATGTTCGCCGGGCTCTCTCTCGGATTGTCGACTTCCTGCGCCCCAGTCCAAGCCCTGCGCCCCTAGCGGAGTGGTTTCTCCGCTTGTTGCTCCTGGTCCTGGCATTGTTTCTCGGGTTTAGCGTTACTCGGCGGCTTCGCCGAGTCCTCCTGCGACCTCGCGTGCCTATGAGTTCGGATGAGACCTCTGTGCCCACGGGCCAATTTGAATATCCCGTCGATCTCTTGCTAGATCGTGCCAACTCCGCGGCGAGGGCCCAGGACCTTCGGTCCGCCGTTCGGTTCTTTTTCCTCGCGTCGCTGGCGGCGTTGCGGCAGAGTGGGCATTTGCGTTGGCGGTCCTCCGCCACCAACAACGAGTATCTGCGTGAACTCGATGCTGAGGGGGGAGCGTTAGCCTCGATATTCCACAGGCTCACCCAGGTTTACGAGCGCTTCTGGTATGGGAAAGAGCCCATCGATCAGGAGAGTTATCAGGCGTTTGAGCGCACCGCAAGGAACGTGATCGCCATGCGGGACCCAGCTTCATGAATCGACGGGCGAAAGATCTCATCCTTCTGGCGGCCATCGGCGCACTGATCGTCGCTTTGAATTCCCGCTTGTTCATTCAGCAGGAGGAGCGGCGCGAGGATGAACTGAACGGTGATCGGTCAACATACACCAGCCGCCCTTTCGGCACGAAAGCGTTTTTCACGCTGCTCGAACGGGTGGGCCTGCCGGTATGCCGTTGGGAAGAGCCGCTGGTCAACCTTATCGAACGTGGTCATGGTTTGAGCGCGACCGATAGACCCCCGACAGTGCAGGGACAAGTATCCGAGCAACACGATCGACGGGTGTCGGCCCTTTTCATGATCGAGCCAACGTCGCCGCTCACCCAAGAAGAGTCGTCGCAGCTCTCGGCATGGGTGCGGCGGGGCGGACGCCTGATCCTTGTCGGCCGCAGCATTCGCTGGCCATTTGTGGAAGATTCTATCCAAGTGTCCGCACACCCGAGCAGGTGGAATATACCCCGGGTTCTGCTACCGAGCCTGCTGACGCTCGGCGTTAGGCACGTTCAGTTGACTCCACATGCCGCGCACATCGAAGTTGCCAGCGGCCCTGCAGTCGCACATATTGGCGATCCGAGCGGCAGCTTGCTGGTCGATTTGCGCTACGGTCAGGGCCAAGTAATCCTGCTCGGGGAGCCATTCGTCCTGGCCAACAACGGACTCACATCGGCCGACAACGTGGTGTTGGCGCTAAACCTAGTATCTAATTTGAAGGGGGGAGTCGTGGCGTTTGATGAGCGTCTTCACGCCCATCCCGGCGCACCGATGGTCCCTGCGGGCAGCGCTTACATGATCGTTGCGTTGTGGAATTATGTTGCCCGATCGTCTGCCCGACCCGCGTTCATTCAGATCGGTGTTATCGTGCTGCTGGCGCTTTATTCATCCTCGCGGCGGTTTGGCCAGGTGCGCAGCCGGCCGCCGGCCGAACGAGCGCGATCTTATGAATACGTGACCGCCCTCGCCGCAATGTGGGAAGGAATGAGCGCGCGCACGTTGGCGCTGGAAAATATATACCGAGGATTTACCATGGCCCTCAGCAAGTCGGCGGGCGTGCGCGGAGACCCTGCGCAACCGGAAAATATCGAGATGATTTGCCAGCGCACCGGGATTCCTGTCAGTCGCTTGAGGTCCTTGATCGATCGCTGTGAGCGCGCGCTCGAGAGCGATCAACTCAAAGAAAGCGAATTGATCCATTTGACGACCGAAATTAGGGCCATCGAGCAGACGATCCGAGTGTAAGCCCCTCGGGCCAGTAGATCCCACGCTCCCTATGTCGGAACAGGCCAACACCGTATTCCATCACCTTAAGAAACAGCTCCATAAAGTAATTGTGGGGCAGGATCGGGTTCTGGACGAAATCCCAATTGCCCTTATTGCCGGGGGCCACGTCTTTCAGGAGGGGGGTGCAGGGACGGCAAAAACTCAGAGCGGACACAGACCCGG
>JACXTT010007049.1_pt1 | contig 15933 bp, 15 predicted proteins | sample 9270951 | NCBI WGS metagenome assembly JACXTT01 (sample SAMN15532306, study PRJNA645909) | rock metagenome | isolation source: weathered quartz diorite | place: Puerto Rico | collected 2017-06-21 | reverse complement strand
GCTCGATTGGACTCGAACCAACGACCCCCACCATGTCAAGGTGGTGCTCTAACCAGCTGAGCTACGAGCCTAGCGAAGCCGCAAGTATAGCATCACTTTCTTTTCGCCTGCAACACCCCTTGCACTTCCTCGATCAGCAACAGCGCGCGCTGCAGTTGCGTGGCCTGCGCCACCTCGGCCGTGAACTGCATGCGCGCCACGCCCTTGCTCGACAGGGTCTTCACGCCGGTCACGTTGATCTTCTCGCGCGACAGCACTTCGGAGATGTCGCGCAACAGACCCTGCCGATCGACCGCCTCGACGTGAATATCCACCGGGTAGACGGCATCGCTCTTCTTGCCCCACTCGGTCTGGATCACGCGCTCCGGCGCACGGCCCGACAGTTGCTGGAACGTGTGGCAGTTGCGTCGATGGATCGACACCCCCCGCCCGCGTGTGACAAAGCCGACGATCTCGTCAGGCGGCGCCGGCTTGCAGCAGCGCGACATCTGCGTCATCAGCGAATCCACGCCGACCACCAGCACGCCGCTCTTGGCGCCGCGCGCCACGCTGGTCGCGCGGCTCTTCTTGGTGACAGCGTCTTCCTCGCTGATGTGCGGCTGCACTTCGCCCTCGGGATGGCGCAGCGCCTGCTCAACATGCCGCAGGCTGAACTCTTCCTTGGCAACCGCCGCGAACAACTCGTCCGGAGACTTGAACCCCAGCCGCGTCGCGAGGTCGTCGAGGTTGACGGCAGTCTTGCCCTCGCGCTGCAGCGTCTTTTCAATCAGGGTGCGGCCCTGCGCGATGGTTTCCTGCGAGTCCAGCGCGTTGAACCACGCGCGCACCTTGGCACGCGCGCGGCTGCTGGCAAGGTAGCCGAGCTCCTGGTTGAGCCAATCGCGCGACGGCCCGCCCTGCTTGACCGCGACGATCTCCACGGTCTGGCCGTTCTTGAGCGGCGTGTTCAGCGGCACCATGGCGCCGTCCACCCGCGCGCCGCGGCAGCGGTGACCGAGATCGCTGTGCAGGTAGTAGGCAAAGTCCAACGGCGTCGCGCCCTGCGGCAGCGCCACCACGCGCGCCTGCGGTGTCAGCACGTAGATGTGGTCGTCGATGGCCGCGTGCTTGAGCTGCTCCCACGGCGAATCCTCGTGCGCGACCGAGTGGTCGGCATCGTCCTTCCAGGCCAGCAACTGGCGCAGCCATGCAATCTTCTCATCGTAGCGCTCGCTGGCCGAGAACTGCCCGCTGTAGCCCTTGCTGCCGGCCTCCTTGTAGCGCCAGTGCGCCGCCACGCCGTACTCGGCGAAGTGGTGCATCTCGTGCGTGCGGATCTGGACCTCGAACGCGCGCCCGTCGTCGCCGATCACGACCGTGTGCAATGACATGTAGCCGTTGGACTTGGGCCGCGAGATGTAGTCATCGAACTCGCGCGGAATCGGCTGCCAGATGTGGTGCACGATGCCGAGCACCGTGTAGCAGTCCTTGATGTCGTCGACGATCACGCGGAACGCGCGCACGTCGTACAGGTCGGCAAAGTCCAGCTCCTTGCCGCGCATCTTCTTCCAGATGCTGTAGATATGCTTGGGCCGCCCGCTCACCTCGGCGGGAATCTCCGCCGCCGACAGTTCGCCCTGCAGCCGCGCGATGGCCTGCGCGATGTAGGTCTCGCGCTCGATGCGCTTCTCGTCCAGCAGGCGCGCGATGCGCTTGTAGGTATCGGGCTGCTCGAAGCGGAACGCAAGATCCTCCAGCTCCCACTTCATCTGCCAGATACCCAGCCGGTTGGCGAGCGGCGCGTAGATATCGAGCGTTTCGCGCGCCACGCCCGGCATCGGCGTGCTCTTGGCCTGCGCCAGCCAGCGCAGCGTCTGCAGGCGGGATGCGAGCCGCACCAGCACCACGCGGATGTCCTGCGCGAATGCCAGCAACATCTTGCGCAGCGCTTCCACCTGTTCCTGGCGCGCCACGGCCTCGGTCTTGGACGACTCCGAAACCTCCGCCTGCGAAACGGCGATCGCGCCGATACGCAGCAACTGCCGCACGCCCTTCACCAGCCGCGCCACCTCCTCGCCAAAGCGCGGCTCGATCTCGTCCTCGGCCTGCGGCACGAAGGCCGCGACCGGAAACAGGCAGGCGGCCGCGCGCGCGGCATCGTCCACGCGCAGGCCGTCGAGAATGCGCAGCATGCCCTCGGCGTGCGACAACACGCTCTCGCCCGTGGGGAGCATCGTCGTCGCGCCGCGCTCGCGCACATAGGCGAGCGCGCGCTCGACCAGGCCGGCATCCGGAATGCCCACGATCTGCCCCGTTACGTCGGTCGACGTCACCATCTCTTTACAACATCCTCGTCTTACTTTGCTTACTTCAGCGCGGCGGTCACCACCACTTCGATCAGGTAGTCGGGGTTGGCGAGCCGCGCCTCCACGGTGGCGCGCGGCGGCGTGTTGCCCTGCGCGACCCAGTCGTCCCACACCTCGTTCATGGCGCCGATCTGGTCCACGTCCTTCAGGAAGATCTGGCACGACAGGATGCGCGTCTTGTCGCTGCCCGCCTCGACCAGCAGGCGGTCGATGTGACCCAGCACCTCGCGGGTCTGGCCGCGGATATCGGCCTTGGGATCGACCTCCGGCACCTGGCCGGCCAGGTAGACCACGCCGTTGTACACGGCATATTCGGACAGGCGCTTGCCCACATGGGCGCGCTTCAGTTCATTCTGACTCATGGCAATGCTTGGTTGAATTCCGGTTGCAACGTATGTTTCCTTGCCTCACGCCTTGCCCAGGAAGAACGTCCGGGCAACGGCGATCTGGGCCGGGTCGACGAAGGTCGGCGCATGCCCCACATCGGGGATCTCCACCGAGCTGACATGCTGCCCGCGCGCCACCATCTCGGCCACGGTCTCGCGCAGCAGCAGGTCGGACTGGGCGCCGCGCACCACCAGCACGGGACCCTGCACGGCCTCCAGCGCGCGCCACAGCGCGGCCTCACCCGCCACCAGCATCTCCGGCGTGGTGTCGCGGAACGGCACGGCCAGCGCGGGATCGTAATGCAAGCCCCATTCCAGCCCCTCGGCGCCCTGCACCGGCTTGATGATGGCCGCGTTCAGCTCGCGCCACTGCTCCGGCGTGTGACGGCCGAACGAGGCGCCGATCGTCTGCAGGTAAGCCAGGCCTTCCTCGAAGGTCTTGAACCGCACGGGCAGACCGAGGTAGGCGCCGATCCGCTCCACGGCGGACGGCGCGATACGCGGCCCGACGTCGTTGAGCAGCATCTTGCGCACCGGGGACTTGGGCAGGCTCGCCAGCCCCAGGCCGATCAGGCCACCCATCGAGGTGCCGAACCAGTCGACCTGCTCCGCATTCAGGCGCGCGATCAACGTGACCATGTCGGACACATACTGCGGCACCACATACTGGCGCGGGTCGGCCAGCCACTCGGAGCGTCCGCGGCCGACCACATCGGGACAGACGACCCGGTACTCGCCGCACAGCGCCTGTGCGACGGTGTCGAAGTCGCGCCCGGTGCGCGTCAGGCCATGCACGCACACCAGCACGCGGGGATTGGCCGGATCCCCCCACTCGTGGTAGGCCATGCGGTGCAGGCCCGCGGGGCTGATGCATTGGACGAAGCCGAGGCGCGGACTGACTGACATCTGAACTCCCCTGGACAATGGCTGTCGCATGTCTTGCGACGCGCGGTTTAGACGTAAGCGGTTTAGGCGTAAGCAAAGCTGGATTGTACGCCCCGGCGGTTACAATGCCACCGCTCATCGGCGCCACGGCGCGTCGCCAACCTTGCGGGTGCCTCTCGCGCGCCCACGTGGCCGGGCAGATGTCCGGCCCAACCCATTTCCGACGGAGATTTGCATGCTCAAAGGCAAGACGGCATTGGTGACTGGTTCGACCAGCGGCATCGGGCTTGGCATCGCCCAGGCACTGGCCGCGCAGGGCGCCAACATCATCGCCAATGGATTCGGCGACGCGGAAGGCGCCAAGCGCGAGATCGCGCAGGCCGGCGACAACATCCGTGTCGGCTACCACGGCGCGGACATGAGCAAGTCCGCCGAGATCGAGGACATGATGCGCTACGCGGCCACGGAATTCGGCGGCGTCGACATCCTCGTCAACAACGCCGGCATCCAGCACGTGGCCAACATCGAGGACTTCCCGCCCGAGCGCTGGGACGCCGTCCTTGCCATCAACCTGACCTCGGCCTTCCACACCACGCGCCTCGCGCTGCCCGGCATGAAAGAGAAGAACTGGGGCCGCATCATCAACGTCGCCTCCACGCACGGCCTGGTCGCCTCGGCACAGAAATCCGCCTACGTGGCCGCCAAGCACGGCATCGTCGGCCTGACCAAGGTGACGGCACTGGAAACGGCGCAGAGCGGCGTCACCGCTAACGCGATCTGCCCGGGCTGGGTGCTGACGCCGCTGGTGCAGAAGCAGGTGGAGGCACGCGCGCAGAAGGAAGACATTCCGGTCGAGCGGGCCAAGCACGAACTCGTGATCGAGAAGCAGCCGTCCGGCCAGTTCGTCACCCCCGACGAACTCGGCGCACTGGCCGTGTTTCTCGCCAGCGATGCTGCCCGCCAGGTGCGCGGCGCGATCTGGAACATGGACGGCGGATGGGTGGCGCAATGAGCCTGCGAAACGACTCTCACCTGCGAGCCCGCCGCGGCTTCCTCGGCACGCTGGCCGTGGGCGCGGCCCTGCTCTCGCCCGCCGGCGCGGCGCTCGCCCAGGCCGCGCGCCTGCTGGCCATCGATGTCCACAAGAGCCCGCTGTGCGGCTGCTGCGGTGACTGGGTCAAGCACCTGCAGGCCAACGGCTTTGCCGTCACCGTGCACGACGTGGAAGACACCGGCGTCTATCGCAAGCGCTATGGCATGCCGGAGCGCTTCGGCTCCTGCCACACGGGCGTCATCGCCGGCTACGCAATCGAAGGCCATGTGCCCGCGGCCGACATCAAGAAGCTGCTGGCCACCAAACCCAAGGCCGCCGGCCTCGCCGTGCCGGGCATGCCGGTCGGCTCGCCCGGCATGGAGCAAGGCCCGCGCGTGGACCCTTACGACGTGCTGCTGGTCAAGGCGGACGGCAGCGCATCGGTGTTTGCCAGCTACAACAAGAAGAAGGCCGGCGCATAGCGCGTGGCATGCCGTCTCCTCTCACAAGGAGACGAAAAAAAGAACCCCGCGCAGCGCAACTGGCGGGGTTCTTTCTTTTGCGGCGGTGGCAGCTTACAGCAGCGGCGCGCCCGTCTTGCTCTGGATTTCCTCGCGGCTCACGCCCGGCGCGGTTTCCACGAGCTTCAGGCCGTCGCTGGTCACATCGATCACACCCAGGTCGGTGATGATCTGGTTGACCACGCCCACGCCGGTCAGCGGCAGCGTGCACGACTCCAGGATCTTCAGGTCCTCGGTGCCATCCTTCTTCTTGGCGGTGTGTTCCATCAGCACCACCACGCGGCCGACGCCGGCCACGAGGTCCATCGCGCCGCCCATGCCCTTGACCATTTTGCCGGGAATCATCCAGTTGGCCAGGTCGCCCTTCTGGCTCACCTGCATAGCGCCGAGGATGGCGAGGTTGATGTGGCCGCCGCGAATCATCGCGAACGAGTCCGCCGACGAGAAGATCGACGAGCCCGCCAGCGTGGTCACGGTCTGCTTGCCGGCGTTGATCATGTCGGCGTCCACCTCGGCTTCCGTCGGGAAGGGGCCGATGCCCAGCAGGCCGTTTTCGGACTGCAGCCACACTTCCATGCCTTCCGGCACCCAGTTGGCGACGAGCGTGGGCAGACCGATGCCCAGGTTCACATAGAAGCCATCCTGCAGTTCGCGCGCCGCGCGTGCGGCCATTTCGTCACGTGTCCATGCCATGATGTTTCTCCTTAGCTGGCGGCACGCACGGTGCGCTGCTCGATGCGTTTCTCGGGATGGGCATTCAGCACCAGGCGCTGGACGAAGATGCCGGGGGTATGGATCTCGTCGGGATCGAGCGCGCCGGTCTCGACGATCTCCTCGACCTCGACAATGGTTACCTTGCCGGCCATCGCGCACATCGGATTGAAGTTGCGGGCCGTGCGGCGGAAGACCAGGTTGCCGGCGTGATCGGCCTTGTACGCCTTGACGAGCGCCACGTCGGCCGTCAGCGAACGCTCCATCACGTACTGATGCCCGTCGAATTCGCGGATTTCCTTGCCATCGGCCACGATGGTGCCAACGCCGGTCTTGGTGAAAAAGGCCGGGATGCCCGCGCCGCCGGCGCGCAGCTTCTCGGCCAGCGTGCCCTGGGGCGTGAATTCCAGTTCCAGCTCGCCCGCCAGGTACTGGCGCTCGAATTCCTTGTTCTCGCCCACGTAGGACGAGATCATCTTCTTGATCTGGCGCGTGGCCAGCAGGAGACCGAGGCCAAAGCCATCGACACCGGCGTTGTTGGAGATGCAGGTAAGCTGCTTGGCGCCGCTGTCGCGCAGCGCGGCGATCAGTGCCTCGGGGATGCCGCACAGGCCGAAACCGCCCACTGCGATTGTCTGGCCGTCGCGGACGACGCCCGCGAGCGCCTCGGCGGCGCTGGCGTAGACCTTGTTCATGCTTTGCTCCTCTCGGTGGTTCCCGCCTCGGATCTGCCCGCCGGCGGGAATGGCGGCGGGCGACGAAGGGAAATTGTAACGGTACAATCGGCGGCAGGCGCCGCTCTCTTTGTCCGCCCCACAGGATACGCAAGCGGCCCCGGCAATGCCATTACGTAAAAATACATAAGAGGATGCCCGCCATCGACTACCAGACCGCATTCCAGCTGGCGCCCGTCGGGCTTGTGCTGTCGCATGAGCGCGTCATCGACGACTGCAACGACGAGGTCTGCCGCATCTTCGGCACCTCGCGCGAGGCGCTGGTGGGCCAGTCCTTCCTGGTGCTCTACCCCACCGCCGACGAGTTCGAGCGCACCGGCGCGCGCATCGCGCCGATCATGAACACGCGCGGCATGTATTCGGACGAACGGATCATGAAGCGCGCCGGCGGCGAGCTGTTCTGGTGCCACGTGACCGGCCGCGCACTGGAGCGCAGCCAGCCGCTCGGCGCCGGCATCTGGACCTTCGAGGACCTGTCGCAGAAGCGCCCCGTCACGGCGGAGCTGACCGCGCGCGAGCGAGACATCGCCGCACAACTGGTGGAAGGCAAGACCAGCAAGCAGATCGGCAAGCTGCTGTCGATCAGCCCGCGGACCGTGGACATCTACCGGGCCCGGCTGATGAAGAAGTACGGCGCCAGCACGTCAGTCGACCTGGTGCAGCGCCTGGTCAACCATTAATCGGCGATCAGCGCGCGGATGGCCGCCGGCACCGGCACGGCCTTCTCCGCCGTGTAGTCGCACCACACTACCTTGGCGCCGCCCTCGGCCCAGACCACGTCTGGCAGATCGGTGCGGCGGATTTCCATGCGGGTCTCGAAGCTGGTACGCCCCAGTTGCCCGGCGTACAGCCGGCATTCGATGTCGCCCGGAAAGCGCAACTGCTTCAGGAACGTCATGTGCGCGTTGATGATGACCGGGCCGTGGCCGTTGGCATCCTTGCCGCCCTGACGCAGCGACCCGAACCATTCGATGCGCGCCTGCTCCAGGTACTGAAAATAGACGGTGTTGTTGACATGGCCCATGGCGTCCATGTCGCCCCAGCGGATGGGCATCACAAGGGTGAAGACGTGTTTCATCCGATCCATCCTGTCGTTCCCCCGCGCGGCGCCCTTCGGCGCGCGCGGGGGCGATGCCAGTCTCTCTTACCGCTTGGTGATGGCCGTCTCGGCCTTGGTCACCAGGTCGGCGCCGATCTGCTTCTTCCACTTGTCGTAGACCTTGGCGGTGGCCTTGCGGAAGCCCTCATGCTCGGCCGGCGTCAGGTGCGTCACCTTCACGCCGTGCGTCTCCATGTCCTTCCACGCCGGCGCGCCGGCCTCGACCAGGCCCTTGCGCGCCAGGGCGATTTCCTGCTTGCCGGCGTCGATGGCAGCCTGCCGGACGATCTCGCGGTCGGTCGGCGTCCAGCTTTCCCAGATCTGCTTGTTGACGACGAAGATCAGCGGATCGGCCACGTAACCCCAGGTGGTGACGAACTTCTGGCCCACCGTGTAGAGCTTGGCGGCCGCGAACACCGACTGCGGGTTCTCCTGGCCATCCACGGCGCCCGATGCCATGGCCGGCTGGGCGTCGGCCCAGCTCATCTGCGTCGGGTTGGCGCCCAGCGCGTTAAAAGTCTCGATGTACAGCGGCGAGCCGACCACGCGCAGCTTCATGCCCTTCAGGTCTTCCGGCTTGCGGATCTCGCGCTTGGAATTGGAGACCTCGCGGAAGCCGTTCTCGCCCCAGGCGAGCGGCACCACGCCCGCCTTTTCCAGCGTGCCGAACAGCGACTTGCCGACCTCGCCCTGCGTCAGCGCGTCCAGCGCCTTGTAGTCGGGCATCAGGAACGGCAGCGAGAACAAATTCAGTTCCTTGACCTGCGGCGACCAGTTGATGGTCGAGCCAACGGCCATGTCGATCACGCCCTGGCGGATCGCCGAGAACTCGCGGGTCTGGTCGCCGGCCACCAGCGAGGTGCCCGGATACAGCTTGATATTGATGCGGCCGTTGGTGCGTTGCTTCACCAGGTCGGCCCAGATCTCGCCGCCCTTGCCCCACGGGAAGGCCGGGCCGAGCACCAGCGACATCTTGTACTCGGACTTGTAGGTCTGGGCGGAGGCGCCGGCGGGGGCCAGCGCGGCGGCGGCAATCGTGGCGGCCACGGACAGCATCAGGGCACGGCGTTTCATCTGGGTCTCTCCTCTCGGGAATCGTTGTTGGTTGAAATTCTTCACTGCGGGTCAGTAGCCGAGATAGTCCGGCAGCCACGTCGCCAGCGGCGGATACGCCAGCACCATCAGCATGGCGACGAACATCGCCAGCAGCATCCAGATCACCCAGGGCACGGTCTCTTCCATGCGCACGCGGGCGATCCGGCACGACACCATCAGGTTCACGGCCAGCGGCGGCGTGAACTGGCCGAGCGCCACCTTCAGCGTCAGCACCACGCCGAACCAGACCGGGTTCCAGTGGAAGGCATTGGCGATGGGCAGCAGCAGCGGCACGAAGATCAGGAAGATCGAGATGCCGTCCAGGAACATGCCCACCGTCATCAGCAGCAGCACGATCAGCGCCAGCACGCCGTACTCGCCGAGGCCCGAGTTGGCAATCGCGTGCGCCAGCGGGTCGATCACGCCGAGCGTGGACAGCGCATAGGCAAAAATGCCCGCCAGCGCCACCACCAGCAGGATCACCGCCGAGGTTTCCGCCGCCTCCTGGAAGATCACGAACAGATCCTTCATGCCGATGCTGCGGTAGATCACCATGCCGACGAACAGGCCATAGACCACCGCCACCACGGCCGCCTCGGTCGGCGTGAACCAGCCGGCGCGCATGCCGCCGAGGATCAGGAACGGCGCGACCAGGCCCCAGGCCGCCTCGCGCAGGCTCTTCCAGAACGGCGGCCGCGGCAGCGCCGCCTCGATGGCGCCCATATTGTGCTTGCGGGCGAGCCACACGGCCGGCACGATCAGCGCCACGCCGGCCAGGATGCCGGGGATCATGCCGGCGGCGAACAGCGCCGGCACCGACGCGCCCGGCACCAGCACGCTGTAGATGATGAAGGCCACCGACGGCGGGATCAGGATGTCCGTGGCGGCCGCGGCGCCTACCACGGCGGCGCTGTACGACCCCGGATAGCCGGCGCGCGACATCGCGGCGATCATCACGCCGCCGACCGCCGCCGCGTTGGCAGGGCCGGAGCCGGAGATGCCGCCGAGGAACATCGCCACCAGGATCGCCACCAGCGGCAGCATGCCCGGGCCGCGCCCCACCACCGCGATGGCAAAGGTCACCAGCCGCTGCGCCACGCCCGAGCGGTCGAAGATCGAGCCGACCAGCACGAACATCGGAATCGCCAGCAGCGGATACTTGGCCAGCCCCGCGTAGAAGTTCTGCGGCACGGCCAAGAGGCCAAACATCTGCGTATCGAGGTTGGACAGGCCGATGGCCACCAGGCCACCCAGCCCCAGCGACACGCCGATCGGCACGCCCAGCATCATCAGGCCGATGAAGACGACAAAGAGAACGATGGCAACCGCGGTCATGACGCCGACTCCGATCCCGCGCCGGCCTGCACGCGACCCGCATGCAGCGCGCGCAGCGCCCGCACGTTGCGCAGCGCCAGTCCGAGCGCACGCAGCGCGATGGACCCCGACAGCACCGGCAGCCAGATCGAATACCACCAGCTCGGCACGCCGATGCCCGGCGAGGTCTCGCCGAACGTGTATTCGTCCCAGGTGATGCGCGCGCCCAGCACCGCCAGCGCCACGAACATCACGGCCACCGCCACGGCCGACAGGATCGCCAGGCGCTTCTGCCGCGCCGCGCTGCCGCGCTCGAAAAAGAACTCAATGCGGATATTGCGATCGCGCGCCACGGCGGCACTGCCGGCCACCAGCGCCAGCACGATCATCAGGAAGACCGAGAATTCCTCGGTCCACGCGAAGGATTCGTCGGTGAAATAGCGGACCACGACATTGGCGAACGTGATGCCGACCAGCAGCACCATGACGATCACGCCAATCCAGTCCTCGATGCGGGGCGAAACCTTGAAGTCTGCGTCCTGCGCTTCGTCGGCGGCCTGCGGAATCAATACCGCGTCGACGACGTGTTGCGGCGCGGCGTCGCGCCGTGCCTCCCGTTCTTGCTCCATCCCCCCGGCCTCCGGTCCGAACCGCGTGAGGCCAGCGTGGGCCGCCGCGGCATTCTTGCTTGGTGTTATGTATGTAAAGACTTAATCAGCAGACATGCGGATTATGTGCCAAAACCTGCGCACCGCACACCGCCATATTGAGGAACAGGCCGGAAATCGCCCGAAAACCTGCGTGCCCTTCCGAAACAGGGGGACCGGATAAGCCCTTGGAAAGACGTCATGCCGCCCGCCGACGCTTCTGGCGTGGCGGGGGCCGCAGGCGGCGGATGCCCGGCGTCAGACCATGCCGTCGTCGGCCGTGATCACCGCGCCGTTGATGAAGCGAGACGCGTCGGACGCCAGCAGCAACAGCAGGCCGTCCAGGTCCTCGGGCGTGCCGAGGCGCTTGCGCGGCAGCATCTGGATCAGCTTCTGGCCCGCGTCGGTGTCCCAGTAATGGTGATTGATGTCGGTATCGATGTAGCCGGGGCAGATCGCGTTGGTGTTGATGCCGTGGCGTGCCCACTCCAGCGCCATCGCCTTGGTCATGTGCACGACCGCGGCCTTGCTCATGCAGTACACGCCGATCTGCGACAGCACCTTCAGGCCCGCCACCGACGCGATGTTGACGATGCGCGCCTGCGGCAGCGGATTGCCGTTCTTCTCGGCGCCTTTGGCCCGCGCGATCATGCGCTTGGCCACTTCCTGCGCCACAAAGAAGGCGCCTCGGGTGTTGGTGTCGAAGACGAAGTCGAAGTCGTCGGCGGTGACATCCGTCAACTTCTGCGTGGTGGACACGCCGGAGTTGTTGACCAGGATGTCGATGGCGCCCGCCTCGGTTTCCGCATGCGCGACGGCCGCGCGGATGCTGTCCGGGTCCGTGACGTCCAGGCGCACCACGTGGGCGCTGCCGCCATCGGCCTCGATGGACGCGCGCAACTCCTTGAGCCGCTCGGTGCGGCGCGAGGCCAGCACCACTTTGGCGCCGGCTGCCGCCAGCACATTGGCAAAGCGCGAGCCCAGCCCGCTTGAGGCACCGGTCACCAGCGCGACCTTGCCTTCCAGATTGATCGACAAACCCATAATTACCTCTGCGTGGGGGCCGCGCGGTCATGCGCGGGCCGACCGTTCAAGTGGCATGGCCGAGGGCAGCATACCAAAAAAAGAACGACCGTTCAAAAAAAATTCTTGCCTGCGGGTAATGACTCCCGGACAATGCCGGAGATTCTAAGAACTTGGCTGCCAAAGGGAAAGAGGAAAAACGCTACCTTTCCCGGATATCCGCCAGGACGGCCACCGGTTCGGCAGAACGATCACCGCATCTCCCACAAATTGCACGTACGCTGCCAAGAAATAGAGGGTTAGAGACAAATGGATCAGCAACAACTCCTGGAGCAGTTCGGCCCCCGCGAGGCCATGGAGTACGACGTCGTCATCGTTGGCGGCGGCCCCGCCGGCCTGGCGACCGCCATCCGCCTGAAGCAGATCGCGCAGGAGAAAGGCAACGACGTCAACGTCTGCGTGCTCGAAAAAGGCTCGGAACCGGGCGCCCACATCCTGTCGGGCGCCGTCATGGACCCGCGCGCGCTCAACGAACTGTTCCCCAACTGGAAGGAACTCGGCGCGCCGCTGAACCAGGCCGTCACTGACGACAAGTTCCTGTTCCTGAGCGAGACCGGCGCCAAGGCCACCCCCAACGCGCTGCTGCCGGAGTGCTTCCTCAACCACGGCAACTACATCATCAGCCTGTCGAACTTCGTGCGCTGGCTGGGCCAGCAGGCCGAGGCGCTGGGCGTCGAGATCTTCCCGGGCTTTTCGGCCGCCGAGGTGCTCTACAACGAGGACGGCTCGGTCAAGGGCGTGGCCACCGGCAACCAGGGCATCAACAAGGAAGGCGAGCCGACCGAGAACTTCCAGCTCGGCATGGAACTGCACGCCAAGTACACGATCTTCGCCGAGGGCGCGCGCGGCCACCTGGGCAAGCAACTGATCGCCAAGTTCGCGCTCGACGCCGGCAAGGATCCGCAAAGCTACGGCATCGGCATCAAGGAACTGTGGGAAATCGACCCGGCCAAGCACCAGGCCGGCCTGGTCGTGCACGCGGCAGGCTGGCCGCTGGACCCGGACACCTACGGCGGCGCCTTCCTGTACCACATGGAAGACAACAAGGTCGCGGTCGGCTACGTGGTCGGCCTCGACTATGCCAACCCGTGGCTGTCGCCGTTCGAGGAATTCCAGCGCTTCAAGACCCACCCCGAGATCCGCAAGTATTTCGAGGGCGGCAAGCGCATCGGCTATGGCGCGCGCGCCATCACCGCCGGCGGCCTGCTGTCGCTGCCCAAGACCGTGTTCCCGGGCGGCGCGCTGGTCGGCTGCGACGCCGGCTACCTGAACGTCTCGCGCATCAAGGGCAGCCACGCCGCCCTGAAGACCGGCATGCTGGCCGCCGAGGCCCTCTATGACGCGCTGGCCGCCGGCCGCCAGCACGACGAACTCGCCGCCTACCCGGCCGCGTTCGAGCAAAGCTGGCTGCACAAGGAACTGCTGCAGTCGAAGAACTTCAAGCAGTGGTTCAAGAAGGGCCGCACCACCGCCACGCTGATGACCGGCATCGAGCAATGGCTGCTGCCCAAGCTCGGCATCCGCAACCCGCCCTGGACCATCCACCGCGAGAAGCCGGACCACGTCTACCTGAAGCCGGCCGCGGAGTGCAAGAAGATCGAGTATCCGAAGCCGGACGGCAAGCTGACGTTCGACCGCCTCTCTTCGGTCTTCATCAGCAACACCAACCACGAAGAAAACCAGCCCGCGCACCTGACGCTCAAAGACGCCAGCGTGCCGGTCAACATCAACTGGGAGAAGTACGCCGGCCCCGAAAGCCGCTACTGCCCGGCTGGCGTGTACGAGTTCGTCAAGAACGAAGAAGGCAAGGAACGCCTGCAGATCAACGCGCAGAACTGCGTGCACTGCAAGACTTGCGACATCAAGGACCCGACGCAAAACATCGTGTGGGTCACGCCGGAAGGCGGCGGCGGACCGAACTACGTGGGCATGTAAAACCGCGTTGCGGTCTGTCAGCAAAAAAGCCGGCCTTCGGGCCGGCTTTTTTATTTCACCATGACTCCAGACATCAATGGTTGTGAACTGACCATTGATGGCGGCTACGCGCTGCCTTGAATAGCGAAAAGCTCGGCAAATTCACCTTACGAAGATCGTGCCACGGATATCTTTGCTCCACCATGCTCGGTAGCGAGCATCGCTTTGAACCCCGTAACGGTTTGCGCATCGATCCCTGCGGCGGCGAAGATGGCTGCGGCGAAAGTGACAGGCGCTGACCCTGGCGCGGTTATGATCCGGTCGGCGACAATCGCAGATGGACTGTCTCTGTAAAACTCCGCGCCGGCATAGTCGGGAGCATTGCATTTCAGAAATTCAGCGCTGTTGGAAGTGTGCGGGACTGAATCGAGAAGTCCCGCACGTGCCAGGGCAAGCGTCCCGCCGCAAATGCCAGCGACAATGGAGCCGGACGCATGGGCATTCCGAATGAAACTGCCGATCTCGGGGGCGTCCGCGCTTTCCCAGATCGTTCCGCCGACAATGCCGACGATATTGGGATGCCAGTCCAAACACGCGTCCAGTCCACTTTCGACCGACACGGGCAAACCGCCCAAAGATCGAATCTGCCCGGGAAACGGTGAAAAAAACCGGACGTCAAGTCCGTAATATCCGGAACCGACGCCCGCAATAAGCGCATATTCCCAATCCGCAAAACCTGGCGTCAAGATCAGACCGATACTCGGCATAGTTCAACTCATCCCTTTCGGCGTTCAGCTATTTCTGAGCGCGCGGAAATCTTACCACCGACTTTTACTGTGTGGTCCGACATTCGGGCTGGTCGCCGCAGGGTGTGGTCTGCGACGGATTGCCTGGCTTCTGCACGATGGAGCCTGCCTCCGAGACCTCGATCTCTCCCGGACGCCTCGTGCTTTCGGCGGCAATCTGCAAGGTTTCCGCCGCGCAGCCAAGGCTGACGAAGCGGTGGTGATCGCCTGGATCGACGACGGGCGTCGCCCGACACGGCACTGGCCGTCGATGTCGGCTGCGGCAACGGCCAGTTGACCGCCCAACTGGCCGCGCACTTCGACAAAGTGCTGGGTGCCGATCCCAGCGCCGACCAGATCGCCAATGCCACCGCGCATCCGCGCGTGGAGCATAGCGGGAGCGCGCAACGGTCGATTCTTGGCCTAACCTATTGCCCCACAAGACCTTTCATGCCGCCGCATGTCTGCACCGAAGACTTGATAGCGGACATTTTTCATGTCTGCTATCGGTTAGCGGATCAGGCTGCCCTGCGCCGCTCTGCCACCTGCCTTGTCGTGGACGTAGGCGCGCAGCGCCTCGCTGGGATCGGAGAACGACTGCGCGCGCAGTTGCTCCAGTTGGCGCTGCCGGTCGGCCTCGGAGGTGCCAGGAAACTGCTCGATCTGCGCGCGCTGGCGGGCGTAGTCCGCGTAGCGGCCTTGCCAGGCCTGGTCGGCCTGCGCCTGGTGCTGATAGCGCTGCGCCACGTCTGCGCCGTAGGACTGCGCCAGCGCCGCGGCAATGTCCTGCTGGCTGCGCCCCTCGGCCTGCAGCTTGCCGATGGTCTCGCCGATCTGCTGCGGGCGGGCGCTCGCGGCACGCTGCACGCGGGCGTTTGCGGGTAGCCGATCGTCTGCCGCATCGAGCTGCCGCCGACGCTCTTCGTCGGTGAGGCCCGGCTGCGCCGCAATCTCCAGCTTTTCCAGCATGGCCGTGTCGTAGGCCTCCTCGTCGCCAAACCAGATCGCCGCCACATCGGCCAGATAGCGCTGACGGGCGGCGCGGCGGGCGTCCAGTTGCTGGCGCAACTGCGCCACCTGCGACAGCGACACCGCATCGGCACCGGCTGCCAGTTGCGTCCTGTCCGACGATTGCGGGCGGGCCTGCGCCAGATAGTCGCGATAGCGCCGCCACAGATCCCACGCCTGCGTTGCGGCCGGGTCTGGCACGCGCGCGCGGATGTCGTCGTGCACGATCGCATCGAGCACATCGGCGGTGGCAACGTCGTGACGCGCGGACAGGTAGAAATCGAAGTATCCACGCAGCGAGCGCGTCAGGCGCAGGTTGCCCCGCGCGTCCAGCTCGGGCCCGGGCGGCACGTCCAGGCCCGCGAGCGACGGC
>JACXTT010007048.1_pt1 | contig 15934 bp, 11 predicted proteins | sample 9270951 | NCBI WGS metagenome assembly JACXTT01 (sample SAMN15532306, study PRJNA645909) | rock metagenome | isolation source: weathered quartz diorite | place: Puerto Rico | collected 2017-06-21 | reverse complement strand
GCGTGTGTATCGACTCCCACGATCACGTTATCGTCACCAACCGGCGCGACATCACGGACGAAGAAAAAGAAACATCAAAGCAGGCGCCATCGGTACTCATCTTTGATCTTGCCGGTAATATGATCGGCTCCTGGGATGGCGATTGGGACAAGGTGCCCGGTGTTATTCACGGTTGTTATGCCGATAAGGACAACAATATCTGGATAACCGGCAACGGCGACGGCGTCATCCAAAAATACACTCACGATGGAAAGCTCCTCCTCCAGATCGGCAAACGCGGCGTTTTCGATACCTCCGACGGCACTTCCAAGGGCAAAAGCTTGAATGCGAGTCAGACTCAATTCTTCAATCCAGCGGCCGTCGTGGTTGATCCGCAAAATGGTGACGTCTACGTGGCGGACGGTTATGGCAACCGCCGCGTGGCTGTGTTCGATCGTAACGGGAAGTTTCTAAGGCAGTGGGGACGTCAGGCGACAAAGGAAGAAACCGAACGTGGCGATCCGGCTGTGTTTGCGCAGGTCGTCCATTGCATCACCATGAGCAACGCCGGCCTCGTATACGTGTGCGACCGGCAGGGTGATCGCATCCAGGTGTTCGACAAGATGGGAAAGTTCCAGAGAAACATCTGGATCAGGACGGGAACCCAGACCGTGCCGGACGCACGCGGCACCGCATGGTGGATTGGTTTCTCCCCAGACAAGGAACAGAAATTCATGTACGTGATGAACGGCCGCAACGAGCAGGTTCACACGCTCGACCATGCTACCGGAAAGATCCTGTCCACGTTCGGCCGTCCCGGCCATCAACTCGGTAATTTTACTCACGGTCACACACTGGCGGTGGATTCCAAAGGCAACATGTATATTGCCGAGACCGACTGGGGCCGGAGGATACAAAAGTTCAGGATCGACGAAGGTCACTAAGATGTCATGAAACGCACAAATCTTGTTACCCTTGCCCTTACTGCCGCGCTCGCCGTGTCGAGCAACAGGCCTGCGCATGCAGCCGAGATCACCATTTTGGTCAATCAGGGCGCAATGCCGGGCGTAAGAGAACTCGCCGCCGCGTTCTCGCGTGCGAGCGGTCACAAGGTCACCGTCATTCAGGCAGACGACGCCGTTCTGCAGCAGAGACTCAACGACGGTACGGCTGATCTCATCACTGGAAATCCCGGTCCGATCGACGAGCTCGTCAGAAACGGTAAAGTCGTGGCCAGCACGGTGACGCCATTCGTGCGCGCGGGTCTTGGACTTTCGGTGCGGGCCGGCGCATCCAAACCCGACATCAGCTCGGTGGAGGCCTACAAGGCGACGTTGCTCGCGGCCAAATCGATCGGCTATTCGCGCGGCTGCAGCGGCACGAATATCGGAGAGGGGATCGAGCAGCTCGGCCTCACCGCGCAGTTGAAGAACAAAACGATTTTCACCACCGGCGGTCCCGTCACCGACTATCTGGCGCGCGGCGACTTCGAGATCGGGATTCAGCAGACCAACATCATGGTCGGCGTGCCTGGAACGGATTATGTCGGACCATTGCCCGGCTTTCTGAACAAGCCGTGCACATCGAGTGTTGGTCTATCGACGAAGTCGAAGGAGCCGGAGACCGCGCGCGCGATGATCCAGTTTATGATTTCGCCGGAGGCCGCGCCGCTGCTCCGGAAAACCCATGTTGAACCTTTCAACCCTTGAGTCGATCGACAGCAAGAAGATTTCCCGCCGCAGCGTTGTTGGTGGAATAGCAGCGCTCTGCGTGCACGGCTTTGCGTGTACGGTGCACGGAGCCGAAACTCGACCATTGGCGGAAAGACTGGCCGCGTATGCGGCCGCGCTGCGTTATGAAGATCTGGATGCCGCGACCGTTGAACGCGTCAAATCGCATGTCATCGACACGCTCGGTTGCGGTATCGCCGCCTTCGACGAGCGTCCCGTGCGCGTCTGCCGTGAAATCGCGCAGAGTGTCCAAGGGGCCGCCACGATCATCGGCACGACACGCAAGACTTCCCCCGACCTTGCTGCTTTCGCCAATGGAGCGGCGGGCCGGTATTACGATCTGAATGACATCTATGTCGGCAAAGTGACCAGCCATCCGAGTGATCATATCGCTCCGTGCCTTGCGGTCGCCGAAGCCGAACGCGCCGGCGGGCATGACCTCATCACGGCGATCGCACTTGCCTACGAGATCAATTGCCGCCTGGTGGACGCCCTCGATGTGAGCGCGCGCGGCTGGGACACACCTGTGTTCAGTCTTCCGGCAGTTGCGCTCGCGGCCGGCAAGCTCATGAAGCTTGACGCGGCGAAGCTGACCGAGGCGGTCAATCTCGCGATCAACGACCACATTGCGATGGCCCAGACGCGGGCACAGGTGCTCTCCGACTGGAAGGGACTCGCCGATGGCGAAGCCTCGCGCAACGCGGTGTTCGCCGCGATGCTGGCACGCAGTGGCCTGACCGGTCCGGCGCCGATCTTCGAGGGCCGGCTCGGCTTCTTCAAGCAAGTCTCGGCCGAGGCCGATATCGACGTCGGGAAATTCGGCGGCCGCGGCAATCAGTTCCGAATCAACCGATGCGGCATGAAGGCCTATCCCGCGGTGGTCTACACGCAGACCGCGATCGTTGCGGCCGCAGCGGTGGCCGATGAGGTAACAAAGAGTGCGCCCGACAGGGTTGCGGCGCTCCAACGAATTACCTCCATCGAAATCGCCACGTCAAGGCGCGGGCTGCAGCAGACCGGCAGCGAGCGCGAGAAGTGGGCCCCCGCGACGCGCGACACCGCCGATCATTCCATGCCCTACATCACGGCGCGCGCCATGTTCGACGGCGACATCACCAATGACAGCTATGCACCGGAGAAGTTGAAGGAACCGCGCATCCTCGCCTTCATGCAGAAGATCACCGTCGCGGAAGATCCGGAACTCACCGCTCGGGTCGGCGACGCTGTGCCAACGCGCATCACCGCGATTTTGGCGGATGGGAAGCGCGTCAGCCGCGAGGTCAACGACATTCCCGGCTTCGCGGGTAAGCCGATGCAACGGCCCGAGATCGACCGCAAATTCCGCGGCAATATCGGCAAACGCTGGCCGCGCCAAAAAACCGATGCGGTTCTACAATCGCTCTGGGCGTTGGAGAACACCCACAATATCGGTGCGTTGCTTGCAACCCTGACCGTTTGAGGAGGCCTATGAGTAATCGACGAAGCTTCATCCCGCTCATGGGAATCATTCTTGTCGGAACCTTCACGTGTGCTTATGCCCAGTGGCCGAACTATCCTGACTCGCGCATGCCGCGCACGAAAGACGGCAAGCCGAACCTGACTGCTCCCGCACCCCGTCTGAACGGGAAGCCCGACATCTCTGGAGTCTGGCAGGCGGACCGGAGTCCCGCGAGCGAATACGACCGTGTGCTGGGCAAGGGGTGGTCTGATTTGCAGCCGGACACGCACGACATCACAACGAATTTTTTGAACGTATTCTGGGGCATGAAGCCCGAAGAAGAGCCGGTTCGCCCGGAAGCGGCGGCGATGGTGAACCACCGCCGGCAAAACCCTCAGGAGAGTCCCTTCACCCAATGTCTTCCCGGCGGCATACCCGCCACATTACTAGTTAATACCTTTAAGATTGTTCAGACGCCCCGGGAGATCGTGATGCTGCCTGAAACTCTCAACCCTCCGCGCCAGATTCACATGGACGGGCGTCCGCTGCCGAAGGACCCGGACCCAAGGTGGATGGGATATTCCGTTGGACATTGGGAGGCAGATACGCTGGTGGTCGACACCGTTGGCATGAACGAACGCGCGTCGCTCGACATAGCCGGCCATCCCCGAAGCGCATTCATGCACATCACCGAGCGGTTTCGCCGCCGCGATGTCGGCCACATGGATCTGGAAATTACCTTCAATGACCCGAAGTATTACACCCGCCCCTTTTCCATCAAAACTGCATTGACGCTTCTACCCGACACCGATCTTTTTGAATACGTCTGCGCCGAGAACGAGAAGGATCGCGTTCACTTGGGAAAGTGAAGTAGACTCCACACAATTGCGAGGTGCTTGTCATGCTCTCACTCAGAATTAATGGAAAGATGTACACAGTTGACGTCGAGCCGGAGACACCTCTGCTGTGGGTGATCCGCGACACGATTGGGCTGACCGGAACCAAGTACGGGTGTGGGATTGCGCAGTGCGGGGCGTGCACGGTGCACGTGAATGGCAAGGCGGTGCGCTCATGCGTGCAGCCGGTAAGCCAGGCGGCCGGAAAAGATGTGACGACGATCGAAGGACTCTCGCCCAACGCGCAGCATCCGCTCCAAATCGCGTGGCGGGAAGGTGATGTGCCGGAGTGCGGGTATTGCCAGCCGGGACAGATCATGGCGGCTGCGGCGCTGCTGGCTAAGAACACCAAGCCCACAGACGCGGACATCACTCGCGAGATTACCAATCTTTGCCGCTGTGGAACCTACCCGCGGATTCGGCAGGCGATTCACCGGGCGGTGGAGCTGGCGGCGAAGAGTTAAGCAGAGCTTGTCTTCTTTTCTAGTGGAGGGTCCTATGGCAACGACGAAGGGAATGGACCGCAGAGAGTTCATCGTTACAACGCTGACGGTTGGCGGAGGCTTCGCGCTGGCGCTGGCGTTTCCGCGGAGTGAAGCGGAGGGGGCCGTCAATGCCGCGAAGATTCCGGACAAGCCGTGGGAATCGCTCGTGGGAAATGCCGACACCGAGATCAACCCTTGGCTCGTCGTTGCGCCGGACGACACGGTGACCATCCGTGTGGCCCAAAGCGAAATGGGGCAACAGACATTTACTTCCTGGTCGAAGATGATCTGCGAAGAGCTCGAATGCGACTGGTCCAAGGTGCGTGCAGAGTACGCGTCCGTCAATCGCCACTTCCGCGAGAATAAGGTTTACCGGCGCATGGCCACCAATGCGAGCGGCGCGGTCCGCAACAGCCGCGAATACTTGCAGCAGGCGGGCGCAAGTGCGCGCGAGCGCCTGATGGCTGCAGCCGCCGGCGAGTGGGGCGTACCGCGCTCGGAGTTGGCGGTGAAGGATGGGATCATCACTCACACACCGACGGGCCGAAAGCTGCGTTACGGCCAGGTAGCCCAGAAAGCCGCCGCGATTAAGCTGCCCGCCGAGCCAAAAATCAAGACACCGGACCAGTTCACACTGATGAACAAACCCACTCCGTTCCTGGAAACACCGCTGCGAGTGGACGGCAGCGTCACGTATGGAATGGACTTGCGTCTTCCGAACATGCTCTATGCCGCAGCCAAAGCGTCACCGGTGTTCCTCGGGAAAGTAAAGAAGTACGACGCGACGGCGGTCAAGAACCGACCCGGTGTCCATTCGGTAGTTCAATTCGGCGGTGACAATATTGAAGCAGGAGTGGCGGTGGTGGCAGACAGCTACTGGCATGCCAAAACCGCTTTGGATCTTCTCCCGATTGATTGGGATGACGGCGCTCACGGCGAGGACTCTACGGAAAAGTTTTTGCAAATGGCCCGCGCGGCGCTGGATGAGCCGGGTGCGCAAGTCGTCGTGAAGAAGGGCGACCCGGAAGCGGCGCTCAAAGGCGCCGCCAAGGTGATCGAAGCGGTGTACGACTTGCCCTATTTGGATCACGCATTCATGGAGCCGATGAACTGCACCGCTCAAGTAACGGCGGATCGCGTGGACGTTTGGGTGGGAACGCAGAGACCTGAAGAAGCGCTTCTGGATGCGTCGAAAATAACGGGCGTTCCTCAGGAAAACGTTTACATCCACAACTGTTTTATTGGCGGCGGATTTGGCCGCCGCAACTACAACGACGATGTTCGGCAGGCCGTGTCCATCGCTAAACAGGTGGATCGTCCCGTGAAAGTCGTGTGGAGCCGCGAAGAAACGACGCGCCACGGTTACTATCGCCCCATGCGCGTGGCCAGATTCCGCGCGGGCCTGGGGCCAGACGGCAACCCTGTGGCTTGGATCAACCGCGTCATCGGAATCGACCAAAATCCGCCGGCGGATACTGCGCAAACCGTTCGCGGCTTGCATCAGGTTCCCTATGCAGTGGCGAATCAGTTGTTCGACCTTCACCTGCGGCAGACGCATGTTCCCACCGGCGTCTGGACCTCGGTGGGCCGGTCGCAGAACGAGTTTTACCTTGAGAGCTTCATGGACGAGTTAGCCCATGCGGCCGGGAAAGATCCCTACCACTATCGGCGCGCCTTACTGGATCGCAACTCCGATTTCCCGCAAGCGAAGGCCTGGATGAAAGTGCTCGATACCGCTGCTGAGAAGTCGGGCTGGGGAAAGAAACTGCCCGCGGGAACCGGCATGGGAATCGCCATCGGTGATGGCCGGCGGCCGGGCGTCAAAGAGATCACCATTTGTACGGTGGTTTCCACCGTGTCCGTCAGCAAGAAGGGGGACGTTCGGGTGGAACGGTTCGATGTAGCGATGGACACCGGGCCTTTCCTGGTGAATCCGCTGGCCGCGGAACGCCAAATCGAGATGCAAATGGTGATGGGGCTTGCGGCGGCGCTTCGCCAGGAAATCACCATCAAGAACGGGCGCACGGTGCAGAGCAATTTCCACGACTATCCCTTGCTGCGCGCGACAGAGATGCCGGAAATCAGGGTCCACTTTGTACGCGCGACGGACGATCCGATCGTCGGGATTGGCGAAGAAGCCCTTGGTTGGGTCGCGCCGTCTGTGTGCAACGCGATTTTTGCCATCACGGGGAAGCGAATTCGTTCGTTGCCCCTCAAGAATCACAACCTCAGTTGGGGTCCTGCCTAACTGGCACAGCAGCCGCATTACCTGCTGTGCGGAATCGTCTCTTTCCAATTCGGGGACCGTCGAGGAGAGCAATGTCATCCTTACATATATATAAGGTATGACGGCGGATCAGCTTGACAGCTTGTAAGTGTTTTGTTTTGGTTAGATGCCTCCACTACTGCCTTCCCAAGATGGACGTTCTCGATAGGGTCCGCTTGTTTGATTTGAAACGTAAAGCCTTCTGGAGGGTTTGTGCATTTAACTGCTTCACATAAACGCATCCGTGTCGGAACATGGCTTCCAGGTTTTCTGAGGAGAGATTCTGATGTCGATCTTTACCAAAAAACCGTGGTACAGGCGACCGGCGGCCGCTACTATTTTCCACGGATCGCTGCTTGCCCATTTGTTGGTGGCAGTAGTTTGGAACCTGACCAACCCGAAGCGCACCAGTCGGGGCACGAAAACCGCGCTTTTTGCAGGGGCAATGAGTCTCTGGGAAATTGGCACTGTTCGAAAAAACTGGCTGGTGTGGCGCATCCACAGGGAACGCAAGCTACAAGAAGTCTCAAAGCAAGAACTTCGTCCGCCAGTGCTGGTAGGCAAGAAGAGTAGTTCAACCGGAGCAGCTTAGCCCAATTGCGCGCGACGATTCCTTCCGCGACTGCCATGTGTGTATTTACATGGCTAGACAAAGCAGAACAAACCGGAACATTTTTCAAATGTTCTAGCAGAGTGGTGAAGAGAATTCGATAGATGTGTGGCTTGCGTCCGTAAAAAAGTTGCCGCACCTCAAAGGGAAAGCGGGCGCTTTCCGGAGCGATTGGACATCGCTTCGGAAACTCTTTCAATAATGCGAAGGCATGGTCGAGTGCCAGAAACCAATCAATTCCTGCATGCCCACTCTTCTGTGACAACAGTCATTCCAAAATTTGTTCTGCGTCCCGTTCTGCCTGTTGGTGGCGAATTCCTGAAATCACGCGGCGATGGGTGTCTGATAGAGTCCGCGACAGTGCTGCTGCCACCGATAAGAAGCCAAGTTTAATGTCGCCGGTGTCTGACTATGCCCTGGAAGCGGCCCTTGCAAGCCCGAACGCGTGCGATGTCTGTTGATATATTTCGACAGTATCTGCGTATGAATTGCTCGATTGAACATCCGGCACACATAACGACAAATGTGGCTGACGTCGAGATCCGTTGGTTTGCGACAAATACACGTTCGGTTGTCACAAACCCAGATTGGGACGGATCAAAGATAGATGTGCTCGAGACACCCGCACGTTGGATTGCAATAAAGCAACGTTCGTTTGCGATAACCCCATATTGGGTTGCCGCATCCCCACGTTGGGTTGTGGTAAAGCAATCTTGCTTTGTCACATCCCCATCTTGGTTTGCGACAAAGCAATGTTGCTCTGCAACAACCTCACGTGCGTTTTTAGGCCTAGTCCGGAAATCGCTGACGCCTAACCGGATAGGTCCGGTCATCCCTAGATTGATCTGTGACGAAACAATGTTGCGGTCTCGTAAAGCAATCTTGCTTTGTCATAAAGCACTGTCTCCTCGTCACATCCTCACGTGCGGGTGCCGTGACCCCGTGTTTGTTCGGCATAACCTTGCGTGCGTTTGTCCCAAACCAAGCGAGATCCGTCACGAATCAAGCTAGGTTTGCGACAACCCAAGATGCAACCATGACGAAACAACGTTCGGGTGCGACGACCATCGCTTGGGTTGCGACAACTCAATGTTGATTTATGGCCGCGCAATCTATCGTCGTGGCGACTCAATATTCGTTTACGACGAAACACCGTGCGTTCGTCATGATGATCGTTGCGGTCGTCGCAATGATAGGTTCGGCCGCGCCGACCGTTTATTCGGAAGCGCCTTTCGCACGTTTCCGGTTGGGGAGCCCCCCTTTGAACCGCTTATCCGCCAGACGCAGACTACTTCTTCGACGCCGCGTCTTGAAGGATCGCGCGAATCTCGGCTGCAGTCGCCGGGCTGACGCCTCCACCCCCAGCGCCGCCACGACCTCCGGCTCCCGCGGCGGAAGCAGCACCGGCTCCGCGCCCCGCGGCAGCATTAGCCGCCGGAGCTCCGCCTCGGCCTCGTCCCCCGCCATCGCCGCTGGCGCCGATCAGATCGATCGGCTTCTTGCCGTTGCCATCGACGAGCTCGGGATTGGCTCCCTTCTCCAGAAGGTAACGAACCAAGTCGGTCCGGCCCGCCTGCGCCGCTTCGTGGAGAGCCGACGCACCTTCTTTATTCGGAGGAGGATTGTAGGAGATCCGCATGGAGTAGGTCCTCGTGCCGGTGACCTGAGTATTCACATCGGCGCCGTGTTGGATCATCAGATCCATTAGCGTGGTATTGGGCGCACCGCCGCCGCCTCCCCTGCCTCCTGGATTAACGCCGGCCGCCAGCAGGAATGGAGTGAAACCCATGGCGCTGATGTTGGGGTTGGCGCCCTTGGCCAGAAGAGCTCGAATGACTTCCATGTCGCCAGCCTCGGTTGCGCGATACAAAGGCGTGCATCCCGTGTTCAATTGTTCTTCCGCAAAGCGTCCGCTATTGCCGCCCCGGCTGGGGCGATGCATATTCATCTCCGGATTGGGATCGACATCCGCGGCCAGCAGTCTGTTGACGATGTCCATGCTGGAAACAGCCGGAGCCGAGCCTCGAGAAGTTGCAGCAGCCCCGCGTCCACCAGCTCCGCGGCCTCCCGCTCCACCGCCGACGGATTCCTTTCTATCGATGGTGATGTAGAGGGCCGAGCGTCCCCACCAATCCGAGACATGTGGATTCGCTCCACGATCCAACAACAGTTTTGCGACATCGTTATGATCGTTATCAAGGGCGACCATCAGCGGAGTGACGCCTTCAGGCGTAGGCACATTGACATTGGCGCCGGCCCCGATCAGAGCCTCGACGCAGTCATAGCAGCCGTTGCGGGAAGCATACAGGAGCGCAGTAAGTCCCCCGACGGGACGATACTGAGCGCGGGGCTCCGAGGAAATCTGGTTCGGCCAGTCGCTAATTCGCGCTCGAGGCTTGACGTCGGCGCCTTTGGAAAGGAGCAGCTTTATCATCTCGCCCGCATTTTTTGGTGCGGCGGCAGCCCACATCAAAGGCGTTTGGTTTTGAAACTTCTCAACCGTGTTTACATTGGCGCCGGCTTTGACCAGCATTTCGACGATGGGCAGTTCCCCCGTTTTTATCGCCAGCATTAAAGCGGTCTGGCCGTCCTCATTCGCGGCCTCGAATCGCGCTCCGGCATCCAGCAGCATCTTCACCATCCGGGCGTCGGCCAGCTTGACAGCTTCGGTGAGCGGGGCGGAGCCGAACTCATTGGTGACATCCACTTTCGCCTTCCTCGCGATTAACGCGTCGATCAGCTCATAGTCCACCCGGTAGACCGCCCAGTGGATCGGGCGCGTGCCGTCTGGTTGCGCTTCATTCACATCTGCTCCGCCGGTGCGAATCCTGTCAAGCGCCGTCTTGCGGTTCCCGGCTTGAATGAGATCGGCGAGGGAACTCTTTTGGGCCTGACTGAAGGCCGGTACAACGGCAGCGGTCATACAGAAAACGGCGAGAATGAAACGCTTCACGTTGTCTCTCCTAAATTATCTAGCGTCGGGCCCACCGTCCGCTTCAGTTAAATACGGCTGCGCGCTATCGCGCTTGCGCTCCGCGTCGGTACACCGCTTCGCGGCCTCTTCACTAGCGGCCGGTCCCCCCACGCACTGCCTAAACCACATTGGGGCCCAGTTTGTCATGGTGCGCCCAGCAACCCTTGGCCGCGTCATACAGGAACTTGTACGGATCTTTCCATGTTCGCGCGAGGCCTTTCAGAACGCCTCCCTCCAGCATGTCCTTGGGGCCGTCGCCTTCCCGAACCTGTTTGAACAGGCGGTCCCGAACCTCTTCCATCACGTCCCGCTCCGACTTGAATTCCGCTTTCGACATAATGGGCCCGTACCCGGGCACTATTCGCGTTTGTTCATTCGCGAGCTTCAGGAGGATATCCATCGCATCCACACGGCCTCCGATCCACGCTCCAGTTAAATAATCGAGCGCCGGATCGCGCAGCGGCGAGGCGACGTCCCCCACCGCAAGAACATTCGCATTCCTGAAGAAGACGTAGATGTCGCCGTTCGTGTGGGCCAGTGTCAGATAGCCGTAGTCGATCTGCTCACCGCCTGTTTTCAGGGAACCGGTGGTGAGGAACGTTTCAGTGGGACGGGCGGCTTTCGGGCGGGCTATTTCATAGCGGTCTTCGGCCGGAACCCAGTGGTCGGACGACATCCACTCCAGGGTGCGCTTGTGCGCGATGATTTTCGCCCCCGCCGCCGAGAACATTTCATTGTTGCCGGTCTGATCGGTGTGATGGTGGGTATTGAAGAGCGTTTGCACTTTGGCGCCCGGCGCCAGACTTTTGAGCGCCGCCATCACCTTGTCGCCGGACTTCGGAGCGCCGCTATCGACCAGCACGAACCCGTCTGCGGAGGAAAAGGCAACGACATTGGCACCGCCGCCGTCGATTACCGACAATTTGTCGGTTAGACGGGTGCTAGAGAGCTGTTGCGCTGAAAGAGCGCGCGCAGCGAGTACTCCTCCAGCAACGCATCTGAGAGCTTGTCGGCGATTCAGGGGATTCATATCTAGATCCCCGCGATCGTGCCGGTGCTGTCGCCGAACTTGTCGCGCTCCACCCCGATCTTCTGAAGCAGCGTCAGGTGGAGATTCGCGATCGGGGTGCGCCCCGGCAGCACGATATGCTGGCCGCCGAGCTTCATCTTGCCGTTGCCGCCACCGACCAATATGTTCGGCTCCGGGTAGTTGTCGTGCCGATCGCTGTTGCTCATGTTCGATCCGTACATGAAGATCGAGTGATCGAGCAGCGTTCCCTGGCCGTCAGGTGTTTCCGCCATCTTCTTAACGAATTCTGCGAACTGCTCGAGGTGCCAGGTTTGGATTTTAACCAGCTTGTTGATCCTCTCCAGATCGTTGGCGTGGTGCGATACGGGATGGAAGGAATCCGGAACACCGATGTGGTTGTAAGTCCGGATTGTGCCCTCCGCGACCATGATGTAGGAAGCCACACGCGTAAGGTCAGCCTGATATGCGAGGGTGATCAAGTCGAACATCAACTTCACCTGTTCGGGAAAGGAGTCCTGTTCTCCCACGGGAGCTTCGGGAATTTTGAGCGCGGAAAGATCTTGCGCCCCCGCCTTCTGCGTACGCCGCTCGATCTCGCGAACGCTCTCGAGATATCCGTCGAGAACGGCTTTGTCCCTGCTCCCGAGGTCGCCTTTCAGGCTCTTTGTGCCGTCCAGGATCAGATCCAGCAAGCTGTTCGTGCGTTTGCTGATTGCCGCGCGCTCCTGCGGCGTGTCGCCCTCACCGAACAACTGTAGAAAGACCTTGCGCGGATTCGGCTCCATCGGCAAGGGCGATTCCGCGTCGCGAAAAGACAAAGTGGAATAGTATCCGCCGCTACCCGCCGCAGACTGCAAGGTGGTTTCAGAGGCGACTTCGAGCGATGGCAGAGGCGTCTCCTGGCCGATGACTTTTGCGATCACTTGATCGAGAGTCGTGGCCATATGCGCGCGGGGAGCGCCGGTATCCGGACGGGTGGCGCTGAGCCATGTGGCGGGAGTAAACGAATGAACCGAACCTGCCGTGGCGGCATTCTCCAGTCCCCCGAAAGACGAAACATACTTCTTGTACGGCTCCAGCGATGCCAGGATCGGACTGAGCTTGAAATCGGCGCCGGAGCCGGACGGCGTCCACTTATCCAGTGCCGGGCCATGCGACGTGTTCCCCATGATCGCGCCGTGAGGAATATAGAAGAAGCCCGTCCGCAGCTTGGGAACCGCCGCGGTTTGGGCAAGAGCCGTGCCGGCAGGCACCATCGCATCCAGGAACGGCAGCCCCAACCCAACTCCGGCGGCCTTCAGGACTGCTCTGCGAGAAATATGTTTCTTCGTGATGAACATTGGTTTCCCCTACACAAAAAGTTCGGCGTGAGCGACCCCCTGCCGCCTTCGGCGGCTCTCCCCCTCACGAGGGGGAGAATAAATAATAGTGTCCCCCTTGTAAGGGGGACAGCCGCCGAAGGCGGCAGGGGGTTGCTCACAAGCCCTGTCTCAATCACTTTGCCGCCACTTCCGGGGCCTGCTTACGGAAAGCGTCGCTGTTGACGATTCCCAGTACGATCGAAGACAGCTTGTAGTTTTCTTTCGCAGCTGCCCGAACGATGGCACGAACTTGAGGCATATCGAAATATTCCAGCTGGCGGTTGACCGCGTACATCAGCAATCTCTCCGTCACGGTCCGCGCGAACACTTCCGGGCGCGCGACCAGTTGCGCCCGGAGTTCCGCGACACCGTTGATCGCGACTCCCGTCGGTAGCACCGTGCTGGCATCGATCGGAACGTTGGCCTCGCTGTCCATCGTCCGCCATTGCCCGATCGCGTCGAAATTTTCCAAAGCCAACCCGGTCGGATCGATCACGCCGTGGCACATCCGGCAACTCGCCTTGTCGCGATGCTGCTCAAGCCTGGCGCGGACCGTCTTGGGCTGTTCGCCGGCCTTTTGTGAGAGGTCGGTAGCGGTATCGGGCGGGGGAGGCGTCGGCGGAGTGCCCATCAGCTTGTCGAGCACCCACGCTCCACGCAATACCGGAGACGTGCGGTCGCCATACGAAGTCCGCAGTTGCACCGCAGCCTTGCCCAGCAGGCCGAAACGCGCTTTCTCTACCAGTGAGACCTTGCGGAACTGGGCGCCGGTGACGCCGGAAATACCGTAGTGGCGAGCCAGACGCTCATTTAGGAATGTGTAGTCGGCGGTCAGGAGTTCCAGAACGCTTCGGTCCTCCGAGAAGAGGCTGCCGATGAAGGCTTCCGCTTCCGTCGAAAAATCGTGCCGCAGTTTCTCGTCGAATGCGGGGAACAGCTTCGGGTCGGGGACGACTTGATCCAGAGTGGTGAGATTCAGCCACTTCATGGCGAAACTGGTGACCAGGCTGGAGGCCCTGGGATCGGCAAGCATGCGTCTCACCTGTTTCTCCATAACTCCCGGACGGGTCAACCCATTCCCTCCATTCGTTGACGCGAGCGTCAGCAGTTCCTCGTCCGGGCCGGTGTTCCATAGGAAGAAGGAAAGCCGAGAGGCGAGTTCCAGATCGGTGAGAGCGAACTCTCGATCGGGCGTGGCGGGCGTCGCTCCAATGGGGCCACGAATGCTCCCGCGAATCGTGCGATACAGAAACTGGGGACTGACCAGCACCGCGGCCACGATCTGCTCGATTCCCTGGTCGAACGTTCCGCCGGCATCACTTGAGGCTGCGCGCGTTTCTTGAGGTTTCGCGCCACCGCGCTCACGCACCGCGCGGGCTTGCGCTCCGCGGCGTTCCTGTTCATAAAACGGCATGAGCCGGTTCATATCTTCCTTCGTGACCGGCCGCCGGAATGCCCGTCGCGCCAGGTTTTCCGCGATTTGTCTGGCGCAGGCCGGCTCACTGGTCTTTACTTTGGGATCGCACACAAAGATCAGGGCACGACTGGGAGTCATCGACACGCCTGTGGGGTTGAACGGTCCGGCAACCACGACGCCGTCGAGAAGATGGGCCATGCGGTCGGTGGCGGCGTTGCCGCCAGTCAAGCCGCCGTAGCCTCGCGGCTTTTCGAGGTTTTCGCTCGTCTCCACGTGGGAGCGGTCGACGAAGGCCACGACAACGTCGCGCAGCCCTGCTTTCACCTGAACGGGAATCTTTGAGAACCGATCCATGATCTGAGCGCGTCCGGTTCCAGCCTTGCGATCGGCAAGAGATAGATCCGCCGCCCCGCCGATGGACTTGCGAAACACGATCCGGCCATCAATCATGATGACCACCGTGTTCTCACTCTCCAGGGAATTGCTGTACGGGCCCACTTCAAGGTCATTGATGGTGATGCGATACTCGCCGTCGGCCGGGAAGTTGTGTTTGAACTTTATGCCGCCCCGCGTGCCTGGAGGTGGAGGGTCGTCAGGATTCTGGTTGGCCGCGATCGAGTACTTCACGCTGGAAACGCGAGGATTGGGATTACCTACGGCGAGCTGAGCGACGTGCCGCGCCGCAGTAACGTACTGATCGAGGAACGCGGGAGATACGCTCAAGGCGTCCGCGATGTTGTCGAAGCCCTCCACCTGGATGTCCTGCGGCAGAACTTCCTTCGGGTTCACGTCCACGCCCACGAGAGCTTTCACCGACGCGGCGTACTCGGTGCGGTTCAGGCGCTGGATAGGCACATAGCCGGCCTTCGGACCTTTGGCATGGGAGTCGCCAGCCGCTGAGTCAAGTGCGTTCTCCATCCAGGCAACGAACGAATCGACATCCTTCTGTGGCGGCTGGGGACTGCCTGGGGGCGGCATCTGATGCCCGCGCAGCTTTCGCAGAGCCTTCTCCCAGACTTGCGCGTCACCCCCCGCGGATTGCCCAGTAGATAGAAGGTTCAGACGATCCAACATCTCGCCGTCCAACGCCAAGCCACCAGTCTTCAGCCGCGTGTTGTGGCACGTAACGCAGTAGGTGTTCAACATCGCGCGATGCTGATCCGCCTGCGCCACGGTGCTAGTCCGCATCACCGCCGGAGAGGCGATGAGAACCAGAAGAGCGCTCACGGAAATGAACTGCTTCATAAAGTGCAACCTATCGCTCGAGCGACGAATTGTATCAGTTCCATTAGTGGCAGGCTAATCTGCGCGTCCTTGAGATCCAGGAAATCAAGACGACATTCATGAAGAAGGGGACTCGACAACAGCCGGCGACTCCGCAACGCGAGATTTTCGATTGAACTATCTTCTCGATACGACGTCTGGCAAGCAAAAGGGCCGGATTGCTCCGGCCCTTTGTTTCTTGTTCGTCTAACGCGAAGTGATCACTTGGGTGTCACATGGATCAGGGCGCCGGCATTGGCGTCTTCGAGCAACCACAGCGAGCCATCAGGGCCTTCTTCAATATCGCGGATGCGGTGGCCCACATTCCAGCGCTCGGCGATTTTGGCTCCGCCTTGGCCGTCAAAGATGATGCGGGTGAGCGACGTGGTCCCCATGCCGCCGATGAAGCCGTGCCCGTTCCATTGCGGGAAGTTCTGAGTGCCGCGGTCGAACATCAGACTGCCCGGTGGGCCCACCGGGCGCCG
>JACXTT010007047.1_pt1 | contig 15934 bp, 12 predicted proteins | sample 9270951 | NCBI WGS metagenome assembly JACXTT01 (sample SAMN15532306, study PRJNA645909) | rock metagenome | isolation source: weathered quartz diorite | place: Puerto Rico | collected 2017-06-21 | reverse complement strand
TTTTGACCAAGAATATACCAACTTTCCGTTAGTCACGGCGGAATGCCTCCCCTATACAGGTCGGGATTAGTCGCGTCGCGTAGCGGCGATGGATACCGCCATTTTGGGAACGACCTCGCACGGAGGTGGTATGAGCCGGCTCCTTTCGACCCGATCCGGTCGCCTGATCGGCCTGGCAGCGGTCCTGGCGGCTCTCCCCGCGATCCGGCCGGCCGCGGCGGAGCAGGTTCGCTGCCGGCGCACCCTCAGCGGCGAGTCGGCGAAGTACGTGCAGACGGTGGTGAAGGCGCTGCAGGGCTGCCGCGACCGGCAGGTCGCGGGGACGCTGCCGCCAGCGACGAACTGTGTGACCGAGCCCGCGACCGCGGCGCGCATCGCCAAGGCCGAGGCGCGCCTGCGGGGCCGGATCGTCGGCGCCTGTGGCGGCGCCGATCACGCCTGCGGGACGGCCGACGACGACTCCCTGGCGGCGATCGGCTGGAACAGCGGCACGTGCCCGGACCTCGGTGGCAAGGGCTGCACCAACGCGATCAGCGACTGCGGCGACATCGCCGACTGCCTCGCCTGCGCGGGACGCGCCGCGGCGGGAGAGAGCATGGATCTCTGCTACGCCAGCCTCGCGTCAGGCGAGTTCGGCACCGGATCGACCCTGAACCGCTGCCAGCGCACCATCGGCAAGGAGACCGCGCGCTACTTCCGCACCGCTGCGAAGGTGCTCGGCCGCTGCTGGAGCGGCCGGCTGCGCGGTGCGCACACGAACGCGTGTCCGACCCCCGGCGACGGGAAGGCCGGTCCCGCGATCGCGGCCGCCGACGCACGCAAGGTGGCGCGCATCTGCGCCGCCTGCGGCGGCGGCGACGGCTGCGGGGGCACGAACGACTCGACGCCCGCGCAGATCGGCTTCCCGTCGAGCTGCCCCGCCGTTGCGGTACCCGCCGGTCCGTCGTGTTCCGCGTCAATCTCGGCCCTCCAGCCGCTGGTCGACTGCGTCGACTGCGTGACCGAGTCGGCGGCGGAATGCGCCGCGATCCTCGCCGTCCCTGCCGTCGCCTCGTATTCGGCCGCGTGCAATCCCGTGACCACGACGACCACCACGGTGACGACCGCCACCTGTCCGAGCACCACCTCCACGACCGCGTTCCCCTGCCCGGCTGCACCGCCCACGCCGCTCGGAAGCGCCAAGATCAAGATCCTCCCCGGCTCGACGGCATGCGGCGGGCCGCACCTCGTGCCGGGCGCCTCGCCACCGATCAGCGGCGAGGTCGACTACCTCGACGGCACGAAGCGCGCCGACCTGGGCCTCGGCTGCCTCTACAGCGGCGGCGGGCTGGCCATCCCACCTCCGCTCAGCATGTCCGACGGGAGCACACTCACCGTCGACGTCGCCGGCGTGAACGGCGCCGCCTTCACGCTGGTCGCGAGCAACGGCACGGGTCCCGCCGACTGCACCAAGGGCGCCGGGCCGGGCAGGCACTGCGTCAACAACTTTCCAGGCACGGACGGAAACGGGGCCTGCGATTGCGACTTGAATTGCGGCAGCAGAGCCGGTGCCTGCCAGCTCGACGCGAACTGCTACTTCGGCGCGCCGATTCCCTTCGAGTTCCTCAACAACGGCGTCTGCGTGGTGAACGCCGTCCAGTCCGACGTGTGCGGGAGCGCCAACCTGGCCACCAACGAGACCTCGCTCGCCGTCAGCGTGTCCTCGCGTATCCACCTGACGCTCAATCCGACCTCGCCATGCCCGCAGTGCCTCTCGGGCACGTGCCACGGCGGCGAGCGGGATGGTCTCCCGTGCTCCGGTGGCGTCGGCACGAGGAACACGACCGTCGAGTGCCTGCCGCACCCCGAGCAGTTCGCAGGCCTTCAGTCGATCAGTCTCTCGGGCCTGAGCAGCGGGACGGTGACCGTGACCGATCCGGTCGGCAACTTCTGTCCCGGCCAGCGCACCCCGGGCGCTTTCGGCGGCGAGGCAGGGACGATCCGCGAGACCGGCACCCCGCTCGGCAGCGCCGGCACCGGTCTGCTCGACACGACCTTCGCGGGCATCCTCTGCGTGCCGGCGTCGGGCAACACCCTCTTCGACGTCGAGGGCGACCTTCCCGGCCCGGCGGCGGTGAGCGTTCCGGTGCGGATCGGGTTCTGTCTGCTTCCCGCGGTCTGCAACACGCTGTGCAACCCGTGCCTGCTGCCACCCCTCTGCAGCACCCTCTGCTCCTCGTGCCTGACCTGCGTCTCGCCCTGACTCCCGGGGCGTAGCGGCGCACCGGGCAGCGCTCCATTTTGGACGTTGCCCGGAGCGCCGCGCACAACGTTGAACGCCGCCCCCGTCCGCTCGCGGGCATCGGCGAATCCCCTCGGTCGGGTAGAGGCCGGGGCGTCGGTGCCTGAGGACGGCGCCCAAAGAGTTCGGATGTCAGCGCGTTGACAGCGAGCGCCTGGCGACCGGGAGCGAAGGAAGTCGGCAACTTGCGCGCCCCCACGGCCCTGGACGCGAGCCGGGAGCCGGCAAGTCTGACTCCCCGATCGCCGTCACCTGGCATGGGGCCTGCTTTTCGCTCTCGAAAGGAATGCCAGGAGGTTCACCCATCATGACCGAGATGTTCTACCAGCCCGGCGACTACGTCTGTCCGTCGGACTTGCCGCGCCGCTTTCTCTGTCGCGTCCAGCAGGTCGAATCCATCAGGGTGGGGGACGGCCTTTCGCAGATCTTGAAGCTCGAGCCCCTCGAGGGCCCCTGGCCCGCGGGGACGTGCCTCATCCGCATGGACGGAGCGGTGGCTCCCGCTCCGACGCAGGAACTCTGGCGACGGCGTGGTCTCGTTCGGCTTCCCCGGGTCGAACGACCACGAGGGCATGGGCCTGCCGGAGGTGGGGACGGCGTCGCCTGATGGGGGCGGCCGACCCGGGCCTCGTCTTCCGGGTCGGCTCCCTCGGCTCACGCGAGAAGCGCATGAGATGGAAGATGGACGAATCGGCGGGCCAGGTCCGCGTGCTCGCGCGCGTGGTGGCGCCCGGCGGCCTCCGGGTGGCGCTCGAGTCCGCGGAGTGGCTCACGCCCTACGCCGCGGAGACCATCGCCGAGCACGCGCTCCGCGCGGGCCCGGGATCGCGGCTCGAGATCGCGGTCGCGTCGGACGTGGCCGAGGCCAAGCTGCAGCTGGTCCGGCGTCGCTTCGCCGCCCTCACCGGGCGCGGCGTCGAGGTCGACGTCCATCGAGACGGCCACGCGACCACATGACGGGTGGAGCCAGTGTCCCTCGAACCTGACATCCTGCTTCCCGAGCAGCTCGCCGGGCTGACCGCGGCGCGCAAGCCGCTCCAGGGCGCACGCCTGCTCATGCTCGCGGTGCTGCAGGACGCGCTCGAGTGCTACCGGCGCTATCGCGGGACGCGCGACCCGGCCTCGCGTCTGCTCTTCGAGGAGACCCGGGTCTGGGTCGAATCGACCGACCGGGCGACCTTCTCCTTCGAGAGCATCTGCGACGTCCTGGACATCGATCCGGGTTACCTTCGCCGCTGCCTGCGCGAGGACCGGGACCCTGCGTCGGGAGGTCGACGCGCATGACCCACGACCAGGGCCCGTCGGGGTATACGCCACGGCCCCACCTGCAGGCGTTCAGCACGATGGCGCTGCTGGGGGCCCTCATCATCATCCCCGTCGATGCACACTGGCGGAGCCCCGAGGTCTTCCGCAGCCTGGTGCCGATCTATGCGGTCATGATCGCCACCGCAGCGACCGTGCTGCTCCTGAGCCGCACCGCCTTCGCTGCCCGTCACCACGCGGCGCTGGCGTGGACCCTGGCCATCGGCTCGGCGGCCGCGCTGGATCTCTACTTCCTGCTCTCGCCGGACTACCCCGGTCTGGTCGCGCACTATCTCACCTGCCTGCTGGTCGCCAGCGCCGTCCTCTTCTCGTGGAGCAGCACGCGGGCGGTCATCGCCTCCGGCATCACCTGGGTGAGCTTCACGATGGCCGGCACCCTGGTCATCCCGGACGCCGTGCACAGCGCCGGCCTGTGGCTCGGGTTCGCCGCCCTGGTGATCGGCGGGATGATCGCGGTCACCTGCGCCCGCGTGCTGGAGCAGTTCCGGGAGACGCTCGCCGAGCGCCATCGTGAGCTCGACGAGCTCTCGGCGCGCCTCGTCTCCGCTCAGGAGGACGAGCGGCGTCGCCTCTCGCGCGAGCTGCACGACGAGCTCGGGCAGTCGCTCACCGCGGTGTCCACGTACCTCTGGCTGGTCGAGCGGCAGCTCCCCCCGGAGCTGACGACGCTGCGCCAGCGCACCTCGGACGCGCGGCGCCTGGTGAGCAAGACACTGGGCGAGATGCGGGAGCTCTCGCAGCTCCTCTGCCCGCCGGCGCTCACCCTCCACGGCCTCCTGCCCTCGCTCGAGGAGCACGTGAAGGCCTTCGGCGAGCTGCATCAGATGAAGGCGCAGTTCACCGCCGAGGGGCTCCCCGAGCGGCTGCCGCCGGAGGTCGAGACCGCCGTCTACCGCATCACCCAGGAGGCGCTCACCAACGTCGCCCGCCACGCTCGCGCCCGCGGCGTGCGCGTCTCGCTCGGCACCGCCGCGGGCCAGCTGCAGCTGGAGATCGCCGATGACGGCATCGGGCTGCCGCGGACCGCGGGCAGGCACGGGACGGGGAGCGGACTGGCCGGCATCGGTGAGCGGGCCCGGGCGCTCGGCGGCACCCTCTCGGTGCACTCCGGGATGGGCACCCGCCTGCGCATCCTCCTGCCCTATCGCGGGAGCGCACCGCGAGCGGCGTCGCCGACGGTGTCGAACGGTCAGCCATCGCGCCTTCGCGCGCTGCAGGGAACGGCCGCAGCGATCGGGCTGCGTCCAGCCGTCAGCGCCGGGACGACCAGGTGGTCCTGACCCCGCCACCCGCCACCCCCGACTTCCGCACGCTGTTCGAGTCGGTGCCCGGCCTCTACCTGGTCCTCGCGGCCGATCTGACCATCGTCGCGGCGAGCGACGCTTACCTGCGCGCCACCATGACCCGGCGCGAGGACGTCCTCGGACGGCGGCTCTTCGACGTCTTCCCGGACAATCCGGACGACCCGCAGGCGACGGGCGTCCACAACCTGGGCGCCTCGCTGGGCCGGGTGCTCGCCCGACGGGCACCCGACGCCATGGCAGTGCAGAAGTACGACATCCGCCGTCCGGACGCGGCCGGCGGCGGCTTCGAGGAGCGCTACTGGAGTCCCGTCAACTCACCCGTCTTCGCGGCGAACGGCGAGATCGCCTACATCATCCACCGGGTGGAGGACGTGACCGAGTTCGTCCGCCTGAAGCAGCGCGGGAGCGAGGAGCGGAAGCTCACCGAGGAGCTGCAGACGCGCGCGGAGCAGATGGAAGCGGAGATCTACCTCCGGGCGCTCGAGCTCGACGAGGCCAACCGGCAGCTGCGGAGCGCCAATCAGGAGCTCGGGACCCTCTACGAGAAGACGAAGGAGCTCGATCAGCTGAAGACGCAGTTCTTCGCCAACGTGAGCCACGAGCTCCGCACCCCGCTGGCCCTCATCCTCGGGCCGGTCGAGAAGCTCCTCTCGTCGGCGAACCTCGACGAGAGCGACCACCACGACATCGACGTGGTCGCGCGCAACGCGCGCATGCTGCTCCGGCGCGTCAACGACCTGCTCGACATGTCCAAGCTCGAGGCCGGGAAGATGACGCTCGCCTGCGCCGACGTCGACCTGGTCCGGCTGATGCGCCTCACCGCGGCGCACTTCGAAGCGCTAGCGGCGGAGCGCCGCATCCGCTTCACCATCGAGACGCCCGAGCAGGCCCCCGTCCGCATCGACCCGGAGAAGGTGCAACGCGTGCTGCTGAACCTCCTCTCGAACGCCTTCAAGTTCGTGCCGGTGGGGGGAATCGTGCGCTGCGTGGTCGGCGTCGCCGGGGGATGGGTGACGCTCAGCGTCGGCGACGATGGGCCGGGAGTGAAGCCGGAGCTCGCCGCCGCCGTCTTCGAGCGCTTCCGTCAGGGCGACGGCGGCTCGGCGCGCCGCTTCGGCGGCACCGGGCTCGGCCTCTCCATCGCGCGGGAATTCGTCGAGCTGCACGGGGGCACGATCAGGGTGGGACAGGCCCCGGAGGGTGGCGCGCTCTTCACGGTGACCTTGCCGGTCGTCGCCCAGGTCGGCGACGCGCCCGCGGCGTTCGGGGACGGAGGCGAGCTGGCCCGGCACGCGCTGGAGGAGCTCCACGCGCCCGCTGCGCGCGCCGCGACCGCGGCGGACGGCTCCCGCCCCGTGGTCCTGGTGGTCGAGGACAACCGGGACATGAACGGCTTCATCGTCAAGATGCTCGAGCGCGACTACCGCGTCGCCTCGGCCTTCGACGGCCGTGAGGGCGTGGAGAAGGCCCTCGAGCTGCGCCCGGATCTCATCCTCACCGACGTCATGATGCCGGAGCTGAGCGGCGACGCCCTGGTGCGAGAGGTACGGAAGGCGCCGGCGCTCGCCGACGTCCCGATCCTGGTGCTGAGCGCCCGGGCCGACGACGAGCTCCGGGTGCGGCTGCTCCAGGAAGGCGCCCAGGACTACGTGATGAAGCCGTTCTCCGCCGCCGAGCTGCGCGCCCGCGCGGGCAACCTGATCTCGGTCCGGCGGGCCCGGGAGCTCCTGCAGCGGAACCTCGCGAGCCAGCAGCACGACCTCGAGACGCTCGCGCGCGAGGTGACGCTCCGCAAGCGGGAGCTCGAGGCGGCGCTCGAGTCCGCACAGATCGCGCATGCCCACGCCGAGCAGGGCCTGCGGACGAAGACCACGTTCCTCGGTCTGGTCTCCCACGAGCTGCGCACGCCGATCACCGCGCTCACCACCAACCTCCACCTGCTCGGCCGACGGAGCACGGACGGGTCGCCAACCGAGCGGCAGAAGGTCGTCCGCCGGATGATGACCTCGGCGCAGCGGCTGGCGAACCTGGTCGAGTCGCTGCTCGAGCAGGCGCGGATAGAGAGCGGGCGCCTGGCGATGCACGTCGAGCCCCTCGAGCTGGTCGCGCTCGCCCGCGCGGTGGTCGAGGAAGCGCAGGGGTACGCCGAGGGGAAGGGGCTCACCGTCCAGCTATCGAGCCCCGAGGACCTTCCCCCGCTGACCAGCGATCGGCGCCTCGTGCGGCTGGTCCTCGCCAACCTGGTGAGCAACGCGCTCAAGTTCACCGAGCGCGGCACGGTCGACGTGGCGCTCGCCCACGACGAGGGCGGGCACAGCATCGCGGTGCAGGACTCCGGACCGGGCATCCCGTGCGAGCAGCGTGCCCGGATCTTCGAACCGTTCGAGCAGCTCGAGCCGCTGCGCACCAAGCACACGCCCGGCGTGGGGCTCGGCCTCGCCCTCGCCCGGGAGATGGTCACCGCGCTCGGCGGGCGCATCGAGCTCGAGTCGGAGGTCGGGGTTGGAAGCACGTTCACGGTCGTCCTGCCGCCCGACGCGTCGCACGCGGCGCGCCTGAGCGCTTGAAGGAGGACACGAGATGACGACGGAGCCCGCGGAGATGCACGACGGCAGCGAGCGACCCGGACATCTACCCTTGCTCGACGGCGTTCACGTCCTGGTCGTCGAGGACGACGACGAGGTGCGCGAGGCGCTGATCGCGGTGCTCGAGGACTGCGGGGCGGAGGTCATCGCCGCGCCGGGCGGCGCGGCAGCGCTGAGCACGCTTCGCCACGTGCAGCCCGACGTGCTGCTGAGCGACATCGCGATGCCGGGCATGGACGGCCACCGGCTGATCCGGCGCATCCGGGCGCTCGATCCGGCCCGGGGCGGCTCCATCCCGGCGGCAGCGCTCACGGCCTACGCCGATCCTGCCGACCGGGCACGCGCCCTGCTCGGCGGCTTCCAGGTCTACCTCCCGAAGCCCTTCGACCCGACCGAGCTGGTGACACTCGTCGCCCACCTCGCGGGCCGCACACACAAGTAGCGCTCCGAGACCCATGTCTCGGGGCGGATCGAACGCGAGCGTGTCGCGTCCGGTGGGTCCTGCGAGCGGCGTGCCGCGGCCGGCGAAGCCGGCGCGGCAAACTTAGACGTCGACCTCTTCGACCTTGGGCGCGCGCTCCATGATCAGCTCGAAGCGTGGCGCCACATCACGGCCCATGAGGGTCTGGATGGTCTGCTCGGTCTTGCCGGGGTCGCGGATGGCGACCTTGAGGAGCGCGCGGCGCGCCGGGTCGAGGGTCGTCTCCTTCAGGGTCGAGGGGTTCATCTCGCCGAGGCCCTTGAAGCGCTGAACCTGCGCCGTGCCGCGGCTCCCGTTCCGGGCCGCGAGGAGGCGCTCCTTCTCGGCGTCGTCGCGCGCCCAGAAGACCTCCTTGCCCGCGTCGATCCGGTAGAGCGGCGGCTGCGCGATGTAGACGTACCCCTGGCGGATCAGCTCGGGGAGGTGGCGGTAGAAGAAGGTGAGGAGCAGCGTGCAGATGTGGTTGCCGTCGGAGTCCGCGTCCATGAGGAGGCAGATCTTGTGATAGCGGAGCTTCCCGGCGTCGAAGTCCTTCCCCGTGCCGCAGCCGAGCGCCGAGACGATGTCGGAGAGCTCCTTGTTGGTGAGCACCTTCGCCGTCGACGCCTGCTCGGTGTTGAGCACCTTGCCGCGGAGCGGGAGGATCGCCTGGAAGGCGCGGTCGCGTCCCTGCTTGGCGGAGCCGCCGGCCGAGTCGCCCTCGACGATGAAGAGCTCGCACTCGGAGGGGTCGGTCGAGGAACAATCGGCCAGCTTGCCCGGCAGGTTCAGGCGATGTGAGACGGCCCCCTTCCGCTGCACCTCGGCCGCCGCGGCGCGCGACGCCGTGCGCGCCCGCGCCGCCAGCACGACCCGGTTGGCGATCGCATCGCCGGCGGTGCGGTTCGCGTTGAGGGCGTTCTCGAGCGCCGTGCGCACGATGCCGTCGATCAGCGGCGTCACCTCGGCGTTGTTGAGCCGCTCCTTCGTCTGGCCCTGGAACTGGGGCTGCGGGATCTTGATGGCGAGCACCGCGACCAGCCCCTCGCGCACGTCCTCGGCCGCGATGGTGAGGCCGCGCGGCACGAGGTTGTGGACGGTGAGGTAGTTCCGCAGCGCCTTGGAGAGCCCGCCCCGGAGCCCGTTCTCGTGCGCGCCGCCCGACGTGGTCGGGATGCTGTTCACGTAGGAGAGGACCCGCTCCTCGGTCGCCTCCGTCCAGGCGAGCGCGCAGTCGAGGTGGAGGCCGTCCTGCTGCTTCTGGATGGTGAACACCTCGCCCGCCAGGATCGCCTGCTCGCGCTGGGCGGTGATCTTGGTCAGGTAGGCGCGGAGGCCGTCCTCGTAGCGATAGACCGCCTTCGTCCCGGCGTGCTCGTCGTGGAACTCGACCGTGACCCCTCCGTGCAGGTAGGCCTTGGCCTCGAGGAGCTCGGCGATCCGCTTCGGGTCAAACCGTACCTCGGGGAAGATCTTCGGATCGGGACGGAAGAAGATGCTCGTCCCGCTGCCGCGCGCGGCGCCGACCTTCTTGAGTCCGCTCGCCGGCTTGCCCCGCGAGAAGGCCTGCTCCCACTCGGCACCGTCGCGGCGCACGCGGGCCACCAGCTTCTCGGAGAGCGCGGTCACGACCGACGCGCCCACGCCGTGGAGCCCGCCGGAATGGTAGTAGTTCTTGGCCTCGAACTTCCCGCCCGCGTGGAGCGTGGTCAGGATCAGCTCGAGCGCCGGCTTCTTGTACTGCGCGTGCCGGTCGACGGGGATGCCGCGCCCGTTGTCGGCGACCGTGCACGAGGCGCCGTCCTTGTGGAGCGTCACCGTGATCCGGTCGGCGTGGCCGTTCATCGCCTCGTCGACGGAGTTGTCGACCAGCTCCCAGACGAGATGATGCAGCCCGGCGGCGTCGACCCCGCCGATGTACATGCCCGGGCGCCGGCGCACCGGCTCGAGCCCCTCGAGCACCAGGATGTCCTTGGCGGTGTAGCTGGTCGCCATGTCCTCACCCCACCCCGTCCACGCGCTTGAGGGCCGCGACCCCGCCGCGCTTCACCACCTTGAGGCCCTTCCCCGCGCGCTTGCCCGCGGGCACGTCGTTCACGTCGAAGCGGCGTTCGCCGCCCTCCGGCGTGACGGCGATGAAACCCGCCTGCTTGGGAAGCGCTAGGGCGCCGACGATCCGATCGTCCTCCTCCTTGCTCGGGCGCATGAGGATCACGCCCCGGCCCGGCCCGGAGAGCTCGGCCACCTCGTCGAGCCCGTAGCGGAGCATCTTGCCGCGCCGGGTGCCGACCACGACCGTCGGTCCCGTCACCGGCTCGATCGAGACGATCTCGTCCCCCTCGCCGACGCGCGCGACCCGGCGGCCCGCCCGCGTCGTCTCCGAGAGATCGGGTGTGGCCCGGAAGCCGTAGCCCTTTGCGGTCGCGACCAGGATGGCCGACGGCTCGAGCCCGGGCAGCGCCGCCTGCGTGGTGTCATTCCCACCCTCGCGCAGGAGCTGCGCCGCCACCACGCGCTCGCCGTCGCCGAACTTGAGCAGCGACTGCACCGGCTCGCCGTAGCCGGTGGTCGCGGGCACGTCGGCGACGCGGAACACGTAGACCGTACCGCGGGTCGAGAAGAGGACGAGACGATCGCGCGTCGTGCCGGGAAGCACGGCCGCCAGCGCGTCGCCCTCGCGGAGACGCGTGGAGCTCGGGTCCTTCACCTCGCGCACGCGCTTCAGCCAGCCGTCGCGCGAGAGCACGACCGTCGCGTCCTCGTGCACGATGTAGGCCTCGGCATCGTAGACGAGGTCGTCGCCCGCCGAGAGCTGCGTGCGGCGCTTGTCCCCGTACTTCTCGCCCAGCGCGACCAGCTCGGCCCGGATCATCTTCCAGCGCTCGCGCGGGCGGGCGAGGAGCGTCTCGATCTCCTTCAGGCGCGCCTTCTTCTCGGCGCGCTCGGCGCGGATCTTCTCGATCTCGAGTCGCGCCAGCTGGTAGAGGCGAATCTCGAGGATGGCGTCCGCCTGCACCTGGTCGAGCTTGAAGGCAGCCATCAGCTGCTTCGCGGCGTCGGCACGCGAGTCGGCCTTCCGGATGATGCGGATGGCGCGGTCCAGGTCGTCGTAGATCTTCGCGAGCGCGTCCAGGATGTGGAGGCGCGCCTCGAGCTGCCGCTGCTCGTGCTCGAGCCGGCGGGTCACCACCTGGAGGCGGAAGTCGAGGAACTGGCGGCAGAGGTCGCGCAGGCCGACCCGCGCCGGCTGGCCTACGGCGGGATTCTTGGTCGGCAGGAGACAGGTCAGGTTGACGTTGAAGTTCGTCTGCAGCGCCGTGTGCTTGTAGAGGTACGCCATCGCCGTCTCGGGCGAGGCCTCGGCCTTCAGCTCGAGGACGATGCGGACGTCGTCGGTCGACTCGTCGCGCACGTCGACCACCTGGGGCAGGCGGCGGGCCACGATCTCCTCGCCGATGCTCTGCACCAGCTCGGCCTTGTTCACCGTGTAGGGAATCGAGGTGATCACGATCTGCCGCTTGCCGCGCGGCAGCTTCTCGAGCTCGTACTCGCCGCGGAGGCGGATGGCCCCCTGCCCGTCCTCGTAGATCGCGCGCAGCTCCTTCTTGCTGTTCAGGATCTCGCCGCCGGTCGGGAAGTCGGGCCCCTTGATGAGCTTGAGCAGGCCCTTCACGTCGAGGTCCGGCTCGTCGATCATCGCGGTGAGCGCGGCAACGACCTCGCCCAGGTTGTGCGGCGGGATGTTGGTGGCCATGCCGACCGCGATGCCGGTCGAGCCGTTCATCAGGAGCTGCGGGATGGCGCTCGGAAGGACGGTCGGCTCCTCGAGCATGGCATCGAAGGTGGCGCGCAGCGGCACCGTCTCCGACGACAGATCGTCCAGCATCTCGGCCGCGAGCGCGGTGAGCCGCGCCTCGGTGTAGCGGTAGGCCGCCGCGCCGTCACCGTCGAGCGAGCCGAAGTTGCCCTCGCCGTGCACCAGCGGGTAGCGGAGCGCGAAGGGTTGCGCCATCCGCACCATCGCCTCGTACGCCGCCTGGTCGCCGTGGGGGTGATACTTGCCCAGCACCTCGCCGACGATCGCCGCCGACTTCCGCGGCCGCGCCCCCGCCGTCAGGCGGAGGTTCTGGTACATCGCGTAGAGGATGCGACGCTGGACGGGCTTCAGCCCGTCGCGGGCATCCGGCAGAGCACGAGAGGTAATGACGCTGAGGGCGTAGCTGAGGTAACGCTCCTCGGCGGCTTCGCGGAGATCGGTCTCGAGTGGAAGTGCTACGGCTGATCCCATCGTCCCCCTCCCCCACCCCGTGCTGCGGCCGGCATCTTAGCAGTCCGCGCAGCGAAGGCGAGCGGCGCGGGCGCACGGCCGGGCCGGTTTGCAAGGCCGGGAGGCGGCGAATCCAGCCTTTCTGAGGCCGGCCCCTGGCACCGCCCTTGCTGTGAGGGCCTCCCGTGCAGAGAGGGGACGGCTCATGGTGATCCAGGTGCTCCTCGTCGCGGAGGGAACGGACGCCGCCGCGACGACCGTCTCGACCACCATCGAGATCAACACCACGGACCCTCGCTGGCCGGCCTGGCTCGTGGATGCGATCACGTTCCAGGCCCAGGAGGGTGCCCGGCGGCTGCGCGATCAGCTGATCGAGCAGCAGGCGATCGCGGGCGACGGCTTCATGCCGCTCGCGGCGGTCGTCCCCGCCGCCGAGTCCGGGCGCTAGCCTGCCGGCCGCGCCGGGATTGCCGCTGCCGCGGGACGGCAGCGGGCCCGGCGCGGCTCAAGAGGCTCCGCGAAAGGTGATCGAAGCGTGTCACGCAACAAAGCCATCCAGCTCGTACGTGGCCGGGCCGCGCTGGTCACCGCGTGGCATCGCTGGGGCTGGGTCGCCGTGTACGTGAACGGTCGGCTGATCGCGACCTGCCGCTATCCGGCGACGCCACCCGCGGCTCCGGATCCGGCGGACTCCTGATCGCCGAGCCGGGTCCGGGTCGCGGCTACCGGGTCGTCGACTCGAGGAGCACCGTGCGCACGTCGTTCAGCACCAGCGCCGGGTTGAAGAAGCCGACGCTGTAGACGTTTCGCACGCGGTGCTGCTCGTCGAGCAGGAACACCTTGAGCACGTGGCGGAAGAGGCCCGTCCACGTGCCGTCCTCGAAGCGGAGCTTCGCAACCGGCTGGTCGAAGTCGGCGAGCAGCGGCTCGAGCTGGGCCTCGTCGCGCGTGGTCGCGAAGCGCCATTCGCTCCGGGGCCCGTGGAAGCCCCGCACGTCGGCCATGCGCGCGGGCGTGTCCCGCTCGGGATCGAAGCTGATGGTGACCAGCGCCACCCCGCGCGCCAGCGCCGCATCGTCGGCGATCACCCGGTCGAGCCGGTGCTGCACGCCCAGGCTGAGCAGGCACCCCGTGGTCTCGGTGCAGGTCGTGTAGACGAAGGCGACGACGGCCACGCGCCCCCGCGTCAGCCCGAAGAGCGTGGTCGGGCGCCCGTCGCTGCCGAGCAACGCGTGGTCGGTCACGGTGGCGATCGGGGGGAGCGCGTACGAGCCCGCCGGTGGCGGGGTGTACTCCGGGACGAAGCCGCCGACCGCGTAGGTGTAGGAGAGCTCGCCGGGATCGACGCCACGCAGGCGCGGATCGTCGCCCGCGCGCGCCGACAGCGCCCCGAGCACGAGCCCGGCGGCGGCAAGCAGCCGCGGCCGCCTCACCGCGCCGCGGCCACACGTGCGGCGTCAGCCGCGTAGATCTGGTTCCTGTAGAAGCGCTCCTGCCCGAAGTGCATGATGTGCGGGCGCCCGAGCCCTTCCTTCATGAAATCGACGGCGAAGAGCGGCGTGAGACGCTTCCCGTCCCAGCCGTAGGCCTTCAGGAACTGCTCGTTGTCCTTGCCTGTCTTGTCCCAGCCGGCAAGGAGCGACGACGTGAAGTAGACCCGCTTCCCGTCCCACGTCTCGGACACCATGTTCACCTGCGCCCCGATCTTCTGCGTGTGCACGAGCTTCGGGTGGTGGGGGTCGCTCACGTCGTAGATGCGGCACGAGCCGTCGTTGAAGGTGTCGACGAAGAGGAAGCGATCGTCGGCCGAGAGGCTGATGTCGACCGGGAAGGGAATGTTTTTCGGATTGGCGATGTCGCCGACCGCGCTCGCCGCGAAGCTGCCGTCGTCCCGCTGCTCGACGAGCCAGATCTTCGACGTCAGCGCGGTCGACGTGAAGGCATAGTTGTGGCGCGGCTGGAGCGCCCAGCGGATCTCGAGCGGCGCGCCGGGCACCTGCAGCGTCTGGATGGCCTTCCGGGCGTGGAAGTCCCAGACGACCATCGTCTTCCCCATGCGCTTCATCGCCTCCGCATCCGCCATCACCTTGGGCAGCTCGGTCATGTAGTTCTTCCGCCCCGTGAACGACGAGGTGAGCATGCGGTTGAGCCGCGGCTGCACGCGGGCGTCGTAGCCGTATTCGGCCTCGTCCGGCATCCAGAGCGTCTGGACGTATTTGCCCTCGTTGTTGTACTCGACCAGCGCCGTCCGGCCGCCGTTGTCCTTGTCGTTCGAGAGCCCGGTGATCAGCATGCGACCGGGGAGCGCGAAGAACGTGTGCGGCCCGATCACCCCGCCGCTGTCCTTCGCGAAGGAGTCGATGGTGCGCACGACCTTCGGATGCGCCGGGTCGGCGGCCACGTCGAAGACCCAGATCATGCTGTCGTCGAGCCCGCCCGCCCAGAGATGCCGCCGGTCGTCGCCGAAACCCGCGTGATGCGCCTCGTGCCGGCCGCCGACCGACACCGACGAGATCGCCTTTCCGTAGTGCGCAGCGTCCGCCGGGTTGGCGCCGATCGTGACCAGCTTGTCCGAGCCGTCGCCCACACCCTCGACGCCGAGGGTCCAGACGTACACGTAATCCTCCTGCCCGGTGATCTTCGGCATGTAGGGCGACATGCAGGTCTCGTCCGCCCGCGCCCCCCCGATCAGCACGAACGTGGCCAGCAACGGCATCCATGCGCGACGTGCCATACGCGAACCCCTCCCTGGGTTGAGTGACCGGCGCCTCGTCTCCTCTATCAGCTGCCGCTTCGCGGCGTCGAGCGGAGCTCGATGCACGGACGGATCGCGCGGCGGGGCCGGATCTCAGGGCACGGCGGGGCACACGGCCGGCGGCGGGGTCTTCGGCTGCCCCACGAAGCGCTCCGCCGTGTCGCTCGACGCCCCGGGCCTGGCCGGTGCCTCCGCGCACCACGGCCGATCGCTGCCGAGCGCGAGGCGGAGTGCCACCCGCCCCTGCGGCGCGGGTCCTAGCGCGTAGCCGAAGGCCGCCTTGCCGCCCTTCAGCGTGAGGCGGTCCCCGCGCACGACGACGCTCGTGATCGGCACGCTCGGGTCCTTGCTCCGGAAGCGGTAGCCCTTGCCGCCGAGCGCCGACCAGCTCGCGAGCGGGGTCGAGGCCGGCAGGGTCACGACGACCTTCTCGCCGCTGCCCGCGGAGTTGTAGACGGTGAGCGTCGCCCCGCCGAGCGTCGGGTCGCCGGGGCCACTCGCGACCGGCGGCACGATCCGGTTCGCCGGCGGATCGCCGGCGGTCGTCGACTTGAACGCGATCTTCCGCTTCGCCGGGTTGCTCGCGCCGTCGCGCAGGGTGAGCGCCGTGCAGCGCACGTCGACCCACGGGAGGGTCGTCGACGTGGTCGAGGTGACCGTCGGCCCGCCGCAGCCGAACGGCTCGTTGGTCTCGTCGATGCCCTCGGGGCGCACGCCGTAGAGCGGCGTCGGGCAGCCGAGCTCCCACGCGCCCAGGTCGGGCGCCGCGCCCGTGAAGCCGTCGGTCAGGTTCGGAAGGACCGCGCCGGCGTCGATCGCGGGCGAGCCGCCGGCCAGGGTCACGTCCTGGGGCGCCATGGTGACCGTGTAGCTGGGCGGCGCGGTGAGGCCGCTCGCGAACGTGCCCGGGGCGAGGAGCACGCCATGGGACTCCAGCACGCCCGCCGCGTGCATCGCCG
>JACXTT010007046.1_pt1 | contig 15935 bp, 11 predicted proteins | sample 9270951 | NCBI WGS metagenome assembly JACXTT01 (sample SAMN15532306, study PRJNA645909) | rock metagenome | isolation source: weathered quartz diorite | place: Puerto Rico | collected 2017-06-21 | reverse complement strand
ACCCCAAATGTATGGGTCCGCCCGCCTTTCCCGTCGGCAGCCTTACTCGTCTCGTATTTCCAGTCGTCTGTGCTTAGATAGACGCAATCGACTCGCCAAATAACTACTTGGGCACCTGGCTTGATAGATTTCGTCGTATCGACCAGGTATCGCCATACGATGTACCAACCAGGGTGGTTATAGTGCGACTGAATGGCCCAAGCGCGACTGCTGCCTTTTGACTCCAGGGCGAACTCCGGTGGTGGTGTAAGCACGCCGCCCAATGAGAGATCGGGGAAACGCTGCTGTGCGACGTCTGGATGCTTGTGTTTCTTGTATGGACTTACGGCGTGCAGCGCCTTGGTACCAAAAATGCCTACGATCGCACTGAAGACGTTATGTTGCTCAAAATAGAGCTCAAGTAAATCGGCAGTTTCGCGCTCAATGAATTCAACCGCTTTCTGAATGTGAAGCGGCGTCAGATCCTTCGGTAACGGCATCGGGATCTCCGACGAGACTGAGCGGCAATTGTGCACTTGCGGTTTGAACCGCCGCAAGTTTCGGAATCGCGCCTGCCGCGATGTCGTAGTAAACAGGATCGATCTCGATACCCACACTGACGTAGCCAACAGCCATGGCGGCAGCTATCGTTGAACCGGCCCCCATGAATGGATCAAGAACGATGCCCGTTCCTAACGGCAACACCGCGCGTACGATCTGCCTCATAAACGCCTGTGGCTTTAACGATGGGTGTTGTGCCAGCGCGCGCTCTTCGCTCCGAGTAGGAGCTGATCGAATCACATCTGAGAAGGGCACTTCATTGGATATGCGCCGCAAGCCGCCCACTGCCCATTTGCGCAGATTATCTTGAACGCGTCCCTCGAGTGGCTTTCGGAACAAACCCCACGGTTCCCAACCCGACCGAGGCATGACGCTGACCTCGCAAAACTCATGGTGTGCGTTCTTTGGCCGATCGCCGCCGCGAAGCGTTTGAACCAATCGGATGATTTCGCCGCGCTTCTCGAATCCGGCTTCGATTAGAGGCAAATAGACTAAGTGCGACAGCAACGGATTGGTCGCGATAACTATGTGGCCACCGGGAACAAGTATTCGGTATGCACGTCGTGCAAATTCCTCGAAAAACATCAGGAGCACCTGATGATCCGCCTCATCTAGTACGGTGAATCGAGGTACCGGATTGCGCTCGACACCATCAAAGGCAGGTGGGATACGCCACACTCCCCCACTCCTGTTTCTCAGCTTGTCCTGCTCTTCGTCTGAATACTCCTTCAACCCATACGGTGGGTCAGTCACGATTGCGTGGACGGATTGAGAACTGCGGGCGTCCATCCAGTCGAATGCGTCAGCCAAATAAATCGCGTAGTTCGGCCGCGGTTCTGCCGCCACGCTGCGGGTCGGCCTTGCTTTGACCAATGAAGCTGCAGTCATGCTCCCCCCACTCCGGTCCAAGTGCCGAATCTCCCTTTGCTTCTTTCCAACACAACAGCGGACCGTTCAGCGCCTAGCTTGCTAAAGAGTGTTTTGCAGCTAGCGGTAAACACGAGATCGCGGATCGCAATAGTTACAACGCGACGGATTGGCTGAAGTTGACGACGACCTTCCCGTGATGGACTACGCTAACAAGACAATACCGAGTGGTACCGCAACCAAAATTAGCAGAATAAGTCGCCTGAGAGTTATCGACTCAGAAGACGTGCACCACATCACGATTGTGGTCATTCCCTAATCCCAGCTCAGCGCCCCGCCGGTCTGGTACTCGATCACCCGCGTCTCGAAGAAGTTCTTCTCCTTCTTGAGGTCGATCAGCTCGCTCATCCACGGGAAGGGATTGAGCGCGCCGGGGAAGAGGATGTCGAGGCCGATCTGCTGGGCGCGGCGGTTGGCGACGAAGCGCAGGTACTCCTTGAACATCGGCGCATTCAGGCCCAGCACGCCGCGCGGCATCGTGTCCTCGGCGTAGGCGTACTCGAGGTCGACCGCGCGATGGAAGAGCATCGTGAGCTCCTGGCGGAACTCCGTCGTCCAGAGGTGCGGGTTCTCGAGCTTGATCGTGTTGATGAGATCGATGCCAAAGTTACAGTGCATCGACTCGTCGCGCAGGATGTACTGGTACTGCTCCGCGGCGCCCGTCATTTTGTTCTGGCGCCCCAACGACAGAATCTGCACGAAGCCCACGTAGAAGAACAAGCCTTCCATCAGGCACGCGAACACGATCAGCGACCGTAGCAGCTCGCGGTCGGCCTTCTCGGTGCCGGTCTTGAATTCGGGATTCGTGAGCACATCGATGAACGGGATGAGGAAGTCATCCTTGTCCTTGATGCACTTCACTTCGCGGTAGGCGGCGAAGATCTCGCTCTCGTCCAACGCGAGCGATTCGGCGATGTACTGATACGCGTGCGTGTGGATCGCCTCCTCGAACGCCTGCCGCAGCAGGTACTGACGGCACTCGGGCGCCGTGATGTGGCGATACGTGCCGAGCACGATGTTGTTCGCGGCGAGCGAATCGGCCGTGACGAAGAAGCCGAGGTTGCGCTTCACGATCAACCGCTCGTCCTCGGTCAACCCGTTCGGGTTCTTCCAGAGGGCGATGTCGCGGTTCATGTTGATCTCTTGCGGCATCCAGTGGTTCGCGCAGCCGGCGAGGTACTTCTCCCAGGCCCACTTGTACTTGAAGGGGACGAGCTGGTTGACGTCTGTCTTGGCGTTGATGACGCGCTTGTCTTCCGCGCGGACGCGCGAAGACGGCGGATCGGTTCGTTGCTTCTCCTCTTCAACACCACCTCCACTCCGGCCGTCGCCCATCGGAGAGGGGGTTGGTGAAGCGGGCGAGGTGCGGCCGGAGGGGGTGGAATGGAGAAGCTGCAAGCCCAGTGTCGGGGCGATAGGCGTGTCGTCTTCGAAACTGAGCATTTCTCTCGAATCTCCTCTCGCGCTGCCATCGCGCGACTTTTTTTGGCGTTGCACTGCGTACTGCGAATAGGGCCCCGGCTAGCGACCGGGGAGTGATGCCTGTTGCTCCCTCTTATGCGGCTTGCTGTTCTGCGACCAGGCTTCTCGGAAGCGCCTCGCTCTTCGCGGCGACGGTCTTCCAGTGGAGAGCCTGCAGGTTGTCGGGATCGGTCAGGCCGACATTGCGCGAGATCGTGTCGAGCTCCCAGCCGAAGGGCGAATGGCGATTGCCGTAATCGGCATAGCGCACGACGTTGCCGAGGCAGTCCTTCCTGAACTCCCACGCGTTCATCTGCCCCGCGACGGGGCTGGTCCGGGCCCAGGCCGCGCGCTTGAGGTCTTCCAACATGGTCATGTGCACCTGCAGGCCCATCGCACACCTCCCTGTTGTTTGGGGGTTTATTGCTGGCGACTAGGTTGCTACGCCCGAACAGCCAAGTCAAGGGCTTAGGCACAAGATATTGCGGTTTTGAGACAGTTCCTGGGGTACTTATTGTGGATAGGTTGTGGATAAAAGGGTATGAAAACAGCCCCCTTCCCGGCCCTCCCCCAAGGGGGAGGGAGCCATGCGACGGACACCCCCAAGGGGGAGGAAAAACGCCCAAAAAAAACGGCGCCGGCGGTCGAATCCGCGGCGCCGAAATGGTTGTCCTGGGGCCTCTAGCAACCCCGGAGCAACCCAGAACCTTAGTGGAGGGTCGGCGGCAGCTGGTCCGGGATCGACTTCGGCGCCGGCTTGGGCGCTGCCGGACGGGTGACGACGTCGTCCGCGAAAGCGGTCATGCCTGCCGCGGCGACCACGGCATCGAGCGAAACGAGGGCCTGATCCATCGCCAATCTCCTCTTGTGCGATGTCGTGTGACACCCAATCTAGGAATACGGGAAGACATCCGGTTGGACTAGGCCGCATGGCATAGCGTTCAACCGAAGCAAACGCCTGCGCGGAGGGTCTGACAAACCATGAAACCACAACGGAATGCCGTGCAGCGAGCTTACCCGCGCGACGATCCGCAGGATCACCAGCGCGCGGCCGCGAACGACGAGGATCCGTACCGGCGCACCGCGCGTCCTTCGGGACCGACGGTGTGCCCGACGTGCAAGGCCGTGTACGAGGACGGCCGCTGGACCTGGGGCAAGGAGCCCGACGACGCGCGGGAAGAGAACTGCCCCGCGTGCTCGCGGATCCGCGACGAATTCCCCGCGGGCTACGTGATGATCAAGGGCGAGTTCATCAGGTCCCACCGCGACGAGATCGTGGCGCTCATCACCGCGAAGGAGAAGCGCGAGGTGGCCGAGCACCCGCTGCAGCGCATCATGAAGATCTCCGACGTGCGCGAGGGGCTCGAGGTGACGACGACCGACTCGCACCTGGCGCGCGGCATCGGCGAAGCCCTGCACGACGCATACAAAGGCGACTTGAAGCTGCGCTACTCGCGGGACGAGAACCTGCTGCGAGCGACCTGGAAGCGATGATTCAGAACCGGAGACCCACTCCGGCTGTCTGAGGCGCACAACGTCTACAGACTGGAGGGAACCATGAACCGAATGCTGAAATCCGCACTGGCTGTGTCGGCGGCGCTCGTCTCGTTGCAGGCCGCGGCGCAGATCACGTTCTATGAGGGCGAGGGCTTCCGCGGCCGCGCCTTCACGACCGACAGGCAGGTCGCCAACCTCGGCCGCGTCGGTTTCAACGACCGCGCGTCGTCTGTCATCGTGGACCGCGGCCGTTGGGAGGTCTGCGAGGACGTCGGCTTCCGCGGCTACTGCACGGTACTGCGCCGTGGCAGCTACGAGTCGCTGCGCGGCCTCGGAATGAACAATTCGATTTCGTCGGTGCGGCGCGTCGATGAGCGCCGGCAGTATGTGAACGAAGCGCCCGAGCCCCTCGCAGCCCCCACGTACGACTATCGGTGGCGCGCGAACGAGCGTCGATTCGAAGCGCCCGTGACGTCGGTTCGCGCCGTGTACGGGCAGCCCGAGCAGCGCTGCTGGGTCGAGCACCAGGCGGTCGACAGCCGCCGCGAGCCCAACGTCGGCGGCGCGGTCGCCGGCGCCATCATCGGCGGAATCCTGGGGCACCAGGTCGGCAGCGGCCGCGGCAACGACGTGGCGACGGTCGCAGGTGCGCTCGGCGGCGCCGCCGTCGGCGCGAACGTGGGACGCGAAGGTGGAGCCGGCACGCGCGATGTTCGACGCTGCGAGACCGCGTCCGCCGGACCGCCGCAGTACTGGGACGTGACCTACAACTTCCGCGGCGTGGAGCACCGGGCGCAGATGAGCTCGCAACCGGGCCGGACGGTCCTCGTGAACCGGGACGGCGAACCGCGCGGGTAACAGCTGTTCTAGCGGTCGGCTTCCGCGGTCCGGGCAGAGAGCGTCGCCACCTGGACGGCGACGCTCTGCTCCGCTGTCGCCGAGCCGTTGACGACCGGAACGTCCTTCGCGCCCATCGTGGACAGGATGCTGACGCTCACCAGCATCGCGAAGACGAAGGCGACGGTCACCGCCGTCGTGCCGAAGAACATGTCGGCAGCGCTGGGGCCGAGAGCTTCACGGGTGAGGCGTTGGTTGCGGGCGTTGTTCATGCCCGAATCATGGCGCCCGGCGATTCGCGGGTCACTGGAATGCGCGGTCCGCGAAATGCGCAATATTCCGCCCAACCGGCTAGCGTCCGGGCCAGCCGTCGCGCTCGAGCGCGGTGCGAAGATTGTCCAGGTCGTCCTCGTCGACGTAGACCTGCGCGGAGATGCGCAGGATCAGCCGCTCGGCGAACACCGTGCTCCAGACGCCGATGCGATGCCTGTCCCAGAGCGACCGCACGAGATCGTCGCCGTCGGAGCGCGTGGCGGCGCGGCGCTGCGGCATCGCGAACGAACGCATCGCGGCGCTCATCTCGATCGGCGCGACCGGCTTGCCGCCGAGGCCGGTGACGAGATCCGTGACCTTGGCGAGCAATCGCCGCTGGTACGCGCGCACCGCGTCGGGTTGCAGGTCCTTGAAGAACCGCAGCGCCGCGGGTGCCGCGAGCCAGCCCGAGTTGTCGCGCGTGCCGGCGTAGTCGAACGAGCCCGGGAATCCCATCGCGATGAAATGGCTCACGACATTGGGCCGCGTCATCGGCGCCACTTTCTTCGACGCGTAGAGGAACGCCGTGCCCTTGGGCGCGAAGAGCCACTTGTGCAGGTTGGAGACGTACCAGTCGGGCGCGAGCGCCGCGAGGTCGAGCGGGACCTGCCCGATCGCATGCGCTCCGTCGACGATGACGAGCGCGCCGTGCGCGCGCAGCTTCGGGATGATGCGCTCGAGCGGCATCACGAGCGCCGTGGGCGACGTGATGTGATCGACGACGGCGACCTTCACGTGCGTCGCGAGCGCCTGATCGATGCGCCAGACGACGTCGTCGGCCGCGGTCGGCACGGGGATCTCGACCACCAGCGGCCGGGCGCCGGTCTGCGCGCAGCGCTCCTCGACCATGAGCCGCATCGCGTTGTACGTGTGGCTCGTGATGAGGATGCGATCGCCGGCGCGCAGCTCGATCGAGCGCAGCGCCGCCTGCACTCCCGCCGTCGCGTTCTCGACGAAGGCGACGCACTCGGCGGGCGCGTTCACGAATGCCGCGATCTTCGCCGCCGCGCGCCGCAACGCCGTGTCGCCGGCCTCGGGCATCACGTCCTTCTTGAAGAAGACGTCCGGCTCGGTCTCCATCGTGAGCCGCACGCGCCCCTGCTCCGCGAGCACTTCCTTCGGGCACGCGCCGAACGAGCCGTGATTCAGGAACGTCGCGTCGTCGGCGAGGAGGAACTGCGGCCGGAGCGCCCGACCGAACACGTCAGAACAACTGCCGCGTGATGTTCTTCGTGCCGCTCACGCCGTCGACCGTGTAGTTGATCACGCCGTTATTGGCGCCGTTGAAACTCACCGTGATCGATCCGACCGCCGACGAGTGGACCTGCGCCGGATTGAACGTCGCGCCGAACGGCGGGCCGGACGTGCGCATCACCGCACCCGTGCAAGTGTTCCCCGAGAGCGTGCACGTCGCCACGAGCCATGTGGGATTGCCCGGGTTCGCGTTGTCGTACACGAACCAGGCGAGGAAGACCGTGTTGAACTGCTGCGTGATCGCCATGCCCCAGCCGGACTCGTTCGGGCCGGCCCACCACATGTCGGTGTAGTCGGTCGGCGGCGGCGTCGTGCCGGTGCCGAGCGGCTGGCGCGTGATCGCGACGGTGCGCGTGACCGATCCGACGGTGGCGAACATCGAAGCGTTATTCGAATTCGTGAAGGTCACCTGCAGCGTGCCCACCGAAGAAACGCGTACCAGCGACGGATTGAACGGCACGCCGAAGAAGTTCGGTCCCGTCACCTGGTAGATCGGGCCGCCGCACGTGCCCGACGCTCCGACCAGGCCCGTGCAGATCGACGTGTACCACTTCGGATTGCCGCTGCCATCGTACGTGAACCATGCCGCGAAGATCGTCGGGCCGCGCTGCGTGAAGCTGATTCCCCAGCCCGATTCGTTGGCGTTGAAGAAGAGGCCGCTGAGCGCGCCCGGCGTCGAGAGCGTGGCCGCATCCGGCAGGCAGAGCACCGAGCCGTTCGTCGGAATCGTCGCCACGCAGTAGCTGTTCGCCGGATTCACTGCCGCCGCCGACGAGCTCGCCGCGCCGATGCAGAAGGTCGAGCCGCCGAGGTTCGCCGCGACGGTGTTGCTCACGACGTTCACCGTCTGGTGCGCGGTTCCCGCGACGTTCTGCAAGCTCGTCATGGACGAAGGCGACACCTGCTGCGGCACGCCCTGCGCGGTGAGCTGCGCGAGCACGCAGCCGCCATCCTTTTCCGCGCCGCTCTTCACCACTCCTCCGGGCACGAAGCCGAAGACGTAGATCGCCTTGCCCGTATCGGACGGATTGAAGCGCACGTCGGAGCTCACGCTGTTCGCGGTCTGGGAAGTCACCGAGCCCGTGGTCACGACGAGGAAGGGCGGGATGAGATCGCCCGGGATCGTCACCGCCGTGCCGGACTTCAACGCGAGGAACCAGTCGTTGCCTGCGCGAGTTCCCGCGCCGTTCTCGCGCAGCACGACCGACGGCGCGAGGCGCAGCACGAAGGTGCCGTCGCCGGCCTGGTTGCGGTCGTTGCGGCCCCATGCGCGCACCGAGCCGTCGCGCCTCACCGCAGCCGCATGCGCGTCGCCCGCGGCGACCGATTCGAAGCCGGAACCGACGAACGACGGCCCGACGCGATCGACGCGCGAGCCGTCGCCGAGCTGTCCCTCGGCGTTCACGCCCCACGCGTAGACGTCGCCGTTCGTCTGCAGCCCGACGGTGAACTCGTTGCCAGCCGCGGCCGCCGCGTATCCCGCGGAGACGAGCTTCGGCGTGAGCTGGCCCGAGCCCCACGTGTAGAGATCGCCGTTCGTCTTGATCGCGATGGTGTGGTTGCGGCCCGCGGCGATGGCGGCGAAGCCGCCGCCGATGAGGGCCGGCGACGCGCGCTCGATCGTCGTGCCGTCGCCGAGCTGTCCGCGATCGTTCGCGCCCCACGCGTACAGGTCGCCGTTGGTCTTGAGCGCGACGGTGTGGAGCGCGCCCGCCGCGATCGCCGAGAAGCTCGCGCCGATGAGCGTGGGGGCGAGAGCGTTCGCGTGCGTGCCGGTGCCGAGCTGGCCGTGGTCGTTCGATCCCCACGCGAAGAGGTCGCCGTTGGGCTTCAACGCGATCGTGTGGCGCGCGCCGACCGCCGCCGTGCGATAGCCGCTGGTGATGAGCGCCGGAGTCGTGCGGGCGGACGTCGTGCCGTCGCCCAGCTGCCCCGAATCGTTGTCGCCCCACGCGATGAGATCGCCCGTCGTCTTCACGGCGACGCTGTGGCCGGTGCCGGTCGCGAAGCGGTTCGCCGCGATCGCCTGGAAGCCGCTGCCGATGAGCGTCGGCGTCGGACGCAGCAATCCCGCTCCCACGCCGAGCTGCCCGACGGAGTTGTTGCCCCACGCGAGGAGCGAGCCGTCGCTCTTGATCGCAACCGTGTGGATGTAGCCGATCGCGACCGCGGCGAATCCCGATCCGATGAACGTCGGCGTCGATCGATCGGTCTTCGTCCCGTCGCCGAGCTCGCCGTCGCCGTTCCAGCCCCACGCGTAGAGATCGCCGCTCGTCGTGATGCCGAACGTGCTGAAGCCGGAGGCGACCGACACGAACTTGAAGCCGCTGGCGATGAACGTCGGCACCGGCCGGTTGGTCGTCGTGCCGTCGCCGAGCTCGCCGTAGTAGTTGAGGCCCCACGTATACAGGTCGCCGTTCGTCTTGATCGCGGCCGACGTCGTCCCGGTCACGGCGTACTTGAAGGAGCTCCCGACGAGCGTCGGGCTGGGACGATCGCTGAGCGTTCCGTCGCCGACCTGGCCGACGCTGTTGTCGCCCCAGACGAAGAGATCGCCGTTCGTCGCCAGCGCGCAGCTGTTCGCCGAGCGCGCGCAGATCGCCTGGAACGGTCCGGTCGCGACCTGCGTCGTGACCTGGCGGCCGACGGTCGAGCCGTCGCCGAGCTGGCCGCGCGTGTTGTCGCCCCACGTCCAGAGGGAGCCGTCGCCTTTCAGCGCGACGGTGTGCTTGTCGCCCGCGGCGACGGCGACGAAGCCGCTCACCGCGAAGACGGGCGCGAGGCGCGTGACGCGCGTGCCGTCGCCGATCTGTCCCTGGTCGTTGTTGCCCCAGCCGTAGAGATCGCCGTTCTTCTTCAGCGCGACCGAGTGATCCCCGCCCGCGGCGATCGCGGAAAAACCGCTGCCGATGAAGACCGGCGAGCCGCGATCGGCAGTCGTGCCGTCGCCGAGCTGGCCGGCCGAGTTCGATCCCCACGCGTAGAGATCGCCGCCCGGCGTGAGCGCAAGCGTGTGCGAGCTGCCGGTCGCGATCGCGGCGTACGTGCCCGCGACCGGAAGCGGTGTCGACGACTGGCGGACCGTGCCCAGCCCGAGCTGCCCAGCGTCATCGCGCCCCCAGCCGAGCAGACGTCCGTCGGTCGTCACCGCGAACGAATGGTCCGTACCCGCGGAAACCGCCGGCAACTGCGCCGCGGCGCCCGCAGCGAACAACGCGCTGAAAACAAGGAGCAAAAATCTCGCCATGCCGGGATTCTGCCCGAGACGGCGGGAAAGGGCGAGGGTGAACGGCTAGCGCAAGTGGTGGACGTGCTGCCCGGGCATCTCCGGGACCACGAGCACGCGGGACGATCCATGGATTCTCATGCTTGCGGCGGCCCGAAGGGTTGAGACGCGCAAGCATAAGAGAAGTTCGCGACCCGGGCGGTGCGCGGCAAAAGAAGGGGCCGCGAGGGCCCCTTCGAAACTGCGACGCGTGCGCGTTTTTCTTATTTCTTGTTCATCATGCAGTTCAGCGGCTCGAGATTCCATTCCTCCTCGGGTCCGCCGAGATCGATCGGGATGAGCGGATCGATCTGCCAGCCGAACGCGCTCGAGCGGTCGCCGTAGTCGCTGTAGCGCATGAGGTAGCCGTGCCGGTCCTTGCGCACGAGCGCGGGATCCGACCACGGCACTTCCAGCGCCTTCGACCAGATGCGCTGCTTCGCGACGTCTTCTACTGGCATGCTTCGCAATCCGGATTGTCGACGGAGCAGAACTTCACGCTTTCATCCGCCGGCGCTTCGCGACCACGCGACGCTCCCTCTCCCGCGCCTTCGCCCAGCGCGCCGATCGCGACCATGCCGAGCCCGCCGCTCGCCGGCACGGCGTTGAGCTCGCCGCCCTTGCCGGTCGATTTCTCGGCGGAGGTCGCCGCGAGCGTGCGCAGGTAATACGTCGTCTTCAATCCCCGCAGCCACGCGAGCTTGTAGGTCTCGTCGAGCTTCTTGCCGGAGGCGCCCGCCATGTAGATGTTGAGCGACTGCGCCTGGTCGATCCACTTCTGGCGCCGCGCGCCCGCCTCCACGATCCACTTCGGATCGACCTCGAAGGCGGTCGCGTAGAGCCGGCGAAGATCGACGGGGATGCGATCGATCTTGCCGACCGAGCCGTCGAAATGCTTGAGGTCGTTCACCATCACCGCGTCCCACAGGCCGAGCTTCTTGAGGTCCTTCACCAGGTACTCGTTCACCACCGTGAACTCGCCCGAGAGGTTCGACTTCACGAAGAGGTTCTGGTAGTTGGGCTCGATCGATGCCGACACGCCGATGATGTTGGAGATCGTCGCCGTCGGCGCGATCGCCACGCAGTTGGAGTTGCGCATGCCGTGTTCCTTGACGCGCTCGCGCAGCGTCTTCCAGTCCATCGTGTCCGACTGGTCGACCTCGACGTAGCCGCCGCGCTCGTCGAGCAGCAGCTTCAGCGTGTCCTGCGGGAGGATGCCGCGATCCCACAGCGATCCGGCGAACGTCGAGAAGCGGCCGCGCTCCTTCGCGAGCTCCGTGGACGCCCAGTACGCGTAGTAGCACACCGCTTCCATCGACTTGTCGGCGAAGGTCACCGCGGCTTCGCTTCCGTACGGGATGCGCAGCTCGTGCAGGCAGTCCTGGAAGCCCATGATGCCGAGGCCCACCGGACGATGGCGCTTATTGGAGTCGTGCGCCTTGCGCACCGCGTAGTAGTTGATGTCGATCACGTTGTCCAGCATCCGCATCGCGGTGGCGATCGTCTTCTTGAGCTTGCCGTGGTCGAGCTTGCCCTGCGTGACGTGCGCGAGGAGATTCACCGAGCCGAGATTGCACACCGCGATTTCTTCGGCGTTGGTATTGAGCGTGATCTCCGTGTTCTTGGTGATGAAGCCGTTCACCGTCCACGCGTGCGTCTCGGAATCGACCGTGAGGCAGTAGGCGTCCTCGTTCGGCAGCAGCGTGAGGCCCTTGAAGGTGGCTTCGAGCGTTTCGGAGCTCGGTTCTTCGAGGCGGATCGCCGATGCAGACCCTGCATTGCGCCTCGCATCAAGACGCGTCACTTGCTCGGCGATTCGGCAACTGTGCGTTGACTCGATGAGCAACTGGCTACCCGAGATGCGGGCCTTCACGCCGAAGTTCGCCCACAGGATCAGTAGCTCCTCCAGGAACTTGGTATTCCTCGAGACGACTGCGTACGCCGCCGAAGTCTTGCTGACGATGACGTCCCCGTCGAGCTGGTACACGGCGTGCAGGAACGCAGCGGCGGTCTCGCGCGTGCCCCGCCATACGATCTCGGGCACGGACGGTTTGATGCCCACCGACATCTTGAGAAGCGTGTTGCCGTCGGCGACCACTTCCGGATCCCATTGATCTCTTGCTATCTGGCGGCCGAAGTCGAAGGCGATCTCCGGTGCATGGTGCGCGCCCCACAAGCCTTCGATCTGCTGGATGAGCAGCTTGTCGCCACGCTTCAGGTTCTGCGCTTCGACCCACCCGCGACCTTTCACCCAGACCTTGTGGTCCGGCGTCACCTTGTGGTTGTAGCCTTCGTCGGTTTCGATCCGCACGATCGGTGCGTTCGGGCGCGGCAACAACATCTCCGAAGCGTCGTGGACGCCGTCGAGTCCCACAACCTTGTTCTTGCCGCCGAGCCGGTAGAGCTCGCCGATGGTCAGCATTCCGCGATCTGTGACGACACGCTGGTCGGCGGCGATGCAGCAAAGATTGGAGCTGTGCACGACACCAACATGGCTCTGCGGGCTGCGGATGTTCGAAGCGTCCTTGAACGTGATCCACGGATGCCCGGTCTCGAAGAGCATCGTGAGCATCTTTCGCCACAATGCCTGCGCAGGAATCTTCTTGTGCAATTTGAGCTCGCCGCGCGCGGCTTTCTTCTCATAAATCGTGTAGGCGTCTTCGAATTCCTTTCCGGTCTTGTCGTGCAGATCCGGTACGTCGGACGGCGAGAACAGCGTCCATTCGCCGCCTTCCATCACACGCTTCATGAACAAGTCCGGAATCCAGTTCGCCGTGTTCATGTCATGCGTGCGACGGCGATCGTCGCCGGTGTTCTTGCGAAGCTCGAGGAACTCCTCGATGTCCAGGTGCCACGTCTCGAGATAGCAGCACACCGCGCCCTTGCGCTTGCCGCCGTTGTGCGCGAGCGCCGCGGTCGTCATGTACGACTCGTCGCCTTCCACCTTGAGGTCGAACACGAAGGGCTGCGTGTCAATCGGCGCGGCATCGGTGACGCGCGAATAGACCTTGCCGTCGATCTCGAGCCAGTTCTTCTTCGTGATCGGCTTGCAGCCGACGAGCTCCGCGATTTCCGCAACTGCAGGCACACGGATGTCGTAGCACTTTGTGACGCCCACGAAATGGGTCGTCGAACCGTCGGAGCGCACGGCGTCGTGGGCGATGTTGCGCTCGCGGTACTGACCGGCGGTCGGAACGCCTATGCGCAGCAGCTGATAGCGCAGCCCATCGACGAGCGGCTTCGACGTGTTGGTGAAGTAGATCTCCTGTCCGCGTGACACGCCGCCGTCCGTCTCGAGCAGCCCGCGGATCAGAGCGAGGGTGTGCGGCTTCGGCAGGTGCGAAAGGCGTCGAGAAATGCGCTTGCGCCCCGCGTCGTCGTACAGATCGTCATGCGCGAACGGCATCGTGGCCTCGCCCGCTCCGACGATGCGGCCGTTGGTAGCGTCACGGACCACGCCGCGGCCGAATGCCCAATGGATTTGCGCGTATGTCTCGCCACGTCCGGTCTCCCAGTAGTGAATGCCGCGCGCTTCGAGATAGGTACGCACGAACGCCAAGTGCTCGTCCTTCGAGGGATTACCCGAGACACCCCACTCCATTCCATCCTTCGACAGGTGGCCGTCGCCAAGGAGGATGCCGTACATACGCGCATCGTCCTCGGTAAGGCCGCTCACCGCGACGATCTCGGTTGGAACCACTTGCGCGACGTAATCGCCGACCGAGAGACGGCATGCATCGACCCATTGCGCCTTCACTTTTCCTTTCAGCAGCCACTCGTGCGTGCGCTCGTTGGCTTGCTCGAGCGGCACGCCCTGGATGGCATAGAACGGGTGGCCGGCGGTGACCATCAGCGGCTCGATCGAATGCTTCACTTTGATCGAGACCATCGCGGCGGTTTGGTTGTATGCGAAGCGCTGCGTCACCTCGCGATAGGTGCCCGAGCGCCCGAGCACCAGGTCACCGCGATCGACGTCCTTGATCGCCTTGATTCCGTCGGCGGTGAAAACGCCGGTCGTCGGCGCGAAACATTGATTGACCGCGACCGCGGTATCGCTCACGACTTTCAGGAATGGAACGACGCCCTGCGACTTCCCGTTCGTCCCCTTGATGTACGAGCCAAGCGCGCGCACCGGCGTCCAGTCGTTGCCCAGCCCCCCGGCGTATTTCGAGAGCAGCGCGTTCTCCTTGATCGCCTCGTAGATGCCATCCAAGTCGTCGGCGACCGTCGTGAGGTAGCACGAGGACAATTGCGAGCGCAGGGTCCCGGAGTTGAAGAGCGTCGGCGTCGACGACATGAAGTCGAAGGTCGAGAGCACGTTGTAGAACTCGATCGCGCGCTCTTCGCGGTTGATCTCGTTCAGCGCGAGGCCCATCGCCACGCGCATGAAGAACGCCTGCGGCAGCTCGATGCGCCGGTCGCGGATGTGCAGGAAGTAGCGGTCGTAGAGCGTCTGCAGCCCGAGATAGTTGAACTGCAGGTCGCGCTCGGGCTTCAACGCCGCACCGAGGCGCTTCAGGTCGTAGGAGGCGAGGCGCTCGTCGAGAAGCTGCGCCTTCACGCCCTGGCCGACGAAGGTCGGGAAATACTCGGCATAGCGCGTCGACATGTCCGCCTGCGAGACCTCTTCGCCGAGCACTTCGCGGCGGATCGTGTGCAGGAGCAGACGCGCCGTCACGTAGGTATAGCCGGGGTCCTGCTCGATGAGCATCCGCGCGGCGAGGATGGCGCACTTGTGCACTTCCTCGAGCGGCACGCCGTCGTAGAGGTCGCGCAGCGTCGCGTCGAGGATCTTCTGCGGCTCGACCGCTTCGCCGAGGCCGACGCACGCCGAGCCGATGAGCGCTTCGAGCGCCGCGAGGTTCAGCGGCTCGCGCGCATCGCCCACCATCACGTGGATCTTCGGCTTCTGCGCGTCCGCCGCCTCCTGCGCGCGCTTCGCCCGCTCGCGCGCCCGCTCCTCCCGATACAACACATAGGAGCGCGCGACCTGGTGCTCGCCGGCTCGCATCATCGCGAGCTCGACCTGGTCCTGCACATCCTCTATATGAAAGGTGCCGCCCGCGGGTTGGCGTCGCATGAGCGCCTGCACGACGGCCTCGGTGAGCGCTTGCACCTTGTCGCGCATGCCGGCGCTCGCAGCGGCGTTGCTGCCGACCACGGCGAGGAACGCCTTCGTCATCGCGATGGAGATCTTGTCCGGCTCGAACCCGACGACCGCGCCGTTGCGCCGGATGATTTTGTAATCGGCGAACCGATCCTTCTGGGGACTCACCTCTTCGTCCGCGTGGCTGAGGCTCGAAAGAGTGCCCTGAGGAAGGATGTCGGACCCGAGGCGCATATCGTCTCCTATGTGTCTGTCTTATTGGGGATAAGTGGGATTTATCCCCCCTTTTGCCAACAAGTTGTTCGACGCCCTGTCCACAAGATATTGTGGCTCCCGGATGGCGCCGACACAAAGTCTAGTAAAGGAAAGGGGGTAACGCAAGCAGCTTTTTTCTGCTGCTTTTTCAGGGCGTTGCGCGGGGTTCTTGCTGAAGGTTTGAGCAGTAAGAATTACGAAATGCAGGCCCGGAAGCGCCCCCAGTCGAACCACGGGCCGGGATCGGTCTTGCGCCCCGGCGCGATGTCGCTGTGGCCCGCGAGATCGAGCGTTCCGTAGCGCGCGAAGAGCGCTTTCGTCAGAGTCACGAGCGTCTCGTATTGATGCTCCGTAAAGGGCACGTCGTCGGAGCCCTCGAGCTCGATGCCGATGGAAAAATCGTTGCAGCGTTCGCGCCCTTTCCAGGACGAGACGCCCGCGTGCCACGCGCGCCTGTCGGGATCGACGTACTCGATGACC
>JACXTT010007045.1_pt1 | contig 15936 bp, 15 predicted proteins | sample 9270951 | NCBI WGS metagenome assembly JACXTT01 (sample SAMN15532306, study PRJNA645909) | rock metagenome | isolation source: weathered quartz diorite | place: Puerto Rico | collected 2017-06-21 | reverse complement strand
GCGACTCGAACGTGTCGGGCCCGAGCCGTCCCCATCCATTGGGCCCGTGGACTCCGCCATCAAGCCCGAATGATCTCTTGAAACATACCTGATTTGCCGAATACAATGAGTGCACATGCCAACTATTCCGAATCAGCTTCAGAAACTTGACGAGCGTGATCGGCAGTTGCTGGCCCTCGTCCAGCGCGACGCCAAGGCCCCTCAAGCCGAGTTGGCGAAGCGCGTCGGGCTCTCGCCAGCGGCAGTGAACGAGCGGCTCAAGAAGCTCGAGCAGTCCGGGGCGATTCGGCGCTACGCGGCGCTGGTGAACCCCATCATGGTCGGCACGCCGCTCGCGGCGTTCGTCGAAGTGTTCATCGAGCACCCGCGCCACGAGCCGGCGTTCATCGAGCGGGTGCTGGAGATGGACGAGGTGCAGGAGTGCCACCACATCACCGGCGAGTTCTCGCTGCTCCTCAAGGTCCGCGTGAGCGACATCGCGGCGCTGCAGGAGCTGTTGCTCGCAAAGCTCAATACGACTGAAGGCGTTCGACAGACGCGCACCGTGATGGTGCTTTCGACCCTCAAGGAAGACAGCTACGTGCCGACCGGCGCGAAAGGAGACTGACCGTGACGATTTTGCGCACGGCCCACATGGCACCCGCCGCGGTGCACGAGACGCTCGCGCGCCACATGCTGGCGGACGGCTACGACCTGGTCCTCGACCTCGAGAACAGCCACGGCAGGAGGCTGCGCGACTCGCGGAGCGGACGCACGTACCTCGACATGTTTTCGTGCTTCGCGACCCTGCCGCTGGGGTTCAACCATCCCCGGATGCTCGAGCCCGAGTTCCTGGGCCGACTGCAGCGGGCGGCGCTCACGAACCCGACGAACTCGGACGTGTACACCGTCGAGCTGGCGGAGTTCGTCGACACCTGGGCGCGGCTCGCGATGCCGGACTACCTGCCGCACCTGTTCCTGGTCGCCGGGGGCACCCTGGGCGTCGAGAACGCGTTGAAGGCGGCGTTCGACTGGAAGGTGCGCCAGAACTTCAGGAAGGGTTACCGCGAAGAAAAGGGGCACCAGGTCCTCCATTTCCGCGAGGCCTTCCACGGCCGCTCGGGCTACGCGCTGTCGATGACGAACACGGCCGATTCGCGCAAGCACCAGTACTTCCCGAAGTTCGATTGGCCTCGCGTCGTCAATCCCAAGCTCCGCTTTCCCGCCACTCCCGCCGAGATCGATCGGGTGCAGCTCGCCGAGAGGCAATCGATCGAGCAGATCAAGCAGGCGTTCGCCGAGCGCAAGGACGACATCGCGTGCATCCTGATCGAGCCGATCCAGGCCGAGGGCGGCGACCATCACTTCCGGCCCGAGTTCCTGCGTGTCCTGCGCGACCTGGCGCATGAGACCGCGGCGTTGCTCGCGTTCGACGAGGTGCAGACCGGCGTCGGCATCACCGGCCGCATGTGGGCGCACCAGCACGACGACATCCGCCCGGATCTGCTCGCGTTCGGCAAGAAGGCGCAGGTGTGCGGGATGATGGCGGGTCCGCGGCTCGACCAGGAGCCGGAGAACGTGTTCCGCGTCAAGAGCCGCATCAATTCGACGTGGGGCGGCAACCTCGTCGACATGGTGCGATGCCAGCGCTATCTCGAGATCATCGCCGAGGAGCGGCTGGTCGAGCGCGCCGTCTCGACGGGCGCCCGATTGCTCAAGGGGCTCGAGCTGCTCGCGAGCGAGCGGGCCGACGTCGTGTCGAATCCGCGGGGCAGGGGGTTGATGTGCGCGATCGAGTTCCGCGACGCGGTGACGCGTGACGCCGCGGCCCGCAAGGCTTACGAGTTCGGCATGATCATCCTGCCGTGCGGCGAGGCGAGCCTGCGATTCCGCCCGCCGCTCGACGTCACGCCCGAGGAGATCGACGAGGCACTGGCGATCCTGCGCCGCGCCATCGACGCCGTCCCCCGCGCCTAGTAACCGATTCGCTCACCTAGGCTCCGTCGCGGACGTCTCGGGGCGATTCGCTCTGGGGGCCGGGTCGCGCGGCGCGGCGTTCAGGCTGCGCGCCAGCGTTTGCTCTGCGGCGCGAGACACGTCGAAGCCCCACTGCACCAGGCTCTGGCCCTGCCGCTCGAGCACGTCGAGCAGCCCGCTGTGCGCCGGGTCGCCCGGGCGGAGCTCGCTCCGGCGCAGGATGTTCGCCGCGGCGATCGCCAGGATTCCGCTGGCCCGCAGCACGACCGACACGAGCTCCTCGCTGAGCGTGGGGCTCGTCGGCGCCGCGGTCCGCCCCACACCCGACTGCTCGAGCGCCGCGTACGCCTCGGTCATTCGCGCCAGGTCCCGCAGCGTCGCCATCTCGTCCTCGGTCCAGAGGTGAGGCGTCGTGTCCAGGACGCACAGTGATCCGATCGGCTCGCCGGAGGGAGCCGACAACGGAACACCCGCGTACGCCACGACGCCCAGGTCCCGGACGGCCAGGCTGCCGCGCAGCACCGGGTGCTGGCGGACGTCGGCGACGACGAGCTGCTCTCTGCCCGCGACGACCCACTTGCAGATCGAGTGGCTGAGCGGGAGCGCGCGCTTCGAGGACCATGGCTCCGTGAGGCCGAACTCGCTCTTCAAGAACTGTCGGTCCGCGGCCACGAACGATGCGGCCGCGGCCGGCGTCCGCATCAGACGCATCGCGAGCCGAGTCACCCGGTCGTAGGCTTCCTCGCGGGGACTGTCGAGCAGGGCCGACGCCTCGAGCGCGGCCAGCCGAGCGGCGCTCCGAATCACGGTCGCCGGAGGCTCGGCCACGCGAGTCGGCTGCACGAGCCGTCTCGAGACCGCGGCGCACACCGCATCTCGACTCGCGGCGCGCTCGATGCATTCCTCGGCGCCCGCGGACTGGAGCTCTCGCTTCTCCGCCAGATCGGAGCCGGTCAGGACGATGACCGGCGTGATCACCGTATGAGCGGAGCAGCGCAGCCGCCTGACGGTGGTGAGCCCGCCGCCGCCGTTCAGCTGCTGGCTCAGCACCACGACGTCGGGCCGCTCCTTGGTCGCTGCGCTCATGGTGGAGGCGGCATCGCGGGCCGAAACGACGTCCCAACCCTTGTCGCGTAGCGCCGAAAGCAAGGTCAGCGCGGCCTTCTCATCGCTCTCCGCAACCAGGACCTTCGTTCGCTCCGACATGCGCGACTCCTGCGGTTCGGGGGACCGGCGAGGGCCATTCGGCACGTTTCCAGTTATCGACATCGACGAGGCGGGGCTGTGGCGCATTCTTGCGGGGCTCGGCCGAGCCGCGGCGCGCCGCGGACGAGCGAACGGGGCGCCTTCGATCCGCGGCCGTCGCAGGCGGTGGATCGCCTGGCCGCCCCAGGAGCCTCCGATGGGGGGACGAGTGGCCCGCTCGAACTCGTCCGAGTTAATGTCCGCCGATGGCCGAAGCCCCTCACTACCGGGATTCCGGTGCCATCGTCCTGATTCGCGGTCACGGGACCGCCCTCGAGGTGTACTGGGTGCGGCGTGCCGATCATGTGAGCTTCATGCCCGGGTTCTACGCGTTCCCGGGCGGCATCGTCGGCCCCGGGGACGTCGCGCTGCCGATCGACGGCGCCGCGGACGACCGCGGCCGCGCGCTGCGCGCATGCGCCATTCGCGAGACGTTCGAGGAGATCGGCGTGCTGGTGGCGCGCGGCGGCCGGCGCGATGCGGCGGGGCTCGAGGAGGCGCGCGAGCGGCTGTTCAGCGGGCAGTCCGACTTCGGAGCCCTGGCGCGGGAGCTGGGCTGGCGATTCCACGCCGACGACCTACAGGCCGCCGGTCGCTGGCGTACCCCGCCGTTCGCGAGTGCGCGTTTCGACGCCACCTACTTTCTGGCGCAGATGCCCGATGGCCCCGAGCCGGTAGTCGCAGTCGCCGAGCTATCCGAGGGCGAATGGATCGCGCCCGCCCGCGCGCTCGAGCGCTGGCGCGCGGGCGAGGCAGTGTTCGCGGCGCCCATCCTCTACACGCTGCGCGAGCTCGCGGCGGGGGAGGACGGGCTCGCCGCGCGGCTCGATGCCGCATCCCGGCGCCTCGAGCAGCCGCAACGGATCGAGCTGGAATGGGGCATCGTGCTCCACCCCATGCCGACCGGTGCACTGCCACCCGCGACGCACACCAACGCGTACCTGATCGGCGACGGCGAGATGGCGCTCGTCGACCCGGGCAGCGGCGACCCGCGGGAGCTCGAGGCGCTGGCGGCGCTGATCGCGAGCCTCCAGGCGGACGGCCGCACGCTCACGCGCATCTTGCTTACGCATGCGCACGCGGATCACGTCGGCGGCGTCGAGACCCTGCGCCGGCGCTACCGCGTGCCCGTGCTCGGACACCACGCGATCGCCGAGCAGGTGCCGCTCGATGCCGAGCTCGCGGACGGTGACACCCTCACGCTGGCTTCGCCGACGGCCGACTGGGCGCTGCGAGTAATTCACACTCCGGGTCACGCGCGGGGCCACCTGTGCTACTTGCACGAGCGCACCGGAGCCCTGCTCACCGGCGATCACGTCGTCGGTTCGGGCACGGTGATCATCGACCCTCCCGAGGGCGACATGGCCGACTACATGGCTTCCCTGGAACGCCTTGCCGCCCTGCCCGTGCGTACGCTGTTCCCCGCGCACGGCTCGCCCTCCGGCGCCGCGGTGGGGCGCATCCGCGCGTTGCTCGCGCATCGGCGGGAGCGCGAGCAGAGGGTCTTCGAGGTGCTGAGCGGCGTGCCGCGTGCGCCGGCTGAGCTGCTGGGGCTGGCCTATGCGGACACGCCGCAGACCCTGTGGCCCTACGCCGAACGGTCGCTGCTCGCGCACTTGTTGAAGCTCGAGCGAGAGGGACGCGCGAGCCGCGAGGGCCGAGGCTGGCGCCGGGGCGGCCCGCTCTCGAGCCCCGGCGTGGAGCACGCGGGGCCAGTGCCGGGGCCGGGTCGCCAGCGGGGTGGCGAGTAATTCCCATTCTCCGACCCCAGCGGGACAGGCTGGAGCCCTCCGTATTGCCCTGTGTTATAGCCCCAAGGCGAGTTAAGATTTTCCCTGCACCGTGCCCTGCATCACGTGCGACGTTCGTATGGTGAACGGGCGACGCCGCCCGCACGACCCTTGGAGGTGCAGATGACACCCATGTATGCGCTGTGGCTTCCGATCATCGTGGCCGCCGTGATCGTGTTCATCCTAAGCGCGGTCATCCACATGATGTTGACCTACCATCGGAACGACTTCGCCAAGCTGCCGTCCGAGGACGGAGTGATGGATGCGCTGCGGCCTTTCAACATTCCGCCGGGCGACTACATGATGCCGTGCGCCGGCACCCCAGCGACCATGAAGAGCCCGGAGTTCCTCGCCAAGCTGAACAAGGGTCCGGTGGGGATCATGACGATCACGAAGAACGGTCCCATCAACATGGGCATGTGCCTCGCGCAGTGGTTCGTCTACTGCCTGGTGGTCGGCACGCTGGCCGCCTACGTGGCCGGCCATACCCTGCCGCGTGGGGCGTCGTACCGGCACGTGTTCCGGATCGTCGGCGCCACGGCGTTCATCGGCTACGCCGTCGCTCTGTGGCAGGACTCGATCTGGTACAAGAAGAAGTGGAGTACCACGATCAAGAACACGATCGACGGCTTGATCTACGGGCTGATGACGGCCGGTACGTTCGGCTGGCTCTGGCCCAGATAATCGCGAGTCGTCATTCGGTATTCGTCCGCAATCACATAGCCATCGAGGATGGCACGCCCTTCCCATGTCGCGTCCAGGCTCTCCCAGTTTCCGTCGGCTCGCTTGAGCTTCGCCTCACAGGCCCTAGGCCGGTCGCTCGGCTGCCTGTACGCGCAGCGTTTGCAGCGTCGCTGCGAACGCCACCAGGAACACCAAGTCGATCCACGCGAACGGCACCCACATCGCCGGCATCTGGCCCCGTAGCCACCAACCCAGAACCACGGTGGAGTAGGCGACCTTGAGCAGGATGCCGAGCTTGATGATGTCGCGATTGCGTTCCGGCGCGCGCGACACGTACCAGAACCCGATGCCGAAGATCGCCACGACCGCGGCGGCGAACTGGACGTAGCCCGGGTGATTGGGCAGGGCGACGCCGAATCGCGAGTAGATCGCCGGGTACGCGAACAGGAACAGCACCCCCAAGATCAGGTCGTAGGCGGCGGCGACGACGAACAGCGGGCGAATCCATTCACGCTTCATGTTCCTGACCCTCCTGTGCGAGCCCTCGCGCGACCAGCCGGCGGTCCTTCAGCTCGCGAAAGAACCGCTGGCGACGCTCCCGCACGAACTCCGGATCGTAGACGCGAGCCGCGAGATCGATGAGACCTTGCTGGAGCGCTTCCGGTGACATCCCCGTTGGGACGAAGTTCACGTCGAACAGCGTACATAGGTTCCACGCGCCGTCGTTCAAGATGCGCCCCTGCTGCTTGAGGCGCCGGTAAAGCGGCGTGCCTGGGAACGCCGTCATCACGGTGATCTGGACCTCATAGAGCCCCGTGCGATCGACGAACTCGTAGACCTGATCGAAGATCTCCGGCCCGTGGCCATCGAGTCCCAGCACGAAGCAGCCGTTGACGGTGATGCCTCGGGACTGAATGCGCTGCACCGCGGCCGCGTAGTCGGCGAGCCGGCCCAGCTTCCAGTTGCGTCGCAGCTCGACGCCGTCGAGCCCGGAGGCCACCGGGCTCTCGAGTCCAATGAGCACCTGGCGGCAGCCACTCTCGCGCATCAGGTCGAGCATCGCCTCGTCGTCCGCCACGGATACGTCGCATTCCGTGAACCAGCGGATTCCCTCGGCCTCCAGCGCCTCGAGCAAGCGTCGGTAATGGGGCCGGAGTACGAAGCTGTTGTCGTCGGCGAACTCGATGAAAGGGTGATCCCAGCGTTCGCGGACGCGACGGATCTCGGCGATCACTCGGTCCACCGGCTTCACCGTGTAGCGCGGCGTCAGGGTGATCGAGCTGGCGCAGAAATCACAGCGGAACGGACACCCCCGGCTGGTCTGGATCGGAATGCGGTTGTAGCGCGCGAAATCCAGCAGCTCGAAGCGGGGCATCGGCGCATCGGCGAGGTCGAACGCCCGGCCCTTCGGCGGCCGGTATTCCTCGCGGAGTCGCCCGTGCCGCAGATCCTCGACCACTTGCGGCCACGACAGCTCGCCCTCGCCCACGACCGTGATGACGTCGTGCGCCCGGGCCTCCTCCGGGAGCGCCGTGACGTGCAGTCCACCCATCACCACCGGCGTGCCGGCGGCGCGGAACCGGGCCGCGAGCGCGTAGGCGTCCAACACCCGGGCCGAGAACGTGGCGACCGCCACCAGATCGTAGTCGTCGGGCAGCGTGCCCGCCTCGTCGAGGTCGCGGACTTCGCGGTAATCCAGCTCGACGTCGTCCGGCGTCAGCCCCGCGAGCGTGAGTAGTGACAGGCTCGGCAGTGAAGCGATCACCTTGCTACGCTCGACGAACCCCGGCAGGTTGACGCCGACGCGGTTCAGCTCAGGGTTCTCGACGCGCACACCGCTCATGGCGACGAGACCGATCTTCATCGCCTGAGAATCCCGACCACCGTGAGCCCAGCACCCGCGAGCAGGCACGCCACGGGCACGCCGAACCCCCAGTAGAACCCGCGCCGCCACGCCATCAACCCGCAGCACGCCGGCATCGTGATGCCGCCGGCGACCAGCGCCCACGACGCAAATGCGAGCGCAGCCGGTCCGAGCGCGATGCGCGGCCCGCTCAGCGCGAAGAGGATGTTGATGAGGCCGAGCCCGAGGAACGAGATGTGCCCGAGCCGGATCAGGCGGCGGCGAAATGAACCGTAGCCGCCGAGCCAATCGTCACGATGGAATCCCAACCCCAGCATCAGTCCGGTCACGAATCCCACGAGGATCCAGACCCAGCCGAACGCCTCGTTGACCGGCATCGCGCGAGCATAGCCCCCGGCGAAAGGCAAGCCAATCGCGTGAAGTTTCGCGGTCAAGGGCGCCCGGCTGGGTGCCGATGACGGAGCGAAACCTGGGGAACCGGTGGGCGCCCGTAATGTCGGGTCCGCGCCGGACCAATGATGGACACGAGGTCACGTCATGAGCGAGATGAATCGAGTAGTGGCGCACCATCTGGACGGACGCGTAGTGAAGGGCACGACCGACGACTTCTCTCCGGGCCGGCCCGAGTTTCACGTGAACGCCATCGGCTCTAACACCCCGGTGACGGTCGACTGCCGGAAGCTCAAGGCGGTGTTCTTCGTCCGCGACCTCACGGGGGATTCCGGCCGCGGCGACCTTCAAGGATTCGGGCACGCGAAGGGTGAGTCGGACAAGGGCAAGAAGATCGCGGTCCAGTTCAAGGACGGCGAGGTGCTGTTCGGCTACACGCTCGCCTACACCAACGACCGCGACGGATTCTTCCTGGCACCCGCCGACCCCAACAGCAACAACGAGCGGATCTACGTGATCCGGAACGCGGCGCACAAGATCCTCGTCGGGGCGCAGGCCGAGGCGCTGGCGAAGAGCTCGGGAGCGCAGGCCGCCTGATCGTTTGTTGCAAGCGGTGGCGCTCGGCGCCGCACCCGGTCGAACCGTCGTGAAGCGCCGCTGACGAAGCCGTCGGCGCGGCGGGCGATCGGGTACGCTGCGCCGCATGAAGAGACTCGGAGTCGCAGTCGTCGGCGCCGGCGCCGCTGGACTCACCGCCGTGATCCGCGCGGCCGAGGGCGGCGCGCGGGTGACGTTGTTCAACGCGCACCCGCGCATCGGCCTCAAGATCCTCATGTCCGGCGGCACCCGCTGCAACGTCACGCACCGCGAGGTGAGCGAGCGCGACTTCCACGGCGGATCGCCGAGGTTCGTGCGGAACGTGCTGCGCGCGTTCGACGTCGACGCGACGCTCGCGTGGTTCGAGGAGCTGGGAGTCGCCCTCAAGCTAGAGCCCACGGGCAAGTACTTCCCCGAGAGCGACGATGCGCAGACTGTGCTCGATGCGCTGCTCGCGGCCGTCGAGAGGGCGGGGGCAAGCGTCGAGGCGGGGGCGCGGGTGATTCGATTGGAGCGCGCCGCGGGTGATGGGGGTGCCGCAGGCGATCGAGGCGCTGCGGGCGCCGTGTTCCGACTCGGCGTTCAGTCGATTCGCGACAGCGCCGCACTCGGTGGGCCGGGCGTCGCGCGAGTCGGCGAGACGCAGTGGCCACTCCCGGCGAATGCACCGGACCGATGGGTCGAGGCCGAGCGGGTGATCCTGGCCACGGGCGGGCTGTCGTTCCCGCGCACGGGCAGCGACGGCACCGGCTACGCGCTGGCCACCGCCTTGGGCCACACCTTGGAGCCGCCCGTTCCGGCGCTCACGCCGCTGGCCGCCGAGGATCCGTGGTGCCGCGCTCTCCAGGGCATCACGGTCGAGAGCGAGCTGAAGCTGTATGCAGGGGCTGAGCACGTGGCCGCGACGCGTGGCTCACTTCTCTTCGCCCATTTCGGCTATTCGGGGCCGCCGGCGCTCGACCTATCGCGGCATTGGCTCCGCGCGGATGGTGCCGCGGGTCGGCGTGTCGTGGCGAGCTTCCTGCCGGGCGAGCGGGAGGAGACGCTCACCGCTTGGTTCGTCGAGAGCACCGCGCGCGAGCCGCGGGCGAGCGTACGGGGCGCGCTCGCGACTCGATTGCCCGAGCGCTTGGTGTCCGAGCTGTGCCGCGAAGCCGAGGTCGATGCCGCGCTGCGGCTGAGCCAGCTCACGCGCGAGGCACGCTCGAAGCTCGTGTCGCTGATCTTGTCGCGCTTGCTGCCGGTGAGCGGAACGCTCGGTTACGAGAAGGCGGAGGTCACGGCCGGGGGCGTCCGGTTGGCGGAGGTCGACCCGCGCACCCTCGAGTCGAGGCTCGTGCCCGGGCTGTTTCTGTGTGGCGAGGTGCTGGATGTGGAGGGGAGGCTCGGGGGATTCAACTTCCAGTTCTCATGGTCGAGTGGGACGGTGGCGGGGCGGGCGGCGGCGAAAGAGCTGTGACCAGGAAAGCGATGTTGAGCTCTTGTCCGATGGGTAGGCAAGTGGGGAATACGCCTGTCACGTGGCGCCGATGACGTCGGATTCGTCGTGCCGCGAGTGTATCAGTCATGGGCGGGGCACGCTGATCAGGTGGTGCTGTGCGTACGCAATCGCCTGTTCCAGCTGGACGTCCCTGCCGGCCCGAACCGCGTCGAGTGTGGGCGGGACGACGAGCGTCGGCAGAACGCCTCGACCGTGGAACTGGCTGCCGTCACACTGGAGCACACGGACGCAGGTGAAAGTCAAGCGATAGCCCCCCGGCAAGGCGATGTCGGCGACGTTTCCGTTGGTGCCCGCGGTTGCGGTGCCGACGATCGGGGCCAGGTGGTGGCCCGCCACAAGCTCGAGGATTGCCTCGGACTGGCTTATGGCCGAAGCATCGGTCAGGAAGACCACGTGCCCACGAAGTCGCGGAAATTCGGGACGAACGGACCAGTTCAAGGTGTCGTATTGGGCAACCGCGGCATCGGGTCGGGAAACCCTTGGAACCAGCCAGGGGTAACCTGCCAGCGGCTGGTCCGTCAGATAGGCAGGGACGACCTCAGCGAGCCGACTAGGATAGCCGCGAAGATCGAAGATAACGCCTCGCGCTGTGGAAAAGCGTTGGACGTTCAGTCGCCAATCGCCATCCGAGATCCGATCCAGGTCCGCGTAGACGATCCCGGGCGCCACCTCGGCAATGCTGTCGGGACGCGGAGGCTTGAGCAAGGCAACGTACCGGCGTGGCAGACGTATGATGGTGCGCGAACCGGAGGCGGCGATCGTCGTCACCTGGACGGAGTCGGATCGGACGACCGTGTTCAGCGCCTCCGCGGTCCGAAGCAGGAGCGCCTGGGGGGTGGCCGCGGACTTTTGCGGTTCGGTCTCCCTCTTCCAGTCGGCGACGGGCCGGCCGTCGATTGCGACCACTTCGTCGCCGGGATGGAGCACCGACGAGAACTCGGCGGTGGTGCGAACAACGACGAGCTTCCCGTCGATGAAACGCCAGCACACGGGCAGGACGCGTGGATCACCATAGGGCGAATTCACGGATCCGTGCCCATCATGCAACCGTGCGACCAGTCGGCGCAGCGTGACTTCGAACATCGCGCCGCTGGTATCCTGGGCGGCGGACTGCAGCGCTGGACGAATAGCGGCCGGCCAATCGCTGCCGGAGACGTCGAAGTACGGGTAGAAGTACTTCGCGACGTTCCAAAAGAGGATGATATCGGCGAGACGCGTGCTCCGATCGTAGCCCGAAGGCGCCCAGTCACGCGGGGCTCTCGTCACCATCGTACCTCGATGAGGAATCGTTCCGCGCCGGTCGGCGTAGAGCGACAGTGGTACCGAAGCCCACAATCCGGCACCCAGAGCCCCATTGAATTCCGAGCCGATGCGAGTGACACGTGCGTTCTTCTCGCTGAGACCGTCAGTCAGTCGCTCGCCATAGTACGGGCTGCCCTCCAGGTTTTCCGGCCAGCCGTGGTACGACCACGCGACAATGTTCTGTTCACGCACCGGCCCGCTGCGCAGCATCTGCGGCTGAAGCTGCGACACAGGACGCGCATCCAGGCGCAGCGTCGGCGCGATCGGCGAGAATCGCTCGCGAAGCACGCGCAGCAGGTCGTCGGAATCGCGCGCCCTGACGACCGGGTCGATGGCGCTGATCGCGAACAGATCCCAATCCGTGCGGGCCGCCTGGTCGCTCGGATGGAAGTAACGCACGTACCCCAGCAACTGGCTGAACGCGACGAGATTCTCGAGCGAGCGTTCGGTGAGCGGCCCGGCAGGAGCGTTGCCGAGGCTGATCGGACCCAACGCTTCGATCGAGAAGTCATCGACTCGCAGGTTGCCCGAGTTCTCCAGCGCGACCCCGAAGCGGAGGCGCTCGGCGTCCGTCGGCACTTCGATGATGGCCCGGGTCGCTGCCCACTTGCTGGATCGGACGGCCTGGTCTTCGCCATCAGCGCGCATGCCGGGAATACCGCCGTGACGATCCACGCGCACCCACAAGCGTCCACGACCGTCAGGTCGTCCGCCGGGTGAAGGGGAATACGACAACCAGCACGTCGTCCGTATGCGCTGCCCTGCGAATGGAGCCGCACTCACGGCGCGTCCGAACATTTCGACGTAGCCAGGCGGGGCGCCGGACGCCAAGTCCAGCTGGAGGCATTGGCGTCCACCGTGGACGCCCGAATCGACGACTCGGGCGACCAGGCCCGACGTTCGGGACAGAGGATGCCAGCCGGTCGGAATCGCCGTGCCGCGGGTCCGCTCGAAGTCCTCGTTTACGGCAGACCGATGTTGTGACGCGCAACCCAGCAGCCCTCCCAAGGCGAGCGCAGCAAGGAAGGCCCTGGTCATGTGCACTCCGATGGCCCGCAGTCGACGTCAGCGGTCCTGAGAAAAAAGAGCGGCGGGCCAGCATGCGCGCAGGAACCGCGTTGCAAGTGGCGTGGGACGGCCGTCGCGATAGAGAGCGGTCCAACGAACCGCTTCTCTCGCTGAGCGCGGTCGAACGCTATGCTCCGGTGTGACCCCATGACTGCGCCTATGGACTGTGTCAGAACTGTGCGAGAACTGCCGGCAACCATCGGCCATCATCGGTCTCGAACGGCAAACGTCAACTCGAAGATGTTGGCCGATGGCAACCGATTGTGCCCGATTGCGACCATGGTCTCGCACTTGAGCCAGCATTCAACTTCCAATTCGCGTGGTCGAGCGGGACGGTCGCCGGAAGAGCCGCTGGACACAATGTCTTATAAGTGAGACTATGAGCCGTGATCGTCGTCCTGAAGGCATGCCGTAGGGAGATCGAGTCATTTCCCGAAGACATTCGAAGTGATCTAGCGGACGCATTGGCCAGGCTTGATGCCGGGTTGCGTCTTTCGATGCCGCTGTCGCGTCCGATGCCGGACATTGGGCATGGGGTTCACGAGTTGAGGCTGAAGGCTCGCTCGGGCGCGTATCGAATCGTGTACGCCCTCGTCGAACAGAGCACGGTTCACGTGCTCCATGCCTTCAGGAAGACAACGCAGTCGACATCGGCTCGGAATCTGGTATTGGCTCGGAAGCGACTGAAGGAGATTCAGGCATGATCAAGAACAAGAGGACGTCGGCGGCCGGGCTGGCCAGACAGCTAGGCATCCCAAAGAGCCGTGGGGTCGAGGCCGTGCTGAAGGCACAGTTGATTGCAGCCGTCACTCGCGAGATCGAGAGTCGCCGCCTTACGCACACGGAGGTGGCAGCGCGTTCGGGGCTTCCCAGAACCGCGGTGACTGGCATTCTTTCCGGTAGCCTGCAGAAAGTGACGATCGATCGCGTGCTCCGCCTTCTTGAGGCGGTCGGACTTGAGGCAACGGTGCGGGTGACGCGCGCAGCATGAGCACTCGACGCGGCGGGACCCTTACGCTTACGCTCTGCTCATGCTCGTCGTCCGATGCACTGCCAAGCTGCTGAGTCGGATCAAGGTCCGGCCGATGGCCCGGTCAGTTCCCTCGACCACCGCGCTCGGGGACTGGTACGCGACGATCCTGCCTGTACGCCCCGCCCATCTTGTGATGTTGGTCAATGAGGCGACGCGGCTCCCCGTGGTCTTGCCGGCCCGCGAACTTTCGACTCTCCCGGGCACGACTACCAGCACCCACGTGAGTTTGCGGCGCGGATGCTCGGAAGCTCTTTCAATTCACGCCCGCTTGCCACGCCCCGGAGGGACCCCGTGATGAAGAGCCCCGCCCGCATCTACGAGTTGAAAGTGACGCTTCGGGACACGCGCCCACCCATCTGGCGTCGCATTCGGGTTCGGAGCGACGTCGCGCTGTCCAAGCTCCATACCATTCTTCAGTTCGCCATGGGCTGGATGGATGGCCACATGCACCAGTTCGTGGCCCAGGCCAAGGTGTACGGCAAGGTCGATCCCGAGTTTCCTGAGTGCGAGAACGAGAGAAAGGTGCTGCTCAGCCAGGTGCTCCGGAAGCCCAAGGACGGCTTCGTCTATGAGTACGACTTCGGCGACGGATGGGAGCACACCGTGGTGCTCGAGCAGGTGCTCGACGCCGAGCTCGGAGCCAAGTACCCGTATGTCGTGGATGGGAAGCGGGCCTGTCCTCCCGAGGACTGCGGCGGGACAGGTGGCTACGAACACCTGCTCGAAGTTCTCGATGACCCTCGGCACCCCGAGCACGCCGACATGGCCGAATGGGTGGGCGGTTCGTTCGACCCCGAGGCCTTCGACGTGGGCGAGATCAACCGCGGGTTCCATCGCGGCTGGTCCCCGCCGCCATCGACCGAGGCGTCGACGAGCAAGAGAGCGCTCCCGCGTCAGAGAAAGCTCAAGCTGGCGGCACCCCGACGTCGCAGCTAACGACCGAACGCTGGGCGGTGAACGAGGTTCGTGGTCGGGGGGTGGCTCCACTTACGGTCGAGTAGAAGGACCTTCATGCGCTCGACATAGAGGACGTCCTCGGCCGCGGTGACGACGTCCTCCGCGACCGCTGGTCGAGCGGGACGGTCGCGGGGAGGAGCGCGGGGCGCTGAGGCGAGAGCACCGAAGCGGACGGGTTGTCCACTCCCGCCCGCATCACTCCAGCCCCTCAACCACGTACAGATCCGTGATGTGTCGGTAGTAGCTGTACGCCATCGCCCGCCCGTCGGCGCTCAGAGCGGGCGGGCCGAGGTAGAACACTCCGGTGCGATCGGGCGGCGCCAGCGAGCGCCAGAACGTCCGTTCGCCTGTCGCGAGCGACACGCGCTCCAAGCGTCGGCCGGCGGCGTCACCGTTCACCACGTACACGTGCTCGCCCGCGGGGTCGAAGCTTAGGCTTCGAGTTTCGGCGCACGCACCTGCCACGCAGCGCTTGGTCTGGTTAGACCACTTCTACGACAACCTTCCCGGTGGTGCGACCTGCTTCGGAGTAGGCCAGCGCTTCTTTGGTTTCGACGAGCGGAAAGGTGCGGTCGATGACCGGCTTGATGATGCCCTGTTCCGCGAGACCCCCAATTTGTGCGAGTTCCGCTCCAACGGCGCGCACGAACCAATAGTGGAAGTGCGCTCCGGCTTGCTTGGCGGCACGCATGATCCTTCGCGCCATGACCCCAAGCGCAAACACCAGGAAGGGATTGAGATTCCAGCTACGGGCGAACTTCGCATCGGGGTTGCCGCCGATCGTGATGACGCATCCGCCGCGCTTGACCGCCCGGAACGAGCGCAGGAGTGTCTCGCCTCCCTGCGTGTCAAAGACGACGTCCATGTCCTTGGCGACGTCTTCGAAACGGGTCGTCTTGTATTCGATGGCGTGATCGGCACCTAGTGACTTGACCAAGGCAACATTGCGCGTGCCGACGGTCGTGAACACCTCGCCACCGATGTGTTTGGCCAGTTGAATGGCGACAGTGCCCACGCCACCTGAGCCCGCATGGATCAGAACCCGTTGACCGCGGCTCAAGCGTGCGACGTCGATCAAGGCCTGCCAGGCCGTGAGACCAACGAGCGGCAATGAGGCAGCTTCGACATGGGTCAAGCGCACAGGCTTCTTTGCCGCCGCGTGCTCCCGTACCAAGGCAAACTCGGCGAGCGCGCCAATACGATCCTTGTCGAGCCGCGCGAAAATCTCGTCGCCAACCTTGAAAGTCTTGACGGCAGACCCAACTTCGACGACGACACCCGAAAGATCGTTGCCCAAGATGAGCGGCAGGCGATAGGGAATGAGCGGCTTGAGCCGACCGGCGCGAATCTTGTAGTCGACGGGGTTGATGCTCGCGGCCTTGACCGCGACCAAAAGGTCGTTGCCGGCGAGCATGGGGCGCGGCACATCCGCGAGATGCACGCGGTCATTGTCGCCGAATGCGTCGATCACGGCTGCTTTCATGGAGCCCTCATGAACGTCATCTACCTGGCTCGTGGCAGCCTGGAACTTCCGGCGCTCACGAATCAA
>JACXTT010007044.1_pt1 | contig 15940 bp, 15 predicted proteins | sample 9270951 | NCBI WGS metagenome assembly JACXTT01 (sample SAMN15532306, study PRJNA645909) | rock metagenome | isolation source: weathered quartz diorite | place: Puerto Rico | collected 2017-06-21 | reverse complement strand
AAATTGCTCAGACTCTGGATATCAACAGCCTTCATGTTCCCGCACTCAGTCTTCAACCCCTCGTTGAAAATGCAGTAAAACACGGACTCGCCCCACTCGCAAAAGGCGGAAAAATTTGGATTTCAGCAAAAATCAAAAATGGAAGCCTACAAATTTTAATTGAGGACAATGGAGTTGGCTTAAGCCAATCGAAAAGAAAAACTGGCGGAGCTGGAACCGGAATGAAAAACTGTCAAGAACGACTAAAACTTCACTTTGGCGCTCTCGGGATTTTTGATGTAGCCGACCGTACAAACGGCGGAACTATCGTTTCAGTCACGATGCCAATAACACAAGGATTTACAAAATGAGAGCCCTGATTGTTGATGATGAAAACCTTGCCCGCGATCGGCTCAAACGCCTTCTCGAAAAATTCAGCGACGTTGAAATTGTCGGTGAAGCTTCAGATGGTTTAAAAGCGCTAGAAGAAGTTGAAAGACTCAAACCAGATGTCATATTTCTCGATATTGAAATGCCTGAGCTGGACGGTCTAAGCGTAGCCGATGCCATTAAAAATAATGGCCCCTCAGTTATTTTTGTAACCGCTTACAATGAGCATGCGCTAAAAGCATTTGAAGTTTCGGCATTAGATTACATAGTGAAACCCATAAATGAAGTTCGTCTTGAAGAGGCGATCAAAAAATTGAGAGCCCGAAAAACAAAAATTTCTGCTGACTACACGAAGCTTCTTGAAAGCATTTCTGGTCAAGGCCTCCGTCGATTCGCTGTGAAGTGCGGAGCGAAGTTCGTTGTCTTTGATCCATCAGAGATTTCTGCAATTATCGCCCGCGATCATTACGCTGCGATCATTTTGAAAGATAAAGAATTTTTGGCCGACGACTCAATTGAATCCTTGATTGAACGACTGAACCCACAGCAGTTTATTCGCATTCATCGAGGAGCGGCTATAAATGTCGGCTATTTAAAAGAGCTAGAACGTGAAGGCGACAGAAAATATGTCGCGGTATTAAGTGACCCTCAAAAAACTCGTGTGCCCGTGGCTAGAGAGCGTCTTGCGGAGCTGAAGTCGAAGCTTGGACTTTTATAAATTGGTGATGGAGAAAGGCGGCGCTTCGATGGTCTTCCGTGCGTTCCTCTGGGATATTTTCTTTAATGATATCCTGCAATCCCTTCACGACGTTCATTTCGGCAAACTCTTTTTGAATTTCTTCAGAAGCTTTTTTATAACTGCTGTTATTAAAAATCTCATTTACGGCACCACAAATCTTGGCCTCAGTTATATTCCAATATCGCAGCATCAAACCAGCACCGCGCTTTTGAATATGTGACATATTCAAAAGTTGATCATTGTTGCAAATGATACCAATGCTTGGCACTCCATAACTTAAAGCCGCGTGGCACATCGGAGACCCACCATTACAGATCACCAAAGAGGATTGCCTCATCACCTCTTCCATTGGTAAGAAGTCGGTAATATGAACATTGTCGAACTCTGGTAAATCCATCTTTGTCCCAGCTAAGGCGACAATCACTTCGACATCAAATGAAGCCAGGCTTCTTAAAATCCTCGGCAAGATATGAGCAGGACCCGAAGAACCCAAACTCAAAAAGATCTTCTTTTTATTGGCCTTCAATTGCGACCACCAATAAGGAAGAGCAACCGGAGATGACCAAATCAAAGGACCCATAAATCTCTTATGAGGAGTTTGTTTTTTGAGCGGCACAAGAGCAGAAGTATCAAAATAGAGAGTCACGTCGCCGTCGGTAATGATTTGCCGATAATCGGTGAAATGCAGAGAGACTCTTTTCAAAGATTTTCGGATTTCAAAAACCATTCTGAAGAAATTAATTTTTAAAGCGAGCCCAATGAATGGCTTGACCAATATATTGGCTAAGCCTTCTCCTAATTTTCGAACGATCGGAATCTCTGGCAGAGGATAATCCATTTGAGTATCAGGGCTCCAATAAGCATTGGTGATATTCATGTACTTCACTTTCTGCAAACGGCAACTGACTGACAAAGAGTGCCTGAAGTCGCCAATAACTAAGTCAGGCTTCACCCGCGCCATCACCTCTAGGTCTTCGTCAATATGCTTTTCAAAGGTGGCCGAATCATAGATGATTCCGGCTTGATTGACAATTTTTGAAAACTTTGCCGACTCAATGCAAGAAATCTCGATAAAGGTGACGCCTTTTTCAGGAAGCATTTTTCGAAAAGCCAAACTACTCGCCAGATAGATATCGTACTGTGCAGGATCCAAGCTTTCAATCCATTGCAGTGGTCTGGTAAAATGGGCCATCGTCACCGCATGAGAGAAAAAGAGTATTTTTTTGCGGCTCATAAATCCCTCTCTGATCTGATCTCGATAGAAGGCGTCTTTGCTGTTTCTTTTTGATCGGTTTCAACCAAACTTGTTTCAGCGGTCTCGAGAAGTTCGCAGAGGCGATTCATGAATCGAGCCCCGTCAGCCCCAGGAACAATCCTGCGATCAAAAGCAAGAGTGATGTACATCGTCTTTCGAACGACGACTTGACCTTTTTCTACCCAGGGCCGCTCCTTCGCAAAACCGAAGGATAAACCCAAGGTGTATGGCCAGTGAGCGGCAATAAAATCCACTCCATACTTACTGGGCGAAGAAATCATGGCGGCGCCTCCTCGGTTCGCCACATAAAGCGAGGGAATATTTTTATGAAACCAAATCACTGAGCGAAGAATCCAAGCAAAGGGAGCCAAGCGGACTCCATCCATCATTCGGCGCCAGCGCTCGATTCGTGGATCAACACTTTCTTTGGTGACTGTTGCTAGACCCGCAATCTCCTGCGAGATTTCCCCGAGATTTTTTTTATCCGTATCATAAACCGTATAGACAAAAGCGCCGCCGGCATTATTTTCAGAATCATTTCTTTCGACGGCAACCGACACGTGTGTGTTTTCAAATTGAAAAATTCTCTTAAAGAAAAAAGTCTCAATCGTAGATCGGTTCGCTTGAGGCATTTCGCGCAGCACTTTGGCTGTTGCCTTAGCAATAAAAGATGTGTAGGTCGGCTTCACTGATTCCGAATTGGTCCCACCGGCAACTTTTTTTCGGGCTCGCTCAACAGAAGAAAGGTCAATTTCGCGAACTGCGATGACTCGAGCTTCCGGAATATTCTCTTTATTCAGAATATTATAGAGTTCGAACATTTTATTGCGGGGTAGGATTTTAAATTCTTTCATTGGGCACCTCGCTGAGTTTCAAAGTGAGACGCCAAATCAAGAATAGCTTTTCGCCTTTTCTTATAACCGTAGTAGCCGCTGCCGTTAGAATCATCTTTTTCGACAACTACAGAAACCTTATTGCGCGGTAGGATTTTAAATTCTTTCATATAAGAAGCCTTTCTGTGTTTCAAAATGAGACGCCAAACCAAGAAAATCTTTTCGGCTTTTCTTATAACCAGATTAATTGAAAGCAGCTCGCAATGGACGTGACCTATATTCGCCGAAAATTTTAAAAATGCTCAGAAGTTCAGGCACTTAAGAAAGACGTCAAAAGTGCGGACAAAATTTGTTGTTCGGCTTAAAAATAAGACGAAAAATCAAGGACTTATCTTTTGAATCAAATCTCAGGTCTATTGAGAGATTAGGCCTTTGAGCCGATAATATCTTATGAAGAAAAGCGGACAGACCGGGAAATTAAACAATCCAATTGAATGGACCGAACTTCATTTATTTCTCGAAAAGTCTGTTATAGAAGGACAGCACCACGAAGTTAAAAAAATCCTCGACGGCCTTGTGCTGAAGAACATTCCCCGCTCGCATATTTGCCAATTTTCTGAGATCGCATGGCGTATCAGTTACCCAATCTACGCACTCAAACTTTTACATCCCATTGTCTTTCCAGAGAATAGCTTTAGCAAACCCGCTACCGATAAAGAGAAAATAAATTATGCCTCATCCCTGGTGAATCTCGGAGCCATTGACGAGGCCATTGAAATTTTTGACGGCATTAATCCTCTCGAAGAGCCTGAAACATTGCTCCGAAAGTCATTTGCATACTTCAAGAAATGGAACTACCAAGGCGCCATGCCATGGCTTCTTGAATATGTGAATCACAAAGACCTCACCCCCTACAAACGCCTTATCGGAAAAGTAAATATGGCAGCGGCCCTCATTGAACAATGTGAATGGAGAAAAGCCGAGACTTTGTTAACTGAGATTCAAAGTGAATGTCGTAAAAATTCACATCTCTTATTATTAGGAAACTGTCTAGAGCTCCAAGCCCAAGTCGAGATTTTTCAACATCGCTTTGACCAAGCTCTTCCTCTTCTCGAAGAGGCCAAATCCTACTTGCAGAATCAAAAAGGAAGCTTTTCTCTTTTCGTTGAGAAATGGCTCATCATTTGTCGATGTTTTAAGGGTGATCTTGATTCTCTGAAAGATCTTATTGATTTAAAAAATAAAGCCTTCGAATTATCGAACTGGGAGACCGTGCGCGAGTGTGATTTATTTGAGGCCATAGTCACTCAAAATGAAGACTTGGTGAAAAGGCTTTTATTAGGAACGCCGTCTGAGCATTACCGACAACGGGTGCGCCGCCTTTTTGGAAAGCATTTGGTGTCTCGTGGGAATTATTATTTAACTCTAGGTTCTTCTCCAGAAGCCAATCCAAAGAGAAACTTCAGTCCTTATGACGTCCAAAAGGATGGGAAGGCTCTCTATAACAAAACTCAACTCTTGGCATTGTATGAGGCCCTTACGATGGATTTTTACAAGCCAAGCCATATCGGACTCCTATTTCAAAGAATCTATCGTGATGAAAAGTTTAATCCATTCACGTCTCCGGATCGAGTTTTAAAACTGATCAAGAGATTAAACCACTGGTTTATTAGCAATGAACTTCCAATCAGAGTTCATATCAAGAAAAGTGAATTCGCTTTAATTTCGCAAGGAGAATCGATCCAAATTTTAGTTCATCGGGCCCAAAAGCTTTCAAAAGAGGTCGGAAATATTCAGCAACTCAAACATCTTTTTGACGGTCGCACTTTTTCTGCCAGCCAAGTTTCTGAAAAAATGAAAATCTCCAAATCTTCAGCGAAGAATATGATCAATCAAGCCGTCGAGGCAGGCTACCTCACCCAGCGCGGAAGTCGCCGGCCCGCAATCTATCAAATTACCTCAAAACAAGTTAAGCGGTCCGCTGCATGAGAAAGAAAACGATGAGCAGAAATAAATTAATTTTTTTGGCTGTGCTGACTGTTGCCTTACTTTCTGTATTTCAGAATTGCAGTCGTGTCTCTTTTCAATCCTTGAATGATTTGAGTGCTTCATTGCCAAAATCACAAAACAATGGAGAGGGCTATAGCGGCAAACCTGATGGCGACTTTTACCGATTCAATCCAGGCTTCACGTGCGAACAGAAAGTCGCTCCAGTCGCTCACATCAATATTACTAAAAGCGTGGTGACACTCACTGAAAATAAAAACCTACTCTGTGGTGCCGTCAATCAGACCCTGGACGAGGGGCTGATCGATAGATCCATTTATCAACACGAAGTCATTGGCTACCAAGAAGGGATTTTCGAAGGAGAGGCGACCACGCCTACTTCCGTCCCAGCAAATTTAGTCGAAGTCTGGTGCAAAGACCGCAATGACGAACAAGGTATTGAGACCATCACCCATTTTGACCACGTAACAAATTTAGCAATGAATAAAATTTATTATACTCAAAATGGAATCCCGATACAAATTCCTGATTTTTCAGTAGCCAGGGTTATTGCAAATAAGACCGTCATTGTTAAAGATGAAAAGGGGTTTGAACTGACTGTGCATCGGGACCAACCGGCACCTCAGGCAGGCCTTTTCAAGGCCCATTTACAGGCCAACCTATCTGGCCAAAAAATCACGCGCGAAACTTTTTGTCGCCTCGGTGGATCACTGGATCCAAAAGTTTGGCCAGCAAAACAGATCGTGGATTTCAACGTCAATAATTTTAAAACCTCACCGGATTTGAATTCATTGGGATACACTTCAAAAACGGCAACAGGTATTCCGAATCTTTATGCCATCCATACCGACGGGACAAGCCACATGCAAGCGAGTCCTAACTTACCAGTCAGTGGCATTTCAAATTATCTTTTTAGCTTAGATTCACAAAGCTTGATCTTCTCAGGAGATGCAAGGCTCCCCGGCATTCGGGAGTTATTCAAAGTCAATGTCGATAAGTCATCTTTTGTTCAGTTGAGTAATCCCTTAATCAGCGCCGAGCAAGCCGTTTCTCAAGATTTTAATTTAAGCGCAGATGGCTCATCGGTGATCTTTGGTGATGGAAGCTTCGCCGTGCCGACCATGATCACTCGTCCAACATGGCTGCAATCCGTTCCATTAAGCGGGGGAGCTGCACCTCTCGCGCTCACTCCACCACCTTCTCTGACCCTCAAGGGAACCAATGAATTTATTGTCAGCAAAAACAAAGTCGTCTTCTTTTGTTGTGATCTTAATTCAGATCTCTACAGCGTGAATACCGATGGCAGTGGACTAGTAAAAATAACTCCACCTCTTACTTCCGATTGGTACTTCTCATGGTTAACACCTATCACCGGCAAAGGAGATTATATCTATGCCATGGCTGGCAGCAAAATCTCAGCACAAATTCGCCAATATATCGTCGCCATTGATGGATCTAATTTCCTGGCTTTACCACAAGACCAATACGTCGACGAAACCTTTCTTTCACCAAACTATGCTTTACTTTACCATTACCCATGTCACGAAGACAAATGTGTCAGGCAGCTACTGAATCTAAAAACGAAGGCTTTGATCAATCTACCCACATTAAAGAATGGCACGGGATATGTTGAACCCTCTTATTCACCAAGAATGTTTTTCACCAATGATTCAACGGCGCTGATTGGCTCGAAAGTGCTCTCTGACGGGAATCTGCAAGCTGTTTCTATTTCAACTGCCACGGGAGATATAAAAGATCTTTGTCCCGGCGTAACGAGTCAGCAGTTCATTATCAAGGAACTCGGACAAAATAAATTTTCGATTCTGGCCTACGATAAAAGCAGTCAAATTTTGAAGCTTTATATCTCGCAAGATTCCACCTGCAAAAAAGTCAATTCGACAGTGGCAACGAATCCTAAAATTGATTTCCTCCAAGAAGTATCGATTTCTCAGGATAACCAAAAGCTACTGGTCAAATTGAGTGCCTATGGGACTGATCCTATCGCATACGATCCAAAACAAGTATCAAAGGCAAGCCAACTCCTTTACATTCCTCTCAATGGAAAACCAGCATTTGTTATAGATGCTCCGGCACATGAGGCAGCGACGATTTCTCAAGCGTTTTTCTTGAATGATTCACAGACGGTACTTTTTGTTGGCGATCAAATTAGAGCCTTAGATCAGAATATTTTCTTGTGGACTCCTCCGCCAGATTCAAATTGAACAAGGATCCATCATTTTGCTGAAAGTAAATTGCCTGGCGGACAAATGGACTTTTAAGATCTGTTCACTTAAGGCAAAACTTTCGGTTACCGCAGTGCTTGGCAGAAGAATAAACTGAAGAAGAGCCATTGGTGTAAAAACTAAGCCGATAGTGGACTATCTTTTTTGCCCTCGCTACCATTGATTGGTGACCTTACATCTCGTTGATTAGGTGATGCACCATTTGAACCACTACAAGATATCAACGTAGCCGAGAGAATCAAAAATAACCCGCTTCTCAAAAGCGCTTTCAAAATCAGACATAGCTCTACGATGAACTCTCTGTGCACCCATTGTTACAAAGCGGTAGCCATTTTTTGACCGAGGATAAAATGGGGTCTTGGCCTAAGAAGAGCTCACTCAGCGCTGGAAAGGCGGTGCAAGGGCTCGGTAAGATTGATTCCCCAATCTGACAAGACTGGAAGCTGAATTTTTAAACCTGAAAAAAATCAATTCCAATTGCCATCAACTTTTCTTCTGGAGACTTCTTTATTGTTTCTGAGATTTCTTCGATAAATTCTGAAATTCGTCTCTGAAGTTGTTTGGAATCTTTTTCGCTCATCGTAACGACCATCGACAGATGTAGGTCGGTATTTTCTCCCGACCTTACATTCTGTAGGGCCTGCAATCTCCAGTTGGTATGATGCTGTAATATGAAAGGTGATTCTTTATCAATGAACAAATATTTGGAAGTTGGAATCAATCGACCAGCATGTTCAGTGATGAGGCCATTCGTTTTTAAAAATTCTAAAATGTTAGAAGTTTTTTTCATTGAAATGCCAAATGCTTCACTTATTGCTTTGGGAGTCTGAAATTTAGAAATAGTCACAATCATATGTACGGCGGAGAAGAGATAATCACTATAGTAAGTGGCTTTAGCGGAATCATCGAGTTCATCAGAAATATTGACTCGATTTTTTAATTGCAAATATTTTTCTCGCTTTTGTTGCAAGAGTTTCTCAAAGAAATCTCTTGCTTGGCTCGTTCCTGCGCGCTCTTTCTCAATGAGCCAAATAAAATATTCTGATTCATCAGAAGTCATCGCGAAAAAACGAGTGATGGCTTCTGCCTGTTCGACGCTAAAATCTCGGTCACCTGACAAGACATGAGAGATGTAAGCCACCTGGCAGCAGATATATTCGGCCATCTTCTGTCTCACTCCTCGACCTGCCTTGGGCTCACGCTTGATGCGGTCTAAGAGATAAGTTTTATAATAATTGTAAGTATATAGTGATTTTTCCATTTAGTTAATATAACTAGCTTATTCGCCGTTACTTTACAATTAGTATAAATAATCAGTGTCTTTTTATAAACATTATATAGAAGTTATAGCGCTTAAGTTTTAAATTTTTACTTGAGGCGTGATATTAACAAACAAATCCTCGGGGGATAAAATGAAAAACTTGTTAGCGTTCTTACTTATGACGGTTTCTATGCAAACAGCTTTCGCTGGTGGTGTGAGTGGTGGCATCAGCGGTGGTGGCGGTGGAACTATCGTTCCCGATCCGGCGGGCACAGAATTTATTAAGCTTCAATTGAGTGGAGCGCGTGTCAGTTTATTGATGTTTTTAAAAAATATGAAGGTTGGGAAAGAGCGTCCTGAATTATTTCAGGGCAAAGAAAATATTCTTGAGAAGATCAAGCAATACTCATTGAAAATTGAAACCGATAAAGCTTGTCTTGATTTTGACGGACAACCAAATGACGGAAGCATAAACTCTGATCCCAACACCATCTGCTTGAGTGCATTTACCATTGGTCAAAAAGTTTCGATGGTCACTGCATATCCTCAGCTTTTAGCTTTAATGGCCCACGAGTACTCTCATTTGATGGGATACGACGAAAAAGCTGCTGTCTTATTTCAGACAGACGTTCTTTATATGGCAAAATCTGTTTCTGAGTCTGACGGGCGAAGCATCGGCATTCACTTTACCATGGAGGCGCAGGCAGTCTGGACGTGGTTGAATAATGCCCAAGCCGAAATTTCCAGAAACCATCCCGAGGTGCTTTACGGAAATATGCAAAGAGCCGACAATGCGGTTCTATTTCCTTCCCGATATCCCTTTCGGGCTTTAGATGAAAATGAAGCTAACTTTGTGGGAGAAATTGCAATCAGAATTAAAAATTTGAGACTCTATGCCTGCTCGCAATTCGAAACAACACCTGGAGCTAGAGATCTCTGCTCATTACAATATGACCAGCTATTCAATAATGCTGACGAAATATCTGCTGCTGATTTCAACTTGCGTTATTATGGCGACACTAGCTTGCAGCCGTCAGGCGCGGTGCCAAACCTAGCTCAAAATCCGTCAAGGCTTGCGACTGAACTTCAAGATTTGCAGGAAAAGATACGTCAAGTTTCGGCCACTATTGATGGTCAGTTGAATCTGAGGGATTAAACTTATAGCGATCTTTTTTTGAATTCACGGGCTCAGCTGAAGTCTGTGAATTCATTTTTTATCGGGCATCATCAGATTTTGAACTTCCACTAGCGGCAGGTGCCAAAAATGAAAAGACCACCTTTCGTCTGCATCCCGTTCGGAGGGAAGAAGAAAAATGGCCTTATATCAAAAATGTCAGTGAGACAGGATGGGCTTCGAGCATCCTGCTCTCGTCGCTCTCGCGATTCGCTGGTGCTCACCTCAAAAATCGCTTCCTGCGATTTTTGTCGAACCTGCCAAGGCAGCGATTCTCGCTAGCAGGTTCTCATCTATCCCCCGCGAGCAAATTACAAAAAAAAAGCTAACCCAGTAAGGTTAGCTTTTTTTTTGTAATTGGTCGGGACTATTCCCGGCCAATGAATTCAAATAGTTAGCACGCACTGGCAGGGATTGGAAGGGATTCATTTATTTAGCCTTCCGCAGCGGAGTTACCTCCGCTGCCAATCCTGTGGGGACTTTGATTCTTAACGCATCCGTTTGACCTTTCATCTGGATACCCGACGATCTGAAATACTCGTCTGTTGTACTCAGCTTTGAATGTCCGACGTTCTCCTTAACGATCCCCAAAGGGACTCCGTCGACCAGAGCTAGGGTGATATGAGTTGCACGCAATTGATGGTGGGTTACTTCCTTAATGCCGATTTTACGGCAAAACTCTCGTAACACCTGGGCCTGGTGGCCTCCCTTCCATCGATTGCAGTCCAAATCAATCACGAACTCGCTTTTGGATTGAAGTCGGTACTCCTTCAGAATTGGGATCACGTAGGCGGGAATCGCGACGGTTCGCTCTTCCTTGTCTTTCAGTGTCTCAACCAACCCTTCTTTGGGTTGGACTTGACGCCTAAGACTCGCCAGACGGTTTTCAAAATCGATATCGATCCATTTCAAACCCGCTAGCTCGCTACGTCTGAGTCCCATCGTGAGAGTTAAGAGCCAAATGAAAAAGTAAGGATGTTCATCCGCCCTGGCTTTGCAAAGAAGTAGATCTACTTCTTCGTGAGTCAGAGCTTGTTTCTTTTTCTTAGCGACCTTCCGCTTTTTTAAGTCGATCAGGGGATTCGATTTCAAAACCCCTTTTGCGACCGCGTATCCAAAAAGACATTTTACTTCTTTCTGGATACAGGCGGTCAGTTCACGACTCGCGATGCCTTTGGCTTCCAGTTGATCGAGTTCACTCGTCACAAAGTGAGCGGTGATCAGATCAAGATGGAGATCATCCCAATGCTTCAAGTGAACAAAGCGGCTCTTTTTGCTGACGACCACCTGCGGGCTATAGCCTTCGGGGTTTATCTGACCACGTATGTTTTCTTGAAGATAGGACTGATAGCTTTCCTTCAGTTCTCCCCATTTTTTTAACAGGGGACCATCGGGTCGCTCCTCACGGCATTCGCTCCAAAGCTCTCGGTACACTCGCTCGGCTTTCACCTCGGAAGTAATACTTCGACGTTTCTTTTGGATGCGTTTTCCGGTGTACTTATTAATTCCTTCGGCAATCACCAAATAAAACGTCTTGATGATTCCTGGGGCTACTTCTTTTCTATAGGTCGTAATTGCCATTAGAAGACTCCTTTCAATAAGGAGTCGAGATCTTGTCTTCTAAAACGGTAACTACGCCCAAGAAGTCTGTAGGCCCTGATTTTCCCTTGATAGACCCAGTTCCTAATTTGCTTAGGAGAGGTCCTCAAGTATACCGCTGCCTCTTTCGTATCTAACCATGAATTTTCAAAGAACGACGATCCTTTTGGGACCGTTTGACCAACACTACTGTTAGTATCGATGGAAGACCTTTAAAGGTTTGTTCCACCGAAAGCTTCTTTCAAAGCTTCGATTTTTTTATTTTCAAATCCACATTTAGGCCAACGCTTTCCGCTACCTTCACCAAGAAGTCCAGCGTCGTATTGGCCTTTCTGTTCATAATGGCATTCACGTTGTTTCTGATCGCACCAATCCGCCGAGCTATCTCGGCCTGACTGATTTCCTCTGCCGCCATCTTTTTCTCGATGGTTTTCAGAAGCTCTTCTTTTAAGCGATCTGCTGTCTTGTTTTCTGTCGTGCCCGTCACAAGATCCATTATTAGTATATTTAAACATACTATGCAAGGATTATTTTCCTTTTTAAAAAGTTATTTTTCGATCTTAGCTCATCCGGCGCCAAATCTTGGACTTTCATTGGCTTACGCTTTTCAAATGGCGATCTTTGTCAGGATGCTTCTTAAGACTGAAAGTCCCTCTTTAATTTCCTTTTCATTCACTCCAGCAAAGCCAATTCGCAGGTGCGTACCGTGCGAGCCATAATAGTCCATTGAACTTTCATGTTGAAAAAAAACACCCCTTCTTTTGGCCGCATCAGCGACTTTCTCAGAATCCCTGAAAAGGTTTAACCAAATCGACATCCCACCGGTAGGCGTCGTCCAACTCAACTTCGTTTCCTTTTTTAATTTTAAAAGTTCTTGCTCCATAAAATCACAACGTCGCTCGTAGAGCCGCCTCATTTTACGCATGTGCCGTTCAAAGCCACCGTCTCTAATCCACGAACTCAACCCTATCTGGGACAAGCAATCAGTTTGACGTGAAATCAAATATTTCTGATATCCTATATTTTTAATTAATGTCGGATCGCAGCCAATAACGCCTAGCCTCGCTCCTGGAAAAAGCACTTTAGAAAAGCTGCAAATGTAGATCCCCATACTTGTTTCAGCAGATAAGGGTGCTGGAGGCGGACCGACATAATGAAACTCATGATCGTAGTCGTCCTCTAAAATCGGTATCAAATTTCGTTCAGCAATTTGAATCAAGTCTTGTCTACGTCGAGGACTTAAAGTCGCAGTGGTCGGATATTGATGTAGGGGCGTGACATAGATTAACTTGATGGAGTGCTTTCTAAGCTTTTCTCTTAAATCGTCTGTATTTAGTCCTCCTGAATCAACTTCAATGGGAATGAGGTCTGCGCCAAGACTTTCAAACAATCTCCAAGCGGGAGGATAACCCTTTTTTTCGATAGCAACTTTATCACCTGGTTTTAAAAAGGTTTGAAAAGCGATAAGAAGCGCTTCCTGAGATCCATTAGTTACGACAAGCTCCTTGCTCAATATATTTCTACTTTTTCGTAGATATTCAGAAACCTCTTTTAAGCAAGTGTCCAATCCGTTTGTGAGACCATAGCTAAGGTTATCAGGCTTAGTTCGTCTCAACCCTGCCGACAAAACCCTTCTAAATTCGGTAATTGGAAATTGCCGAAGATCAGGCTGTCCACCCCAAAACTCGATTGGATATCTGGTGCGTTCAAGATCAAAATCAGGAACAGGATTCGCGATTTTACTGAGATCCTTTCGCTTGCCTGACTTCTGAGCCGCTGCCGAATTAATAACGGGTATTTTCGATGAGGCTATATAGCGTGACCTGGGTTCGGATTCGATCCAACCCTCGGCGACCAAATCTTGATATACCTTCATAACAGTGAATCGATGGCAGTTATAAAGCTTCGAAAGCTCTCGGGTGGACGGAAGAACGTCGCCAGATTTAACTGCACTCGTCTTTATCTTAAAGATCAGATCCGTATATATTTTCTGATAGATTGTTTGCCGCATTAGTCTCTTTACCCTGGTCTAATAAAAATATCAATTCTGGTTATTTATATTAGACCTAAATTACTCCATGATGTCGCCATACTCGCACATAAAGGCGATATAGAGTGATTTGGAGAAGCACTATGTATAGACCCGAATATTCTCAAAACCCAGATAGCAGCCTTGCTTTAGATCGGGTTCGCGATTTCCCTCTGGGCTTGCTGATTTCATCTGATTCAGATTCAAATGTTGTGGCCAATTACTATCCATTTTTTTTGAAGGTCGAAAACGGTCAAAACTGTCTCATTACCCATATGGCAAGAAGCAATCCACAGTGGAAACATCTAAATGACCGAAAGATTACAGTTAGTTTTCTAGGGCCAAGCCACTATATCTCTCCTTCTATTTATGTAAACAAACTCAATGTGCCGACGTGGAACTACTGTGCAGTCCAAATTCACGGAACGTCATGCACAGTTCAAGATCCAGACGAGATGGATAATGTTCTGTCTGACACCGTCGACCATTTTGAAAAAATAAATCAGAGCGATTGGACTTACGATTTACCGAAACAATTCAAGGCAAATTTAACGGCGGCTATTGTGGGCGTGAAAATTCATATCTTAGAAATCGAATCTAAGTTCAAGCTCAGTCAAAATCGATCAAATGAAGATTACAGCGCAGTCGTAGATCATTTTCAAAAGCAGAAAACAGATGTGGCTAAAAGTCTTGTCCGCTGGATGAAGCTTACGTGCACTCAAGAGCGAAACGAGTAAATAATGACGCCAGTATCAATGAAAGGTGAGTTTATTAGTCTATCGCCGCTAACATATGAGCATCTTCCAGATCTTGAGCGTGATTTTGATCCAAATTTATTTAAGTATTATCCGAAGCCTTATTCCACAGCGCGAAAGTTCGTCGAAGAAAATTTTGAATTGCAAAAGTCAGGCAATTTTTTTCCGTTTGCCATAATACATTTGGAAACAAATAAGGCTATCGGCTGCACTGAGTTCTCTGGATTCGATAGAAAAAATAAAAAGTTAGAAATTGGCGGCTCTTGGATTAAAAAGGCCTTTCAAGGATCGGCCGCAAACTCGGAAGCAAAATTACTTCTACTTTGTCATTGCTTCGAAATTTTAAACTTCGTTCGAGTTCAATTCACTGCGCATTCAATGAATATCCAATCAAGAACTGGAATTGAAAGAATCGGCGGTAAACTCGAAGGTATTCTCAGAAATGCAATGATTCTGCCAGACGGGACACTTCGCGATGATGCCTGCTACAGTATTGTTGCTAGTGAATGGCCCGCTTTGAAGTGGGCGCTTTCTAAACGCTTAGAGCAAAAACGGCAAGCGCGAATCGTGTGACTCTCCAGATAAAATGCTGGTCCTACAGTTTATAAAACGGCTGTTAATGGACCGCCCGCCAGCAGAGTGACGGGCGGTGGTGTGGATACCTGCTATTCCGAATCTGCGGACCTTCGCTTACGAACGCGCTCTTTAGTTATTTCGAGGAACTGACCGATTGATGTTGATAGGTCTGCTTCCGATTCGGACTTATCAATCAGCCCACGCAGGTAGGACTTCTTATCAAAGAACTTTCCATCTAGCAGCGTGCGGTCCTTTTCCAGATGCCGCTCCAAAAATAATTCAACGATCGCCGTGATAAGCTTTGCTTCGTTGACCTTGAAGTGAGGTCCCTTTGATTGGATCGCCTGGACTTCCTCGCCCAAGCGGGCGTAGAGCCCGCCTGAGATCGGAATGCGTCTAACCTCATTGTTTTGAGTCATCGGTATCTTCTGCATCGCTTGATTGCTTCGGATCAATTGCAGGCAACAGCGGCATCAGCTTTGCCTTTTCGGAGCAGAGATCTTGAGATAAAGGTACAAGCAAAAATTTTTGGCTTTGATCCATCGACTCAACCTGTTTGGGACTTTTTTCTCGTTCCATCTGAACAAGCAAGAGTCCGGTTAGAATTCCTAGAACGATCAAAGGAAAATATCTCAACTATTTATCTCCTTGTTGTTTTTGATCGAAGTCATTAAAGATCGTCTTCTTCGAGTTTCCGTTACCGTCGTTGCGATAATCGGGACTGGAGTTGAAGCCAGTGACGCCAAATTTTTCCAAGTTGAATAGAGTGTCTTGTCTGACTTGGGCATCGCGGTCTTCCATTGCACCGTGAGCAAAGTAGCCCGCGATTCCGCCGATGACGGCCATGCCGAGCGCGCCGTACATGGCGCTTTGTCCGCGATCATTTGGATTTAGAACCGCGCCGCATGCGTCATCGAGCGCCGCGCCGGTCCCGATTCCGAGGAGCGTTGATTTCGTGGCTGTTGCGCAGCCGTTTAAAAGAATGCTGATCAATCCAATGCAAACCAGTATCGATTTCTGGATAGTATCTCCTTTGTTATGTGTATGTGTTTGTCCCTTCAACTTGGCTTCACTCAAAAGATTTGTTTCACAAACCTTTC
>JACXTT010007043.1_pt1 | contig 15941 bp, 10 predicted proteins | sample 9270951 | NCBI WGS metagenome assembly JACXTT01 (sample SAMN15532306, study PRJNA645909) | rock metagenome | isolation source: weathered quartz diorite | place: Puerto Rico | collected 2017-06-21 | reverse complement strand
GCAACGAACTTCTGCAACAAAGGAGGCAATGTGTTTCTCAGCATGTTTAATACAGGGCACGCGTTACCCCTTCGTGCCGAAGGTTTCCAGGTCCGCGAGGCAGTCGCGGTGCATTCGCAGAATAGGCACGCGATATGAATCGCTCACAGCCACAAACGCGGCAATTCCGCGAACGCGAACAGGCACGGAACAGGCCGCAGACGCGATTCATCCATGTCCGCGAACAGTCCGTGAACACGGCCAGTCCACGCAAACAGACGCCAGAGCAATCAGTACGCATCCGCGACCAGGCATCGGCAGCGGACACAATCTGTCCGCAGACCGTCCGCAGTCTCGAACCGTCCACGTCCGCAATCTCGCCACTGGCCAACATTGACCGCGAATCTCGACTGGCAATGAACTGTTCGAGCCACCGCCTCGTGGTGTCGAATTCTCCGCCGACCAGTGTCCCGGTTCACATCCGCATCATCCGATCCTATGCCAGCATTTGACCCAGCCACAGTCCGCAAGGCGGTCGAGGAATTCACGCCGCGCCGTCCGCAGAAGTTCCAGGATTTGCTCCCGGCCAAGGAAGTCATCACGGAGTTGCGACAGAAGCGGGCGTCGTATCGCTCCATTGCCGATCTGCTGACGCAGCATTGTCTGCCCACAAGCAAAACCGCCATCGCCGTATTCTGTCATCAAGTGCTCGGTGAGAACGTCCGGCCACGCAAACGGCCAGGACGAAAGCGTCCAACCGTCTCCGTGTCGCCGAATGGTGAAGGGACAACCATCGAATCAGCGCCGGCCAGCGAAGTCGGCGCGCCGGCTGATTCAGCGACGAAACCCGACGGCAACGAAGCGCCGCAATTCCGCACGCGCGGCCCACGCATAGCCCAGGTACGGATGCTCAAACCTCAAAGCACATGAAACGTCTCGACCTCATCCTCAACGGCAAAGGCGGTGTCGGCAAAAGCTTCTTCGCCGTCAATTTCGTCCAGTTCCTCAAGGACAAGGGCATCGCCCATGCCGCAATTGATTCGGACAACGAGAACTCGACGTTGAAACGGTTTCATCCGGACACTCGATTTCTCGATTTAGACCACCGCCGCGAACTCGACGGCTTTTTCGTCGCGCTGGAAAAGACGAATCTGGTCGTCGTGGATTGCCGCGCCGCGTCCACCGACTTGTTCATTGATTACTTCGCCGAGATTGATTTGCCTGCTGTGCTCGCTGCGCTGGGCACGGCACTGACGCTTGTCATGCCCGTGAATCACGAATCGGACAGCGTGGATCAAATCCAACGTCTCGCCGACCAGTTTGGCAAACAGTGCAGTTACGTTGTGGTCCGCAACGCAGCCCACAGCGACAGTTTTGCATTGTTCGAGTCGTCAGAGGTGCGCACGCAACTCAAAGACAAACTTGGCGGACGGGAAATCGCCATGACTCGATTGCAGGATTGGCTGGTTGAAGCGCTCAACGGGGAAAACCTGACCATCACGGTGGCGACCAAGCACCCCAGCTTCAGTCTCCTCGACCGTCAACGGCTTCAAACATGGCAGCGCAAGCTTTACACCGAGATTGAATCCGTCGCCGGCCTCTTGCTGCCCGCCAAATGATCCCAATGTCCAACAACGAACAGCCCAACTTCGACGAAGAGTTCGACGAGGCCGTCGCCGAGTGGCGCGATAAACATCGGCTGCGAGAAGACGACGCGGTGATGCTCCTCGTCGAGTTGTTCCGAATCCATCAGCGGCATTGGGATGAAATTCGCCGCCGTGAAATTCCATCTTTTGAGCAATTCCGTTCAGACATTGCGAAACTCGTTGAGTCGGCGCGGACATTTCAGGGTCAGACGACGGCCTTACTCGAAATGCTGCGAGGCCAGCCACCCGCCCACCGTGCTGCGAGAATCACTCGCGTCGCCGCCGTCTTCGCCACCATCGCAGGTTTGCTCGCTGGTTATCTCATCGGGAGGGCTTGGCCGTGAAACTCGAACTCATACCGTTCGGTCCAATAATGCCGCCGCCAGACCTCATTCTCGCATTGAGAAATCCGCAATACTGCTTGGCCGCTGGCGGCATTCTGCTGGCGCTCCTCGCGGCCTGGCTCTTGTTCGGTCCGCGTAGCGGCAAAAAGTGCGTTGCACGACTTGGAGGTTTGAGATGGAAGCGGACTCAGTTTTGTCGCGGCTGGCTCATCACCGGCGACACCGGCTCTGGCAAAACCAGTTCAGGGATCAATCAGCTTGCCCACCAGGTCTTCCAGAACGAGCCGACGTGGGGCGGCCTCTGCATTGATGAAAAGGGTGTTTATTGGGAAACGCTGGCGTCGATGGCTCGGCACTACGGCCGCGACCACGACTTGATTCATCTGCAAATCCGGGCGAACGACACGGACGCACAATGGACGCCACCGAACCGTTACAACCTGACTGGCGACCGCAGCATCCCTTTCACGACCTACGCCAAATTCATCGTGGATACAGCCACGAGTCTCGGCCAGGGCGGTGACAAAGGCTTTTTCAAGAGCCAGGCACAAACACACATAGCCCACGCGCTCGAATTCCTCTTTGAGTTGGGCCGCCCCGTGACTTTGCTTGCCGCTTTTGAGTTGCTGTCCAACCGCGACCGTCTCGAAGAAGAAATGGAGAATCTTGAAACTCTCCTCGAAACCCCGCGCCGTGCCGCCGTGTATGCACATTTCGCGAACCGCTTTCTCAACCAGCCCGAAGAACAGCATGGCGGCGTCCGCGAAACCATCGGTAACTACCTGCAATACTTTCTCACGCCCGAAGTCGCGGAGGTTTTCTGCACAGAAGAAAGCACGTTCGACTTCGCCTCGATTGACCAAGGCAAAATTATCCTCACGACCATGCCGCAGAAGTTCCAAACGGAGCGGCGCTACGTGAACACCTTCCTCAAGCTGCTTTACTACAACCACGCCTTGCGCCGTTTTGACAAAGCCAAGGCCGAACGCGCGAAGAACAGCCTGCTCATCCTCTGGGCCGACGAAGCGCAGCGATTCATGACGGCCAGTGAGGATGGAACGAGCGACTACAATTGCGTGGACGTGATTCGCGAGGCGGGCGCGACCATCGTTGCCGCTGCACAGAGCACCACTTCATTTCTACCGCCCCTCGGCAGCGATAAATCGAAGGTGCTCACGCTAAATCTCCGCAACCGCCTCATCTTCCGCGCCGCCGACGAAGCCGATGCAGTCCAGGCCGCTGATTTTCTTGGCAAGAAGCGCGTCGTGAAACGCTCATGGGGACACAGTGCCGGAAGACAAAACGTAAACTATTCCGAAACCGAGGAGCACAAAATCAAACCGCACAGGCTCCGCAATCTCCGTGACCATGAGTGCGTTCTCGTCCACTGCGAGCGTGGCTTCAAAAAAGCAGTGCTTCCGCCGCTTGAACCGGACGGAACGGTGTCTTCTTGGTTTAGGCGGGGTTGGTTCTGAGCCTTTCCCATGTCACATCCCGCACCAATCCTTCCTCGCGCGCTGCTTGGCGATGTCCGCCAGATGATTCTTGCCGCACGGCAAGAGGTCGCGCGCACGGTCGACGCCGGATTGGTCACTCTCTATTGGCACATCGGTCAGCGCGTTCGGCGCGATGTTCTGAGGCTCAAGCGCGCTGAGTATGGCGAGCGAATTGTCTCCGCGCTAGGGAGACAATTGTCTGCTGAGTTCGGGCGCGGGTTTGACGAGAAATCGCTTCGCCACATGCTGCGATTTGCCGAGGCATTCGGTGATGAACAAATTGTCTCCGCACTGCGGAGACAATTGACGTGGACACATTTCAAGGCGCTGGCGTACGTCGAGGACGAGTTGCGCAGAGAATTCTACGCTGAAATGTGCCGGATCGAACGATGGAACACCCGTACGCTTTCCGAGAAAATCCGCTCCATGCTTTTCGAGCGCACTGCGCTTTCAAAGCGACCTGACAAACTCGTGCGCCTCGAAATCCAAAAGCTCCGCGAGGAAGACAGGCTCTCGCCCGACTTGGTTTTTCGTGATCCATACGTCCTCGACTTCTTAGGCTTGAAGGACACGTACGCGGAAAAAGACCTCGAAGCGGCCATCATCCGCGAGATCGAATCCTTCATCCTCGAACTTGGCGTCGGCTTCACATTTGTCGCCCGCCAGAAGCGTATCGTTATTGACGGTGAAGATTTCCATCTCGACCTTCTGTTCTACCACCGCAAGCTTCAACGGCTAATCGCCCTCGACTTGAAAATCGGCGAGTTCCAGGCTGCCGACAAAGGGCAGATGGAGCTTTACCTGAAGTGGCTTGCCAAATACGAACGAGAGCCTCACGAAAGCGAACCGCTCGGCATTATCCTGTGCGCCGGCAGGATGGATGAGCACGTCGAGCTGCTCACGCCATCCCACAGCGGTATCCATGTGGCTACCTACCTCACCGAATTGCTTCCAAAGATGCAATTGAAGCGCAAGCTGCATGAGACCGTTCGACTCGCGAGAGCGCGATTTACTGAGGTCTCAGATCGTAAGCGTAACGGATGAGTTCAGCCGACTTGCTCGCCCCGCCCGAATTTGTCCGTGCAGTCTTCGCAAATTTTCAGCATTATGCGCGAATCGCAAGCAGCGCAAAAACGAACTCTCGATGAAAGCCGAAGACCTGAAGCCGAGCAAGATTCTGCGCGGACCGATCTTTCCCGAAGCGGTTCAAATCATCGTCTGCATTCCAATGGGGGACGCGGTAAAACTCATCGCCAAGGGTCTGAACACATCCCGCGTTTACGAACCCATTCTTACGCCGGACCAGCTCGCCGCGCTCGAAACTACGCCTGACACTGAACCGTTCGACGGCGATCCGCTGCGATTCCGACTTGCCGTTGAAGCCATGCGTCTGGCACTGGCGTTTGAATACGACCCATACTTTTCGCTTTCCATTGCGCGCGTTGACCCGCTGCCGCACCAGCTTGAGGCGGTCTATCAGTATTTTATGGCGTTGCCGCGCATCCGCTTCCTGCTCGCGGACGATCCCGGCGCGGGCAAAACCATCATGGCCGGGTTGCTTCTGAAGGAATTGAAGATTCGCGGCCTCGTAAAGCGAACGCTCATCATCACGCCGGCCAATCTCTCCTTCCAGTGGCAGCGCGAAATGAAGGACAAGTTTCGCGAGAATTTTGAAATCATCCGCAGCGACGTGCTACGGGCAAATTACGGCTCGAATCCGTGGCAGGACAAAAATCAGGTCATCACTTCCGTCTCGTGGGTCTCACGCATCGAAGACGCCAAAGAAAGCCTGCTTCGCAGTCATTGGGATTTGGTCATTGTGGATGAGGCGCACAAAATGAGTGCGGCCAGCCGGGATAAAACGACCCTCGCTTACGACTTGGGGGCTGAACTCTCCAAGATGACCGACCATTACTTGCTGATGACTGCGACGCCGCACAAGGGCGACCCCGACAACTTTTGCCTGTTTCTGGAATTGCTCGACCGCGATGTTTACGGCGACGTGAAAAGTTTGGAGGAGGCGATGCGGAAACAGGAAGCGCCCTTCTACCTTCGTCGTGTCAAAGAAGCGCTCGTTTCTTTTCCCGACCCGGATACCGGCAAGGTCAAGGCGCTGTTCACCAGGCGCAATGTCCGCACGACCGAGTTTAAGATCAACCTCGACGAACTCGATTTTTACGACGCGCTGACTCGCTTCGTGGAAGATCAATCCATCAAAGCCGCGTCCGAGGATTCCGCCCGAGGCCGTGCGCTCGGATTTACGATGGCGATGCTCCAGCGCCGCTTTGCTTCGAGCATCTACGCCGTGCGCCGCAGTCTTCAGCGCATGAAGGATAAGCGCGAACACATTCTCGCTGACCCCGAAGGCTATCGTCAGTCGCAAATCAACAAGCGCCTTCCCGACGACTACGAGGAGTTGCCCGAAGATGAGCAGCAGGAAATCGTCGCCGAACTCGAAGACTTGGTTGCGTCCTACGACCCGGCTGCGTTGCGTGACGAAATCACCGAACTCGGCAAACTGATCACGAAAGCGCAGGATTTGGAGAAGCGCGAGGTCGAATCAAAACTCATCCGTCTGCGCGAACTCATCAAGGAGCACGGCATCTTCACCGACCCCAAAATGAAGCTGCTCATTTTCACGGAGCACAAGGACACACTCGATTTCCTCTGCGGCGACGGCAAAGACGGTCGCCCGCTCGGCAAACTCCGCGAGTGGGGACTGAGCGTGACTCAAATCCACGGCGGCATGAAAATTGGCGACCGCGACACGCCCGGCTCGCGCATTTTCGCCGAGCGCGAGTTTCGCGAGTCCGCACAAGTCCTCGTCGCCACCGAAGCCGCCGGTGAAGGCATCAACCTGCAATTTTGCGGGTTGATGATTAACTACGATATTCCGTGGAATCCCGTGCGGCTGGAGCAGCGCATGGGACGCATCCACCGTTACGGTCAGGAAAAGGACTGCCTCATTTTCAATTTCGTTTCGACGAACACGCGCGAAGGCCGAGTGCTGCACAAACTCTTTGAGCGCATTCAGGCCATCGAAGACGACCTCGACCCCAAGCGCACTGGCAAAGTGTTCAATGTATTGGGCGACGTGTTCCCTGCGAATCAATTGGAGAAAATGATTCGCGATATGTATGCGCACAACCAGATGGACGAGGAACTTATCAAGCAGCGCATTGTCGAGCAGGTGGACACGAAGCGATTGGAAAGCATCACCAACTCAACGTTGGAAGGGCTTGCCAAACGCGAACTGAACCTCTCCGCTATCATTGGCAAATCCGCCGAGGCCAAGGAGCGCCGCCTCGTGCCTGAAGTCATCGAAGAATTCTTCACCCAGGCCGCACCCATTGTCGGTGTTCATCCCAACGAAATCCGCGAAGGCGGTCACGTTTACAAACTCGGTAAAGTGCCGCGCACGCTCTGGGCTGTCGGCGAACGCCTCGAACCTCGCTTTGGCAAATTGGGCCGCGAATACAAAACTATCGTTTTCGACAAGGAACACCTGAAGCGTGACGCCACGCTGGAATGGGTCACGCCCGGACATCCATTGTTCGAGGCCGTGCGGGAGGACGTGACCGAGCATGTCCGCGAAGATTTGTTGCGCGGTGCGGTCTTTTACGACCTGCATCACGCCTATCCCTACCGGCTCGACGTGTTCGCGGCGTCCATCAAAGACGGACGTAACAACCAGCTTCACCGCCGCATCTTCGTGGTCGAGGCCGACCACAGCGGCACAATGAACATCCGCCAGCCGACCATCTTCCTTGATCTGGCTCTCGCGCCCAAGGAAACAAATGTCCCCGATGGCGATGGCTTGCCCGATCGCGCTGCCGCCGAACGATTCCTTGTTGCCTCGGCGCTGAATCCTTTCCTCACCGAAGTCGCCGCACAAAGGTCAAAAGAAACCGCGACCATCGAGCGCCATCTTAGAATCAGCCTTAACGAACTGATTCATCGCCAGAATCTCCGCATGGCGGAAATCCATGAACAGGGACAATTCGGCGACGAAACCTTGATGGCCGCTAACATAAAGAAAGTGGAGGACAAGCTCGACGAACTCAATGGACGGTTGGAACAACGCACGGCGGAACTGCGCCGTGAAGCCGAGTGCATGATTGGCGACATCCAACACGTTGGCCGCGCCTGGGTGCTGCCGCATCCTGAGCGAAACTCGCCGCAGATTCGCGAGATGGTCACTGATCCTGAGATTGAGCGCATCGCCGTTCAATTTGCCATCAAGCACGAGCAAGCCGAAGGCCGCGTCGTGGAAAGCGTGGAAGCGGACAATCGCGGCTTCGACCTCATTTCACGCAAGCCGCATCCCGAAGACCCGAAAACTGCCATTGACGTGCGCTTCATCGAAGTCAAAGGCCGCGCCCACACCGGCGACATCGCCCTGACCTCGAACGAATACAACACCGCCAAACGTCTGCGCAAAGATTACTGGCTCTACGTAGTCTTCCAATGCGGCACGCCGAATCCATCCCTGAACATTTTGAACGACCCCTCGACGCTCGAATGGCAACCCATCGTTAAGGTAGAGCACTACCGCCTTAAACAGGACTCCGTCAAACATCCGGTCGAATTGAAGGAAGACGCGCCGCCTTATCGAACGGGAGGGCAATCTTGAAATCTCTCCCGCCCATCAATGACGCGATCCTCATCGCGCTCGCTCAACTCGTGGACGACGCTCAGACAGAAAGGCGCGATCCAAGCCATGAGCAACTCGGGTTCTGCATCACGAAGTCTGGGTTGAAACACCTTGATCCGGTTGCCCAAGGCCAGCCGGTCGGAAAAGCCAAACGGCTGCGCGCCGTGTTAAGCCAGGCATTGAACGACAATTTAGAAGCAGCGCAAACGCTAACAGAAATTCTCGTTAGCCAGATCCGTGGATTAGGCGGATTCCGTTCCGCATCGCCCAACTTCGTCGGCGGAGATGCAATACAAAACTTGCAGGGGGCTTTTGAAGCCGAGGGTTTCGTGTTAACCAGTGACGGTGAGCTCTCGCCCAGGGTTCTCGATTCGCTATCCGGTGCTGAGTTGACGGCTGCTCTGTCGAGTTACGTGCGCCGCGCGCAAAGGGGCGCGGATGATGCTGCATTGCTTACGGGCACGGGCAAAGACCTCCTTGAAGCCACTGCGGCGCATGTGCTTGTCGAAGTGTGGAGCAACACCAATCCACCCCACAACTTTCCCACGTTGCTCGGACAGGCCTTCGCGGCTCTCGGCCTCAAGACCTCGCACGACAAGCCTCAAAACGGTGAGACGCCGCAGCAAGAACTGCAACGCGCCATCTTTAGTGCCGCTTGTGCCGTGAATCGCCTGCGTAACAAGCAAGGCACTGGACACGGCCACCCGTGGTTGCCAACAGTCACACCGGAAGAAGCGCGCACGTCCGCCCAGACAATGGGAATTGTGGCGGGGCTGCTCCTCGATGCACTCCGACAGCGAAAGAAATGACTGGTTACACCAAACGCCTCATCGAAGTTGACCTGCCCATCAAGCGCATCTCGGCGCACGCGCGGCGGGAGAAGTCGATCCGGCATGGGCATATTTCGACGCTGCACATCTGGTGGGCGCGACGACCGTTGGCGGCGTGTCGCGCCGTGATCTGTGCGGCGCTGTGGCCTGACCCGGCGGATGAATCGTGCCCGCCCGCGTTCCGAAACGCGGCGGCGAAAATCATTTTAGACTTCGCGCGGAAGGTGACGAGCGACAACACACTCGCCAACGAACATTGCTCGCCGGAGAATTTCAAAGCGTGGAGCAAACTCATTTCCGTTTCGGCCTCCAAGCTTGAGCCACTGGCCTTGCGCTCCGCCCTTCTCGATTTCATCGCCGACTTCGCCAATTGGGACAACTCCACCGTCCGCGAATACCTCGACACCAGCCGGGCGCTCACGCAGGCCGCGCACGAGGCCCTTGGCGGCGCGCCCGGCACGCGACCGCTCGTCGTTGACCCGTTCGCCGGCGGCGGCTCGATTCCTCTCGAAGCCTTGCGCGTAGGCGCGGACGCCTTTGCCAGCGACCTCAATCCCGTGCCCGTGCTGCTCAACAAAGTCGTCCTCGAATACATCCCCAAATACGGCCAGCGCCTCGCCGATGAGGTCCGCAAATGGGGCGAGTGGATCAAGCGCGAAGCCGAAAAGGAACTCGCCGAATTCTATCCCAAGGACGCGGACGGCGCGACGCCCATCGCCTATCTCTGGGCGCGGACGATTCAATGCGAAGGCCCGGGCTGCGGCGCGGAAGTGCCGCTCATCCGCTCCCTCTGGCTGGCCAAGAAGGCCAACCGCTCCGTGGCCCTGCAACTCGTGCCGAACAAAAAGGCCAAGCGCGTGGACTTCCAAATCGTCGTCAAGCAACGCGGCGGCTGGGTGAATCAGGACGACGACAAAGAAAAAATCGCCGACCCGAAATTCGACGGCACGGTGAAACGCGGTTCGGCAACGTGTCCGTGCTGCGGATACACGACGCCTGTCGCACGGGTGAGGGAACAACTCAAAGCGCGTCGCGGTGGAGCAAACGACGCGCGACTCTTGTCCATTGTTCTGACGCGGCAAGATGAACAAGGGCGTGCTTACCGAGTAGCAACACAAATCGATTCAAGGTGTGTTGAAAAAGCTGCGGCAGAACTTGATCGCCGAGCAAAGGCGCATTCCGGGCCACTACCTCTTGTGCCGGACGAAGCTATCTCAGTCGAAGGAAGCTACCGCATTATCAAGATGCTCATCTACGGCGCAAAGGTTTGGGGCGACATTTTTTTGGGTCGCCAAGCTCTGGGTCTTTCCACTTTGGCTGGCATTGTCGCGAGAGTGGAAAAAAAGTTGGAAGCTGACGGTGACATAAATTTTGCGAAGGCCGTCAAGACGTTGCTGGCATTCGCGGTAGATAGACAGGCTGACTACAATTCCAGCGTCTGTCGCTGGGTGGCGGTAGGAGAATTTATTGGGAACACGTTCGGGCGGCAGGCGATTCCGATTGTGTGGGATTTCTGTGAAGTTTCGCCGCTGTCAGAATCCACGGGCGGATTTTCCGGCGCTTGCGACTGGATCGTGAATGTTCTTCAGCGTGAGGCAGGCGTATGTGCCATTGCCGGACAAGCCGAGCATTCCTCCGCTACGCGACATGCGCTCCCGTCCGACATCGCTGACGCCATTATCACAGACCCGCCTTATTACCACGCGATTGCTTACGCGACGCTCTCAGACTTTTTCTACGTTTGGCTTCGCAGAATGCTTTCGTCCACGTATCCCGACTTGTTCAAGAACAAAGAAGTGGCGAGGGCAGAGGAAATCATCGTGGATTTGGCGCACGAGTCCAACACGGCCCAGAAGGACATCGCCTTTTACGAGCGCGAACTCGCTAAGGCGTTTGCTGAGGCCCGCAGAGTTCTTCGTCCTTCGGGCGTTGGGACGATTGTCTTTGCCAGCAAAACCACGGCAAGTTGGGAAGCGATTTTGAAAGCCGTCGTTGACGCGGGTTGGACTATCACTGGGTCATGGCCGATTGATACCGAAATGGAAGCGCGCATTGCCGCCGCAGGCCAAGCGCGACTCGCCTCCTCTGTCCATCTCGTCTGCCGCCCGCGCGAGAATCCCGACGGCTCGGTGCGCACGGACGAAATCGGCGATTGGCGCGACGTGTTGCAGGAGTTGCCCCGCCGCATCCACGAATGGATGCCGCGTCTGGCCGAGGAAGGCGTGGTGGGCGCGGACGCCATCTTCGCCTGTCTCGGCCCGGCCCTGGAAATCTTCTCCCGCTATTCGCGCGTGGAGAAAGCCAGCGGCGAGGCCGTTACGCTGCGCGAATATCTGGAGCACGTCTGGGCCGCCGTCGCCAAAGAAGCTCTCACCATGATTTTCACCGGCGCGGACACCACCGGGTTTGAAGAAGACGCGCGGCTCACGGCGATGTGGCTCTGGACCTTGAACGCCGGTGCGAAGAACGGCGAAGCCGCAGCTTCCGATGACAGCGAAGGTGAGGACGATGAGGAATCCAGCGGCGGTGGAAAAAGCAAAGGCGGATTCGTGCTCGAATACGACGCCGCGCGAAAAATCGCGCAAGGACTCGGCGCACATCTGGAAGATTTGACCAGCCTCGTGGAAATCTCCGGCGAACAAGCCCGCCTTCTGCCCGTCGGCGAACGCGCCCGCACCTTGTTCGGCAAGGACGAAGGCAAAGTCACGCCCGCCCGGAAAAAGAAAATGCCGCAACTCGACCTGTTCAAAGTGCTTGAACAAGCTGACGAAGGCGGGACGACTTTCGGCGAATCAAAAGTCGAGCGCCACGGCGACACGGTGCTCGACCGCATCCATCAGAGCATGATTTTGTTCGCCGCCGGCCGCGGCGAGGCGTTGAAAAGATTTCTGGTGGAAGACGGCGCAGGCCGCGACCCGCGCTTCTGGCGTCTTGCCCAGGCCCTCTCCGCTCTTTATCCTTCGCAGACCGAAGAAAAGCGCTGGGTTGACGGTGTGCTGGCGCGGAAGAAAGGCCTCGGTTTTTAAGTTATGCCGCTCAAGCCCTGGTATAAAGTCGTCACCCCGCGCGAGGATTTGCGAGAGGGCAAGCCGCTCGACGCTTCGGAGTTCGCCGTGCATCTCGACCAGGTGCGCGAGGGCAACGCGCCCGCCGATTACCAAAAGCCGGAACGGTTTTTCGAGCGAACGTATCTCACCAAAAACCTCGCCAGCCTCGCGTCCGAAGTCATCCGCCGACTGTCCGGCGAGAAGACGGAGACGAACGCGGTTTTCAATCTGGCGACGCAATTCGGCGGCGGCAAAACGCACGCACTGACGCTGCTCTATCATCTGGCACGCAGCGGCCCGGCGGCGAACAAGTGGGCGGGTGTGGCCACGCTGCTCGCGAAAGCGGGCATCGCGGGCGTGCCGAAGGCGGAAGCCGCCGTGTTCGTCGGCACGGAGTTTGACTCCATCACCGGGCGCGGCGGCAAAGACGGATCGCCGCTGCGCAAAACGCCTTGGGGTGAAATCGCGTGGCAGCTTGGGCGTGAAAAGGCGTTTGCGCTCGTCGCCGAGCACGACAAGAAAGGTGAAGCGCCCGGCGGTGAAGTCATCCGCCAGCTTTTGCCCAAGGACAAACCGAGCCTCATCCTGATGGATGAGTTGATGAACTACGTCAGCCGCAACCGTCGCAGCGGGCTGGGCGGACAGCTTTACAACTTTCTGCAAAACCTTTCGGAAGTGGCGCGCAGCACGGATAATGTTGTGCTGGCGGTTTCCATTCCGGCGTCGGAATTGGAAATGACAGCGGAAGACCAGTCTGATTTCGAGCGGTTCAAGAAGGTTCTCGACAGGCTCGGCAAGGCCATCGTCATGTCGTCAGATGCCGAGACTTCCGAAATCATCCGCCGCCGGTTGTTCGAGTGGGATGAACGCGCCGTGACGAGCGAAGGCAAGGTGATGCTGCCCAAGGAGGCGCTGGAAACGTGCGTCGAGTATGCCGTTTGGTTCGTCGAGCATCGGCAACAGTTGCCAAGCCAGTTCAACGTGGATGGAGCGCGTGAGGCGTTTCTTGCGACTTATCCATTTCACCCGGCCGTCATTTCGGTGTTTGAGCGCAAGTGGCAGGCGTTGCCGCGCTTTCAACAAACGCGCGGCATCTTGCGGTTACTGGCGCTGTGGGTTTCCCGCGCATACCAAGAGGGTTTCAAAGGCGCGCACAAGGATTCGATCATCGGGCTTGGCACAGCGCCGCTCGATGACGCGATGTTCCGCTCGGCGACGTTCGAGCAGTTGGGCGAGACGAAGTTGGAAGGCGCGGTGACGACGGATATTTGCGGCAAGCGCGATTCTCATGCGACGCGGCTGGACGCCGAGGCGCAGGACACCATCAAGCAGGCGCGACTTCACCGCAAAGCAATCACGGCAATTTTCTTCGAGTCCAATGGCGGTCAGGCCAAGGCCGACGCGACCGTGCCGGAAATCCGGTTTGCCGTTGCTGAACCGGGACTCGACATCGGGAATGTTGAAACCGCGTTGGAGGCGTTGACCGAAGGTTGCTACTACCTCGCGGTGGAGCGCAACCGCTACCATTTCAGCCTCAAGGAAAATCTTAACAAGCGGTTCGCCGACCGGCGCGCGACCATTCCACCGGAGCAAGTCGAAGAACACATCCGCGAGGAAATCCAGAAAGCGTTTTCGGCCGGCAACGGTTTGGAGCGCATTTATTTTGCGGAAAAGACGATTCAAATCGCGGATCGTCCGGCGGTCACTCTGGTTGTGCTCTCACCCGACCAATCGTTGCAGGACGAGAAAGCGACGACCGCGTTTGTCGAAAGCATGATTCGCGAATACGGCACGTCATCGCGCACCTTCAAGAGTTCCATCATTTTCTGCGTGCCGGAAACGCCGGACACTTTGCGCGAAGACGCGCGCAAGGTGCTCGCGTGGGAGGCCATCGAGGATGATGATTTGAAACTCGATGACACCCAGGTTCATCAGCTTGCGGAGAATCTCAAAAAGGCGCGGCGTGACCTCAAGGAAACCATCTGGCGCAGTTACAAGAACCTGATGTTGCTGGGCAAAGACAACAACGTGAAGCGGGTTGATCTCGGTTTGGTTCATTCAAGCGCGGCAACCGATCTGGTTTCGCTGATCGTCACGCGGTTGAGTTCCGACGGCGATTTGGAAACCAAAGGAATCAGTCCTTCATTCCTGCTTCGCAACTGGCCACCGGCGTTCAAGGAATGGTCAACGAAATCGGTGCGCGATGCGTTTTTTGCCTCGCCCCAATTTCCGCGCCTGACGAATCCCGACGTGTTGAAGGAAACGATTTCTCGCGGCGTCGGCAACGGCTTGCTGGCGTATGTCGGCAAAACCGCATCCGGCGAATACAAGCCGTTTTGTTTCAGCAAAGCATTGATGATTGCCGACGTAGAATTGTCTGAGGAAATGTTCATCATCACCAAGGAAACGGCTGAGGCGTATTTGAAGGACCGCGCAACTCCGACCCCGCCCACGCCCGCCGGGCCACCGACGGACGCGGCGGGCAAAGTTGCGCCAGCCACAGCGCCGACTGCCGCGACGCAACCAACGCTCGTTCCAACCAGCGCGTCCGACTTGACGTGGAGCGGCGAAATCCCACCGCAAAAATGGATGAACTTCTATACGAAGGTTCTCTCCAAGTTTGCCTCTGCGCGGGGACTCAAGCTGACGGTGAAGGTCGAAGTTTCGCCTGACGGCGGCGTGTCGAAGCAGAAACTCGACGAAACCAAATCTGCGCTCCGGGAACTCGGCTTGAACGACGATGTTTCGACCAAGTAGAAGAAACCGGCAGCGACAACCGCACGACGTTGAAACGTGAAATCAATTCGGACTTCCAACGGTTTGACGCGAAGAACCGCAAACTGCCTTACGAAGGCAGGAATCCCGATTCACAAGGAAACAATCATCAAGGCGCTGAAGAACGGATCTCTTTATCCGCACCGAAGCCCGCGCAATTACGGCAAATACACTCACCGGGAAGTATGTCGTTGGGTTGGCGTTGATGAGTCCTCGTTGCCGCCGTTCTCCAACTGATGCAACGCGCCGTGACCAACACGCGCTTTGCTTCGCTTCTCGGGCTGACCGTCGCCCCTTCCCCCTCTCGACTACGCCCGTTCCACTCCGCAAAACGCGTGCTCGTCACGAGCGGGAGCCTTAGCGCATTCTCGCGGCGCTTCCGTCGGGAGTTTGGGTTCGGCGCTTCGCTACTTCCTTCGCTCCGCAATACACTCCGCTGCGGAAACGCTCCACTTTCCGGCTCCAACATCCCGACCGAAGCCTTCGCATCTTCATAGTCGTAATCGGTTCTCCGGTCGCAAGGATGCTCGGCTTTGTAGTCCACGAAAATGGCCGCTTTCCGGCAGAGTCAACATGGATTTGCTGTGTTGTTCACGGACTATTGACATACGTTCACGAATATGGCAAAGTGTTCACGAAACAACAATAGGCGTTCACTGTATTGAAAAATGGAACATCTCTTAGAAATCTTAAAGATAATCGAAGGCGGGGTTGGGGCTGATCGTGCAAAGGTCGTCGCATACACGAAGCAACTCGCCGACAAACTTGCCGATTCCGGCGAGGCGGAAGTTGCCAAACGTTTGCGTCGGATTTTGGGAACGACAAAGTCCGACTTGGTGTCTCCGGCTCTCCTCAACGGCAATTCAAGGCTCCCCGTGGATAACGAATCGCGCCTCGCGTTGGCTGAAGAAACACAATTTGGGGAAGGTGAGGCAAAAGTCTTCCTCCCAGACGATGTCCAAGCCACAATCTCGGAATTCCTTCGCTACGTAAGCGCCGCAGATCGTCTCATTGCGAACGGAGTGGACATCCACCCATCTCTCTTGATTTATGGTCCGCCCGGCTGTGGTAAGACTCAGTTGGCTCGCCATGTGGCTGAAGAACTCCATCTTCCACTGCTCACGGCGCGAGTGGACACGATTGTATCGTCATACCTGGGCAGCACGTCGA
>JACXTT010007042.1_pt1 | contig 15943 bp, 14 predicted proteins | sample 9270951 | NCBI WGS metagenome assembly JACXTT01 (sample SAMN15532306, study PRJNA645909) | rock metagenome | isolation source: weathered quartz diorite | place: Puerto Rico | collected 2017-06-21 | reverse complement strand
GCCCGCGTTGCTGCCAGCGCTGGCAAAGCCGCTTCCCGTGCCATCGGCACGGCCACGCGCGCCACCACCGCCGGGGCCGCCGCCGCCCCCACCCGCGACCGCGCCTTCTACCAGTGTTGTGGCGCGTCCAGCCAGTCCACCACCACCGGCGTTGCTGCTAAAGCCCGCTGTGTTGATGCCACCGCTGCCGCTGCTGGCGTTTGAGGTAATCAGGGCCCGCGTTGGAATACCCGGTGCCGTGCCCGCACCCACGCCGACACCAACCCCAGTGCCCACGCCAGGCCCCTGTTTCACGGGTGCCAGCTGCACGGCCATGGGGGCACCGTGCAGCTCGGCCAAGTCCTTGGACATGGCCAACAGCCCCACGCCGGCCGCCTTGCGCCGCGCTGCGTCGGCCTCTCCGGGCGCCTTGTGGGGCACCGGCACGCGGGCCTCGGGCACCGGTGCTTCCTTGTTCAAGGCCACTTTGTGCGCGGGCTGGGCCGGGTGCGGCTGCACGGGTTGTGCTTCAGGCTTGACGGCCAGTTGCACCTTGGGCGGTGGTGGGGGCAGGGGCTTGGCGCTCTCCAGCACCAGACTGGCCAGGCGCGGTGGCAGGTCTGGCGCCGGGGAGCGCTCGGGTTTGACGATGGGCATCAGCAGTAGCCCCAGGCAGACCACCGTGGTCGCAACCAGTACTCCATTGCGCACGCGGGCAAAGCGCAAGTCGTCTTGTGGTGAACCGGCCCAAGGCAGCACCGGCAGGCGAAAGGAAACCATCACAGCGGTGCTCATGATTCAAACCTTTGGCGCACGGCGAAAGACACGTCCTGGAAATTGGCGCGGGCGCTGGTGACCATGATGCGGCGTAAAAGGCGGTAGGGGATTTCCTTGTCGCCCATGATGGTCAGCCGCTTGGCACTGGCCTCGTTTTCGGCTCGGATGGTCTGGCGATTGGTTTGCAGTGCATCCAGTTCGGCTTTCAATGGTTCAATCAGGTCAAGCTCTTGCGACAGCACGTCGACGCTGGAGGCGACCTTGCGCCCCTCGACCAGAATGTCGGCGCCGCTGACGGTAACTACCACCGTGTCTCGTGGCGCAGTTTCCGAGACCGACTCGGGCAGCAGCACGGCCTTGGAGTTGGGCAGTGTCTCGACACCCCCCGCGTTGCTGAGCAAAAAGAAGATCAGGATGGTGAAGACGTCAATCAATGAGACCAAATTCATGTCGACCATGGTCTGGTTGCGGCTGCGCCGTTCGGCGCGCCTTTGCAGCGGAGTAAGTTTCATGGCAAGGGCGCCCTAAGGTGTGCGGATCGGCGCGTCGCCGATCGAAATATGGGGAAACAACTCGGCGCGCACCAGCTTGCCGTTCTGTACCAGGTGGCCGGCCCTTAGGGCGTCCATGACTTGCACCAGCAAGTCGTACGAGGTGTTGGGTTCGGCCAGTATGGTGGCGTCGAGCTTGTCAGGAAATCGGTTCTTCAACTGCTGCACCAGGCGCGAAAAAGCGGGCAGGTCTGGCCCGGTTGGGGTTGTGGCAATGCGCGCGATCAGCCCGCCGGTGCGGTCGCCCACTTCCAGTGCATCGGCACGCACCACCACTTCAAGCTGCAGGTTGTCGGCCTTGACCTGTTCCAGGGCCGCAGAATTCTGCGGCGGCAGCGTCAGGTCAATGACCGACAGCCGGGTGAATACCGCGGTGGACAGCAAAAAAGGAACCAGCACCACGATCAGGTTGATGAAGGCGGTAATTTCAAGGTGCGCTTTTTCTTTGCGCAGGCGTCGGACTCGCATGGTGTGCTTCAGTGCGTGATCGCAGCTGCCTCAGGGTTCTTCTCAGCGCTCAGGCGCTGCACCAGGTTCAGGAAACTCATCTTGGCCGCTTCCAGGCCGTCGACGATCTCACTGGTCTGTGCCTGCAGGAAGGCGTGTACCAGCAGGAATGGAATGGCCACCATCAGCGCAAAGGCCGTGTTGTTCATGGCAATGGAGATACTGGCCGACAGCAGCTCGGCCTTTTCGGCCGGGTTGACCTGGGCGACCGCGGTGAAGCCCTTGATCAAGCCGATGATGGTGCCCAGCAGGCCCACCAAGGTGATGACGTTGGCAAAGGTGGCGATGTAGTGCGTGCGCTTTTCCAGCCGGGGCACAATTTCCATCATGCCTTCCTCCATGGCGGCGTCATAGTCTTCACGCCGGCCGGGGCTTTGCATGCGGGTCAGGCCGTAGTTGACGATCTTTCCCACGGCTGAATCGGAGCTGGCGGTCAGCACCCGGACCTCTTTGAACATGCCCTGTTGCAGCATGGGCAGGGTCTGGGCCCAGACCGAACGGTTCTGGCTGCGCGCCTTGCTCAAAAAGATGAAGCGCTCCAGGGCAATGGCCACGCCCAGCGCCATGATGAGCAAACTGGGGTAGATGAAAAGACCGCAGTCCTGGAAGAACTTGATGGCTGTGTTGAAGGTGTTCATGGTGTCTGTCTCCGTTCAAGAAATAAGGCGATTGATAGATGTGTGTGGTGTTTACTTGGTGGCGCCAGGTGCCACTGCGGGTTGAGCGGCGGTGGCTTGCGCCACGTTGGCTTTGGCCCGCATTTGTTCGTCGTAGCGAACTTCGCGGCGCACGACGTCGCGGTCCAAGGGCGCCAGAGCCTCGTCCAGCACGCTGACCATGGGCCGGCCCGACAGGTCGCCGGGCAGGGGCTTCTTCCATGGCACGATGTACAACACCTTGGGCAGCTCGCGGTTGCCAGTGATGCGGGTACGGTCGATTTCTGCGCGGTCTTGTGCCCAGCCTGGTGCGGCCACGGCCAGCAGTGACAAGGCGGTGACCATTGCAATCGGCTGGGTGATCGTGTTGGGTATGCTCATGCCTTCTCCTTACGGGTCTTCAGTTCCGCGATCCACTTGCTGACCGTGGCGTCGCCACTGGGGGTCAGCGCCAGATAGCGCTCGTACAACTGCAGCGCCTGTTTGGCATCTCCCAAATACAGGTCTTGCAAAATGCCCAGGTTCAACACGGCGCTGCCGTAGCTGGCATCCAGGGCGATGGCCTGCTCATAGGCCTGGCGCGCCTTGTCGAATTGGCCGGCCTGGCGCTGGCTGATGCCCAACTGGTTGAGCGTCGTCGCCTGCGCGGGCACCTTGGCCGGGGCGTCGCTGCGCTCGGTCTTGCCATAGCGCACGGGGCGCAGTTCGCGCAGCGCCTCAAAGCTCTTCTTGACCCACTGGTCGTAGATGCCATTGGTGGCGCGCTGGGCGTTTTGCGCATGGATCTCGGTGGCCTTTTCTTCAAACGGGAAGGCCTGCTCTTCCAGGAGCACGTTGTATTGCTCACGCTCCGCTTTGCTGAGCTTCCTGGGCCGCTCGGACGCCAGCAATGCCTTGCCAAAGTCGCGGTAGATGGTGGCAATGTCGTAGCTGGCTTCGGTGGTGACATCGGCCACCCCCAGGTCGGTGGCTGCGGCGTAGGCCTTCAGAGCTTCTTCCATCTTGGCCTTTTTCAGCTTGAGCTGCCTTTGCAGGGGCTCGTTCAATGGGACCTTGCGAAACGCCTCGGCAATTGGCTCGGCAAGCGCCAGCGCCGCCTTGGCGCCCAGGTAGTGGGTGCGCTCCGTGCGTGCCGATCCGCCAGAATGCTCGGCCTGAAAAATGTCTTTCAACAAGCCCAACGCACGGCCGGGGTTGTGGTCTTGCTGGGCCAATTGGGCCAAGTGCCAGCGTGCCTCCAGCGCAGCGGGCATGGGCTGCGGGTACTGTGCGAGGTAGCGCTCAAAGGCCTTGGTTGCAGCGCCACGCGCCCCGGCTTTCTCATGCAGCTCAGCGGCCTGCCACTGCGCATCACGCACCAGGGCGGGGTCCTTGCTGGTGGTGGCCAGGTGTTCAAACTCGGTTGCGGCCAGCGCCCATTTGCCGTCTTCCGCGTACACAACGGCCAGCTTTGCTCCCACTTCGGCCTGTAGGGGATTGCCTGGGTAGTGCTTGCGGAAGTCTTCCAGCGTGCGGGCTGCGGCCTTCCAATCCTTGAGCGCTATGAGCGAGGCCGCCGCGTCATACTGCGCCGTGGCCTGTATGCCGGCCTTGGGTGCCACGCCTGCCACACGTTCAAACTGCTGGACGGCTTCACGGGTTTGACCGGCGGCGCGGGCCTGTTCGCCCTGTTTGTAGATGGCCGCGGCCTGGCGTTCCAGCAGTGCATCGCGGCCGGCAGACTTGTCGCCGGCCAACTGCAGGGCCTGCGCATAGGCCTGCTCGGCTGGTGCAAATTGGCCGGCTTCAAAGCGGGTCTGCGCCAGCACCGTCCAGGCGGCCTGGCGTTGCGCGGCGGGTGCCGCCGGTTGCAGCTCCAGCACCTGCTGTGCCAATGCGGCGGCCTGTTGTGCATCCTTCAAGGCATACAGCGTTTGCGCCGCGTCGGCCAGTACCGGCCCCGTGCGGGCGTCATTGCCAAAGGCCTTGGCAAAGCGCTGCGCGACGGCAATGCTGGCACGCTGAAGGGCTGGTTGATCGGCCGCTGTGGCTTGCTTGATCTGCTGGGCATAGGCCAGCAGGCTGGCGTAACCAGCATCGGCGCTGCTGGCGTGTGCGGGGTAGGCGTAGGCCGTTCTCTCGTACTCCTGTGTGGCCTGGGCAAACTGTTTAGTTTCAAACAACAATTCCGCCAACAGAAAATTGTTCTGAGCGGCTTGGGGTGCCGTTGGGAAGGCTGTCAGGTAGTTGCGGTACCAGCGGATGGCTTCCTGGTAGTCCTCGGCTCGCTTGCTCTTCTGTGCGGTGGCATGGTAGCTACGCGCCAGTTCGGCCATATGGTTTTGCACCAGCGGTTGCGCCTTGTCCCAACCCTGCGGGTTGCTGGTCTGAAACGCGCTACCGGGGCCGTAGCGCAGCACATAGTCGCCCTTGGCGCTCAGCGCCAAGGTGGCAAAGCCATTGCGCTCGTAGATGGTGATCACCCGGGCCTGAAAGATGGGCGCCTGTGCGTCCAGCGGCTTGCTCTGCACGAACAGCGCAAAGGTGTCGGCCGCGTCCTTGACGCGCTCTTGCTTCAAGTACAGCTCGCCCAGTTGCTCGTAGACCCTAAAGGCGTAGGTCTGGCGCGCCGGCGTATTGACGAGCGGACCTATGGATGGCGCACCCTGCAGGTTTTGCAGCGACAGGCTGGTGACGCGGAAGGTGTCCTCGACCAGTTCACGGTCGGCCCGGCTCAGGCCTTGCAGCGTGTCCAGACTGCCGTCTCCGGTTTGGTTGGCCAGCTTCAGATCCAGCACGCCGAAGAAAGACTGCACGGCGTCGTCAAGCTTGCCTTGCTTGAACTGGCACCACCCCAGCATGTACAGCGCACGGTCATGGAAGTGGCTGCCCGCCGTGTTGGCCAACACCGTGGCATAGGCCGTTTGCGCCTGGGCGTAGCGCCGCGCGCCAAACAAAAGTTCGCCACGGCGGAAGTCGGCCTCTTCGCGGTTCGTGGTGCTGGGGTACTCCAGCACCAGTCGGTCCAATGTCTTCAGAGCAGCGTCCAGGTCGCCACCCTGCTCCTGGGCACGTGCCAACTGGTACAGCACACGGTCGTTGTCCAGGCTCTTGGGGTAGGCCTTGAGCAGTTCCTGGTAGCGCTTGATGGCACCACGGTAGTCCGGCCCTTTGCTGGGTTTGCCGGTAGTAGCTTCGCCGTCTTCGTCGTCGGCGCTTTGCATCTCCAGATCGCCCATGCGGCGCATGGCCTCGGCACGCTGCGGTGCGGTGGGAGCGCCTTCCAGAAAATTGCGGTAGGCTGCAATGGCCTGGGCTGGTTTGATGTCCGGCCCGTGGTCTTTGTCGACGGTTACGGAGCGGCCTGCAAGTGTCTTGAGCGTAGGCTCGTTGTCCGGGGTGCCGCGCTGCTTGCTGGCGCAGGCACACAGCAGGCAGGCGGCCAGCAAGGCCAGGTGGCTAGTGTTGGGTCGCACGGTCGGCCCCCGCATTGGATGTGGTGTGGTCCGCGGCCACGTCGGTGCCGCGGTCATAGAGTTGCGCCAGCGCAAAGCGGGCTTGTGTGGCGTAAACCTCCAGCCGCTCTTGTTGGCGCTTGGGTTCGGCGATGGCGATACCCTGCACCAGTTCCCGTTGGGCCTTGCTGAGCGCGACCAATCGCGGTGTCAGCTGGTCCATGGTGGGAGTCAAGGCTGCAATGCGTTGGGCAAACCGGTCAAAGCGGGCCGGCTCATCGCGCTGCGCCTGGGCCAACGCACTACCGGTCTGCTGTGCGCGGTCCAGACCGTCGGCCACTTGTTGTAACTGCTGCTTGGCATTCCAGCTGCGCGTGGGGAAGTCCTGCGCCAGCTGCCAGCTCAGCACGCCGGCCGCCAGGCGGGCGCGGCGCTGCATGGCCTCGGTCTCTGGCACGACGGGTGAAGTGTTTGCGGTCTGTGCCGCGGGCAAAGCGGCGGTGACGCGTGCGATACGTGCCAGCAGGTCCAGCTGTTTGCCATCGGCAAACGCCACACCGTCGGCCGCTGCGTTGGCATTGCTTAGTTCGGCTTCCAAGGCCTGCAGGCGTGTGCGCAGGGGCTCTATGCCGATTTCGCTGGCACGTGCCTGCACCACGGGCAGGCGCTGCGCAAAGGCGCTGCGCCGGTTGCTGAGCATGTCATCGAACACGACCAGCTTGTCGCGCCACTCCTGCAGGTTCTTGTTGAGGAACAACAGGTCTCGGTAGTTTTTCAGAGCCTCTTGAAAGTCATGCTGCGCCAGCACGTGTGCCAGGTGCGCGGCGTGCGGCATGTCGGGCAACTCGCGCAGACCCCAGAACCAGCCCATCTCGTCACCCGGGTTGCTCTGCAGCATGGCGTCCACAACGGTACCGGACTGGATGGCGGTGATGGATTCATCGAGCGCGTGGGACTCATCACTGAACGTGGTGATGGCCTGCTCATAGCCTTTGGCGGCCTGGCCATAGGCGCCCAATTCGGCATAGGCGTAGGGCACGGCGATGTGCGCCTCCAACACCGACGGGTCCTGCACGTCGCGCTGTGTCAGCTCCGTCCATGGCACCAGTGCCAGCGTGGGATCTTTCAGGCTGGCTGCGGCCCAGCCCATACCGAGCAGGGCCTTGTTGGCCTGTGGGCTCTTCAGACGTACACGCTCCAAGTAATTGCGGGCGGCCTGCGGTTGCTGATCGGTCAGCGCCGAGAAGCCCAGTGCCAGGTTGGCGCGGTCGCGCAGACCGCGGTACTCTTCGTCTTCGGCACCCTCGCGCCCCAGGGCGTCCAGCACAGCGGTGCCGCTGTCGGCTTGGCCGCTCTTGATCAGTGCGATGCCCAGGTTGTAGCGCAGGTAGCGCGCGCTGGCGGTCTTGCTGTTGTAGGCCGCCAATGTCGTTGCGGCGCCGGTGTAGTCTGCGTGGGCCATTTGCAGATTGGCCTGCAGTAGGGCACGCTCTTCCTGTAGCTCGGGTGCCAGCGCGTTGCCAATGTGGTTGATGGCGTCTTGTGCCCCGTCGCTATCGCCGCGTTGGTAGCGGATCTTGGCCAGGAAGTACCAGGCACGGTCGCGCGTGGGTGGTGTGGCACCCAGGTCTATCAAGCGGGCAAAGATGCTGCCGGCCTCGCGGGTCAGCCCGTAGGACAGCAAGATGCCGCCGCGCAGCACCTCGGCCTCGTCACTGTGGTGGCTGACCCGACCCATGTGTTGGGAAACCATCAGCGTGGTAACAGCGCTGAAGTAATGGTCCTGGAAGAACTGGAACAGCGTGTCGCCATAATGCGGGTCGAGGATGGGACCAGCGGGTTCCGCGCGCGCCGTGGCTGGGGCCAGCCAGGTGCATGTGGTCAGCACGGCCGTGGCGAACGCCTGTCGTAGGAGTGGAGGTCTGCTTAGACGCATCGCTGGTCACTGCCACAGCTTGATGTCGAACTCGGGCTGCAACTTGGCCTGTGAGTCCTGGATGCGCAACTCGGCGTACATGGCCTGCGTGTCCTTGTCGAAACGAATGGTGGCGCCGCGCTTGTAGTCCCGCGTGTGTGGGCCGCGGCCTGTGAAGAAGGCCACCAACTCATGGTTGCCAGCGCGCAGGTTGCCGATATACAGCCGCTGCACGCCACCGCGGTGCAGTGCCTGCACTTCCAGCGGGGTGTACAGGTAGTTGGCCACCAGTTTGTCGTCTATCTTGACCTGCACCGAATCCAGCTCAAACATCTTGCCTACATCCATGGACACAAACAACGCTACCTGCGTGTTGGCCGGAAATAGCAGTTCTTCTTCCAGCACCAGCAGGTCGCGGTTCAGGTTGATGACGTCGCTTTTGATGTCCTGTATGCGGGAGTCCAGTGTGACGGGGTCGGAGGCGGCTGGCGCTGCACTGGCGGCTGTCGTGGCATCGGCACTCCAGGCCACGTGCATGCATAGCGTCAGCACCAAAGCCGCGATTCGTTGGATGAAAGTGTTGGTCGTGGTCATAGAGTTACCTAGAAGGTCGCCGTCACATACAGTTGGAGAAGGTTGGCGTTGGTGGCATAGGCCTCGCCCGTGCGCAGGTCGGTGAAGTCGCTGAACTTGAAGCTGGTGTACTCGTAGGCGCCGTTGAGCTTGAGTGCGTATTTGCCGGGCACGCTATGCAGCTTGTAGCTGAGCCTGGCGCCCAGGCCCATGCTGCTGAAGGTGCTCAACTGGCGGTTGCGCGACACATAGGTGGTCTCAGACGTTGCGTTGTCGCTGTAGAACAGCGCACTGCTCTGGCGGTAGAAGCGCAGACTGGCGTCGGCCAGCCATTGCTCGCCAAAGTAGCGGCTGTAACCCAGCTCCGCCGTATGGGCCTTGACGTCCCAGGTGTCCCAAAAGTAGCGGTATTCGGCACGCACGGCGTCCTGCGAGCCCATGTCGCCAATGAGGCGAAATTTGATGGCACGGGCCTCGCGGGTGCGGGGCGTGCGCTCCGGCACGGCGGCACCAAAGACCCGTGCCGCGCGGTAGGGGCTGCCCAGAAAGCCGTCATCGGCGAGCACCTCGGTGTTGGCGCTCATGACCCAGCGCGGCGTCAAGATTTGTGTGACACCCAGGCGGTATTGCCAATGCGCTGCCACATCGGCAAACTCCGGCGAGCCATGCTTGCCAACCTCGTCATTGCCACGGGTAAAGCCCAGGCTGACCGAGGTCATGCCACCAAAGGTTTCCTGCACCACGTCCAGGCCAACACGGTTGGCCACATAGTCGGGCTCGCGGCTGGTGGATGTGGTTAGCGTGATGGTGGAGTCGCGGTACACATAGTCCAGACCCAGGCCGTATTCGGTGCGTGTTTCGGAATAGGGGCTGGCGGTGGTGACCACGTCGATGGAGGCGTTGCTCACCGAGTCCATGTAGTAGCTGGCTGACAGGCTGACCTTGTCGGCCAGTTGTTTGCGCACCAGCAATGCCGGCCCGTTCGCTGTGACCCCACCACCGCTGTAGGAGTGGTACAGCGCTTCGGCCGAATCTTCTGGCAGGTCTACCGCACGTGCCCCTGTTGCTGCCAGCACGCCGCCCAGCAGGGCAGCCAGTTTGCGCCAGACGCCGTTGCGAGCAATTGCGGTCCAGGATTTAGTTGCAGCCACAGCCACCTCCTTGCACGCCAGTGGCGCCGCGGGCACCTTCACGCACATCGCGCACGTGCTCGAAATGCTTTTCGGACAGGGTGTCGCGCGAGAATTGCATGATGGGGTCGGCCAGGTGTTCCCGTTCATAGGGCTTGACCCAGGGTTGCGTGGCGCAGCCCGCCAGCAGCGCTGCCAGGCACAGTGTCGCGGTGGAAATGCAAAGGTTGCGGCTCATTTCAGCAGACCCCGGATTTCTTTGTCATATTGGTCCTCGTAGCCAGCCAGGTAGCCGTTGTGCACGTGGCGCACGCTGCCGTTGCGGTCGATCAAAAGCGTGGTGGGCATGGTGCTGAGGTCGTACAGGCGGCTGACGGCCTTGTCGCTGTCCAGCAGCACCGGAAAGCGCAGACCCAGCTTGCGTACGACATCGCCCGCGCGGCGACCGTCGTCATCGATGTTGATGCCCAGAAGGTTGAAACCGGCTGCGCGGTACTTGTCGTACAGCTTGTTCAGTTGCGGCATTTCCTGCCGGCAAGGACCGCACCAGGTGGCCCAGAAATTGACCAATACAACCTGGCCGCGTTGCTCTTGCAGGCGAACATTGGGTCCGTCCACGCTACGCAGTGTGAAGTCAGGTGCGGCGGAAGAGGGGGCCGTGGCGCTGAAGGCGCGGGGGGCCATCAGCATCACGGCGCTGGACAAGACCCGTTGAATGGCCGCACGGCGATGCGCGTCATGGGGGGGAGGTAGAACCTTGGACATGGTTGGCTTGCAATCTCAAAACGATGCGCTCAGACCGACCGACAGCTCCAGGTTTTGCGTGGTCTGGTTTTTGCCCAGAATGTCCAGCGAAAAAATATGGTCACGCGCGTCAAACTGCAGGGATATGTTGTCGGTGAAGAACACCCGCATGCCGGAGCCGAAGTTGAAGGTGGCCCTGCGTTGCTCGTTGAACGTGGTGCTACCCACGCCGCCGATGACGTACAGCGAGAAGGGCCATGCATGCTTGGTGCCGGTAAACACTTCACCGGGGAGTACGTTGTAGCCAACGGACAGGTTGTAATAGCTCAACTTTTCGGTTTCGGACGGAAACACACCACCAGGCAGGATCTGGCGGTAGTTGGCATCGCTGACCTGGGTTTGTGCGAACACGCCCTCTGCAAAGAAGTCCTCGGTGATGTGGTAGCCCAGGCGCAGACCGCTGACGGTGCTGGCACCAAAGTTCTGTGTGGAGTAGGTGCCGACAAAGGCCCCGGCCTCAAAGTCGTTGCTGGGAAAGCGTGGCAGCCTGATATCGCGCCGGCTCACGCCAGGCACAATGACCTGCTCGGGCGAATCCTTGGGGTCTGCAGCGAGGGTGTTCGTCGCGCTGGCCAATGCGACGATGGCCAAGAGCAGGGTGCGCAGGGGAGTGAAATGCATGGTGGTGACCCTTAGAAGAAAAATGAGATTCCGGCCGTGAGGGCGCGGTATTCCAACGAGCGTGAATCGGACACAAAGGCGGTGTAAAACGTGTAGTCGCTGCGCAGCACAAAGCGGTCGGTCAGGTAGTAGCGCACGCCAAGGCTGGCGTTGGCCAGCTGGGCGTCGGTGGGCGCAGCACCGATGAGGCTGCTGTTGGGCAGATTCTTGAACTTGCCCAGGCCAATGCTGAAGAACGGCGAGATGCGCTGGTCGGACCAGGGCTCGGTCATCACATTGAGTTGCCAGAAGTCCGTACCCGAGAACACGCCCTGCACTTGGCCCAGCGTGCCCTCCACACTGAGCGTGTCGGACAGCCGGTAGCTGGTCCAGAACTTGAGCATGGGTTCCGATTTGAACTGGCCCCAGGCGGCACCCATCTGGACCCGGCGGGCCAGGTAGTCATCCAACACCATGTCACGAAAGGTCTTGGTGTCGCCCGCGGTGGTGAGCGTGCTTTCCAATTGTTGTCGGGTGACCCAACCCACCTGACCGCCTTCGGTGCGCACCTTGTACCAGTCGGTGTGACGCAGTTCGATGTCTATCCACTGGGCCCGTGCAGCCACGTAGAAGATGGGAAAACCCCGGCCCGGCCCGGTGTGCAACTCGATGTACGGATCGGTGATCTGCACCGGCTCGGCCGCCTGGGTCAGCGGCGCTGCGAGCAGGGTCAGTGTCCCCACAACAAGGACGAATGCGGTGCGGATGTTCATTGGGTATTGCAGCTGCCGGTCTTGGGGTCGGGCGGCGTAAACATGGTGTTGTTGGCCGAGCTGAATTCGTCCTGGCCCTGCGGCACTGGCCGGTTGATCCAGTATTCGATCAAGCGGGCGTTGGGGTCGTCCTGGCTCAGGAAGATCAAGCCACCACCGTGCAAGACGCCCAACAGCAAGGGCTTGGCCAACAAGCGGCTTTGTGGGATGGAGCCAATCACCACCGCGGCTTGTGCCGAATAGAAGTTCTTGTACATATCACTGACGCGGATGACGTCGGGTGTGTTGGCCGGGTCGCTGAGGTCGATCGGCGGTGCACTGGGAAACAGCCGCAACGCACCACCGGCACCGGTTTGTGCTGCGTGGCAGCCCGAAGCTGAACAGGTATTGGTAGAAGAAACGCCACCCAACTGGTTGGGCAACTGGGCCAGGAAGATGGGGTTGATGCAACGCTGGAAATACGCAAACGACAGGGCGCGACCGCTGACCATGGCCGGGTTGCTGACAGTCGGTGGGTTGCCAAAGGCGTCGGATCCGCCGCCGCCACAACTGGCCAACAGCATGCCGGTTGCGGCCAGCAGCAGGTTTTGCAGATTGCTAGGTTTCATGTTTGTCATAGGTTCAGCAGCCGGTGGAAATCCAGTTGGCAAGCTGCTTGTAGCCGGCGCTGCCCACGGGCAGCACGACGGGGTGGGGTGCCGTGGACGGCCGCTTGAGCAGGGCGTTGGCGCCGGCGCTGCAGGTATTGCTGACCATGGTCAGCGTGACGTTGTAGTCACCGCTGGCATCGCCCGTCAGCACAAAGCGGTTGTTGCGGAAGGACGTGCCCACCGGTTTGCCCTGGGCACTGCTGCCCAGTGGCTGGTGGCAGCCGGCGGCACAGGTGGCGCGCAGTACGGGCAGTACCTGGGCCTCGAAGTTAGTGCGAGACAAGGCCTTGGCTTGCACCATCTGCGCGCCGGAGTTGAACGGGTCGTTGTAGTACTTGCTGCCGGTGTCCATCCACTCGGCCAGCAAGCGCTTTTCGGCCCGGTTCAGCATGAGGGAGTGGTCGGGTGCGCTGGCCGGCGGGTTGGGGTGGGCCAGGCGTGCCGCGGAGCCGGACATCAGGCTTTGGCCCGACATGATTTCCATCAGCCGACTCTTGCGTGCCAGGCCCAGGGCCTCACCCTCGCTGGCGGCGGTGTCCACCAGCGCCGGGCCACGGTCCACGACCTGGGCACCGTCTTCCGTGTGTGTCTTGGCCTGGCCTGTGGCGGGGTCTATCACAGGGTCGCCAATCATCAGCTCGTCGTAGGAGCTGATGCGCCCTGAGGCCGCCGGTGTGGCCGTCAGATCCAGCTTGACCGGGTCGGTGTGGCAGTTGGTGCAGGTGTTGCTGCCACGGTCGCGGCTCCACAGTGGTTGGATGTGTTCGGGGTAGTTGATGATGCCGTTGCTGGGTACGGGCGTTGCCAGGTCATCGGTGGCCAACGTATTGCCGGTGTAGCGTATGGCCAGAGCGGTACGTGCGGTGACACCGGGTTTGCTGGTATCGGCCCAGACGTCGGTGGCAACCGGGTCGCTGGTGAGCGTCAGCGCGGTCGGGTCCAACCGGGTGCGGGTGCTGGCCATGGTCTCGCCTGACAGATGGGCACTGGCCATGCTGGGCAACAACGCGGTGGACAAGGCGTTGACGATGGCACCCGAATTCAATGCGCCACCGCGGCGCGGGCTGTGGCAACCGTCGCAGGTGCGGCGCTCACCGGGTCGTACCTGTATCCAGTTGGTATGGGTCTGGAAGGCGCGGCCCTGGGCGTCCACCACGGCCAGGCCAATTGGCGTATCGGCCGGTACCTGCAGCTTGAAGGACCCGTCTGGCTCGATCGGTGCATAGCCCAGAATCTGCTGCATCTCGAACTCGGTCTCGCCGATGGCACTGCGGGTGCCGGTCATGCCCTCGCCCGGTGCCACGGCGCGCACGGCCCGCACAAAGCGCGCTACATTGCAGCCATAGGCCGGATCGGCAGGGTTTTTGATGCGCACCAGATCGGCCACTTGCGGCCGCGTGTCCAGCGGGTCGGTGGGTGCCGTCTTGGGAATGGCTGTGGTGCAACCGGTGGGCAAATCGGCAGCTGTCAGCACGGCATCGCCCATGCGGCCCAGGCCATCGGTGTCGTAGACGCTGCGCACTTCCAAGAGGCCCATCTTTTGCGCGGCAAGGGTTGGGTCCAGCTGTGTTGCGCCCGTGGTATTGGGCTCTGCCCGGGCCTGGATCGCCACCGGGTGGGTGTACATGAAGCCCGCTGGCGGTGCGGCCACAATCAGCAGGGTCTGCTTGGCCGGATCAAACATGTAGATCGCATAGCTGGGCCGCACATTGTTTTGCAGCGTGTCGGTCTGCACGTCGGCCGGTGAACGCGTGTCGTCATTGAGGCGGGCCGACTCGTCGGCAGTCAAGGTGGCGCAGGGTACGACTACACCGGCGCGGTTGACCTCGCAGGGTGTGTAGCTGACCAGCACGCGGTCCGTGCCGTCCCACAGCGGGTAGGGCGTGGTGATGCGGCCAAAGGTGGACAAGCCCATGTCGATGTTCAGCTTCTGCTGGGTCATCTGTTGCTGGCCACCTTTGGCAGGTGCTCCCGCGCTGGCCGGTGTGTCTTGCTCGGAGAAGTTGGCGGCGTCCACCATCATCAGGCCACCGCCTTCATGGGTGCCTGACAGCGGCATCAGGTCCGTGGTAAGGAAACCCTTGAACTTGCCGTTGGGGTCCATGTCGCGCGGGTGCAAAAAGCTGTTGCCCGGGCTGTGGGCACCGTACAGCACGAACAGGTCGGTACCGTCGGGCCGGGCCCGAAAAATCTTGAAGTGGTTGCGCCCGCCCACGTGGTCCCAACGTGAGAACATGATGTCGCCATTGGGCCGCACCACCGGGCTGCGGTCATGGCTCTGGTTGACCGAGATCTGGGTGATGCTCTGGCCATTGGCATCCATGGTGTGCAGGTTGAACACCCGCTCGCGCTCGTACTCGTCCAGCGCAAAGTAGGTGTGCCCCAGGGCCTGGTTGATGCTGGACGTGGTTTGCCGATTGGATGTGAACACAAAGCCGCGACCTGCCGGCAGGTAGCTGGGGTCCACATCGTCAGAGTCGCTGGAACTGGTCAGGCGGCGCATGGTGCCATTCAGCAGGTTGCCGGCCGACATGTCGTATTCCCAGATGTTCCAGCGTCCCGTGCAGGCGGCTTGCCCGCCAATGGTCGACGTGTTGCTGGTGGGGCAGCGCATGGCGAACACGATCTTCTTGCCGTCAAACGACACGTCGGGGCTGGCCACGTCGCCATTGCCTTGGGTATAGCCAGCGGTCATGTTGTGCTCGACAGCGCTGGCCGAAGACTTTTCGCGGATGATGAGGTCGCCGCCCGGTGCGCTGGGGGCCGCATTGGTTGGGTTGGCTCCAATGCTGTTGGCGCGCATGGCGTAGGCGATGGGCGCGTCGCCAGAGACGACAACGACCTTGGCGTCGTCCGTGCTGCTGCTACCGTTGCCGCAGGCGCTGAGCAGAGTGGCCAGCGTGGCACTGCAGACGGCCGCGTTCAGTATTGCAAAACGGTGTGTGGCTGTGCGCATGCGCGTGGTCGCCGAGTTAGGTCCTGAAGGAGTCGCGCCGCTGCTCATTGCCGTGTCGCCTGTGTCGGTGCCAACAAGCCCTGTGAGTAATGCAGCGTTCCACTGGCATCCACCACCACGGCGTCCAGCGCTTTCTGTGACTCGATGAGCTGCATGCCTTTTTCCAAGCCCATCACGAACACGCATTTGGAAAAGGCCTCGGTCGTCAAGCCGTCTTCGCCCAGCACCGTGACGCTGTGCAGGCTGCTGGGTGAGCGCCCGGTTGCAGGGTCCATCAGGTGGTGAAAGCGCTGGCCGTCCACCTCGAAGTAGCGCTCGTAGTCGCCAGACGTCGAGATGGATGTGTCCTCCAAAGGCAGCAGTGCCACGACCTGCTCGGGGTCGCGCGGGTCGCGCACGCCAATGGTCCAGGGCCGCCCGCGGCGGTCGCCCACCACGCGGCTGTCACCACCGGCACTGACGTTCGCATGGGCTATGCCAAGCCGCTGCAAAATGGCCGCTGCGTTGTCAACCGCGTAGCCTTTGGCGCAGCCGCCGAGGTCTATGCCCATGCCAGCTTTGGCAAAGTACAAGGTTTGGTGCCGAGGGTCCGTCAGCAGGGTCCAAAATCGTACGGCCGGGCGCGCGGCCACCTGCTC
>JACXTT010007041.1_pt1 | contig 15944 bp, 13 predicted proteins | sample 9270951 | NCBI WGS metagenome assembly JACXTT01 (sample SAMN15532306, study PRJNA645909) | rock metagenome | isolation source: weathered quartz diorite | place: Puerto Rico | collected 2017-06-21 | reverse complement strand
GCCATGGTTGGAGACGACCATCCCCGCCGCGCCGGCGCCGATCGCCAGCTCGGCGTCGCCGGCATCGAGGATGCCCTTCAACAGGAGCGGACGGCTGACGATGGAGCGTAGCCATTCGACGTCGCGCCAGGTGACCGGCTCGCGCCGCGGGCTGACCACGCTCAGGCGCGAGCGCCCCTCGCGGTCGAGGTGTGGCGTGGGGAGGTCGTCGGGGACGAAGAACTTCGCGCGCGCCTGCCGGGTGCGCGTGCCGACGACGGGCGTGTCGACGGTGAGGCAGAACGCGCGCACGCCCGTCGCCTCGGCGCGCGCTACGACGTCGCGCGTGAATCCACGATCGTTCTGGATGTAGATCTGCAGCCAGAGCGGCGCAGTCGCCGTCGCCGCGATCTCTTCGATCGACATCGTGGATGCCATACTGACGATGTAGACCGCCCCCGCCGCTCCCGCCCCTCGCGCGGCGGCGATCTCGCCCTCCGGGTGCAAGAGCCGCTGGTACGCCACCGGCGCGAGAAGGATGGGGAAGGGCAGCACCTCGCCGAGCAGCTCCACGCGCGTGTCGATCGAGGAGACGTCGGTCAGCACGCGCGGGCGGAGGCGGATGCGCGCGAACGCCTCGCGGTTTTCGCGCAGGGTGATCTCGTCCGTCGCTCCGCTGGAGAGGAACTCGTACGCGGCGTGTGAGAGCCGCTCGCGCGCGATGGGCTCGAAGTCGTCGAGAGTGAGGATGGGTTGCATGTTGCCCGTTGCCAGTTGCCCGTCAACCGCTGGCAACGGGAAACCGGCAACGGGCAACTACGATCCGACCGTCACTTCTCCGCGCAGATCGCGCTGCATCTCCCTCTTCACTTTCTCCGAACCATACCCCCGGCTGAACAGGTAATACAGCTTCGTCAGCGCGGCCTCAGCGGTCATGTCGAATCCGCTGATGACGCCGGCGCGCGCCAGCGCGGAGCCGGCGGCGTACTCGGTGAGGTCGACCGTCCCTTCCAGACACTGCGTGCAATCGACGATGACCACGCCACGCCGCGCGGCCTCGGAGAGCGCCTCGATGAACGCGGCGTCCTGATCGGGCCCGTTGCCCACGCCGTACGTCTCGAGCACCAGCCCTTGCAGCGGCGGACGCAGAACGTTGCGCACGAGCTCGGGGGAGATGCCGGGGAAGAGCCGCAGCGCGCTGACCACCGGCGCGCGCGCCAGCTCTTCGACGCGCAGCGCCGCGCGGCGCCGCGGCCTGCGCACCAGCTCGCGGTTGATCTCGATGTCCACGCCGACCGTGCCGAGCGGCGGGACGTTCGGCGAGGCGAAGGCGGCGAAGCCGTCGGCGCTCACTTTCGTGGCGCGGCATCCGCGCAACAGGCGGCCGCCGAAGTAGAGGCAGACTTCGGGGATGTCGTAGCTCGCGGCGATGAGGAGCGAGGTGATGAGGTTCTCGCGCGCGTCGTTGCGCACTTCGCAGAGCGGGATCTGCGAGCCGGTGACGATGACCGGCTTGGCCAGACCGCTCAGCAGAAAGGGGAGGGCGGAGGTGGTGTAGGCCATGGTGTCCGTGCCGTGGAGGACGACGAAGCCGTCGTAGTCGGCGTACGCCCCGGCGATGTCGCGGGCGATCTTCACCCACTCCGCCGGCGTCATGTTGGAGGAGTCGAGCAGCGGGTCGTACTCGTGGATGCGAAAGGCCGGCATCGACGGATGACGCAGCTCCGGCATCGCCTCCATCTGCTTCTGCAGCGACCCGCGCTCGGGGGAGTAGCCGTCGCGCGTCGGCCGCATGCCGATGGTGCCGCCGGTGTGGGCGATGTAGACGCGCTTGCGGGGCATGGCGTCAGGAGGGAACGACGATCTCAATGCGGTCGGCGAATGTTTCAAAGTGCCGCGGATTGAACGTCAGGAGTTGTCGCGCGCCAGCTTCGATGGCCGCAACGGCGATCGCGGCGTCGTACACCCGTCCACCGGCCGTTCGTTCGTCGCGCTGGTGCAGGAATTGCCAGGTGTCGCGTCCGGGCGTGGAGATGATGCGGCAAGAGCCGAACGTACGGTGAAGAAGGTCGTACGCAAGATCGGGCGGGACACGAAGTGGTGACGGCAGACGTGTCATCACCGAGTAACTCTCAATCAGAGTGCGCTGCGGCAAGAGCAGACTCTTTTTCGCTAGCGCCTTCTGGACGGCCGGCAGAGCGCGCGAATTGAAGTGATGCCAATCGAGAAGCGCGGAGATGACGACGTTACTGTCTACGGCGATCATCGATATCGCCGCGACTCTGGCGGTCTTCTTCGATCAGGCGCTGTACCATCTCGTGCGTGAGCGGCGGCACAGGCTTTACAGGGACCGCCACACTCACCAAACCTTTGCGGACGACCTTGATCTCGACCGGCTCCGGCTCAATCTCCACCCGGCCGTCACGTAGCGTCACGCGAAGGTCCGTCCCCGGCTGAAATCGAGCTTCCTCGCGGATCTCTTTCGGAAGGACGATGCGTCCCGACTTATCCATTGTGGTCAGAGCGCTGCCATTCTTCATGGTAGATATCCTACCATTCATAGCGGCAGCCAGTACGACACCTTCACCAGAAACACGTCGTGTGACGGGGCGGTGGGGATGGCGCGCAGGTCGCGGCGGAGGCGGAAGGTGCCTATGGGGACGACGTCGGCGCGATTCTCGTTCCAGGCGAGGTAGAGCGCGGAGCCGGGGCGGAGCTCCCAGCGCACCACGGCGCTGCCGCGGACGCTGCGAAAATTGAAGTCGGGATCGCTGATGGCCTTGGTGTAGGGAACGTAATCGGCGGTGCGGGCGCGGGTCAGCGAGTGGTAGTGGTGAAAGGCTCCGGCAGCGATGAACGGCTGCAGGTAGAGCTGCAGCGAGAGCCGCGCGCTGAGCGTCCAGTCGGCGCGCGTGCCGAGCTCGAAGGATCGCTGCTCGAGATCGGCGAAGACGTAGCGCGTGCCGAACGTGCCGGTGGCGGCCGGATCCGCCTCCGCGCGCACGTACTGCGTGTGGTCGTGCCCGCGCGTCACGTACGGCGCCACGCTCAGCAGCAGGTTCGGCGACGGCCGCAGGTTGAGCGTGACCCCGCCGGAGCGGTTGTAGGAGCCGTCGCGGTTGCCGTCGGCGTGGCCGTTGATTTGGAAGTAGAACGTCTTGCGGTCGTCGCTGCCGAGGCTTTCGTCGGAAGACCAGGAGGAACGAGTGCGCGCCACGGGGCCGCCGCGTGTGAGGCGGTCGTTGAACGCGCCGGGTGTGACGAAGAGCGAGGCCCGGTAGTTCCAGAAGCTCTGCAGCGTGGCGAAGTGATCGATGAAGAAGCCGCGTTCCAGCGTGTCGCCGTCGAAGTTGCGGTTCTGCCACGCGCCGATCCAGAGGTTCCGCTCGCGGAAGTGCGCCGTCGGCCGCTGATTGATGTATTGGTCGACGGCGGAGGAGGAGATGATGTCGGTGCGCTGCAGGAAGCCGACGTCGTTGATCTCGAATCCCGGCGAGTACGCCTGAATGGAGATGTTGGGACGCCAGTCGCCGGTCTGTTTGGAGAGCATGCCACGGCCGCCCCATCCGTCGAGCGAGGTGCGCGTAGGATCGAACGCGAAGCTCTTCGCATCGGGACGCTGGTAGTAGCGCGCGGACGAGAGCTGCGTCTGCGCGATGGCCTCAGCGCTGCCGCCCGCCCTCGTGGCCACGCCGTCCCACTCGAAGATCCAGTTCTTCTTGTCGAGCCAGGTGTAGCCGTCCGTGCCCAGCGTCAACGCGTTTTGACGCAGGGAGGTGAGCTCGCTCGGCAGGCGGCGATCGACCGAGGTGAGAAGAAAGCCGGCGCGCCCTTTGTCACCGATCTCCTTCGTGGCGCGCGCGACGAAGTAGTTGGTCGTCGGTTCCACCTGCTGCAGTCCCGTGGCGCCGGCCAGCAACCGCTGCGTCATCGCCCGGTTCACGCCGAGGTTGCGCGCCCGGTCTCGTAGATGTGCTCTTCACCCCAGGCGAAAGCGGGCAAGCGTTCCAACCGGGGCGGCGAGCGCAGGCTAACAGCGTACGCCCCGCAAGCGGGCCGCACTCACCGCAGCGGCCGTCTCACACTGCGATCCCGGCGCGCCTCAGATTCGATCCGCAGCGCGACGCCCTTTCATGCTGAGAAGCAGCTACTACGGCATTGAAGTGATGCTGATTCCCGTGGTCGGCGTGGCCTCATTATTCAGGTTGGAAACGAACGAGAACCCGGGTTGATCGCTGGTGACGACGGTATACACAAGCCGATTGCCGTCATGAGTTGTCGCTGCCGAAGGACAATCAATGGTGCGCGTGTCGAATCCTCCGAATTGAATGATCGTCTCGGCAGGGATCGTCACCGCACGGCTGCTGATGAGGCGGTCGTCGCAGTGCTGCCGTATCTCGATGATCGCAGAAGCAGGCACGCTCGCGGCATTGTAAACGCTGACATTTAGCCGACTCGACACCTGAGGGCCGCACGGCTCGACACACGCGCGTCCTAAAGACGTCGCCAGGTGGGCCTGCGGCTGCCCGGCCGGAACCAGCGCTTTGACTACTGGTAGACGGGTCTTCCCAAATCTAAAAACGTTCGTGAGCGGTGGGCCATTGGGGCTGTTCAGCGATCCGATGAAGAGCACGCTCTCGATCAACACATCCGGGGGCGCGTCGAGGTGCAGGACGCTCAATTGCTTCGAGTTATCCGGCCACAGCGATTTCACGGCCACGAGCGAGACGCTGCTGTGCGGCGCGATCATCAGCGCATCGTGCTCTTGACCTGGTGTGCCGCCACCAAGCAGTGTCACTGTACGCACTTCAGTACTGGTGTTGTACAGATACGCTTCGGTCGTCCACAGCACATACGTGTTCCCGTCCGGTAGTATCGGACCTAGCGCGCTGCCACGAACGACATAGACATCCATGCCGCATAAAGCACGTGCCGTCAGAAGGACGAGACCGAGCGCGGAAGCCAGTCGATTCGTCATGTTGGGAGCCCTCAGGGGGTACTGCGCGTCATGTATATGTCGCCGACCTTCGCCGCGGCCTGGTTTATGCGAATCACGCTGGAGATTAACCGGTTGCCATCGGCGTACGACCAATACCATGCGTCGTCGTAGTCGCCGATGAAATGCTGGTCCACCGTAAACGTATTCACATAAACGTATTCACATATGTCGGGTTCGACGCATCTCCACCGGCCCAGCTCACTCGAAGGTCATCGACACCGGGGATTCGAGAGCCATCCGAATGAAATGTCGTGACGTATGCATAATACTTCTGGCCCTGCGTGTCTTCATGGCTGGAATAGAAGGAGGCCATGACATCGCCACTGCTAGTATAGTCGAAGGCCGGTTGGAACTGATCAAATGTGGTCGCTTGGGGAATGACCACTTTGTTCTTCCACGCGTAGCCGTTGCAGTCGACACTGCACGGATAATAAGAGTAGTAGGTTTTTGCGTACAGGCCGCCGACCGGGTCGATCATGTGCCACATGACCATGAGGCGCGCGCTCACCCAGTTGAACCGTGCGAGCGGGACCGTTGGGGACCGCAGGCCGTTGTACAGCGTGGCAGCGAAATTGCCGCTGCTGACAATTGAGTGCGTACCAAACGCCAGCGAGCCGGACGTCCCGCTCGACTGCGCGACGCGGATGTCACTGGTTCGAAAGTTCAGCCAGACAGCGTAGACGGTGCCTGTGTTCGCGTCCACCGCGATGGAGGAATCGTTCACATTGTCCCAACTGATGATGAACGGCGTCTCGAAGGTCGCTCCGCCGTTCGTGCTCCAGGCGACGCTCAGGTGGCTGGTATTGGGATTGTTCGAGTCCCTGACGGCCCATGCGACGTATACGTGCCCCAGCGTACCGTTGTAATAAGATACAGCCACCGTTGGCTTGTCGGCGAGCAGCCCTCCGCCATTCTCCTGGGTGACCATCGTGGGCTGTGACCAGGTCTGGCCGCCATCGTCGGAGTGCCAGAGAGCGATCGCACTCGGCGCGGCATCCTGGGCCACACGGAAGAGATTCCCTACGCAATAGATGCGCTTTGGCGCGATGCCGCCGTCGTACACGTTGGCGGCCAGAACAGGATCGCCAGCGTTGTCATAGAGGCGGTTGCCGAAACCATCAAGCGGTATCGGGAGCCACGAGTGCGCGAAAGAGCCCGGTGGTGTGGACGAAGAGCTGTGCGCATAGATACTTGCGCTGTGCCAGTCAGGATCATAGGTCATCGCCGCCGTCACAGTGTAGGTGGGGCTGCTCGTCCCGTAGGTTCCGTTCAGCGCAGTCACGGTCGGTTCCGCATCCTGGTTGTTGGCAAGGTACCAACCGTTGCTGTCGGACACGTCGGTAGCAGTTTCCGCACTGAGGAGCGGTCCCACGACAAGACGACGTGATCGGCTTGCAAATGGAAATGCGAACGGTGACGGGGTGTCGGCCGCGGAAGCCGCGCTCGCGGCGGTCGGAGCGGGTGACGCGCTGAGCCGCCGCTTCAGCGCGAAATAGAGGGGGCCGCTGAGATGAGAGGCTTCCAGCCGCTCCAACGTCATAGGTCCGCCGGGGTCGACAACGGGTATCGGCGGAACGAAGGCGGTCTGTTGAACTTGGGGAAAGGATGGCAGTGGAAATAAGGAGGGCGGTATCGGGGGCGGCACGCTTCCCATCGCGTGGGAATTGAACAGAACGAGCACCCCTAGTAGCCGTGTGAGGAAAGACTTGCGCAATGGGTGACTCCTCCTTGGAGGCGGTGACATCTTGACTCGCCACGGGCCTCAGCCTGAAATATGGAACTGGCACTTTCAAGCCCAATGCCAATAACAAACCCTCGGCGCCTCTCTTCACCGCCGGTTCGGCTCACGGCATCGAGTCGCGAGCCGCCAGTTTCCACGGTTGGACCGTCGATCGATCTGGTGACGAGCGGTGATCTCAAGCGAAACTCGTAACGCTTTACCTATCTCTGATCGAATCGGGTGCCAACGAATTGCTGGATACCGCACCGGCGTCCGCCTAGGTCAACGCCGCTGCAGATGCACGAACAGCGCGGGCCTTCCGTTCACCACCGTTGAGGAGCGGCGTGACGATTCCGCCGGCGGTAGTGCCTTCGCGGCGCTTGCCGGAGCGAGTTCAAGCCACTCTTCGAGATCGGCCGAATCGTAGGCACGCACATCGCTCCAGCGCCCAAGCCGGCGCGGATGAAGCGCGCCCGCTCGGCGTCGGTGAGCGCGTCGAGGACGCCGAGCGACCAGCCGCCGGTGAGCTTGCCGGTCAGCTTCGCCGCGCCGAGAATCGTGGTCACCGACGGCGCGGCGACGAAGTCGGCGTCGACGCCGCCCTGCGGCGAGCGGCCGATGCGGCGCGAATAAAACATCTGCGGCTGAAAGAAGAAGCCGAAGTGGCTCTGCGCCGGCGTGTCGCCGAATTGGAAGATGTTCACCCCCTCGGTGAAGAACGGCCGCTTCTCGGGAAAGAACGTCTCGAACTGGCTGAGGTTGACCACCGCCGGGTCGACCTCCACTTGCCCGAAGTCGGGATTGATCGTTCCGGTCAGCGTGAGGTTGGAGGTCAGGCCGTACTTCACGTCGAGGCCGCCGTCGTTGCCGAACTTCATCCGATCGAGGAACGGATTGGATCGATTGGCGCGGCTGAGCACGTCGGAGCGGCTGACCGCGTACGGCACAACCTCCAGCGGCCGCTCGCGGTGGATGCCTTCGATGCCCACGATGTCGGCGAAGTGCGAGACGAAGCCGGTCTGCCCTTTCGGCGTGTTGACGATGCGTACCCACTCGTTGTTGCGCACCGTGCGGCGGGTGATGTTGAGGCCCCACACCTGCACCGGCTTGTCGGGGAACCGCAACTGCGAGAACGGCACGCGCACCTCGGCGATCCATCCGCCGGGAACGATCTTCGTCGCCGAGTCCCACACCGCGTCCCAACTGACGTCCTCGCCGATGTCGTTGTAGAGGATGGAATCGATCTGCGTGCCGGAGGGATAGAGGGTGAAGGCCGCGCCGGAGAGGCGGTCGTGCTGCGAGTCGATATTGATGGAGATGAAGTCGCTCTGGATGAACGTGTCGCGCCGCGCCAGCAGCGCCGTGGGATGCTGCGGGTCGTCCATCTTCATACCGAAGTAGATGGCCTTGTCGTCGTAGACGATGCGGACGGAGGTGCGCATCGTCGGCGGCTTGGTGTCGTCGGGATCGTGCTGCGTGAAGTCGGTGAACTCCGGCGCCTGCTGCCAGGCGGGATCGGAGAGGTCGCCGTCGATGACCGGCGGTGTGGTCACGCGCACCGCGTGCAGGATGGGATGCTCGGGCCAGTTCGCCGCGCGCGCCGCGGGAACACAGGCCATCCCTGCGAGAAGAGTGAAAACCAGCCGCTTGTCCATCAACGCCGCGCAGTATGCTGGAAAAGCAGCACCTGGAAGCAAAAGTTTTGTGAAAGTGCGATCGGCCAACGGCGAACGGCGAATGCCTAGCGTTTCACGATCTTGCCCTCCTTCATCACGAAGGAGACCCGCTCGGTGACGTGAATGTCCTCGAGCGGGTTGCCGGGGACGGCGATGACGTCGGCGAGCTTGCCGGGAGCGAGCGTGCCAAGGCGGTCGCTCACGCCGAGTAGCGCCGCGCCGGCGGAGGTGGCGCTGCGCAGCGCGGCGGCGGGCGGCATGCCGAGGCCGGTCATCAGCGCGAATTCTCGCGCGTTGATGCCGTGCGGCGAGACCGCCGAATCGGTGCCGAAAGCGATCTTCACGCCGGCCTTCAGCGCGCTGCGGAACATGTCGCTGCGCGCGGCGATGGCCGCCTTTGCCTTCTCCGCGATGGCCGGCGGATAGTTGGCGATCTTGCCGGCCAGCCAGTCGCCGGCCAGCAGCGTCGGCACGAGGTAGGTGCCGTGGTCCCGCATCATGGCCAGCGTGTCCGGTTTGATGAACGAGCCGTGCTCGATGGAGTCGACGCCCGCTGCCACTGCCATTTTCGCGGCGGCATCTCCGTGGCAATGCGCGGCAACTTTGCGCCCCCAGTGGTGCGCCTCCTCCACGATGGCGTTCATCTCCTCCTGCGAAAGCTCCGGCGCGTCCACCGGATCGGAGAGCGAGAGCACGCCGCCGGAGGGCATGAATTTGATGACGTCCGCGCCGTACTTGATCTGGTAGCGCACCGCGGCACGGCATTCGCCGGTGCCGTTGCAGACGCCTTCGATGGGACCCGACTGGTTGAAGCCGCGCGCCGGCGGGATGGGATCGCCGTCGCCGTGCCCACCCGTGGCGCTGATGGCGTGCACGGCCACCAGCATGCGCGGACCGACCACCCATCCGTTGTTGATGGCGTTGCGCAGTCCGACGTCGACGTAATCGCTCGCCCCGACATTGCGCACGGTGGTGAACCCGGCCTCGATCGTTTTGCGGGCGAAGGTGGTGGCCAAGAGCGCCTGCTCGGCCGGCTGCCGCATCAGCCCCTGGAAGTATCCCAGGTACCAATTGTCCTGCGACTCCTCGGTGAGATGGACGTGCGCGTCGATGAAGCCGGGGAGGAGCGTGACGTCGCCGAGGTCGATGACTGGCGCGCTCGCCGGGATTGCGCCGCCGATGGACTTGATCTTGTTGCCTTCGATGACGATGACCGCGTTGTTCGTGACGGCGTCGGAGGTACCGTCGAACATGCGCGCGGCCTTGAGGACGATGGTTTTCGGTTGCTGGGCGAGGGCGGAAGTGGCAAGAAGAAGAAGAAGTGCGAAGCCAAGCTTTCTCATGGCCCGGACACTAGCGAAAAATGCTGCCGGCGGGTAGCACGGTCTCGCGCGCCGAGGTCCTGGCTCAGGGGATCAGCGTCTTGACAACGCACACCACGCCGTCCGGCTTGGTGGCGTAGACGAACACGACGCGCCCCGGTTCCTTCGTGACTTTTCCGCGGACGGATATCGTTTGCTCGCTGCCGGGACATGTGACTTTGTTCGGCGAAAGTGGATCGACGTCGACGTTCCCTTGCGCGGCGGGTCTTCAACGCAATCTCGCTGGCCGGTCCGGCAACCGCGCAACAGGTGACCTTGATCTTGTAAGTGAACGTGCTGTCAGCATCGGGCGGGACGTGGCTGGGCCCGTCGATCGTCCTGAACGCAATCAAGTACTAAGTCGATCTGATCCGTTCCGCCACCGCATGAAAAGGGAAGGCGCACGTCTAACTTATTCGCGTCTCGTTCGTCTGATCGGCTGAATGCACATCCGGCATGGGCTTCTCCTGCTTCCGCTCTTTCTCTGTGCAGCGGCTGCCTCGGCACAGGCACCCCAGCCGACCGCTACGTTCGCCATCACCCGCGCCAGCGGGCCGATCGTCATCGACGGAGACCTCTCCGACCCGGGGTGGAAGGACGCCGTGCGCGTCGACCAATGGTTCGAGACCAACGTCTCCGACAACGGCGAGCCGAAGGTGAAGAACGTGGCCTGGATGACCTACGACGATCATTTCTTCTACGCCGCGTTTCATTTCGAGGACCCTAATCCGGAGAAGATCCGTTCGCCGCTGTCCGACCGTGACAACGTCCCCAGCTCCACCGACTACGGCGGCGTGATCCTCGACACGCGCAACGATGGCAAGACCGCCATCCTCTTTCTCTCGAACGCCCGCGGCATACAGTACGACTCAGTGAGCGACGACACCACGGGCAACGAAGACAGCTCGCCCGACTTTTTCTGGGACTCCGCCGCCAGGATCACCAAAGAGGGATGGGACCTCGAGTTGCGCATCCCCTTCTCCTCGTTGCGATACAAGAAGGCCGACCCGCAGACGTGGGGCATCCTGCTCTACCGCAACTACCCGCGCGACCGCCGTTATCAGTTCTTCGCCAACCGCATTCCGAAGGGGGGCAACTGCTTCATCTGCAACGAGGACAAAATCACCGGCCTGCAAGGATTGCCGGGCGGCGGCCACCTGGTGGCGGCGCCGTATCTGACGCTGAAGGAGCAGGGAGCGCCGCGCGGCGGCGCGCTGGGCAACCGCTTCGAGAATCGCGCGCCCGGCGCCGACGGCGGCCTCGACGTGAAGTGGACGCCGAGCGCCGACACCGCCATCGACGGCACGCTCAATCCCGATTTCTCGCAGGTGGAGTCCGACGTCGCCTCCATCTCCACCAATCAGCGCTTCGCCATCTTCTTCCCCGAGAAGCGGCCGTTCTTTCTGGAAGGGGTGGAGCTGTTCAACACGCCGGTGCAGGCGGTGTATACGCGGACCATCACCTCGCCGAAATGGGGCGTGCGCTCCACGGGAAAATTCGGCGAGAACGCCTACACCGTGATCATTTCGCAGGACCGCGGCGGCGGCGTGGTCATCCTGCCGGGGCCGAACGGGTCGAGCTTCGCCAACCAGGACTTCGGCTCGACAGTGGGGATCGCGCGCCTGCGACACGACATCGGATTGTCGTACGTGAGCGCGCTCGGCGTGGCGCGCCAGTCGGACGGTGGAGCGCATAACCGCGTGCTGGGCCCCGACTTCCAGTGGCGGGCCGGCAGCGCCGACACCGTCACCGGCCAGTTGCTCTACAGCAGCACCCGAACGCCGAACCGCCCCGACCTGGCCTCTGAATGGAACGGACAGACGCTCACCGGTCACGCCGGCGACATCTGGTGGTCGCATTCCACCAAGCACATCGACTGGTTCACCGAGTACCGCGACCTGAGCCAGAACTTCCGCGCCGACACCGGCTTCGTTCCGCAGGTGGGCGATAGCGAGAGCTACTTCGAGGGGGGCTATACGCAGCGGCCCACCACCGGCTTCTTCAACCGCGTGCGGCTCTTCCTCTATTGGGACTATCAGTCGGCGTCGAACGGCGAAATGCTGTTCCGCGATCGCGCAGCAGGGATCGGCTTCGACGGCAAATGGGCATCCAGCACGCGGCTGCGCTTCTCGGTCAACAACGTCCGCAGCGGCAGCCGCGTGCTCACCCGCCATCAATTGCTCTACGCCACCAGCTTCACGCCGTCGCGCGCCATATCCAGCATCCAGATCAACGGCTCGCTGGGGCAGGACGTCGACTTCTCCAATACGCGGCTCGGCCGCGGCGCGGACATCACGCTCAGCGGCATCGTGCGTCCCAGCGACCACCTCGAGCTGCGATACAACCAGGGGCTGCGGTGGTTGAACGTCGGTCCATTGCCCGGCAACACGGCGGAAGGGCGCGGCCGGCTCTTCACCGCGCAAGTGGAGCGGGTGAGGGCGACGTACACCTTCAACGCGAAGATGTTCACGCGCGCCGTCGTGCAGAACGTGCGCACCAACCGCAATCAGGCGCTCTTTCTCAGCCAGACCAGCCAGCACAGCGGAAACCTGACCTCGTCGCTGCTCTTCGCCTACAAGCTGAACTGGCAGACGGTGTTGTTCGTCGGCGTGGGCGATGAGCGCGACGTCGACACGCGCGACGACCAGCTCAAGCCGGCGGTGCGGCAATTGTTCATGAAGGTGTCGTACGCGTTTCAGCGGTGAGGGGGTGGTTGATGGCGCTCATCTCCCGCACGTGCCGTGGCAGACCTTGCACGCGACGCCGCCGCGCCGGATGGCCTTCGCGCGGCTGATCTTGATGCAGTTGGAGGTGCAGCGCTTAGCCCACGTGCAGGTCAGGCAGTGATACTTGTGCGTGTGCGTGTTGAAGTAGACCTGCTCGTCGGCGTTCGCGGCGAAGGAGGCGGAGATGAGGAGCGCAACGACAAGCGCGACGACGGCGATCTTGCGCATCGGCCAGATCGTACGCTGAACAGCGATCAAGTCTCGGCGGGCGGTCGATGACGAAAACAGTGGCTATGCCTTGCGATCCGGCGCCGGCGCGGGCGACGGCTGCGGCACGGGCACCGGCACGTCGCTCGACGGCCCGCTGCCTGGCGCGATGGTCATCTTCTCGCCGCTGATCTCCTCGGGCAGCGACTCCTTCTGCTTCATGTAGTCGATGCCGGTCTCCTCGCGCAGGATGTCGTTGACTTCCCACCCTTCCAGCGTCTCGCGCTCGAGCAGCTTGCGCGCGATGCGGTCAAGGGCCACCTTGTGCTGGGTGATGACCTCCTTGGCCTGGTTGTAGGCGCGGTCGAGGATGCGGCGCACTTCGCGGTCGATCTCGATGGCCGTGGCCTCGGAGTAGTCCTGATGCTGCGCGAACTCGCGGCCGAGGAAGATCGCTTCTTCCTTCTTGCCGAAGGTGGCGGGTCCGAGGTCGGACATGCCCCACTCGCAGACCATGCGGCGAGCCATGTTCGTGGCGCGCTCGATGTCGTTGCCCGCGCCGGTGGTCAGCTCGTTGAGGAAGATCTCCTCGGCGATGCGGCCGCCCATGAGCACGGCGAGCATGGCATCGAGGTACCGCTTGGAGTACGAGTACTTGTCCTCGGTGGGGAGCTGCTGGGTGAGGCCGAGCGCGCGCCCGCGCGGGATGATAGTCACTTTGTGCAAGGGATCGGCGGCCGGCATCACCGCGGCGACGATGGTGTGTCCCGACTCGTGATACGCGGTGTTGCGCTTCTCGCGGTCGCTCATCACCATCGATTTGCGCTCCACCCCCATCAGCACTTTGTCCTTGGCGAACTCGAAGTCCACCATCTGCACTTTCTTTTTGTCGTAGCGCGCGGCATTGAGCGCCGCTTCGTTGACCAGGTTGGCCAGATCGGCGCCGCTGAATCCCGGCGTGCCGCGCGCCAGCACGCTGGCGTCGACGTCCTCGGAGAGCGGGATGTTGCGAGTATGCACGCGGAGGATGCCCTCGCGCCCCTTGAGGTCGGGGAGGTCGACCACCACGCGCCGGTCGAAGCGTCCCGGGCGCAGCAGCGCCGGATCGAGGACGTCGGGGCGGTTGGTGGCGGCGACGAGAATGACGCCGTCGTTCGACTCGAAGCCGTCCATCTCCACCAGGAGCTGGTTGAGCGTCTGCTCGCGCTCGTCGTGGCCGCCGCCGAGGCCGGCGCCGCGGTGGCGGCCGACCGCATCGATCTCATCGATGAAGATGATGCACGGCGCGTTCTTCTTTCCCTGTTCGAAGAGGTCGCGCACGCGCGAGGCGCCCACGCCGACGAACATCTCCACGAAGTCCGATCCGGAGATGGAGAAGAACGGAGCGTTGGCCTCGCCGGCGATGGCGCGGGCCAGAAGGGTCTTGCCCGTGCCCGGGGGCCCCATCAGCAGCACGCCCTTCGGGATCTTGCCGCCGAGCTTGGTGAACTTCTGCGGCTCTTTGAGGAACTCGATGATCTCGTGCAGCTCGAGCTTGGCCTCGTCCACGCCGGCCACGTCCTTGAAGGTCACTTTCTTGGCGTTGCCGGAGAGCAGCTTGGCCTTCGACTTGCCGAAGGAGAGCGCCTTGTTGCCCCCGGCCTGCATCTGCCGCATGAAAAAGATCCAGAGGCCGATGAGGAAGAGGACGGGAGCCCAGGTGATGAGCGCGGTGATGAACGGCGCCTCGCGCGCCGGCTCGAACTCCATGACCACGTTCTTGGCCTTCAGGAGGTCGTAGAGCGAGGGGTAGTTCGTTGGTGCGGTGGTGGTGAACTCGCGCTTGCCGCCCGGCGCGGTAGCGCGGAACTCGCCGCTGACGCCGTCGCCGCGGATGGTGACCTTCTCGACCTGGTTGGCGTTGACGCGGTCGAGAAACGTGCTGAACGCAATCTTCTCGCTCGTTCCCTTGGTCGTCTGGAACAGGCTCCAAAGGAGGAAGACCAGGACGATGATGACGACCCAGAGAAGAGCGGTCTTGACGGTGGAATTCAACGAATGCCTCCAAGGAGGCACGCGATGCTTCGCGCGTGCCTAATGCGGTGGAAACGGGCTGGTACCGGGGGAAATTCTATTCGTTTGCCGTACGGCGCTTCGCGCCTGGCGTTGGCCTTTGGCCGTGGCATTCGTTCCGGCCAACGGCCGTTCGCGTTCCTCCTCGGCAAACGGCCAACGGCAAACGGCGAACGGTCGACAAAACAGTCATACCCGACCCAAGTACGGCAGATTCGCGTGCCGGCCGTCAATTTCCAGGCCGTAGCCGACGAAGGCGCCTTCCTTCACCTCGAAGGCGCGGAAGTCGGCATCGAGGTCGACGGTGCGGAGGTTCGGCCGGTCGATGAGCGCGACCAGCTTCAGCGCCGCCGGCTGCTTCTGCCGCAACTGGTTCAGCAGGTAGTTCTCGATCACGCCGGTGGAGACGACGTCCTTGATCAGGTAGACGTTCTTGCCGGCGATGTCGATGTAGTTGAGAAAGTCGATCTCGATGGCGTCGCCGGTGAGGTCGTCGGCGGCGTCGCGCACGACGTCGATGAACCCGTAGCCGACCTCGCCGGGGATGGCGCGCAGCAGATCGGCGACGAAGCAGGTGGTCCCCTTGAGCACCCCGAGGAGGAAGACGGGCCTCTCGCCGGAATCGTCGCGGATCTGGCGGGCGAGCTTCTCCACCCGCTTGGCGATCTGCTTAACGCTGTAGGCCTTCCGGACTTTTTTCCTCAACTGAGACCTCGTAGCGGTCGGCGTCGGCGCCGGTGACCTTGAACTTCTCGGAGACTTCCACGCCGGCCACCCAGACGATCGTGCCGTTCCAGACGAGGAGAGGGATGCGATCGCGGACGCGTGCGGCGATTTTACGATCAATGAGCACGTCTTTCAGCTTCTTTTCGTGCGGGAAGCCGAGGGGTTGGAAGCGGTCGCCGTGGCGGCGGTTGCGGACGACGAAGCGCGGCGCGGCGCCTTTGGGGAGCTGGATGAGTTGGTTGCTGGGTTGCTGGGTTGCTGGGGTGACGCGGACGGTCATTCCGGTCTCGGTGATGAATGCGGGCTTCTCCGGCGTCAGCTCGACTTCAAAATGTGGGAGGGGCTCTCTGACCCGTGCGAGGACGAGATCGCCGTCGCAGCGCGTCAGCTCGAGCGACTTGGTGACCGACGTGCGCTTGACCGATTCGAGACCCGCGGCCAGCCGCACGACATCGACGTCGCGCGCCTCCGGATCGAGCCGCTTGATGTGGCGGTGCA
>JACXTT010007040.1_pt1 | contig 15946 bp, 16 predicted proteins | sample 9270951 | NCBI WGS metagenome assembly JACXTT01 (sample SAMN15532306, study PRJNA645909) | rock metagenome | isolation source: weathered quartz diorite | place: Puerto Rico | collected 2017-06-21 | reverse complement strand
TCCAGCGCAAAGCCAACCGAATCGAACACGGTCACCTCGTCCGCCGCCGCGCGGCCGGGCGCGTGGCCGGCCAGCACCTGCCACAGCTCGGTCACCGGCGCGTCGGCCGGCAACTGCTGGATCTCGCCTTCGATGCGTGTCTGGGCTTCGTACTCCACCACGATGCGCGCGCGGCGCAGGATATCGGGATGCAGTTCAGTCTTGCCGGGGCAGTCGCCGCCTACCGCATTAAGGTGCATGCCAGGCCGCACCATTTCCGGCGTGAGGATGGTGGCGCGAGTCTTGTCGGCGGTGACCGTGGAGACAATGTCCGCCCCGGCCAGCGCGGCCTCGATCGATTCGGCACGGCGGATCGAAAGACCGGGTACGCCAGCAAGGTTGCGCATCAGCCGGGTGGTGGCGGCCGGATCGATGTCATAAGCGGCGATCTCGCGCACGCCCAGCATCGCCTGGAAGGCCAGCACCTGGAACTCGGCCTGCGCGCCGTTGCCGATCAGCGCCATCGTCGCCGCACCGGGCCGCGCCATGGCGCGTGCCGCCAGCGCCGAGGTGGCCGCGGTGCGCAGCGCGGTGGCCAGCGTCAGGTCGGCCAGCATCAGCGGGAAGCCGGTTTCCACTTCGGCCAGCAAGCCGCAGGCCATCACCGTCGGCATGCCGTGCTGCGCATTGCGCGGATGGCCGTTCACATACTTGAATGCATACTGGATGCCGTCGCTGACCGGCATCAACTCGATCACGCCACGCGCGGAATGGCTCGCCAGCCGCGCGGACTTGTCGAAGTCGTGCCAGCGCAGGAAGGCCTGCCGGACCTGCCCGGCCAGGTCCACGATGGCGGCCTGCGGGCCGATGGCGGCCACCAGCCGGGCCACGTCACTGGCGTCCAGGAACAGGGATCGGGCGGTGCTTTTCATGACCGTCTCCTTGGCTGTTGGTGCGGTGCCTGCGCTCAGGCCGCGACCGCGGCAATGCCCGGCCCGCTGCGGCGATCCAGGCGCAGCGTCATGCAATAGGCGCCGCCGCCGGACAGCATGAAGGGCGACAGGTCGACCTCATGCAGCTGGTAGCCGCGCCGGCCCAGCTCGGTGCGCAGGTGCGGCGTGGTGCGGGTCATCACCACCTGGTCATCGAGGTTGACGGCATTGACGCTGAAGTGGCGCAGGTCGTCGGCGCTGGCCTCGATACGCAGCCGCGCCGGCACGCGCGCGCGCAGCTCGCGCAGCGCCGCTTCGCTGAAGGCCGGCGGGTAGTACAGCACCTCGCCGCCGGAAAGCGGGCAGAAGCAGACGTCAAGGTGGTAGCTCTGCTCGGTGGCCAGCTCCAGCGCCACCACGTCCTTGCCGAAGTAGTCCGACACCGCCACGGCCGCCTCATGCGACGAGCGCGGACCGAACCCGGCCCAGAAGTGGCCGCGGCCCGCATCCCAGATGCAGTCGCCCGCGCCTTCCTGGAAGCAGCCCTCGGGCAGCAGCGCGACTTCGTCGAGCAGGCCGCGCTCGCGCAGCGTGCCGAAGATGTCGGCGAACGGCGCCTCTTCACCACGACGTTGCGGGTAGCGGAAGCGCGCCAGCAGCGCGCGGCCATCGAGCACCACCGCGGCGTTGGCCGGGAACACCATGTCGGGCAGCCCCGGCGCGCCGGGGGCCACCTCCACCGCAAAGCCGGCCCGGCCCAGCGCCTCGCGCAGCGCGTCGAACGACTGCATGGCGCTGCGGTGCATGCCGCGCGGGTCGCGCGCCCAGGCAGCCGGATCCATCCACGGATTGATGCTGTACGACACGTCGTAGAAGGTCGGCTCGACAAGCAGGATCGTTGGGGTGTGGGTCACGGCGGCTCCTTTTTAATGGCAGGCATTGGGAAATCAATCGGTTGATTGAATTCTCGGGCAAGCTGGTGTTAACTAATAGCCAGCAACTTGCGCAATTTGCGCGAGCCATTTATCAAAATGCCAGCCCATGCTGGCGCTTTGCAAAGGCCGTTTTCCCACCCCATGGATGCCACCGATCACCAGCTGATTTCCCTCCTGCGCGACGACGCGCGCATGCCGGTCACGGCGCTGGCGCAGGCGCTGCGCGTGTCGCGCGCGACCGTGCAGAACCGCATCGACAAGCTGGAACAGGAAGGCGTGATCGTTGGCTACACGGTGCGCCTGCGGCCCGAGGCCGAAGCGCACCGCATTCGCGCCTGGATGACGATCGCCGTGGAAGGCAACAAGGCCCGCACCGTGCTGCAGGCGTTGCGCGGCGAACCCAATGTGCAGGCCCTGCACACCACCAACGGTCGCTGGGACATCATTGCCGAGCTGCGCGCCGATACGCTGGAAGCGTTCGACCGCACGCTGGACCGGATCCGGCTGATCGACGGCATCAGCGCCACCGAGACCAGCATCCTGCTGTCGACCTACAAATAGGAACCCGTTCAGGCCGCAGCGCGGCCGCGCAGGCGCTCACGCCGCGATTCCTCGTGGAACACGCTGCCGCTGGGACGCAGCAGGTCGCGCAGCGACAGGATGCCGGCCAGGCGCATGGTCTCGGCGCTTTCCACCACCGGCAGGCGCGCCACGCTCAGCGCGGCCATGCGGCCCGCGGCGGCGCGTGCCGTCTGGCCAGGCAGCAGCACATGCGCCGGCGCACTCAGCAGATCGCGGCAACGCATGCCGGACGGGATCTCACCAGCGGCCAGGCCACGGATCGCAGCGCGCTCCAGCATGCCCAGCACGCGCCCTTCGGCTACCACCGGGTAGGCACGATGGGCCGCATGCTCGCCAAAGTAGCGCACCATCGCCTCGGCCGCCGGCAGCTCGGCGTCGATGGCAACCACCTCGCGTGTCATCAGCTCGTCGACATGGGCGCGCTCGAGCGGATCCACACCGTATTCGCGATAGATATGCAGGCCGCGCCGGGCGATCTTCTCGGTCATGATCGAACGCTTCATGGTCAGCACCGAAAAGCCGTAGGCCACGGCCGTGGTCAGCAGCAACGGCAGCAGCGCCTGCGTGTCGTGCGTGAGCCCGAAGGCGAATACAATCGCCGTCAGCGGCGCGCCCAGCACGCTGCCCAGCACGCCGGCCATGCACACCAGCGCCCACAGCTGCGGCGAGCCGCCCGGCAGCCACGGCGCCAGCACCACGCCCAGGCCCGCGCCCAGCATCAGCAGTGGCGCCAGCACGCCGCCCGAGGTGCCCGAACCCAGCGCCGCAATCCAGATCACGGCCTTGACCGCCAGCAGTGCCAGCGCAATCTCGATGGCGATGCGGTTGTTCAGCAGGTCGCCGATCACGTCATAGCCCACCCCCAGCGCGCGCGGCTCAAAGTAGCCGCCGATGCCGACCACCAGCCCGCCCAGCGCCGGCCACCACATCCAGTGCAGCGGCAGGCGCGAGAACGCGTCTTCGGTGCGGTACAGCGCCAGCGTCAGCCCTGCCCCCAGCACGCCGCAGAGCAGGCCGGCCAGCACGCAGGACAGCAGCGCCGGCGTGCCCGCTGCGGCCGTCTGCAGCGGAAACAGCGGACCGGCCTCGAAGAACAGCGGCCGCAGGAACCCCGCCACCGCGCAGGCCAGCGCCACCGGCAGCAGGCTGCGCGGGCGCAGCTCGAACAGCAGCAGCTCGACCGCCAGCAGCACCGCCGCCACCGGCGTGCCGAAGATCGCGGTCATGCCCGCGCACGCGCCCGCCACCAGCAGCGCCTTGCGCTCGCCCGCGGTCAGGTGCAGGTACTGCGCCAGCAGCGAGGCCAGCGAGCCGCCGGTCATGATGATCGGCCCCTCGGCGCCAAACGGCCCGCCGCTGCCGATCACGATGCCGGACGACAGCGGCTTGAGCACCGCCACTCGCGGCGACATCTTGCTCTTGCCGAACAGCACCGCCTCGATCGCCTCGGGAATGCCATGGCCACGGATCTTGTCGCTGCCGTAGCGCGCCATCAGTCCGACGATCAGCCCCCCGATGACCGGCATCGCGATCACCCACGCACCCAATGCATGTTTGGCGGGCGAGCGCTCGGCCAGCGACAGTGTCTGGTAGAAAAACAGGTTGGTGAAGAAACGGATCAGGTTCACCAGCACATCCGCCGCCACGGTGCTGAGCGCACCGATGCCCAGCGCGATCATGGACAGCATCAGCAGGCGGCGATTGACGGCATAGTCGCGTTTCTCGACCGGCATAACAGACGACATTGGGGGCCTCCTTGCTCTTGTGCGCTCTTGTGCGGTGCGCCATGCCCCACGATTGGGATGCACTGCACCAAAGGCGGCCAAATATATCACCTCGTGATATATTACGCGCACCATTCCAAAGCGCCCCCGTCACAAGAATGCCAACCGCCCCCGCCGTCTCCGCCCTGGCGCAGAATGCCCGTGCATGGCTGCGCACATTCGTTCCGCTGCCCGTCCCCGCCAGCCGCAAGGAGCGCTTCAAGAGCTGCCTGGGCGCCCTGCTGGGCCTGATCTGCACTGAATGGATTAGCCACCAGACCCTGGGCGGCTTCAATCCCTGGTTTGTCGCGCCGATGGGGGCCTCCGCGGTGCTGCTGTTCGCCGTGCCGTCATCGCCGCTGGCACAGCCCTGGTCGATCATTGGCGGCAACCTGATTGCCGCGGTGATCGGCGTGGCGTGCGCGCGCTGGATCCCGGACCCTGGCCTGGCCGCAGCTGTCGCCGTGGCAATCGCCATCGCCCTGATGTTCCAGTTCCACTGCGTGCACCCGCCCAGCGGCGCCGTGGCCATCACCGCCGTATTCGGCGGACCGGCGGTCAGTGCGCTGGGCTTTGGCTTTGTCGCGGTGCCGGTACTGTTCAATTCGATGCTGCTGCTGATGATGGCGCTTGCCTTCAACAACCTGTCGCGGCGGCGCTACCCGCACCGCCCGCCCGAGCCTGCCATGCAGCACGGGACCAAGGACGTGCCGCCATCCCAGCGCGTGGGCGTCACCCGCGCCGACCTCGATGCTGCGCTGAAGGTGCGCGGCGAATTCCTGGATATCGAAGAAGACGACCTCGAACAGATCCTGGTGGCCGCGCAGTTGCGCGCCTACCGGCGCCATTTCGGCAACGTGCTGTGCGGCGAGATCATGTCGCGCGACGTGATCATGGTGACCCCGGACCAGCCAGCGCATGAGGCCGGGCACCTGCTGTCGCGGCACCGCATCAAGGCGCTGCCGGTGGTGGACGCCACCCGGCGGCTGGTGGGGATCGTTACCCAGAGCGACTTTTTTGCAGCGCAGCGTGATACCGGTGCGCGGCGGCTGGCTGGTACCGTGCGCAACCTGATGACGCGCGCGGTGGTGACTGCCCGTGCCGACCAGCCGATGGTGGAACTGGCACAGGCCTTCTCTGACGGCGGGTTGCACCACGCGCCGGTGATCGATGATCAGCGCCGCGTGGTTGGGATGGTGACGCAGTCTGATCTGGTTGCCGCGTTGCTCAAGAGTGGGATCATGGCGGTGCCGGATTGAGGCCCATCCACGGACATCGCATCAACGCCTTCGGCTGCGCTCCGCGCAAGCGCCCAATGACCATCAGCGCACCTTGAGCCTGCGCAGCAGCCCTAGGCATCCCCGCGATACGGTTGGCAGCAGGCGGCCTACACCCTGCATGGGGATCGTTCAATAGTGGGTTAACGCAGGCACTATCTCTGACTCACATGGCGTAGCAGGGCCGAACGGGCAACCACGCCCAAACGGCAAGCACCACCGTGCGAACCACCAACGCCGTGAAATTGATTGCCAGCCGCATAGGCGACGCGTTTTTTGGTTACTTTTTGTCGCTCGGACAAAAAGTGACTCACCGGCTACGCCGCGAAACAGCCACGCCCACCAAGCGCCACATACCGACCGCTGGCAAGAAGCCAAACACCCACCCGCTATCCACCTTCACAAACCTATGGCACTGTGCCCCCAACCAGGGGAACACGCCGCATGCAGCGGCCCACCGCCATAGTGACGACTAACCCACCATCCCCCTTCCGCATCGCCCCACCCAACGTAGGCTATATTTACGCCGTTCCCGTCACACCGGCGGGGCCAAGGGAGAGCCATCCATGAGTTCCGGCCAGTTAATTGAGAAAATCGCAGCCGTCTTCGCGCTGATCGTGCTGATCGGCGGCTCGCTGCTGGTGCTCGCGCCGTTTACCACCGCGCTGCTGTGGGGCGCGATCCTGGCCTTCAGCTCGTGGTACCCCTACACGGTACTGTCGCGCTGGCTGGGCAACCGGCGCAGCCTGGCGGCGCTGATCTGCGTGCTGCTCGCCACCGTGGTGGTGCTGGGTCCGTTCGTCTACGCCGGCGCCAGCTTCTCGGCGCACCTGGACGAACTGTCCGCGCTGGTCGACCGCTATATGGAACATGGCATCCCGCAGCTGCCCGCCTGGCTGAGCAGCCTGCCCTATGTCGGCTCCTACCTGCAGAACTCCTGGAACAGCGTCATCAATGCCGATTCCGAGATGGTCGCCAACCTGCGCAAGCTGATCGCCCCGGTTGGCCACGTGGTGCTGGGCGCCGGGCTGTCGATCGGCGCCGGGCTGGGCCAGCTGGCGCTGTCCATCATCCTGGCATTCTTCTTCTACACCGGCGGCGAGTTTGCCATTGCCTGGCTGCGCGCGGGCATGCACCGCATCGCCGGCGAGCGCGCCGACCACCTGCTGGAGCTGGCTGGCAGCACCGTCAAGGGCGTGGTCTACGGCGTGCTGGGCACGGCCTTCATCCAGGCGGTGCTGGCCGGCATCGGCCTGTGGATCGCGGGCGTGCCGGGCGCGGCCATCCTGGGCTTCGTGACCTTCTTCCTGTCGGTGATCCCGGTCGGCCCGCCGCTGGTGTGGCTGCCGGCCGCGCTGTGGCTGTACCACACCGGCGCCACCGGCTGGGCCGTCTTCCTGGTGATATGGGGCGTGGGCGTGGTCAGCATGGCTGACAACATCGTCAAGCCGCTGCTGATCAGCAAGGGCACCGGCATGCCGCTGATCTGGATCATGCTGGGCGTACTCGGCGGCGCGCTGGCGTTCGGCTTCCTGGGCGTGTTCATCGGCCCGACGCTGCTGGCCGTGGCTTATGCGCTGCTGCGCGACTGGACCATCGGCTCGCAGGCAGAAGTAAATCATGACCTGAAGCAGGGCGAGGCACTGGCGGCCGCACCGCCGGCGCCGGCCGTGGTCGACAACCCCGACGTCCCGCCGGCCACGACCGGCAAGCACCCCGGCTGATGGCAGGACACGACGCGGCCAGCGCGCCCGCCACCCCCGACCTCTCGCCGGCCGCGCTGCACCGGCTGGTGGCGTGCGAATACTGTGACGCGGTCTACGAACGCACGCCGATCTCGCCCGGCGAGCGCGCGCTGTGCATTCGCTGCGGCGGCCAGCTCTACCGCGAAAGCCGCCGCCAGTATCAACGGCTGCTGCCGCTGGTGATCACCGCGCTGATCCTGTTCCTGGTTTCCAACGCCTACCCGATCGTCGAGATGGACCTGCAGGGGGTCCGCACCCAGACCACGCTGCTGGGCGCCGTGCAGGCCCTGTACACCGACAAGATGGGACTGGTGGCGGCACTGGTGTTCGCCACCACCATCTTGTTCCCGCTGGCCGAAATGCTGATGATGGCCTACCTGCTGGTGCCGATGGCGCAGCACCGCATGCCCGCCGGCTTCGACCGCATCGTGCGCGGCATCCGCCAGACCCGGCCCTGGGGCATGATCGAAGTCTTCATGATCGGCGTGCTGGTGACGCTGGTGAAGCTGTCCAGCATGGCGCGCGTGCTGCCCGGCGTCGCGCTGTGGTCGTTCGCGGCGCTGGTGATCGTGCTGGCGGCGATGCTGTCGTTCGATCCGCGCGACCTGTGGCGCCATCTGGAAACGCCCGATGACAACGCCGCGGCCGCGGGCGAGGAAGGCCGATGACGGACCAGCCGCAACGGCCGACACCGCATCCCCGCCAGCCAGGCGGCCGCCTGGCCCGCCCGCGCCAGCTGGCGCGCGAGGTGGTGGCCGAACTCACCGACGACGATGAGCGCAGCCCGCTGCCGCAGGTCCCGACCGCCAGCCGGCTGGGCCTGCTGTCGTGCCACGCCTGCGACCTGGTCAGCCCGCGCACACTGGAGGGCGAGCCCTGCCCGCGCTGCGGCGCCACCCTGCACCTTCGCAAGCCCGACAGCCTGGCGCGCACCTGGGCCTTCCTGCTCGCCGCCTTTATCCTCTATATTCCGGCCAATGTGCTGCCGGTGATGGTGACGCAGTCCATCCTCGGCACGCAGCAGGACACCATCCTGTCCGGCGTGATCTACCTGTGGCTGTCCGGCTCGCACATGCTGGCCGGGCTGGTGCTGATCGCCAGCATCATCGTGCCGCTGCTGAAGATGGTGATCCTCACCTTCCTGCTGCTGTCCGTGCATTTCCGCTCGACCTGGCGGATCCGGCAGCAAACCCGGCTGTACGGGCTGGTAGAGGTGATCGGCCGCTGGTCGATGCTCGATATTTTCGTGGTGGCGCTGCTGGCCTCGCTGGTGCGGGCCGGGGCGCTTGCCACCATCATCCCCGGCGGCGGCGCCATGGCCTTTGGCGCGGTCGTGGTCATGACCATGCTGGCCTCGCTCAGCTTCGATCCGCGCCTGCTGTGGGATTCGCTGGAAGACGACAATGCCCGACACTGACAACCAAGCCACCACGCCCGCGGGTTCGCCCCCGCCGGCACCGCCGGGCCTGCCGCGGCCCGAACGCCGGCGCCGCGCGCGCTGGCTGCCCTCGCTGGTCTGGCTGATCCCGATCGTGGCCGCGGTGGTCGGCATCTCGCTGCTGGTGCATACGCTGACCTCGCGCGGGCCGGAGATCACCGTCACCTTCCGCACCGCCGAAGGCCTGACGCCCGGCAAGACGGCGGTGCGCTACAAGGACGTCGACATCGGGCTGGTCAAGTCAGTGCGGCTGGCGCGCGACCGCTCGCACGTGGTGGCGTCGATCGACCTGACCAAGGACGCCGAGAACTTCGCCGTGGCCGACACCCGCTTCTGGGTGGTGCGCCCGCGCTTTGCGGCCAGCGGCGTGTCCGGGCTGGAGACGCTGCTGTCGGGCGCCTATATCGGCGTGGACGCGGGCAAGTCGCAGGAATCCGCACGCGACTTCAAGGGGCTGGAAGTGCCGCCGGCGGTCACCACCGATGCCTCCGGCAAGCAGTTCGTGCTGCGCGCCTCCGAGCTGGGCTCGCTCGATATCGGCTCGCCGGTCTACTACCGGCGCGTGCTGGTGGGCCAGGTGGTGGCCTACCAGCTTGACCCCAACGGGCGCGACCTCACGCTGCGCGTGTTCGTCAACAAACCCTATGACAAGCTGGTCACCGCCGACACGCGCTTCTGGCATGCCAGCGGCGTCGACCTGAAGCTCGATGCCGGCGGGCTCAAGCTGTCGACGCAGTCGCTGGTGACGGTGCTGCTGGGCGGCGTCGCCTTCCAGGCGCCGGACCACACCACCGCCACCGACGCCGCGGCCGAGAACACGCAGTTCCTGCTGGCCAACGACCAGGCCGAGGCGATGAAGGAGCCGGAAGAACTGGCGCCCACGCTGGCGGTGCTCAATTTCGACCAGTCCGTGCGCGGGCTGTCGCCGGGTGCACCGGTGGACTTCCGCGGCGTGATCGTGGGCCAGGTGCGTTCGATCGGCATCGAGTACCAGCGCGACAAGAAGGCGTTCCGCATGCCCGTGGTGGTGGAGCTGTACCCGTCGCGCATGGGCTTCCGCGAACGCGATGTCGAAGACCGCGAGCGCGCGCGCAAGATCATCCAGGGCCTGCTGCAGCGTGGCATGCGCGCACAGTTGCGCACCGGCAACCTGCTCACCGGCCAGCTGTACGTGGCGCTCGACTTCTTCCCGAAGGCGCCGCCGGCCAAGGTCGACCTGGACGCGCCGATTCCTGAGTTCGCCACTACCCCAGGCACCTTCGACCAGATCCAGGCGCAGGTAGGCGACATCGTCAACCGCATCGACAAGGTGCCGTTCGACCAGATCGGCCAGGACCTGCGCGCCACGGTGGCCAGCCTGAACAAGACGCTGGCAACCGCCGACAAGCTGGTGCAGCAGCTCAACGGCGACGTTGCGCCGCAGGTGCTGGCCGCGCTGCAGGACGCGCGCAAGACCCTGACCACGGCCAACGGCACGCTGGCCTCGGACGCACCGCTGCAGCAGGACACGCGCCGCATGCTGCAGGAGCTGACGCGCACCGCCACATCGCTGCGCACGCTGACCGATTACCTGGAACGCCACCCTGAAGCGCTGCTGCGCGGCAAGCCGGAGCAAGAATGATGAAGCGCCTTACTATCACCAGCCTCGTCGCCGGCGCGCTGGTCGCGGCCGCGCTGGCCGGATGCGCCTCGCCCGAGCCGCGCTACTACACGCTGGCGCAGGGCGCGGCCGCGCCGCTGCCGGCCACGACGACGCCGGCATCGACCAACACGCTATGGCTGGAAGTCGCGCCGGTGCGCGTGCCGGAGCGGCTCAACCGCCCCCAACTGGTGGTGCGCGATGGCGGCGACGCCGGCCTGCGCCTGCTGGACCTGGCGCGCTGGTCCGCGCCGCTGCCCGACGAGCTGCGCGACGCGCTGTCGCAACGCCTGCAGTCCACGCTGGGCGCGGTCGACACCTACCAGCAGGGGATGTCGGACGTGCAGCCGCTGTACCGGATCACCACGGAAGTGCTGCGCCTGGATGCCGACGTGGGCCAGCGTGCCGGCGCCACCATCAACTGGACCGTGCGGCGGCTGCCGGACGGCAAGGTGGTCAGCGGCCGCACCCAGGCAGAGCTGCCGGCGCCCGGCGCGGTCGATGGTGTCGTGGCGGCGTACCGCGAGATCGTCGCCAGCACGGCGGCCGATATCGCGGCCGGGGTACAGTCGCTGCGGCCCTAGGGCCTGTGAACAGGCCCTAGTCGTCGCCCCACACCGCGGTGTCGCGCTCGCGGCGCGCGGCGGCTTCAGCGGCCCGCCGGTGAATCGCCTCGGCCATCGCCGCCAGGCACTCGGCCGCCCCACCGTGCACCAGCTTCGCCGCACACGCCAGCATCAGGTTCTGGCCCAGCCCGAAATCCTCCACCACGAAGCCGCGCGCATCCAGCGGCGAGCCGTCCTCGTCGGTGGCTACGGTGACGCGCTGGCGCAGCGTGCCCGCATCCGCGCTGTAGGCCCAGACCGGCTTCTGCAGCGCCACCGCAAAGCCCACCTCGAACGCCGTGCCGGAATCAGGCTCGCCCGGCCCGCGGAAATCGTCGAGGTTGGCCATCACCATGTCGGCGCGCCGCAGCAGCGCAAGATTGGCGTCATAGATCCAGCGCGCGGTGTCGGCACCCGACAGGCCTTCGGGCGCGGATTTGTCGAGTGGATACAGGCCGCTGAAGCCGTGCGCTGCGCACAGCGCCTTGAGGTGCTCGCCCCAGGCGCGCGCATCCTTGCGAAAGACGTCGAAGCCAGCCAGGTAGATGGTTTTCATGGCACGTGGAGTGTGGCAACAGGGATCAGGATCGCAGCATAACCCGCCGCCCGCGGGCGCGATACCACTGGCCTGCACGAACATCGCACGACTTGCCCGCGCACGATTTGCCTGCTTCCTGCGCATGGGTGGCCCTTGCGCTACCATTGCCCGTCCCCTCCTTGCATCCCGCATCCCATGCCTGCTCCCCAGATCCTCCAGGTCGGCCCGCTCGCGCCGCAGACCAACGCCACCCTGCAGCAACAGTACGGCGCCGCCGCGCTGTGGCAGCAGGCCGATCCGATCGCGTGGGCGCGCGGCAAGGGCCAGCAGGTGCGCGTGGTGGTGACCTCGGCGCGCCACGGCTGCAGCGCGGCGCTGATCGATGCACTGCCGCGCCTGGAAGCCATCGTCAGCTTCGGCGTCGGCTATGACGCGATCGCGCTGGACGCGGCCCGCGCGCGCGGCATCCAGGTCAGCAACACGCCCGACGTGCTCAATGACTGCGTTGCCGACCTGGCCTTCGGGCTGCTGCTGGATGCGGCGCGCGGCATCGCCCATGGCGACCGCTTCGTGCGCGCCGGGCGCTGGCCGCAGGGCGGCTTCCCGCTGACCACGCGCGTGTCGGGCAAGAAGCTCGGCATCCTGGGGCTGGGCCGCATCGGCGAGATCGTGGCGCGCCGCGCGCAGGGCTTCGACATGGATATCGCCTACAACAACCGCCGCGCGCGCGCGGGCGCGCCGTGGCGCTTCGAGCCGGACCTGAAGGCGCTGGCGACATGGGCCGACTTCCTGGTGGTGGCCACCGTCGGCGGGCCATCGACGGCCGGGCTGGTATCGCGCGAGGTCATCGAAGCCCTCGGGCCCAGGGGCATCCTGGTCAATGTGTCGCGCGGCAGCGTGATCGACGAGGCGGCAATGGTCGCGGCGCTGGTTGCCGGGCGCCTGGCGCGCCGGCCTGGATGTGTTCCAGGACGAGCCCAACGTGCCGCCCGCACTGCTGGCGCTGGACAATGTCGTGCTGGCGCCGCACGCGGCCAGCGGCACGCATGAAACACGCGCGGCGATGACCGCGCTGACGCTGCAGAACCTGGATGCGTTCCTGGCTGACGGCAGGGTGCTGACGCCAGTGCTATAGCCTCGTGCCTATACTGGATGCACCGGCTCCAGCCCTCTCTGCGGGCCGGCGTCAGGAGGCATCATGGCACGCAAGTTTATCGATTGCCGCGAGTACCCGAGCGACACCCACTGTACGGTGGCATTGAGCGCCGACAGCGAAGACGAACTGCTCGAAGCCGCGGTCCAGCACGCGGTGGCCGTGCACCAGCATCAGGACACGCCTGAGTTGCGCACCCAGTTGAAGTCATTGTTCAAGGAAGGCATGCCGCCGGCCTGAAACCGGCGAGGCTGGCGCCGGGCAGGTGCCAGCCCATCGTCCCCCAGGCCGCATTCACGGCCACTGATACCGCACTTCAGCCACTTCGAATACCCATTACGGCGGTCATGGCGCATCATTGACGCAGCGCTATATACAGACGTATATTGCGCCTGACAGCCCACCCGCACGGGCCTTGCCGCACACGCCGGCCGGCCGATTCCCGAGGATTCCGATGTCTGCCTTCCGTTCCTGCCGCCGCGGGTTCCTGCTGGCCGCCTCCGTCGCCACGCTGGCGCTGGCCGCGCCGCCCGCCTTTGCCGCCGACCTGGTGGTGTCCGCGGCATCCAGCCTGACCAATGCCTTCAAGTCGCTGGCCGAGTCGTTCGAGCGCGCGCATCCCGGCACGCACGTGGTGCTGAACTTCGGCGCGTCCGACGTGCTGATGCAGCAGATCATCAAGGGCGCGCCGGCCGACGTGTTCGCCTCGGCCGACCAGGAGGCGATGAACAAGGCCGAGGCCGAGAAGGTGATCGCGCCGGCCTCGCGCCGCAACTTCGCCGCCAACCAGGTGGTGCTGATCGTGCCCGCGGACAGCAAGCTGGCCATCGCCTCGCTGCAGGACCTGACGCGCCCGGAAGTGAAGCGCGTCGCCTACGGCAACCCGGCCTCGGTGCCGGTGGGCCGCTACACCCGCGGCGCGCTGGAGGCGGCCGGGCTGTGGGACGCCGTGGCCGCCAAGGGCGTGCCGGCGCAGAACGTGCGCCAGAGCCTGGACTACGTCGCGCGCGGCGAGGTCGAGGCCGGCTTCGTCTTTGCCACCGACGCCGCGGTGATGCCGGACAAGGTCAAGGTGGCCGTGCGCGTGCCAAGCCGCACGCCGGTGACCTACCCCATCGCCATCACCAGCCAGACGCGCCAGCAGAAGGAAGCGGCGCAGTTCGTCGACTACGTCGCCTCGCCGGAAGGCCAGGCCATCCTGTCGCGTTTCGGCTTCCAGAAGCCCTGACGGAGCGTTGCGCGCGCCATGGACGCCGTCTGGGTACCGCTGCTGCTGTCGCTGAAGGTGGCCGGCTGGGCCACCGCGCTGAATGCCGTGCTCGGCGTCGGCGCGGCCTGGGCGCTGGCGCGCTGGCGCTCGCCGCTGCGCGACGTGGTCGATGCGGTGCTGACGCTGCCGCTGGTGCTGCCGCCCACGGTGCTGGGCTACTACCTGCTGGTGCTGGTCGGGCGCCGTGGCGTCTTCGGCGAGTGGCTGGCGCGCCTGGGCATCGAACTGGTCTTTACCTGGCAGGGCGCGGTGCTGGCCTCCACCATCGTCGCCTTCCCGCTGGTGCTCAAGTCCGCGCGCGCCGCCTTTGAAGGCGTGGACCATCAGCTGGAAAACGCCGCCCGCGTGCTGGGCGTGCCCGAAGCCGGCATATTCTTCCGCGTCACGCTGCCGCTGGCCGCGCGCGGCATCATCGCCGGCGTGCTGCTGGCCTTTGCCCGCGCGCTGGGCGAGTTCGGCGCCACACTGATGATCGCGGGCAACCTGCCCGGACGCACGCAGACGCTGTCAGTCGCCATCTATGAGGCGGTACAGGCCGGCGACGACAACACCGCCAACCTGCTGGTGCTGGTGACCTCCGTCACCTGCGTGCTGCTGCTGGTGGTCGCCGGGCGCCTGGTGCCCGCCGCCACGCGCAATCCCGCTGAACTCTATGAACGCCGGCGCCTGCGCCCGCGCATCCGCTAAGCCGAGTCGCCATGAGCATGCACGTCAGCATCCGCAAGCAGATGGTCTCGGCCGACCGCCACTTTGCACTGGATATCGATTTCGATTCGGCCAGCCGGCGCATTGCGCTGTTCGGGCCCTCGGGCGCCGGCAAGAGCCTGACGCTGCGCGCCATCGCCGGCCTGCTGGCGCCCGACAGCGGCCGCATCGTGCTGAACGGCCGCACGCTGTTCGATGCCGACGCCGGTATCGACGTGCGCCCGCAAGAGCGCCGCGTGGCCTACCTGTTCCAGGAATACGCGCTGTTCCCGCACCTGAACGTGGGCCAGAACATCGGCTTCGGCCTGTCGCGCGGCTGGCGCAACCCGCGCCGCGGCGCCGTGCATCCGGAAGCGCAGCGCTGGATCGACGCCTTCGGCCTGGCCGATATCGTCGGCAACTACCCGGCGGAGATCTCCGGTGGCCAGAAGCAGCGCGTGGCACTGGCGCGCGCGCTGGTGGCGCAGCCCGACATCGTCCTGCTGGATGAACCCTTCTCCGCGCTGGACCCCGCGCTGCGCGCGCGCATGCGCGCGGAGTTGCGCACGCTGCAGGCCAGCCTGGATGTGCCGATGCTGGTGATCTCGCACGATCCCGCCGATGTCGAGGCGCTGGGCGACCACGTGCTGGAAATCCGCGAGGGCCGCATCTTCGGCAGCGGCACCAGCCGTCACCATCCGCCGGTCTACGCGCCGGTGTCGGCGCGCGTGGCCTGAGCCGAGCGCAGCAGGTCGACGTAGGCGCCTTCAATCAGGTTCGATGCGGGAATGCCCAGCTGCGCCAGCAATGCGTGGGCTTCGGCCACGCCGTGCTCCAGGCGCTCGTCTTCGGCCAGAACCACCTCCAGTTCCAGGAAATCGCCCAGCGCCTCGACCCGGTCCAGGTGCACGCGCGTGCGGCCAGCCAGGTACAGCGTGCGCAGCTTGCGCACCCGCCCGCCCTCGCCATGCGCCGCGGCCAGCGCCGCGCGCAAGGTATCCGGCGATTGCGTCGGCGACAGGATGTAGAAGCTCTCCTTCGGCCCCGCCTCGTCGGCACGCGCATAGAAGATCAGCTCGCCGCGGTCGGGGGCGAACTCGCGCAGCTTGAGCCGGCCGTTGGCGCAGGGGAAGAAGGTATCGTCCTGGCGAATGTACTCGGGACCGCTGTCGGCCAGCGCCGCCGCATGCGGCAGCACGGCTTCGATACTGTCAATGCGGGCCTTGATCTCGACGTTTCTTGGCATGTGTCTCTCTCCTTGCGGTCAGTCCAGCAGCAGCCGCGCGGCAATCACCCACATGGTGATGCCGATCACCACTTCCAGCACCTGCCACGCGCGCGGCCGCGCAAACACCGGCCGCAGCAGCGCCGCGCCATAGCCCAGCGAAAAGAAGAACAGGAACGAC
>JACXTT010007039.1_pt1 | contig 15946 bp, 16 predicted proteins | sample 9270951 | NCBI WGS metagenome assembly JACXTT01 (sample SAMN15532306, study PRJNA645909) | rock metagenome | isolation source: weathered quartz diorite | place: Puerto Rico | collected 2017-06-21 | reverse complement strand
GAATATCAGGTGGAGCCGAGCGCCGCGCGGCCCGTCGTCAGCGGGTACGTGTACAACATGCACCCCGGGCTGCCGGCCGATCGCATGCAGCTCGCCATCGAGGCCCTCGACGCCTCCGGACGGTCCTCCAGCGCCCCTTGCGCGGGCGCGGTGCGGACCGCAGCCTAGCTCAAAACGAGGGCCTCGGTGGCCTCAGAAGTGGGGAGGAGCGCCCCCATCTCGGCCAAGGCCACCACGACGAACGACATCCAAAGTGTGGTCAGCGCAGTCCCTCCGTCTCCCCCATACGCTGGTTGACCGCGTCGGCCCGGGAGGGGTGGGCCGCGACCTCGTAGACGCGTATCGCGCCGGCGCGGCCACGCAGGTGCTGGAGACCGAGGTCGTCGAGCGCGAAGCCCTGGAGATTGTCGAGTCGCAGCAGCGCATCGTCCGAGACGAGGAACCGGCGATCGAGATCGCGCGCGGCCTGCTCGAGACGCGATGCGGCATTCATCACGTCGCCGTGATAGACGACGGCGCGCCGGCTGCCGCCCACCTCGCCGCTGATGATGGGGCCGGCGTGCAGCGCCGCGCGAAGGCGCGGCACCGCGCCGAACTCTCGCGCGAAGGCCGGGGCGGCTCGCTCCAGCGCTCGCTCGATCGCAAAGAAGCAGGCGATGGGCCGCGCGTGGTTGCGCCCTGATTGCACAGCCCACGTGACGACGACCTCGTCGCCCACGTACTGATAGACCTCGCCGTGGTGATCGTCGATCGGATCCGAGGCGAGGCGGAACACTTCGCCGAGAAAGCGATGTACGGCGAAGGGGCCGATCCGCTCGGCGAGCGGCGTGGAGCCGGCGATGTCCAGGAAGAGGAAGAAGCGCTCTTCCGTGCGCGAGCGGTGGTAGCGGCCGACGACGATGTCGCGCAGGGTGCGCTCGCCGACGAGACTGATCATCTCCAGCACGAAGATGGCGTTGGCGATGAGGAGAACGAGGGTTGCGATGAGCAGGGCGCTGGGCGCTAGGTGCGCGTAGATCGCTCCGGCGAGTTCGGGGCCGATGGCGACTGCCGCGACCGCGCCGGCGAGGCGCCCGCCGAGCCTGTCTCCGACGACGATCACGATCAGGGCGGCGTAGATGAGCAGCTTGATCGCGACGGTGACGAGGAAGGGAGCCCTGTCGAGCGCGTGACCGACCTGCGTGGGCGGCAGGAAGATCTCGGCGCCGAGGATGGTGCCGAGCAGGAGCACGCCGGTGGTGACGCCGTTCATAGCGCCGACCAGCGCGCCGAGGAGCGGCGCGTCGTGGAACCCGTAGCCGAGCGCGCCTCCGATCCCCGCGCCGATCGCCATTGTCGCGGCGAGCAGGCGCAGGAGAAGGGTGCCCCGGCGCCGGGTGCTCGCCCGCAAGCCCGACACGTCAGGCGGCGGTCTCTTCCGCCCGAAGCTTCGCGAAGATCACAGCGTGCACAATGAGAAAGAAGGGAACGAAGAACGTGGGGACCATCGACCAGGGCAGCTGTGTCAGCGCCGCGGTGCCGACTCCCGCGTGGATGATCTGGAGCGGCGAGCCATTTCTCGAGGTGATGCCAAGCGCCACGGCGACGACGAGGTCGAGGGTGCCGAACGCGTTCCATGCCCAGATCAGACGACGTTTGCCGGGCTGTCGGGCCGCCAGCGAGGCGACCGGGACCGCCAGCACACCGGTGACGATATCGCCCCAGCCCGCGGAGTACGGGAACGGACCGGCCAACCTTCCGGTCGCGGCCAGCAGGAGAAACAGCACGCCGGCCACGCGGATCACGTTCAGGCCGACTAGCAGCGACATCGGCAGCGCGAGCAATGCTCGGCGAGCCGTCGCGGACAGCGCGGCCAGAATGGCGGTGGCGGCGAGCGGGGTGGAGAAGAGGACCAGAACCGCGATCGCCCCGCGCGCGGCGTTCTCGAGCGCGCCGGCCGCCGTCGTGGCCACCGCGACGCCGGCCCAGGCGCCGGCGATGGCTGCCAGCCCGATGCGTTGACCGAGTCGAAGCGTTAGAGTGCTGGCGACCGAGATCAGGATGACCGCAAACGCAGCCGGCGTGAACACCGCTCCAGCCAGGTCCAGCATTATAAGCCTCCCCGTATGGCGTACGCTTACAGTATGATACTGATCATATAGTATCGCAAGGAGATCTCCATGCCCTGGCCCCGACATCACAAGAAGCAAACGCGCGCGCGCATCGTGGCCGCGGCGGCGGCGGCGCTGCGCGCCAAGGGCATCTCAGGAGTGAGCGTCGCCGACATCATGGATCAAGTGGGGCTGACCCACGGCGGCTTCTACTCGCACTTCGCGTCGAAGGAGCGTCTCTTGGGCGCAGCGGTGAAACAAGCAGGCGGCGAGACTATCGAGGCGCTCTCAAAAACCGTTCGGTCGCTCCCGCTTGATCGGCACATTCATGCGGTCATCGATAACTACCTCAGCGTAGGACACGCCGAGCATCCGGAGCGCGGCTGCCCCCTCGCCGCGCTGGGACCGGAGCTGGCGCGCGTCGGAGGCAAGGTGCGGCAGGACTTCACGCGGGCCGTCGAGGAACGAATCGATTGGTTCCGGAACCTTTTGCCCGGGGATCCGACCGCTCGAGAGAACGCGGTCGGCACCGTCGCGTGCCTCGTGGGAGGCCTGATCCTGGCGCGGGTCGTCGGTGGCCGGCAATCGGACAATGTGCTCGCGGCGACACGTAGGTTCCTGCACCGCGCCCTCGAGCACGGCGTTGCCGAAGCCGGTTCACGGCGCCGTGCCCGAGAGCGACGCGGCGACGGGAACTAACGGCGGTCGAGGTCGGCGCAGACACGATCGTAGTGAGCGAGCGGTCACCCAGACTTTACCCAGAAATGACCCAGAAAGTTGCTCCCAACGAGAGCCAAAGCCCCCCAAATTCACTCACGTTAGAAGCGCTAATTTTCGACGTGTTGTTTGTGGCGCGTTGGTTCCGGTGTCCATTTGAAAAGGGCTCATAACCCAAAGGTCCCTCAATCTCGGGATTAACCTAAGACCGCGAGACCTCGAAGGTAATCTCGAGCAAACTAGCCTGACTACCAAATCCCGTTGGGGCCACCACCCCGCTCTCTCAGCGCTTCTCATCTAGACGCCTTGGGCCTCTTCGGCTCTCGTTGAGGCAACTTCCTGGACGAAGTCTGAGTGGTGCCGGAACATCGCGGGCTCGCGCCGTGGTGGCTCTTGCCAATCGAGGGGAGATCGGTTTTACTAGCGCTCCGCAGCGGACCAGTCCCAACGGAGGGGCGCGCCATGAGGATTCTGAGTCTGCTCCTATCGGGGTGCCTGTTGACAACGCTCTTCTTGGCAGATGCCGAGCCCACCCCCCTCAATTTCGAGATCGTCACGCTGTCGAACCGCGCCGATCTCATCAGCGGCGAGGACGCCCTCGTCGAGGTACGCGTACCCAAGAACGTGCCGCTGAAGAAGGTCACGCTGTGGCTCAACGGACACGAGGTGACGGCAGCGTTCCAGACCAACGAGGCGGCCCGCACGATGCGCGGCGTGCTGACCGGATTGGTGGTCGGCGAGAACGAATTCCTCGCCGACTCGAATGGGAACGGGAACGGTCGGCCGAGGGCGACGCTCAGGATCCTCAACCATCCGATCGGCGGCCCGGTGCTGCTGGGCTCGCAGACCACGCCGTGGATCTGCGCCACGCCGACGCCGGTGGCCGAATCCGGGAACACGCCAGCATCGAACGCGAGCGGGTTGACGACCTTCGCCGTCGACGCGCAGTGCAACATCGCCACCGAGTACAAGCTGTTCTATCGCACGACCACGCCGGCTTGCTCGAGCGCGCTGCCCGACCCGAGCCCACCGGCGCCGGCGCCGACGAACAACTGCTTCAAGCCATACAAGCCCGCCAGCCGGCCCCCGGCCGATCTAGCGATGACCACCACGACGACCGGACTGACGGTACCGTACATCGTGCGCGTCGAGCGTGGCACGATCAATCGCGGGATTTACGATATCGCGGTGCTGTTCGATCCGATCAAGCCCTGGTCCCCGCTCGCGCCGCAGCCGCAGTGGAACGGCAAGGTGGTCTACACCTTCGGCGCGTCCACTGGGCAGCCGCGGCTGCAGTTCCGCAGCGAGCAGAACTGGGCCGATGACGCGGCGCTTTCGCGCGGCTTTATGGTTGTGGACAACAGCCTCACGGACTCGCTGTTCGACTCGAATCGTGTTCTCAACGCCGAAACTGTAATGATGATGAAGGAGCACATCGTCGACACCTACGGCGAGATCATCTACACGGTAGGCAACGGGTGCTCGGGCGGCTCGATCCAGCAGAACACGGCCGCGTCGATCTTTCCCGGTCTCCTCGACGGCATACAGCCGAGCTGCGATTACCCTGACTCGATCACGACCGGCCTCGAGGTCATCGATTGCGTGCTATTGGTGAACTTCTACGCCGGGCCGGAGTGGACGGCGTTGATGAGCGGGCTGACCCAGGCGCAGATCAACGCGAAGAAGACAGCCATCAACGGCCACCTCGATCACCTGGGTTGCCACTCGTGGAACAACTCGTTCGGCTTCAACAACAAGCCCGGCAACTACGTGCCGACCCTTGTGATCAACGCGACGGGCGCCATCGCCCCTGTGGGCGCCCCCCGCAACAATTGCCGGCTGCCTGCCGCGCTCGTCTACGACCCGGTGACCAACCCGACTGGCACGCGCTGCGGCGACCCCGACCTCGCGACCGCGGTATGGGGAACGACCGCGGGCATCGCGCCCGGGAGTAGGCGCGCCTTACAAACCGGCGACAACGTTGGCATCCAGTATGGTCTGAAAGCGCTCCTCGGGGGGGCGATCACTTCGGAAGAGTTCGTCACGCTGAACGAGAAGATCGGCGGCGTCGATACCGATTCGAATCGGCGGGCCGCCCGCAGCACGGCCGACCTGCCCGCGCTCGACATCGCCTATCGGGCCGGTATCGTGGCCAGCGGCGACAATCTCGGCAAGCTGCCGATCATCGACTCGCGCGGCTACGACGAGCAGGGCATCCACTACATCTGGCGCAGCTTCGCGGAGCGTGCGCGCATCGACGCGGCGAATGGCGGCAATCACGGCAACCAGGTGATGTGGCGCTATGGCACCGGGCTCTTGCCCGCCACACCGGCGCAGTTCGTGGCCGTGACGCTGCAATCGTTCTTGACTATGGACACCTGGCTATCGAACCTGACGGTCAGCGCGCCGAAGGAGACCCTCAACTCCGTGCGCACCCAGGCCGAGGTTATCGAGGTGAAGCCGGCGACGGCGGTCGATCTCTGCTACTTGACCGGCGACGTGAACTTCGCCACTCCGGTTACGGACATGGCAAAGTGTGACGCCGATCCGCGGCTGATGAAACACGCCTCGCCTCGCCAGGTGGCCGGGGGGCCGCTGGCGGAAAACATTTTGAAGTGCCGGTTGAAGCCACTCAATCCGGCCGAGTATGTCCCAGTCGTTTTCTCGTCTGGGCAGTGGTCGCGCCTGGAAGCCGCGTACCCGGGTGGCGTGTGCGATTGGAGCCAGCCTGGCGTGAGTCAGCAGCCGGCGGTTTCGCCGCTCGACTTCGCCCAAGGCCCGGGGGGCGTGCCTCTGCCGCCGGTGCCGGTATCGGAGCGGTGAGGCCGAGCGTCGTCCTTTGACCCCGGCTCAGCGCCCGCGTCCGGAAGTGGCTGCCGACGCGCCACGCTCGATGACTGGGAATTGGAAGTGAAGTCGGGATAAAACGACCTGGGTTAGCGGCGCCGGCGTCCGCGAACCCCTCGTCGTCCATAGTTGCGGTGGCTCGCAATCACTTGCCGGCAACAGATCGCTAGAGTTTCGCTTCGAGATACAGACCTAGAACCCGTGTTTCAGCCTTGAGAGTCCGTTCAGGCGGTGTGCGACCGAGTGCGACAGGGTGCGATGGAGTGAGAAGGCTCGGCAACTTAGGGAGACAATCGCTGCTACTGACACATACCGAATCGCACTGAGTACGACCGCCGAATGGCACTATTTCGGCACTAGAATCACCCACCCCTCAAGGCCCGAGTGGTCTCCCCCCAAGCCAGGCCTCGCTTATACCCGGCACTACAGTCGCGCTCGGCCGCGTAGGCGCGTCATCAGCGCGAGCATCACGCCTCGCCTGATGATCCTCATGATCATGCGCCACGCGAGTAGGACGGCGACCACGATGACCGCCAAGAGCAACATGGTGTGGCCGAAGGCTCCCAGTTCCTGCCGGACATAGGCCATGTAGGGCCCCAGACCGTAGCCGATCGCATAACCGATCCCGACCGCGTAGGGCACGAAGAGCAGGGCTCCGAACAAGTTCACACGCAAGAATAAGCGGAAGGGAAGGCCGACGGCTCCCGCGAGCGGACCAGCCAGGAAAGCGTCCGCGGGCTAGGGCAGGGCCCCTCTGGCGTTCCGCATCCGGGTGCTATATGCGCGCGAGCCGGACGGGAACGAATCAGGGGCAGCCCGCCCAGGTGTCAATGAGACCGTCGCCGATTCGAGCGCCAGCGCACCAACCACAACTCCTCGTGCACGGCCGTTTCGATCGCAACGCAAACGTGCCGGTGGACAGTTCGCTGAGTGAGCCGGGCTCAAGCTCATGCGCTCCGACCGGCTTGCTGATACCCTTGTCCATGGGACGTTCCTCCGGTGGCCGCCCTGGCAGGCGGCGCGTTGGTCGTGAGCTTCACCAACCGGAAGAATGCGCCACTTCTTATTTTCCCCCACGACTCGGGACACCACCGACATCGCTTCGCCGGCCTCTCTCGCGCAGTCTGGGAAGTCTGTAGAACCGCACCGTCCGCTGAGACCGGCTGGGCACTCGTCACCCGCTTGTCACATCCTCGTCCCCGCGACAATGGTACGGTCTGCCGTCGCCCAAGACATCGTGGGAGGTTGCTCCGATGACTGCGGTCACGCCGACGATCCCCCCGGAGTGAGCGTACAGTTCAAGATCCTCCGAATCCAGGCCGAAGCGGGGCCGCCGGCGAGCCCGAATGCACGGCGGCGCGGGTGCACGTGTCCGGTTCGGGAGAATCGTGCCGGCGGCGGATGGGACGTCTCCGACGACGACACCCTCAAGGGATTCTGGATCGACGAAGCGTGCGAGATCCACCGCGCCAAACTCGGGCCCACTCGTTGAGCTGTGGGCCCCAGATCCTTGCTCAGGCCGTGTATCCCTCCACCGTTTTCTCGTCTCGCACCCGTGCATCGTCGGGGTTCAGATCAGCTGCGCGTCGCGCTCGTCTCTGGCGAAGCAAGTCCCAGCATTGGTCCAGCGTGACTTCGAGCCGGCGTAGCCGCCACGATCAGCGTCGGTCACCTTCCCTGGCGCGGTTTGTGCCTCTGCCGCAAGCAAGTTGCGCAGCGCACGCGCAGGACGATAGTATTGCGAGTTCGCTGCGAACCTCGCACCGGATTCTGGGCGCACGACGGAGGCCATATACCCGCTGGCCCAATCAATTCGTACGGGGTCAACACGTTCCCGCAGCCGACGGCGTCGAATCCTGTGCGGCAGATCCTGAGCTTTTCAGTCGACGCCGACGATCAACCGCCCGTCATCCAAAGTCTCGCCGCGGCGCCGAATGTCTTATGGCCACCCAACAACAAGATGGTTCCGGTGACGGTTTCGGTCGCCGCCACGGACAATTGCGGCGTCGACAGCGCAAAGATCGTCTCGGTTACGTCCAACGAGCCGGACGGGACATCACCCGAGTGGCAGATCACGGGAGATCTGACCCTCCAGCTGCGCGCCCAGCGCAACGGTCACGGCAGCGGCCGGACCTACACGATCACGGTGGAGGTCGGTGACACGTCCGGCAACACCACCAGGCAGTCCGTAGTCGTGGTCGTGCCGCATTCACAGGGGAAGTCGTAAGGCCGGCCCGAAGCGAGACTTTCCTCAGCGCTCCCTGCCCGGAGTGAATGCCACACCGCGCAGGACCTCGCCGAAACCGGCTTGCGTGAATGAGGGTGAAGCTCTCACCGGTTAGCAGTGAAGTCGCCGCCAAGGTGTCGGTGATGGTCACCTTCTCGTGGGCCGGACGGCGAGGAACTCCTCGTCGCCAAGTTTGTTGACGTCGAGGCTGGCCAGGTCATGAACACTCGGCGAAGCGAGAGCTACTGATCGCGACGGCCGGCCCAACGCTTTGTACACGCTGGGGTGCCTGCGCTTCGGCGACCGGGTGAGCCACTCGCGCGACCGTAGTAGATCCCGATAGCCGCGGCGTCGCGCAGGTCGCGTAGCTTGCGGGGGACCTTGGTGTAACCGCCCATCTCGAAGACGTCCGGCGCCGGGGCCCGCCACCTCGGGTCGCCGCCCCCCGGCTCGTGCGTGAACCGGCCGCGGCCGTCGCGCCCGGACCCCGGCGCACTCACTGCGGCACCCTCGCGGCCGGCTTCGCCTCGAACTCGGCCAGGACCAGCCAGTTGTACTTCACCGAGGTCACGGCCGGGCGCTGCGCGTCCGGGCCCACGGGCCGCTTAGAGGCCAATGGATCCAACGAGTCGGCGAGCGGCACCACTACGGTCGTGATGGCGGTCTCCGCCATGGTCCAGATCCCGGTCTTGCGCCCAGCGGGCGCGAGCCGGTGCGGCCGCCGAGTAGTCAAGGCGGGCGCGAGAGGCTGGAGGTTCTCGAAGCTAGCCGGAGCGGGGGAACAGCGAGAAGCGAGGAGGATTACCTCAGAACCCGGATCTCCATCGCCATCCGAGCCGCCGTCGCCATCGGCCGCCGCCGCGCGGCTACACGATCTGCTTGCCGTATGCCGGCGGGCACGAGGGTGGATGAGGCGGGACACGGCTGGACGCGTGCGCTGCCTTTGCGCCGCCCCCAGCATGCGCTCGATGATCGCGATTTGCTCTGCCAGTACGCCCGGACGGCGGACGGGGCTCCCATTCCCCTGGTAGGAGACGTAGCCAGTGTCGAGGCCGCCATTTCCCTGGAGAGAGGCGTGGCGAACGGCCGGACTCGCATTCCCTTGATACGACACGAAGCGAATGGCGGTAGTCGCCTGGTACGAGGCGTGACCAGCGGCCGGGCTCCCATTTGCCTGATACACGGCGTGATCAGTGGCGCTCCCGATCTGGATCGTACTGGTGTTGCCGGGGCCCGCGCCCTCTATCCTTGCGGGCCAGCCGTTGTAAGAAGCGCCCTCGATCCGCAAGGTGGTTTTGCGGATGGTGCCACCGCCGTTGATCAGCGTGGTCGTGCCGCTATAGCCCCGTTGAATCTGTAGCGTCACGGCGTCGGATGACGGTCGGCTTGCTAGGTCAGCATGCTGTTTAGCCGACAGCTCATGCCGAAGCTCAAGAGGCAGTTCTTCAGCCGTCGGAACCGACGCCAAGGCGACAGACCCGCAAGGGCGGGTGGGGGTACTGCCGCGGCGCCGTGCTGGAAGGTTGTGAGGGACCCCCAGGCGCTTACCGCGCCACGGCTCCGCGGCAGGTCGAAAGCAATGTCTCGCCCGAGCATCCCTCACAAACCATGAGGCTATCATCCGCTCCGTGGTTATCGAAAGCGCATTGAGCAGATGAAGACGCCGGACCCGTCGTGGGGCAGCTCGAGAAGTTGGCGGCCATAGAGATGGGGACCGGCGATGCGTAGGAGAGAGGGAGGACTTATCCTCAGTGATCCAGGCCCGAAAAAGAGGGCTCGTTCGATATCAAGGATCATCCATAAAGGCGGGCGAAGCTGAGAGGACATGTTCCTGGCCCACTGGGCCACGCCGTCCGGGAATGGAGATGTTGCTAGACACTTCATGAACGAACCGACCTACCCGCGGCGCCCTTTTACCGCGCATAGGAGCACCGGCAGGTCGCGAAGGTCTAGCGTTGTGAAGTCGGGCAAGGGTTCTGGTGGACGCCGTGGCGGAGTAGCTCTACACCCCTAAGATTCGGCGTGTAAGACTAACAGTTCGCCGATACTCACCCGAGCGCCCAATATAAACGCCGCGAACAAGATCGCGCTGCAGAGCCTGGGGGCGGTAAGGCGCGACTGCGTCCGAAGATGAAGCAGCCTGCTGCTGAACGAGCGGAAGCTCGGTATCTCCACGAAGTAGTCGTCCGGATAGAACCTTGCCGGTCTAGTTCCCAGGTCGACGTTGAGTACGGCCTGGAGCAATGCGGCCCTGACCCCCATTGGCGATCCTCAGCTTGTTAACTCGCGGGCGGCCGCAGCTTCAGGAAGGCCAGGAGCTGGAACGTCGGCGGGTGCTTCAGGTTCGGGGAGAGGGAGGGCTGATCCTGGGTGAGCGAGGAACCGGATGAAGGCACGGGGCTTGCCCCCGGATCGCCCGGAGAATCGGAGTCCTTCGGAAGCTTGGCGTCCTCCAATGACGTTCGGTTCTGAGGGCGTCTATCGCGCCGCCTGCTGCCCGCGCGGGTCCACGGTCTCGGGAACGCAGACGAGTGCGAGAGAAGCTTTCTCACCGGATGCATATGTAATCTCGATTGCCGTTCCTGTCTGCGTGTAGACGGTGCCCTTTTCCCCCCGCGCTCGGAGTTGCCGAAAATGGTTCTTAGTCGCGTCCGCTACCACGCGAAGGCACACGTCCCGGCTCAGGGCCACGCCCGCAGCCTCCACGCCCGCCAGGCTCCATTCATCAACGCCTTTGCTCCGAAACACCAGGTGCATCCAGGCGATCTGCTTGTCGATGTTTTGCGGCTCGACGTAACTCGCCGGCGCCGTGGGCTTGACCTTCAGGACGTGCCCTAGGATCAGGATCCCGACGAGGCAGGTCAATGCAAAAGCCGCAAGACTAGCGTATGCACGTGGACCGGATGTTCCCGGGGCCGCTTCATCAGGAACGGTCAATGGTGCCCGGCCGCGCATCTCTTCGGTTGAGACGCGAGATGGCGGCGCTACTCCAACGGGTACATCCACGGATCTTCCGCATACGCCGCACGAGACATGGCGCTCACCTTCGAAGACGTAGAGCCGCGTCCCACAGAGGCACGTGATCACTGGGTACAGCAATGTGAAGCCTCCGGGACGGAAACGGACCAGGTGAGCCACTCAAGAGCAGCGGGCTTCATCAACGCACCACCCGATGGCCCGCCCGAACTCGCTAATGGGCAGCGCCAGAGAATCGAGCGGAGATCGCCTCGCATCACGTGCTCCATCGACCACGACGACCATGTCCGCGATCACGGGTCGGACTGGGACCCGCGACCATAGTATAACTGACTATGTTCCTCGATATGACCTCCCGTCAGCATCTGGGCCGTGGAGGACCTTCGGGCTGCGTTCGGCCGCCGAATCCGAGATTTGCGGAACCGGTTACAGCTCTCACAGGAGCAGTTGGCGGAGAACGCCGACCTACATTGGACCTACGTTAGCGAGGTTGAACGTGGCCGCCGCGGCCCCAGTCTTGATGTCATTGGACGGCTCGCGTCCGGCTTGCAGGTCTCGCCAGCGGAGCTGTTCGCGTCCCTCAAAGGGCGTTACCGATCACGCCGACGATCGCGTAGATCTCGTTAGGGCTTGCCGTTCGACCCGGCGCGCCACTAGCCGTTAGCGTCGAGTCGCGAGGCATTCGGCTTTTGAGCCAGGCCGACCTCCGGGAAGCTCCGCCGTCTTCTCGCGGGGCCCTGATCGCCGGCCAGGATCGTGCAGGCCAATGGGCGGTGGCGTCGTCGCGCACCCGGACCATCCCGGCAAGTACCTCGAAGAGCTACGCGCGATGGTGGCGCCGATGACGGCCTCCGGGCGGCGGGGAATCCTGGGAGAGAACGTCGCCCGAGTCTACCGCCTCGGCGAGCCGTCGACGGCGGCGGTGCCGACACCCTCGTCGACAAGAGCCGCCGCTCCCCGCCCCGGCATGCCCGGCCGGTAACTCTTCACCCGGTCAGCGTCACGAGTCGTGACCCCTGTCGTAGGATGTAGCCATGCCTCGGACCGTACCGTGGGCGCTACTGCTACTGATCATCGGCACGCCGCTCAGCGGTTGCCTTACCACGCGCGCAGTCCCGCGGCACGAAGCTCTGAACGTCATCACCGTCAACGGGACGGGCCGCGTCTCGGTAAAGCCCGACATCGTGCTCGTCAGTGTCGGGGTCGAGGCGCGCGCGCCCGCGCTCGTCGACGCGACGGCCGACGTCAACCAGCGCATGACCAAGGTTCTGGCGCGCGTGAAGACATTGGACGTGAGAGAACCGGACATCACCACGATCGCCTACTCGGTGGATCCGATCGTCGGGCCACGTCGAAGCGAGGATGACGCCTCTCGCATCGTCGCCTACCGCGTGGTGAACGTCGTCCGGCTCCGCATCCGGGACGTAACGGCAGTGGGTCGCATCGCGGACGAGGCGGTTGCGGCGGGCGCCAACACGACCTCAGCGCTCCAGTTCACGTTGAGCGATCCCGCCCAGGCTGAAAGCGCAGCGCGCGCTCTCGCGGTCAAAGAGGCGGCCGCCAAGGCCAAGGAGATCGCCGACGCTGCCGGCGTCCAGCTGGGCGACCTATTCTCGATACACGAAGGTATCGTTTCGCGCCCCATCGTCACGCGTGCCGCGGCGATGGCGGCGGTGCCGAGCGGCCCGGGCCCAGTCGAAGCTGGGCAGCTCGAGATCGTCGTGAGCGTCGAGGCGAGCTACCGCATCGCGCCACGCTGATGGACCTTCCAGAAGCCCTCGATCGGTCACCAGCTGAAGAGGAGAAACTTTGTGCCGCCCAGCAAGCTAGGACTGTTCCCGGGCGTGGTCGTGACCGTCCTGATCCGGGTCCTGCTGACCTTCCACAAGTAGCGCAAGCACAGTCGGGCACTGCAGCACCAGGGCCCAGCGGACCATCCGTACTGGGAAGTACCACTAAAGGACCAGCGGCCCCAGGGGCCACGCCGAGAGTGGAAGACCAGGCCGTTCACGGACCTCAGCACGAAGATGGCAGCCAACCGAAAAAGGGGTCGGATCCGCGGCGAAGAAACGCGGCCCACTGGGCCGGATCTGGGAGAGTCAGCCCGTCCGGTGGGGCAAGCCGATCGAGAGTGCAGCGACGCGCCGCGAGACGGGATGGCGTCGTTCCAAGCTCGGCTCCGAATCCAAAAGCCGAAGCCGCGGTCGAGCGCCTTAAGGAGAAGCTCGACCAGAAAGCCGCCCACAGGACTGAAGAAGAGCAAGCCGAGATCGATCAGGCGCGTCGAGCGGTTCAAGAACCGGATCCGGACGAGATCGATCCAGCAGTCACCGCAGACCTCGAGGCAGCCGGGGAGTCGCGATCGAAAGATGTGGGCCGAGACCCCGAGACTGGGCAGTTCCTGACAGGCCACAAGGGTATGGGGGGCCGGCCACCTGGCAGTCAGAACAAGTTCCCGACCCACTACATCCGGGTCATGCGGGAGTTGATCGCGGGCCGGATCAGGGAGCTGATCGGGGACGAGACGGATCCGATCGCGATCTCGAAGATCATCGCTCAGCTCTACTTCGACGGCTTGCAGGGCAAGGTCGAGATCCGGCACGGCGACAAGACGATGACCGTGAGCCCCGCGGTCTTCCTGAAGCTCTTCCAGGACTGGGCGAGCAGCGACCTGGACCGGCGCCTTAAACGGGCCGCGCTGAAGAAAAAGGGGAAAGGGGGGTCGGGGGGCATCCGGGTCGTGCTTCCCTCACCTGTTGTGGATCCGCTCCGGAGACCCGGCCAAGGAACCGCGACCGCTAAGACTGTGGGGGCAAGATCCATCAAAGCCACTCCCCGAAACGACTGGGACCTCGACAAAGGAGCCGGCCGGCCCGCTCCCCGGTCAGCCCGTCGCGCCAAAACCCGAAGTCAAATTCGATCCCTCCGAGCTGATCGACGACGACTCGCCGCTGTAGCGTCGCCGATGTTGGGCCGTGTTTTGGACGCGATCGAGCGCCGTCACGTTGGACGGCGCCTCTTTGGGCACGGTATCGACTGGGCTACTTGTCCAGCCAGACCTTCTTGTATTGAACTTTGAACTCGGCTTGATAGACGTAGTCCTTCATCCACGGCTGTGCGACCTGATAGAAGGGCGAGCCGGAGATGGTGTTCCAGTAGAGCTTGTCGGCCGAGAACTCCTGGAACTCCTTGGCGATGGCTTTGCGCTTAGCCGGATCCATCTCGCGCGCATAGCGGGCGTAGTACTCGTCGACCTTGGGGTCGGTGTGGCGCGCGCTGTTCCAAGACGCCGTGCTGGCCGACAAATAGGAATTCTGGTCCACGGTCAAGAGCGACGCGAGATCCTCAATATACATGTCGAATGGGCCGTCTTGCGTGGCCGTCACCATCCAGCTGACCTTGTCGACGAGCCGGATGTTCGCCGTCACGCCGATCCGCGCCATCTGTTCCTTGATCACCGTGGCGATCACGTTGAACACGGATTTCTCGGTGTTCGTCATCAGCTCAAAGGTCAATGGCTTCTGCGGGCCGTAGCCAGCTTCGGCCAACAACCCTTTCGCGCGGGCCGGGTCGTACGGGCATAGGTAGTTGACGTCCACCGTGTCGAGCGTGCCGGGAGGGATGACTCCGACCCACGGCGTGGCCTGCCCCTTGAAGGCGATCTTGACGATCTCCTTGCGGTCGATCCCGTAGCACCCGATAGCCTTGCGAATCTTGAGATCGTTGAAAATCGGATGCGGCGCGCGGTTCTTCGACATGGGCTTCCCGTCCGCCGGCACGGTGACCTTCATCATCGCGACCATCGGCGTCGTCTCTTTCCCGGTCATGATCTGAGCGCGAGGGCTCTGCGCCCGGAGGGTGTCAACGTGATCGGCCGAGAAGTCGGCGATGAAGTCGATCTCGCCGGCATTGAGCGCGGCCATCTGCGTGATGGGGTCTTTGATCACGCGGATCACCACGCGATCCAGATACGGGAGCCCCGGCTCGAAGTACTTGTCGAAGCGATCCATCACGAGGTGGCTCCCCTTTACCCACTCGACGAGCCTGAACGGCCCGCAGCCCACCACCGCCTCTGGCTTCCCAGCCTTCCGATCCTCGACGGTGTATTTTTGCGTGGCGGTAGGCGAGTAGAGAACGAGACCCATGCGGTACGCAGCCAGCATGTGCATCATGAACGCGTACGGATGCGTGAGTCGGATCTGCACAGTGTACGGATCGAGCACCTCGACGGAGTGCACCGACTCCAGGAACGACCGCATGCTGGACCGGGTCGCCGGGTCCATGAGGCGGTCGATGCTGAACTTCACCGAGGCGGCGTCGACCGGGGTGCCGTCGTGGAAGAGGACGTTCTTTTTGAGTTTGAACGTGTAGAGGAGACCATCCGGCGAGATCTGCCACGATTCGGCGGCGTCGGGGATGAACTTCCCATCGGGGGTGATGCTGATCAGCCCGCACCCGATGTTCGTCGCGACCCAGACCATTTCGTAGCCGGGCACGGTGTGAAAGTCGAGTCCAGCGATCTCGTTGCCGTAGGCGACTCGCAGTGTGCCGCCGCGTTTCGGGCCCGTGGCTGGCAACGGGCTGGACAGGAAGAGGCTCACCGCGACGAGAGCGGTCATTCCGAACACGAGACGCTGGAGGCGCATATCTCGACCTCCTACCGCTTGGCGTTCGCGGTCGACCGACCTGGGACGTTAGTTAGATGATGGCGGGGATCCTCTCCATCCTGGGGCAAGCTTCCGCTGATTCCGACCGCTCCGCAAGCCAGTTCGGTGGGTGAGGATCCCGCGCGGGATTGAGGGACGGCCTCGGGTCAGTCCTCCGCTAGCCAGACGTCCTGAAGTTTCTGGTTCGAGTAGTGATTGGGCGGAGCCACGTAGTTCTTCACCTTTGTCCAGTGCACGACCCGGCGCGTCCACCAGAGACCCGGCAGGTAGTAGGCGTTGTCCAACACGCGCTTCTGGAGCTCGAGGATGGCCTTCTTGCGCTCGGCCGGGTCGATGGCCCGCGCCTGCCGCGAGAACAAATCTCCGACGACCGGATCGTTGATGCGGCCCCAGTTCCCGGGATCGCCCAAGACGTACCGATC
>JACXTT010007038.1_pt1 | contig 15947 bp, 12 predicted proteins | sample 9270951 | NCBI WGS metagenome assembly JACXTT01 (sample SAMN15532306, study PRJNA645909) | rock metagenome | isolation source: weathered quartz diorite | place: Puerto Rico | collected 2017-06-21 | reverse complement strand
ATTTCCTCACCAAACCCTACCATCCCGCCGAACTGGTCGCGCGGAGCCGCGTCATGTTGCGGCTGCGCGCCCAGATGCGGGCGATCGAGCAACGGGCGGTCGTCGACTCGCTCACCGGGCTCTACAACCAAACCTACCTCGCCGGCGCTCTCAACCGCGAACTGAAACGGTGTCAGCGCTACCACCTGAGTCTCTCGTGCCTGATGATCGACGTGGACGACTTCAAACGCGTCAACGATACCCACGGTCACCTGGCAGGCGACGACGTGCTGCGGACGGTCGGGCGGATGCTCCAGGCCACGTTGCGGGGCTATGATTTCGCGGTCCGATACGGGGGAGACGAATTCGTGATCATCCTGGCCCAGAACGACCCTGCCGGGGCCCGCCACGTCGCCGAACGCATCCGCGAAACCGTGGTGCACCACAGCTTCTTTCCTCTGACCGGACCTTCGAATCCCGTGACGGTCAGCATCGGCGTCGCGTCGCTCCCCGGAGAGCGGATCAAGGTGGTGAATGACTTGATCGAGGCCGCCGACCAGGCGTTGTACCAGGCGAAAACACAGGGGAAGAATCGGGTCATCACGATCGACTCGTCCTCCTGACCGGTTTCCACGCGTCGTTCGGCGGCCGTCTGACGGCGGTCGTCAAATTGACATTCCGTTTCACAAATTTTTATAATGCGACTCTTTACCTCCGTCGACCAAGACGCCGCACCGCTCCGTCGCCGGAACAGTCAGACGTCTTCCCAAGGAGAGTTGATGGCCGATCAAGACAGCCTGATCCCCCTCGTGAAACACACCATCGCGGTGAGCAGCGGAAAGGGGGGCGTCGGCAAGACGACGGTCGCCGTCAATCTTGCGGTGGCGCTCGCGCAGAGCGGCGCCCACGTGGGCCTGCTCGACTGCGATATTTACGGCCCCAACGTCCCCCTCATGATGGGCGTCAAGCAACCCGATATGGGGGGCGGCGGACAGGGTCAGAAACTCACCCCCCCCGAAAAATACGGCGTCAAGCTAATGTCGATCGGTTTCTTCGTTCCCGATGACAACCCGATCGTGTGGCGCGGGCCGATGATCAACTCGGCGATTCAGCAATTTCTCCGCGACGTGGAGTGGGGCGAGCTCGATTACCTCGTGGTCGACCTCCCGCCGGGAACCGGCGATGCCCAGCTTTCGCTCTCGCAATTGGTCCCGCTGACGGGCGCGATCATCGTCACCACGCCGCAGGAAGTGTCGCTGCTCGACTCGAAGAAGGGGCTGGCCATGTTCCAGAAGGTCCATGTGCCGGTCCTGGGCATCATCGAGAACATGAGCTCGTTCGTGTGTCCGCACTGCCACGAGCGCACCGACATCTTTTCCCACGGTGGAGGCCATCGCGCGGCCGATATGCTCGGCGTACCGTTCCTCGGCGAGATCCCCATCGACCCCTCGATCCGCTCGGGCGGCGACGCCGGACACCCACTGGTGGACGCCACGCCCGACTCGCCGCAGGTCGAGGCGTTCCGACGCATCGCCAGCGCCGTCGTCGAACAGGTCCGGGTCGTCAAGGCCGCCGCGACCAAACTGACGATTATCCAGTAAGCGCGTCGGCGCCCGAGCCAAACGCGTTCTCACCCCGCCAGCGTGGCCCACAGATACGCGAGCGCCAACCCGAGGTACGCCACAAAACACAACCCCAACAGCCAACCCGAGCCGGCGCCGGGCCGGGCCCACGCCGGAAGCTGCGCCGCGAGACGGCGGTTGAGGACGAATAGCGCCGCGGGAAAGATCACGGTGCCGACGAAACCGATCACCGCGCTGATCAAAATCAGTGGGCCCGGCGCGTCGAGCAACATCGTCGCCGACGTGATCGCGGTCAGCACCGCAAGGAAGAGGTAGTACCAGTGGCGCATCTCCCAGCGTCGGCTCTTCGGGAACAACGTGTAGACGATGTCGGCCTGGATGCGGCTCACGGCGTCGGCGGTCGCAAGCCACGTGTCGGCCAGAAACGCCGCCGCAACGATCAGGAACAGGATGCGACCGACGGGCCCCCAACTCACCTCGAAGAACCGGCTCTGGACCACGGCCAGTTCATAGTCGTTGGGCAAGAGCCCCTTGGGAAAGAGCAGCGCGTACGCCAAGAGGCAGGTCATCAGCGTCGTCGCAAGATTGCCCACGATCCCGGTCAGCGCATCGACCGCGAGGTAGCGGCGCCACCGCGCCCAGTGCGCGGCGTTCTCCGGCATCTCGTCGGGCAGGTTGCCCTCGGCGGGGATCGGCTCGGGCTTGCCGGCGATGGGGCCGGTGATCCGGCCGATGTGCGCCGCCATCCCGCTCCCCTTGTCGCGTAACCAGTACGAATAGAACAGGATCCAAAACCCGCCCAGACCGGCGAACGTGATCGCGGTCAAGAGCTTCGTCGCGTCCGCCGGATCCCAGGACCGCGGCATGGGCGTCGGCGACACGACCAGCCCGGCAAGGAATGACGGCAGCTTCTGGATCACCTCGGGCTGGAGACACGCCCAGAGCAGGCCGACGACGGTCGTGATCGCCACCGCCTTCATGAAGCGTTCGATCAGCGTATACACGACGCGACTGAAGACGATCGCGACCACGAAGACGGCGATCGACGCATAGCCCCAGAAGAGCGTCTGCCCGCGCGCGCTCCATCCGGGAGGAAATTGCGTGAGCGCGGCCAAGGCCGTCCCGCCCGCCGAGGCGAACGCGCCGAACCACAGGAACGACAGCGTCATCAGCCCCCAGAGCAGGATGCCGAACCACCGGTTGAGCCGGATGAACCCCTGAAAGATGCTCTCGCCAGTGAGCAAGGTATAGCGGCCGATCTCGACGGTGAGCGGGTATTGAAGGAGACACGCCGGGATCAAGAGGAACAGGAACGTCAGGCCGTACTTGGCGACGACGTACGGCCACCAGATCAGCTCGCCGCTGCCTTGGGCCAGCGCCATCCACACGACCCCCGGACCCAACGCGGCCCACCAACCGGGAAAGCGCGGCAGGGGCTTGCGACCCGTGAAAATCATGGAGAGCGTGATTCCGTAACGAAGTGCGACCCACCGCATCCGGCGACGCGGGCATTCATCATCGCCCGCCCGCGCGACACGCCGCCAGGAATCCCTTCATGATCCTCGCCGAGGACGGGTGCGGCCACCGCTCGGGGTGCCATTGCACGCCCAGCACGAATCGCTGTCCGGGAAGTTCGATCGCCTCGACGAGGCCGTCCGCCGAACGCGCGGCCACGCGCGCGGATCGGGGAAGCCTTCGCAGGCCTTGGTGATGATGGCTGTTTACCGCGATCGTTCGCGCGCCGATCAAGCGAGCCAGATGACTTTCCTCCTCGATGCAGAGACGATGGACGGTATCGGTGTGCTGGGGGCTCCGATGAACCACGGCTCGCTCGGTCCCGGTCTCGACGGCGAACTGCCGCGGGATGTCTTGATAGAGCGTGCCACGCAGGGCAACGGCCAGGACCTGGATACCACGACAGACGGCGATCAGGGGAAGATTCCGTCTGAGCACCGATCGCACCAGTGACAGTTCGAACGCGTCGCGCATTGGGTTGACGCGCTCGCAGTACCGGTTCGATTCGCCGTAGCGCTCAGGGGCGACGTCTTCCCCGCCGGTCAAGAGGAGGCCGTCGCACGCCCCAAGCGGTGCCCGCTCGCCGACCACCACGATCCTCACGGCTCCACCGCATCGGGTCACCCACTCGACGTACGGCTTGGCACGATCCATCACTGCCGCCGCGTCGGAGCGTAGAATGACCGCGATCAACGGGGGGGCTTTAGTGGAGACCACGGTTCTTCGCGATAGACGCGCTCAGCACTTCCCAGTGGGCTGGCGTCATCAGGTGGTTGGGTGTCACCCAAATTTGGGAGATCCCACCCTCGACGGTCGCCGTCAACGCACGCTTAAACGCGTCGGGGTCGAGGATCCCCGGCGAACCCCACAACCCGAGCGACACGAACACCCGGTCGGCAGGGAACTGCCTACGTAACGCGCGCGCGACGTCCGTCGACACCTCGGGCTCCTTGTGCTCCAACACGAAATAGTTCCAGACCACGATCTGATCGGCGTGCTTTAACACGCGCCCGTAGTCCAGTCCGGAATCTCTGCCGTTGCGCGACAGATCCTTCCAGCTCACGGGCACATCGACGACGAGCCGCTTGCCGCCCGCGTGGGCCGCCTCCGCCGCCCGCGCCACAAAGGCTTCCATCTTCGACGAGCGCCATTCCCAGATCGACGGATCATCCGTATTCACCGATCCGGAGGCGTCCTTGGGCCACGTCGCGCGTCCCGTGGCGCGGCGGTATGATGCGAGCGCCGACTCCTCGTAGCCGTAGGCCTTGTAGTGCAACTCGGTGAGCGCGACCGCGTCGACGGGGTACCGGCAGGCCAGGTAGCCGACCATTTCGACGACTCGGCGACCGTAGTCGCCGTCGACCAGTTCGGCGAACGAGACCTGCTCAGGGCTCTTCTGCCCATCGAATCGGAGCGCGGCGAGATCCGGCTGCTGCTCGACCAATTTCGGCGCGTACAGGTCCACGATCGCGACCGTCCGGAATCCCCGTTCCCTGAACGCGCCAACCGATTCGCCCAGCATGTCGGTGGCCTCCGCCTGCTGCGTCGCGCTCCAGTCGCTGCGGTGGCCCTCCCACCGGAAGTACGCCCAGTCCGGCCGCCCCGCCCCTAGGCCGATCGTGCCGATGGCCGCGGCGTCAGGGTTCGCGAGCACCGACGTCACGGCGCGCCGCCAATCCGCCCACGCGTCGAAGTGCGTGGCCAGCGCCAGGGGGCTCCCCTCGCGCGCGCTCACCGCGGCGCCGGGCGCCATCGGCACCAACGGGGTCGTTGTCGCCCGGCGCTCAGCGATCACCACAGCCACCAGGAGCATCGCGCCAACGAATGCGAGCCCGACGCCGCCCCAGCGCGCCGCAGATCCCGTTGGGAGGCGTTCGACCTTCTCCCATCGCTCCGCGCGACCGCGCGCCTCTTTCCACAATGAGCTCACGACCACGGCATTGTAAAAGTACGAGAGCGGGACAATGAGGAGGACCGCCACCGGAAGGTGTCGGAGCGCCCGCCAATCCCGATCGAGGATCGTACTGTAGAGCGCAACCGCCCCGAAGGTCAACAGGCCAAGATACACCAGCAGGACCATCCCGCGATGGATGACATCCCCCCCGCCCGCCGCGACCCTCGCGAACACGGGAACCGACGCGAGCTGCAGGACGGGAACGACGACTTGGGCGAAGTAATTGAACGGGAGGTAGACGGAGAACGGAGGCGCGGTGCCGGGCCGCAGCAGGTCCTTGTGCATCCGCGCGATTTTCACATAGCTGCGCACCCAGCGCACGCGCTGGCGCCACAGGCCGGACAGCGTCGCAGGGCAGTCGGCGCGGACGATCGGATCGGGGTCGAACACGATGCGTTTTCGTGCGCGGTGGAGGCGGAAGGTGACTTCCAGGTCTTCGCCCCAGATCGGTCGAAACCCGCCGATCGCCTCGAGCGTCGCCGCCCGCACTGCGCCGAGGTTGCCCGTGATGATCGGCAGCACACCGAGCACCGACAGGGCACGGCGAACGAACCCGGTCCCGATGTGGGTCGTGATCGCCATCGCCTGTTGCAGCGGCGTCCTCGCGAAGAGCGGCGCGTCATTCCCGCACACGGCGTCGATCCCCGGGGCGGCGAACCAGCGGACCATCAGGCTCACGGTCCGTGGCAGGAAGATGCTGTCGGCGTCGGTGAAGAGGATGACTTCACCCGACGCCGAAACCAGCCCTCGGTTGAGCGCCGCGGCCTTGCCCGCATTGGCCTGGGCGACGTATCGGATCCGGCCGTCGTCGATGAGCGGCCGGATCGCCTGCTCGGTGCCGTCCGTCGAGCCGTCGTTGACGACGATCACTTCCAGATCGGGGTAATCGGACGCGAGGATCGTTTCCAGGCAGTCGCGGAGCGTCTTCTCCTCGTTGTACGCCGGGACGATCACGGACACGCGGCCCGTAAACGGCGTGGACGCCAGGCGCCGGAGGGTGCGTCGTTTCCAGACCTCGTAGACCACCGTGAGGGGAAAAAAGATGAGGAGCTGAAACGATAACAGCAACGCGGCGAACCCGAACGCCGCCAACATCGGAATGGCCAGGAGGCCGAGCGCCCCGGTCATCGCACCCAGCGGTAGACCCAGAAGGCTTCGGCGTACGGAATACCGGCCTGCAAGCCGCGGTGGGCCGCGCGACCTTTGACCATTTCGGGGTCCATGTAAAGTTTTTCCCGCTGGGTCTTGTGAAGGCCGAGGACGCGGAGCTTCTCGGGGAGATAGGCCGTGATGTCGACAAAGAAGTTTGGCACAAAGTCTTGGGGACTGCTGATGCTCTCGAAGCAGAACAGCGAACACCGCCGCGAGGCCTCTTTCGTCGCCTCGAAGACCGCTAGGTGATCCCCGTGCGTCTCTTTCGGGCTGTGGGTCACCACGAGCCGGATCCGATGCTCGTCGATCTTCTCCTCGATCGCCTTCTTCATGGCTGCGACATGACCTCGGAGCTGCGTATCGGGAAAATCGAGGACCCAGAGGCTATCCAGCCCCAGGGCGGCCGCGGCGGCTTCGGCCTCGGCGCGCCGACGGTTCACCGGGTCCGCCGTCCCTTGTTCACCCTGGCTCAGCACCAGGCCGTACACCTTGGCGCCCTCCTCCTTCAGGCGGAGAAGAAATCCGCCGGCGCCCAATTCGATATCGTCCGGGTGAGCGCCCACCACGAGAACGGCATCGGTCGTGAGAGCCGCCGTGGTGCGCCGTTCCCAGAACAACAAAAACACGACCAGGCTGAGAGTCGCGAACAGCAACGGTTCCGAGAGCTCTTCGAAAATGGAGATCACAAAGACATACCGGACGATGAACGCGCCGATCGAGAGGATGACCAATCCGGGAAGGATCGTGCGGTAGAGCAGCCGGTACAGACTGGTTCCGTAACGAACCAGTCGACGCTTCCGGTACAACACCCAGGTCAACAGAACGAGGGTTCCGGTATAGACGACCGGTTCGAGGACCGTCTCGATGACGCGACCGGGTTCCGTCTGGCGACCGCGACGAATTTCCTGGAGCCGCTCGAGCGCCTTGCGGTGGTTGGGCGAGTGCCGGAGCGCTTCCTTGACCGACTCCTCGGCCTGCTTCGCGTCTCCACCGGCTTCATACGCGGCGGCCAAGTCGAGCGCGGTATCGACCGAATACGGTCCAAGCTCCTGCGCGTGTCGATAACTCTCCGCGGCGCGGGGGAACTCGCGCTTCCACGTGTAAATGTCCCCCAGCGTGCGATACGCGTGAGCCGACGCCGGAGCCAGCACAAGCGCCTTCTGCACGAGCGACACCGCCTCCTTCAATTGTCCCTGCCACGCCAGCACGGTGGCCTTTTCGATGTAGAGTTCAGGGTCGCCGGGAAACAACGCGATCCCCTTGTCCCAAAACGTCACCGACTTCGGAAAGTCACCGGCGAGGGCGTAGGTCTTCGCCATGCCTTTGATCGCGTCGAGACGGTCGGGCTCGACCGCCAGGACCTCGTCGTACAGCCGCTCGGCGTCCGCGTAGCGATGGAACCAACGAAACACCTGGGCCAAGCCGAGCTTGGCCTGGAGGTTCTCGGGGTTCAGGGCGAGCAGATCTTTGAAGTGGACGATCGAGTGATCGAAATCGCCCGTCCAGCCGTAGAGTTCCGCGAGGTGAAGCCGCGCATCGATGTCCCGCGGCACGAGCGCAATCACGCGCTGATAGCGTTCGATCGCCTTCGCATATTCGCCCCGGCGGACATAGAGGAGGGCCAGCGCTTTGTGGGGAAGGGGAGCCCCGGGATCGGCGTCGATCATGGCCAGGAGTGCCGGTTCGTTGTCCGGCAGCGGCAGGTCTGCCGCACCCGCGGGCCACACCGGCATCGCGGCCCACACCGCTCCGGCGAGCACCCATGCCCACATGCTGTTCGGGGATGACGTGGCCGCTACTGCCCCCCTCACATCGCGATCCTCCACCGCGCCGTGACGAACCCGCCAGTCTCGGTCTCGCGGTCGACCGCCCCCGCGGTCTTGCCGGTCGGGCGCACGATCAGCTTGGCGCCTGCGGACAGATCCAGAATCGGGGAGGCCGCCCACGCCACCGTGAACGTGGATAGATCGGCTGTCTCGCCGTCGAACGTGCTGTGGCGGGAGTACACATCGTAGATGTGATCGAACGCCACCGACACCGACGACGTCACGGGGGCGCCCACGTGACCCAACAGGGAGTATGCGTAGCTCTGATCGAGGTCCCGGTTCTGAATGATGAGCGCCTTCGCGTCACCACGGGGCAGTGATACATCGACCCCGCCACCCAACAGCCATTGGGTATTGTACTCCAGCCGCGTGACTCGGCCCGCCGTCTTATCGATCGTGGTGCGACTCGAGTCCGGGTCCCGCAGCACGGCCGGCAGCACGCTCAGGCGAAGCGGCTGCCCCGGGACCCGATACCCTACCTCGGCGCTCAGCTTGTGGTTGTTGGCCCGCGTGGAGTGATCCCAGAAAAAGTTGGGCCGGAAGTATTCGTACCCAAGCGACGCATCCAGCGACGGCGTAAGGCGATCGGCGACCTCGATCTCCGCGTTGGGCACGGTGTCGTATGCGTTGGCGTCGGGCTGGGGAAAGAGGCCACTGACCGGGTAGCTGTAGCTCCGCTCGCCGACGCGCAGTTTGAAATACCGGGTGGGGGTCAGGAAGAAATAGCCCTTCGCGTAATACGACGTCCGCTGATAGAACAGCTTGTCGGCCGTTGATCCACCGGCGTAGAGATCGAGACGGTCGAACCCGCCGTAGAACACGTCCGCCTCCCGAGCCCGCCAGCCCTTGACCGACGTGTCGGCCTCCCACGGGCCGATCGCACCGAAGACCGTCAACCCGCGCTTGCCCCGGAGGGCATCGAGCCCCTCGCGCGCCTCGCGGTCGTCGGGGTTGATGTGCAGCGCGTCACGGTATGACGCCTGGGCGTCCGAGAAATGCCGATTCCATATCTGCACCGTCGCCAAGTTGTCGAACAGGACGGCCGAGCGCCGGCCCAGCTCGCGCGCCCGCCGGTACTCGCGCTCAGCGAGTTCGCCACGCCCCTGCTTGCGATACACGTCGCCGAGCCGCTCGTGGGCCTCCGCGTTCTGGGGTTCCTGCTCGATCAACCCCGACAAGACTGTCTCGGCCTCGCCCAGCTTCCCGGCGTCCACGAGCTCGGCAGCCCGCCGCACCGATCCGTCCGCCCCCCAGGCCGAGCCTCCCAAGCCCACTCCCACCACGACCACGATCAACAATCTGATCATACCTGCGCCTCCCAGTGAGCCATCATCGCTTCCAGCACCTCGTGCGCAGAGCGGACGTTGGCGCCGACGCGCGCGTTGATTTCCAGGATCGCCGGTCGACCATCCCCACCCCGCCGGATATCGACATCGATCGGCCCCTCGAGAGAGAGCGCGCGGACGGCGTCTTCCGCCAGGCACGCGACGTCCCCCTCTCTAACCCGCTCGACCCCCGCGGCATTCCCTACATTCCCGGCCTTGAGAGCGGTCTTTCGCAGCACGACCGTCACGACCGAGCTCCCTCCGGGGTCGGCGAACAGGTTCACATCGTATTCGTCTCCCGGCAGAAATTCTTGGTAGATCCGGTCGCTCGGGAGCCGGTCCGGGAGGTCATCGGCCGTCGCGTGAATGACGACGCCCCGGCCCCCGCGCCCCACCCGAGGTTTGGACAAGATGGGCGCGGCAAGGACCTCCAGCAGCCCCGCCTTCGCTCCCCCGGCGTACGAGCGTGGCACGGCAACCCCGTGCTGAGCGAGGATCCGCGCCGTCTCCCACTTGTCGTTCGCGATCCGCACCCTGTCGATCGGCGAGATCAGCAGCGTGCACCCCCGCTTGCGGATCGCGTCCCGATGTTCGGCCACCACCGGGAGTTCCTCGGTCACGGTGGGGATCAGCCACCCAACGCGCTCCTCGGCGAGCAGCGAGAAGAGCGCGTCGAGATATCCTGGATCGGGGGCCGGGGGCACGAGGCGAAGACCGGACTCGCCTTCCAGCGACCGCATATCGGCTCCCATCATGCGCACGCCGCGCTCACGAAGGTAGCCGCACACGGCGCGCCCGGCGGGGCCGCCGACCCCCGTGACCAACACCGTTCCCGCGCCTAAGCCCATACTGGCATCCACCCCTCCCCGAGCGATCATGCACCAAGATCATCCCGGCGTAAAGCCTCCCAGCGCGGGGCGTCGTCCGGGACACCGATCCCCTCGTTTACTTCACATCATCTCTCATATTAAGATAGTGCGCCTGCACAGGGCCTGACGTTGAAGCTCCCTGGAGATTGCGGCAGGGAATGTGCCGTTTGCATCGCGCGCCAATCTTCGAAGCGTAGGGAAACAGAAACACGATTGGCATTTGCACGTTCAACTGATCGGATGGATCATGGAGACCACGTCGACCCCTTCGCATACCAACCGGCTCATCCACGAAACGAGTCCGTATCTCCTGCAACACGCCCACAACCCCGTGGAGTGGTACCCGTGGGGGGAGGAAGCCTTTGCCAAAGCGCGCGCCGAGCAAAAACCGATTTTGCTGTCCATCGGCTATTCGGCGTGCCATTGGTGCCACGTGATGGAGCGCGAGTCGTTCGAGGACGACGACATCGCCGCGCTCATGAACCGGCACTTCGTCAGCATCAAGGTCGACCGCGAGGAGCGTCCCGATCTCGACCAGATCTACCAAACGGCTTTTCAGGTGTTCAACCGCCGCGGCGGGGGGTGGCCGCTCACGATGTTTCTGACCCCCGACGGAAAACCGTTTCACGCCGGGACGTACTTTCCGCCCGAGGATCGCCAGGGCATGCCGGGGTTCCCGCGGGTGCTGGTCACCGTGGCGACCGCCTATCGCGAAAAGGCCGCCGAGCTCGCGCACACCGGAGAGCAAGCCGTCGCCATTTTGGACAAGATCGAAGCCGTCGAGCCGTCGGACGCGCCGCCCGGGCGCGACGCGATCGCGTCGGCGGTGGAATCCCTCACGCGCTTTTTCGAGCCCCAACACGGCGGGTTCGGCAGCGGACCGAAGTTCCCCAGCACGATGGCGCTGGACCTCCTCGTGCGGCACGCGCGGGCGAGCGGCGATCAGGACGCCCTTCGCCGCGCCGCGTTCACGCTGCACATGATGGCGGCCGGCGGGATTTACGATCAGCTCGGGGGCGGCTTTCACCGGTACTCGGTCGACGGGCAGTGGCTCGTCCCCCACTTCGAGAAGATGCTGTACGACAACGCGCTGCTCGTGCCGCTCGCGTTGGATCTGTTTCAGGTCACCGGGGAGGCCGCGTTCGCGCGGGTGGCGCGCGAGACGGCGGACTACCTGCTCCGGGAGATGCGCCACCCCGAGGGCGGATTCTACAGCACCCAGGACGCGGACAGCGAAGGGCACGAGGGCAAGTTCTTCGTGTGGACGCCGGAGGAGGTCCAGGCGGTCCTCGGCCCGGATGACGCCGCGCTCTTCTGCCGCGCCTACGATGTGACGCCGCACGGCAATTTCGAGGGTAAGAACGTTCTCCACGTCGTGCTCCGCGAGAACGCCTTGGCAGTCGAGTTCGGGCGACCGATCGCGGAGATCGAAGCCCGGCTCGCCGACGCCCGACGTCGGCTGTTTCTCGCGCGCGAGAAACGGATCAAACCGTTTCGGGATGAGAAGATCCTCACCGGTTGGAACGGCTTGGCGATCGCCGCGCTGGCGCGGGCGGCGATGGTCCTGAACGAGCCCGGGTATGCCGTCGCCGCCGTGCAGGGCGTGGAGTTTCTGGCGCGCGCGCTGGTGAAGGGTGGCCGTCTTTTGCGCACCTGGAAGGACGGCCAGGCCAAGCTCAACGCTTACCTGGACGATTACGCCTTTCTGGCCAACGCGCTGATCGACGTGTACGAAGCGACCTCCGACCCCCGTCACCTGCACTGGGCCACCACGCTGGCCGAGACGATTCTCGACCAATTTTGGGACGAGGGCGGGCGCGGATTCTTTTTGACCAGCCGGGATCATGAACCGCTGGTCTCGCGCCCGGTCTCGGCCGTGGATCAGTCGATCCCGTCCGGAGGCGCCGCGGCGACCCACGCCCTGCTGAGGCTCGCGGCCTACACCGGACGCGCGGCGTATCGTCAGCGCGCCGAGCGCGCGCTGGCGCTCTTCGGCAATGCGATGGCCGAGAACCCGTTCGGGTACGCGTCGATGCTCTGCGCCCTCGATTGGTACGGCGAGGGTCCGGTGGAAATCGTCATCATCGATCCCCGGGAAGACACGGCGACGCGCTCGCTCGGCCGGACCGTGCACGCCGTCTATCTCCCCAATCGCACCCTCACGATCGTCACGCCGGAGGAGTCCGGATCATCCGACGTCCCCGAAGCGGCCCGCGGCAAATCGATGCAGAACGGCAAGCCGACCGCCTATGTGTGTCGAGGCTCGACCTGTTCGGCACCCGTGACCACGGCCGAAGAGCTCAAAGCACTCCTGACGGAAAAATAGCGCGTGCCACTCCAAATCGTCCGGATGAACGAGATCAATCAGATTTTCACCGTGATCGACCGGCTGGGAATTTCGCGAGAGGCGGTGGAGATCCCCCTCGGCCCCGAACCCCCTGGAACCATCTCCAAAACCCCGAAGGGGAAGTTCCGGATCGTGGTCGACGCCGACGTGCCCCTCGACCAATGGCTGTCCACGATGGAAGCCGAACTGAAGAGGCTGCTCGCCGCCGGATGAGTACCTCGGGCCGAACCGTCCATCTTCCGGTCATCCATGAGCACCCGGCCGCCGGCGGTTCAGTGGCAGACCCCCACCGCGTCATCCTCTACAACGACGACCATCACGCCTTCGACGTCGTGGTCCGCCAGGTCCAAAAAGCCACCGGCGTCTCCACGGACGAGGCCTTCGTGATCACGTTTTGCGCCCACGCAAGCGGCCGGGCCGTCTGCTACGCCGGCGCGCACGCCGCCTGCGAGCACGTCGCCGACATTCTCCGCGAAATCGCCCTCCAGGTCGAAGTGGATCGGGCGTAGATCCCAGGAAAAACCTTCAATAGAAACCGGCCGCGAAGGTTCCCCCATACGGTGCCGGTGGTTACCTTGGCATCCTAAGCAACCGGTACGTGGGTGGGGTGGTGAGAGATATCCGACCTAACTTTCCCCTTTTAGAAAACTGGTCGTAGTTAACGACTTCAATGTCATGACCAGATCCACAATTTTTTGACTTTACAGAGAGAGCCGACTATATCTGATCCGTCGTCGCACTAAAAGACCGCACTGGTGCCGTATAATACTAATACTATGTTGGGCATCAAGGAGCGGCCAATGAAAACAACCGTCACTACAGTGATCATTCGCATTTGTGTCGCCGCATGCAGCGGAGGTACAGGAAGTGGAGATCAACCTGTTATCGGAGGGGGTTACGCTCAATGTGATAGCCAATCGCCGGGCACCTCTGATAGTTCCCCTGAGGTCACAGCGACTATCAACACGTTGGTGCCTTCCGGCGCAAGCGTTCATTGCACGGGCAAACAATCGTTTCAGCTCAATAGCCGAACGGTCTTCATCGTCATCGTGCCGTATGGGCGGACGAATGATTGCCCTGCAAGTTGCTTCTCTAGCGAAGTGTGTGCGATTGTCGATGGCTCGGACACGTTTCTGTACTCTGGGGTCTGGTATGGCGGCGGAGAAAGACCTCTCTCAATTCCACCAGATTGTCCGGAACTTGGTGGGGAGGAGAGCGGTGACACAATACAAGGCTGCACCAACCAGCCCCCTGGATTTTCACATTCAGTCACCCAAACCACCGAATTTCAAGGCTTCCAACAATCTCAGCGCAACAATGGGGGCAAGTTCCGATTTTGCTTTTCCTGAGGATGCCCAACAAGACGCCCCAGCCGATCAGCCATTCGCCGCACTCCTGGCCGACGGCTGAGCTTGCGCCCCGTTAGGCCACCTCATTATGTGGGACCAAATAACGTGAACAACCTTTCGGCAATCGATCGCCATCTGGCAGATCTTCAAGCGTTGCGCACAAGTCTTGGCAAGCGGCTCACAGCCATTTATCACGACGTGTATTACTTTAATGGCGAGCAGTATGGTGAGGGTGGCGGATCACTCGAACTACGCTTTGAGGGCAACGACCATCTTACCCTCCACCTCGCTTCCGATGGTGAGGCAGTTCGAGCTGTGAGGGAGTCCCTGGTCGTTCCGGAGCCGTTTGACGTCGCCCTAAATTCACACTGCGAGTGGAAACTCGTCGAGCTAACGGCTGATACTACATGGTCACGACTGAAAGGGGCGCGTCTCACCGATGTCGAAGCGATGCTTCATTGTTGGAAGCGGCAAGGTGAGACGTTAAACGGCTGGTTTTTACGGTTCGACACCGGCGATTTCCTTGTCTATCACAACAATGGCGATGAGAGTCGTATCCTCTATAATGCTCGGCCGGATTCAGAGACAGAGCCAACTACGCGATGGCACCAACTGGATGGGATACAAAAGGCAGACTAACTGAGCGATCGGGGACATCGGTAACAGAATAGTCCGGGGACATGGGTTACGGTTGACTATGCCGTCTACCAAAGGCGCCCTCGATCTTCATGTAGCGGTTTCACTGGTTGATGGAGTCGGATCTTGAACTTTGACAAGCAAATGATCGGGCTCGGACGGGAACGCTCATGAAAAAGGAGTCTTGGCTCTACGGTGTGGCAGTCGTTTCCGGAATAGCGGTTTGGATCTTCGTGTCCAAACTCTCAGGCAGGCGCGAGGCGTGGGATTCTCAGTGGTATTTTCTAGTCGGGATGCCTGTGGTATGCCTGGTGTCTGCGTGTCTTGCGTTCTTTGAACCGAACCGCCCGTGGAGGTGGGGCATGACCCCTCTCGCGGCCCAGGCCGTCTGGATGATCGTGACCCAAGGGCCTGGCAACCTCTTGCCGATCGGCCTCGTGGTATTCGGTGTGCTCGCGATCCCGTCGATGATGACCGCGCAGATCGGTGCGTGGTTCGGAACGAAGAACGCAGCGCGGGTATCACGCTGACAAGAATTGAAGGGAAGGAAGGGTACCGACCTATTTTCTTGACGAAGAACGGCAGCGATCTACCACCGGACGATCAGTATCGGCGCGATGAGCGCCGGCATCTCCTCCACAGCGCCGATACGCACGTTGCGAATCGCCATGGCGGTATGGGCCAGCGTGGCGGTGAGGAGCCCGATGGTCCGATAGGGCTCGAGGGTGCGGTCGATCGCGAGGTAGAGCCCCCCGCTCATTGCTCCCAGCACCGTCTCGCCCCGAGATCCTGATCCTTCCACGAAGGGTCGGGCGATGGGATTCATCTCCGGCAGGCCTCGCCGCGTGAATTCCGCCGTGGTGGTCAAGTCCGCCACCCCAGCCGTCGCCAGAGACAAAAACCAGCAGCAAATCGTGACCGTCATGATCGCCCCCTGGTGGCATCGATCGTCCGGAGCGTGGTTCAGGGCTCCGAACGAGCGCGGCCACGGCCATGATGCGCAATGTGCGTGAAAGCCTACCTCCGCCCCTGGGGCTGTCAAATACACGAATCCGGAGGGAGGTTTTGCGCGGTGCCGTCGGCAACGCGGGACGATCAGAGCCTATATCGGGATCATTGGCCCGGCCGTAGTTTGCCTTTTGGCGGCGAAGAAAAAAAGGAGGGGCGCAGCATACGCTGCCCCCCTCCCGGTCTCCGCAAACCTGGGGCTATCTCCTGTGATGGTGCCTCGGTCTGGTCGGGGCAACGATCGGAGCGGCCTCGGGAGGCTCGATCTTGAAGAGCACCTGGTTGTTGACGGGCTGTTGCTCAAATCGATTGATTCCTTGTCGGGATTATGGTATCGTGGGCCATCCACGGAGGGATGGCCATGATGGGACAGCAACCGCCCCGCCAGGAGAAGCTGTTCTACC
>JACXTT010007037.1_pt1 | contig 15948 bp, 12 predicted proteins | sample 9270951 | NCBI WGS metagenome assembly JACXTT01 (sample SAMN15532306, study PRJNA645909) | rock metagenome | isolation source: weathered quartz diorite | place: Puerto Rico | collected 2017-06-21 | reverse complement strand
CGTTGCCGCGGGCGCCGTCGGGGCGGGCGCCGTCGCGCCTGCCGCCGTCACGATGACCTGGCCGAGCATGAGCGTCGGATGGACCTGGCAGAAGTAGTCATACGTCCCGGGCGTGTCGAACTTGAACTCGAACGACTGGCCGTTGTTCTGGAGCGTGAAGCCGGAGTCGAAGACCTTGCCGGCGTCGGCGTCGCCGGGCTTGCCGGACGTCACCGAATGCTGCGCGCCGATGGCCTTGGTGACCGTCCAGGTGACGGTGTCGCCCGCCTCGACCGTGATCGTGGCCGGCTGGAACGACAGGTCGACGATCCCGACGTCGGCGGTCTTGGCCACGGCCGGCACGGCGATCGCGGCGGCCGCGACGAGCAGGCCCACGACCAGCGCGGGACGCCAGGTTCGATCCACCACCGTCATCCGCAGAACCTCCGGACGGCATCGTAGAGGACGGGCAGGCCCCACCGGAGACCGACCAACGAGACGCGCTCGTCGACGCCGTGCCAGCGCTCGAGGTAGGTCTCCTCGGGCGGCTGGCGGAGGGGCGAGAAGCCGAAGACAGGCACGCCCAGCCCGAGCAGATGCTTGGCGTCGGTGCCGAACGGGGCCATGATCGGCAGCGGCGTGCCCTCGGGATCGTGGGCCCGGACCACGTCTGCAAGGACCGGGTACAGGCCCTGCGGATCCTCGTAGGGCGCGACCACCGGATCGGAGGCGATCACGAGCTCGATGTCGGTCAGCTCGGCGAGCTCCGGCCCGAGCAGCCTCCGGATCGTGTCCTCGAACGCCAACTCGTCCGAGCCGGGCAGGCGCCGCACGTCGATCTCGAGCGTCGCCGTGCCCGGGATCACGTTGAACTTCACGCCGCCCTGCACCACGTTCGGCGAGAGCGTGTCGCGCAACATGGCGGCGACGACGCGGCCGTAGACGGGCAGGCACATGTCGGCGAGCGCCACGAGCGAGGCACGGTCACCGCCGTCGCGGACGGCGGTGAGGAGGCGTGCGACATCGCCATCTGTCGCGGCGATCGCGCCGTCGAAGAACGCCCGGGTCACCGGGGTCAGGCGCGGGGGCAGCGGGGCGACGAGGCGGGTGATCGCCTCGGCCGCGAGGAGCACCGCGTTCTCCGCGCGGGGCATGGAGCCATGGCCCCAGATGCCGTGGAACGTCAGCCGGTAGACCGTCGTGCCCTTCTCGGCGACCTGGATCGGGTACAGACGCCGGTCGCCGGCGTAGACCGCGACGGCCCCGGCCTCGTTGATCGCGGCTGCGGCTCGCAGCGTCCCGGGCTGATCCATGGCCAGCCACCCCGCGCCGGCGAAGCCGCCTGCCTCCTCGTCGGCGGTGGAGGCGAAGAGGACGTCCCGAGTCAGGCCCGGGATCGGGTCGCTCGCCGGATCTCGACCGGCGGCGCGCGCCTCCGCGGCGAGGAGGCGCATGACCTCGAGCTCCATCGCGACGAGGTCCTTCATGTCGACCGCGCCGCGGCCGTACAGCCAGCCGTCGGCGACCTCGGCGCCGAACGGGTCGTGGGTCCAGCGCTCCGGCGGGGCCGGGACGACATCGAGGTGCGAGAGCAGGAGCAGCGGCTCGCCACCCGTCCCGTCGCCGCGGAGCCGGGCGGTCACGGAGCCGCGGCCGGCGACCGGCTCGTGGACGGTCGCCGGGATGCCGGCTTCATCGAGCGCTCCGGCCAGGTGGCGCGCGGCGTCGAGCTCGCCGCCCGGCGGGTCCGGCGGATTGACCGACGGGATCCGGATCAGGTCGCGCAGCGACTCCACGAGTCGTTCGTGGGCGGCGTCCCAGGCCGCCTCGCCGAGCGCCGCCGAGGGCAGATCCCTCAATCGAACCCGCCCAGGAGACCGGACAGGCCGAGAAGGTGCGCCACGATGCCGAGGACGAAACCGGCGAGCACGACGACGACGATCATGGCGATGAGGAGTCGGGCGTAGCGTCGTTCGCGACGCCGCGTGCCGTCGAGGTCTGGATCCTCGCCACCGGGGATGTACGGCGCCGCAAGCCCGCGTGCCCGCGCCTGGACCGCGCGCGCCGAGTCGTACGCGTCCGGGTCCGGGGGCAGTGCTGCCCGGTTCGGTGGCCCGCCTTCCGCCGCCATCAGCCGCCGGTGATCGGCGATGGCTCCGGGACGACCTCGACCGACGACGCGGCGCGCGCGGCCGCGGCCATGCGCCGGCCCGTCGTCACGGCGCCCTCGCTCGCCGACGACACCAGCGCCGCGTACTTCGCGAGGACGCCGCCGGTGTAGCGCGGCGCGGGCGCCTGCCACGTCGAGCGTCGGCGGGAGAGTGTCGATTCCGGGACCTCGAGGTCGAGGCGTCGGGCGTCGACGTCGATGCTGATCTGGTCGCCATCCTCGACGAGGCCGATCGGGCCGCCGAGGGCCGCCTCGGGGGCGACGTGACCGATCATCAGCCCATGGGTGCCGCCGGAGAAGCGGCCGTCGGTCAGCAGGGCGACCGAGTCGCCGAGGCCCTCACCCACGAGCGCGGCGGTGACGCTGAGCATCTCCTGCATACCGGGCCCGCCGACCGGACCCTCGTACCGGATCACCACGACGTCGCCGGGGTCGATGCGCCGGTTCTTGACGGCCTCGAAGCAGGCCGTCTCCGAGTCGAACACGCGCGCCGGGCCGCGGTGATGGCGGCGTTCGTGGCCCGCCAGCTTGATGACACAGCCATCCGGTGCCAGCGAGCCGTGCAGGATCGCCAGGCCGCCGGTTGACTTGAGCGGCGTCTCGATCGGCAGGACGACCTTCTGGCCCTCGGCCTCCTTCGCGCCGGCGGCGATCTTCGCCAACGAGCGCCCGTCGACGTTCTTCTCGGCGCCGTGCAGGAGGTCGCGCTTGAGGAGCTCGCGCATGACCAACGACACGCCGCCCGCGTCGTACAAATCCGCCGCCGTGTAGCGACCGCCCGGAACCATGTCGGCGACGATCGGTGTCCGCTCGGCGATGGTGTCGAAGTCGTCGACCGAGAGCGGGATGCCGAACTCGTGGGCGATGCCGAGCAGGTGCAGGACGCCGTTCGTCGAGCCGCCGGTGGCGGCGACCGAGGCGATCGCGTTCTCGATCGACGCTCGGGTGACGATCGATGACGGCCGCACGTCGTGGCGGACCAGGGTCATGGCCAGCTCGCCGGCCTGGCGGGCCGCTGCGTCCTTCGCCGGATCCTCGGCGGGGATCCCGTTCAGCCCCGCCGGCGAGAGGCCGAGGAACTCGAGCACCATCGACATCGTGTTGGCGGTGAACTGGCCGCCGCACGCGCCCGCCCCGGGGCACGCGGCGCTCTCGATGTCGTACAGCTCCTGCAAGCCGATCTTGCCGGCGCGATACGCCCCGACGGCCTCGAACACGGACACGACGGTCAGGTCGCGACCCTTGTACGTGCCCGGGTAGATGGTCCCGTTGTAGAGGATCAGGCCGGGCACATCGAGGCGGGCGAGCGCCATCGCGGCGCCGGGGAGCGTCTTGTCGCAGCCGACGAGACAGACCACGCCGTCGAGCAGGTGCCCGCGGACGACCAGCTCGATCGAGTCGGCCACGACCTCACGGCTGACCAGGCTGGCCTTCATCCCCTCGGTGCCCATCGAGACACCGTCCGATACCGAGATGGTGTTGAACTCCATCGGCGTGCCGCCGCCGGCGCGGATGCCCGCCTTCACGAACTCCGCCAGGCGCCGCTGGTTGAAGTTGCAGGGCATCGTCTCGATCCAGGTCGTGGCGACGCCCACGAGCGGCCGGGCGAGGTCGTCGTCGGTGAAGCCGATCGCCTTGAGCATCGCCCGCGCGGGCGCGCGATCGGGGCCGTCGGTCAGGGCGTGCGAATGGCGCTTTGCGCCGTCGGTCGGGCGGTCGTAGGGTAGCGGGCGGGCGCCGTTGCCATCGTTTGTGGCCATCGCCGAGAGTTTAGGCACCCTCGCGGACAGCGCTACGACGCCTCCCTCTCGGTAGTGAGCCAGGCCGCGACGAGGCCTCGCAACACGGGCAGGCTTACGGCGCCGGCGCCGAGCACGGTGTCGTGAAAGCGCTTGATGTCGAACCATGCGCCGAGGCGCGCCTCCGCCTCGCGCCGAAGGCGGGCGATCTCGAGCTGGCCCACCTTGTAGGCGAGGGCCTGCCCCGGCCAGACGATGTACCGATCGACCTCGTTGGCGATGTTGTTCTCGCCGAGGGCCGAGTGGCCCTTGAGGAAGTCGATCGCCTGCCGTCGGGTCCAACCCAGGGCGTGCATGCCCGTATCGACGACCAGCCGCCCGGCGCGCCACGCGTCGAATGACAGGATGCCGAAGCGATCCAGATCCGAGCTGTACAGGCCCATCTCGTCGGAGAGCCGCTCGGTGTACAGGCCCCAGCCCTCGGAGAACGCGGTCGAGCCGAGCATGCGCTGGAACGCGGGCAGGCCGGGCAGCTCCTGGGCGACGGCGATCTGGAGGTGGTGGCCCGGCACCGCCTCGTGGAAGGCGAGGGCCTCGGCCTCGTAGCGCGGCCGCGTCTCGGGCGCGTAGAGGTTGATGTAGTAGCGGCCGGGTCGGCTGCCGTCCATCGCCGGCCACGAGTAATAGGCGATCGTCTGGTGGACCTCGGAGTGGCTCGGGATCGGCACGACGACGCACGCCGCCGCCGGGATGCGCCCGAACCAATCGCCGACCGAGGCCTGTGCGCGCAGGAGCGAGCGTGTCGCCGTTTCGAAGACCTCCTCGGCGGTCTCGAACCGGAAGCGCCGGTCGTCGCGCAGCGCGGCAAGAGTCGAGTCGAGATCGCGCGTTCCGAGGACCCGCGCGCCGAGCTCCACGAACTCGGCATCGATGCGCTCGATCTCGGCGAGCCCGGTCGCGTGGAGGTCCTCGGGCGCGAGGTCGAGCGTGGTATGCACGCGGATGAGCGTCCGGTAGGCGTCGGCGCCGCCGGGCAGGTGCACGAGCCCTGGCTGATCTGCGGATCTCGCGACGGGGGCGATGTCCTGCTCCAGCGTCTCCCTATAGCGCCCGAAGGCGGGGATCGCGACGTCGGCGACCGCATCGAGCAGATCCGCTCTGAACGCCGACACGTCCCTCGCCGACCAGTCGTCGTGCGCGGCGGCCGCGGGCGCAGCGAGCTTCCACTCGTCCGGCGTCGTCCCATCCAGATTACGGAGGACCTCGAGCTGTCGCCGGACCGGCGTCACGACCGCGATCCGCCCGTCGGCCGATGCCTCGCGGAGACCGGCCCGCACCTGGTCCAGGTAGCGGCCCACGTCGCGCCAGCGGGCGACCAGCGCCCTGCCGTCAGCGGGCGTCCGGATCGACTGGTAGTCGACCAGGTCCAGGAGGCTCACCGCCGGCCCGCTGAGTGGATCCACGGTCCACTCGTACGTGCCCGTGCGCAGGGCATCCGCCTGGCCGCGAGCCTCGTCCACGAGCATCTGGCGGGTGACCCGTTCAGTGGCGTCGATCGCAGCGCCGTCGAGCGCCTCGGCGGCTGCGGCAATGTCGTCCAGCCAGCGGATCCGCTTGGACATCGCCTCGGGCGAGACGTCCTCGAGGCGGTCGTCGAAGCGTCGATCGCCGATGACGGTGGCCCAGGTGGGATAGGCCGCGAGGTAACCGTCCCAGAACCGATCGGCCAGCGAGCGCAGCTCTTCGCTCGCCGCGGCCGTGGCCGTGCGCGTCACACCCTCACCTCGCTACCCAGCGCCGAGCGCGCCTCGCGACCTGCGCGCTGGGCAATCTCTACCGGCCCCGAACCGATCCCGATCGTAGCGGCTAGCGGACGCAGGGACCGGACGAAACGGCGGACGTGCGCCCGATGGCAGGCCGGATCCGGTTCCACACGTCGATCGGTGAGAGGGCATAGCCGACCGACGGGTCTGCCTTCGACTCGGCGAACACGACGCCACCCACCGCGCCGCTCTCGAGGACGAGCGGGCCGCCGCTGTCGCCGGGCCGAACGATCGATCGCAGCTCGATGATCCGGCGCGTCACCCGGCTCTTGCCGGTGACGCTGAGACCCTGGGCGTAGTAGGCCGCCGCGACGGTCGCCGGCTCCACCGTCTCGTTGCCGCCGCCCGGGTAGCCGATCGCCGCCGCCAGCGCGCCGCGGCCCGGCTCCGTCGAGGTGAACGCCAGCGGCGCGGTGCGCAGCCCATCGGTGTGGAGCAGCGCGATGTCGAGGTCGAGGTCCAGCAGGACGACGGTCGCGGCAAGCGAGTCGTGGGACGTCTGCACGAGGACGCTCTTCGCACCGGTGACGACGTGGGCGTTGGTCACGAGGTAATTCGGCGCGATCACGAACGACGAGCCGCTGGAACGCTGGTCGCAGCCGTCGGCCTGGACACGGAGCACGGATGGCGCCGCCGCCCCGCCGATCTGCCGAGCGAGCGCGTTCGACGGGAGATCGATGTCGGGAGCCGGCAGCTGCTCGAGGCCGATGAAGACGTTGGGCAGCCCGCTGTCGTCGAGGATCTGACCGAGCTCGAGCACGATCTCCGTGGGCGGCGGGAGCACCGAGTCGACCGCGCGAAGGGCGATCGAGCGCTGCGCCAGCTGGGCAAGGTTCGGGAACGGGCCGGAGGCGATCACGCCGCCCGCGAGCCACAGGATGAGCACGGCCTGGGCCGCGCCGACGAGCGCACCGCCGACGCGATCCAGCGCACCGAGCAGGCCGCTGCCGAGCGCCTGGGACGCCGCGCGCCCGAACGAAGCGCCGAACGCCTCGCCGACGCCGACGAGTCCCAACAGCGTCGACAGGACGATGACGGCGCGGACTCCCGCGGGCAGGCTATCGAGGAGGGGTGTGACCGCGGGCAGGATCGCGAGCCCGGTGAGCGCCGCCACGGCCGCCCCCAGCAGCCCGAGGAGCTGGGGCAGTGCCCCGGACCGAACGCCGAGGACGATCGCGAGGATGAGCATCACGATCGCGACGAAGTCGAGGGGGTTCACCGCCGGGATCGTGCCACAGCGCGCGACCGGGGGCGTCTCAGACGACCGCCAACGGTTCGGGAAGGCGCCGCGCGTGCATCACAGATCCGCCGGTGTCAGCTGGCCGGCGACACCTCGAGGGTGATGGCGGGAGCGTCGCCCTGGGCACCGATCGTCCAGGTGCCGGCGGCCAGGACGCCGAGGTCGACCGCGGTCTCCTTGAGCTGGGCGATGTCGATGCAGGCCACATCCCCGGGCCCGGAGCCCTCGATCACGATCAGCTTGATCGTCCAGTCCGCGGAGTCCTTCTCGACGTGGACGGAGTCGAGGGCGGCGCATGGGGCCACACCGCTCCACCAGCGAAGCTCGGCCGTGACGTCGGTCGCGCCGGCGGTCGCCCGGACGAGCTGCACGTTCACGGGATGCTGGTTGATCAGGCCGGTTGTCGGGCTGACGAACGTCGCCGGGCCAAGGATCGGGTCGATGCCGCCACCCGGATTGCCGATTCCGCCCGGAGGCGGGGCGCCACCCAGGTTACCGCCTGTGCCGCTCCCGACACCGCCCGGTCCGGGGACTTCCGTGGGCGTTGGCTCCGGGGTGGGAGCGGGCGTTGGACCTGCCGCGCCGGTGCACGCTGCGAGGATCAGGACGATCGGCACCAGAGGGAAGGTTCGGCGGGTCGGCATGGCCGCGCAGGCGCCGCGACTCGGGCTCAGGTTCCTGCCGGCGCCCGCGTGTCGATCGGGGCCGGATGCACCGCCTCCCAGGCCTCGATCGCGGGCGCCCTGTCGAGCAGATAGCCCATCTCGTCCGTGCCCTGGAGCAGCATGATCTTGGAGAATGGGTCGACGTCGAACGGCAGGTCCTCATCACCCGGGAGGTGGACCACCTGGGCCTCCAGGTCGACGATGAGTTCGACATCGGGGTCCTTCGCCACCATCTCGAAGAGCTGTCGCAGGCGCTCAGGCTCGACGATGATCGGCAGCAGGCCGTTCTTCAATGAGTTGCCTCGGAAGATGTCCGCGCAGCTCGTCGTGATCACGGCCTGGATCCCCCAGGCGACCAGTGCCCACGGTGCGTGCTCGCGCGACGAGCCACAGCCGAAGTTGTCGCCGGCGAGCAGGATTCTGCGGCCGGACATCTGCGGCTCGTCGAGGACGAACGTTGGCTCCTTGAGCCCGCCATCCGCCTCGAAGCGCCAGTCGTGGAACAGGGCATCGGCGAGGCCCGCCTTGTCGGTGATTTTCAGGTAGCGGGCGGGCACGATCTGGTCGGTGTCCACGTTCTCCGCGGCCAGCGGGATCACGGCGCTCGCGAAGCGCGTGTACGGCTGGTCAGGCATCAGCGTCCGCCCACGGCGGCGAGGGTCTCGATGCCCGGCAGGAGGCGTGGGTCGGCGATGGCGCCGGCCACCGCGGACGCCGCCGCGGTCAGCGGGGAGGCGAGGAACGTCCGGCCACCCTTGCCCTGGCGGCCCTCGAAGTTGCGGTTCGACGTGCTGACCGCGTACTGGCCCGGCGAGAGCTGGTCGCCGTTCATGGCGATGCACATCGAGCAGCCAGCTTCGCGCCAGTCGGCGCCTGCGGCGCGGAAGACCTCGTGCAGGCCCTCACGCTCGGCCTCGCGCTTCACCTCGTCCGAGCCGGGCACGACCATCATCCGGACGCCGTCGGCGACCCGCCGGCCCTTGAGCGCGGCGGCGGCGAGGCGGAGGTCGCTGATGCGGCCATTGGTGCACGAGCCAATGAACACGACGTCGACCTTCTGGCCGAGCAGCGGCTGCCCGGGCCGAAGGTCCATATACGCCAGCGCCTGCTCCAGGCCCCGCCGGCCAGCGTCGTCCGGGGCCGCCGCGGGGTCGGGAACCCGCGCCGAGATCGGCAGGCCCATGCCGGGGTTCGTGCCATAGGTGACCATCGGCTCGAGAGCGCTGGCGTCGATGTTCACGGACCGATCGAACGACGCGCCCTCGTCGGTGGGCAGCTCGCGCCAGAGCGCCACGGCGGAATCCCAGGCGTCGCCCTTCGGTGCGTGGGGCCGACCGGCGAGATACTCGAACGTGGTGGCGTCGGGCGCGATGAGGCCGGCCCGGGCTCCGCCCTCGATCGACATGTTGCAGATCGTCATCCGCTGCTCCATGGACAGGGCCTCGATCGCCGAGCCCCGGTACTCGAAGACATGGCCCGTCCCGCCACCGATGCCGATCCGGGCGAGCAGGGCCAGGATCACGTCCTTGGCGCTTACCCCCGGCGCGAGGCGGCCGTCGATCCGAACCTCATACGTCCTGGGCCGGCGCTGCAGGAGGCACTGGGTCGCCAGCACCATCTCGACCTCGGACGTGCCGATGCCGAAGGCGAGCGCGCCGAACGCCCCGTGGGTCGAGGTGTGCGAATCCCCGCAGACGATCGTCATGCCCGGCTGGGTCAGCCCGAGCTGCGGTCCGATGACGTGGACGATGCCCTGGCTCGGCGAGCCGAGGCCATGGAGCGGGATGCCGAACTCGCGGCAGTTCGTTTCGAGCTGGGCCACCTGGGCCGCGGCGAGCTCGTCGATGATCGGCAGGCTGCGTGGCGTGGTCGGCACGGAGTGGTCGGCAGTGGCCACGGTCCGCTCGGGATGGCGGACCCCGATGCCGCGGCGGCGCAGCCCCGTGAAAGCCTGGGGGCTGGTCACCTCGTGCACGAGGTGCAGGTCGATAGCGAGCACGCTCGGCGCGTCGTGCGCCTCCATGACGACGTGGTCGTCCCAGATCTTGTCGACGAGGGTGCGCTGTCCGGCCATGGCCGCACATTCTGCCCGAACCGCGCCGGGTGGCTCGCCGCGGCCAACCGGCCGCCGCCGAACGGACTATGACCACCGGGACGAGAGGATGGCGCTCTCGTACGCCAGCCGGAAGTACAACCAACTGCACCCGAGTGGACCACACGCGGGAAGAAGCGCCGAGGGCCGCCCCGCTGGAGTACGCGCCGTTGCGAAGGGATCCCTAGGCATGGCAGCTGAAGGCGTTCGCGGACGCCTGCCGGCGATCGCCGTGCGTGCGCGGCAGCGCCTCGTTGGCGCCGGTACGCGCATGCCCGCCGCCCATCGGATCCTGCTGTTCGTCCTGCTGCTAACGGCAGCCGCAGCCGCGATCTACGGCTTTGCCCTCCGCGATCGCAGTGCGCCCTTCGCGGCCGTGCCGCTGCCGTGGCCGTTGCTCGCGGCGGGGTTCGCCATCGCCGAGATGAAGGTCGTCTCCGTTCACTTCCGACGCGAGACGCACTCCTTCTCGCTGTCCGAGTTCCCGGCGGTCATCGGGCTGTTCTTCCTCTCGCCGCTCGAGTACCTGGTGGCGCTCATCAGCGGTGCGGCCGTGGCCCTCATCGTCGCCGAGCGCCAGGCGCCGGCGAAGCTCGCGTTCAACCTCGCCAACTTCGCCCTGACCGGCGTCGTGTCGCTGGCGGTCTTCCACGCCATCGTCACCGCCGACAGCACCCTCGAGCCGATCGATTGGGCGGCGGCCTTCGCGGCATCCCTGGCGGCGACGATCGTCGGCGCCCTGACGACGGCGACCGTGATCACGATCTCGGGCGGAGCACCGCAGTACGAGAAGCTGCCCGAGATGCTCCAGTTCGGGGGCATGGTCGCGATCGCGAACACCAGCCTCGCGCTCCTGGCGGTGTCGCTCTTCCTGGTCAGCCCGCTCTCGCTGATCCTCCTGGCAGTGCCGGTGGCGACGGTCTTCGTCGCCTACGGCGCCTACGTCTCGGAGCGCGAGAAGCATGAACGGCTCGAGCTGCTGTACCAGTCCAGCCGCATCCTCCAGCACTCGCCGGAGCTCGACTCAAGCCTCGTCGCCCTGCTCGAGCACGCCCGCAACATGTTCCGTGCCGAGTGGGCGCAGATCATCCTCTACCCGCGCAAGGCGACCGACGAGGCGCTCCGGACGATCTCACGCCACGACGCCGAGCCGGTCGTGATGGAGCCCGTCGTGGATCTGGAGCGCGACGCCATCGAACAGCGGGTGCGCAACGAGCAGCGCGCGTTCCTGTACCTGCCCCTGCCGACCCATCGGGCGTTCGGCCCGATCCGCCAGGCAATGGTCAGCCCGCTCCGAGGCGAGGCCCAGCTTATCGGCTCGATCGTCATCGCCAACCGCCTGACCGAGGGAACCTCCTTCACGGCGGAGGACCTGAAGCTCCTCGAGACCCTGGCCAACCAGTCCGCCATCGCGCTCGAGAATGGGCAGCTGGAGCAGTCGCTCGCAGAGCTGTCGCGGCTCAAGGAGCAGCTCCGCTACCAGGCCTACCACGACCCCCTGACCAACCTCGGCAACCGCAGCCTGTTCCTCGAGCGGGTGGACGAGCGGCTCTCCCACCCGAAGGGCGACCGGGTGCCGGTCGTGCTGTTCCTCGACCTCGACGACTTCAAGGTGGTCAACGACACCCTGGGGCACGCCGCGGGCGACAGGCTGCTGGCGGCGGCCGCGGACCGGGTCCGAGGCTGCGTGCGATCGGATGACGTCGCGGCGCGCCTTGGCGGCGACGAGTTCGCGATCCTGATCGAGGATCAGTCCGACCTGAGCCGCGCCATCTCGGTCGCGAACCGGATCATCGAGTCCCTGCGCCTGCCGTTCCCGATCGAGGGCCAGGAGATCACGGTCAGCGGCAGCATCGGGCTCGCCGCGGCCAAGGGCGAGATGGCCCGCGCCGATGACGTCCTGCGGAACGCCGACGTCGCGATGTACATCGCCAAGGCCAACGGCAAGGGCCGCGCGGCGGTCTTCGAGCCGACGATGCACGCCGCCATCGTCGAGCGCCACGCCCTCAGCGCGGAGCTCTCGCGCAGCCTCGGCCGCGGCGAGCTCGCCGTCTTCTACCAGCCGATCGTCGCGCTCGCGACAGGCGCCCTCGAGGGCGTCGAGGCCCTGGTCCGCTGGAGCCACCCGACGCGTGGCATGGTCCCGCCCGACGAGTTCATCCCGCTGGCCGAGGAAAACGGGGCCATCCTGACCCTGGGCCGCTGGGTGCTCGAGGAGGCGTGCCGTCAGGTCGCCGAGTGGACAAACCTCGGGCCGACCCATGGCCTCACCGTCACCGTCAACCTGTCGGCCGCGCAGCTGCGCGAGCCGACCTTCCTCGATGACATCGACCGGATCATCAGCAGCAGTGGCCTCCGGCCGGAGCAGCTGGTCCTGGAAATGACCGAGACCGCGATGTTCCACGACACGACGACCACGATCGCCCGGCTCGATGCCCTGCGCGCCCGAGGCCTGCGGATCGCGGTCGACGACTTCGGCACGGGCTACTCCTCGCTGGGGTACCTGCGCCGGTTCAAGGTCGACATCCTCAAGATCGCCCGCGAGTTCGTCGCCGATGATTCCGACGACGGCGCTTTCGCCAGCGCCATCATCGCCCTCGGCCGCTCCCTCGGGCTGACCATCGTCGCCGAGGGGATCGAGGAGCCGTGGCAGCTCGAGCGGCTGCGGACGCTCGGCTGCGAGTTCGGCCAGGGGTACTTCTTCGCCCGCCCGGCGAGCGCCGCCGGATTCGAGGCCTACGTCGCCGCGCGGCATCCCGGCCGCGTCGCGGCCGCGCGGGCGGTCCGGGCCCAGGCGCGCCTCGTGAAGGCCTCGACGGCGTAGCCTCCCGGAGCACAAATGTTCATCCTCTACGCGATCCCGCTGGGCATCGTCCTCGGCCTCCTGCTCGGTGGCCGGCCGGCCGGCCTCGCCGCACTCCAGTTCCGCTGGCCGTGGCTCATCGTCGGGGGGTTGCTCGTCCAGGTGGTCCTCTTCACCGATGCGGTCGCCTCGCGCGTCGGCGAGCTTGGACCTGCGATCTACGTCGCCTCGACCGCGGCAGTCTTTGCCGGCGTCCTGCGCAACGTGCGCATCCCCGGGATGGCCCTGATTGCGCTGGGCGCGCTGTCGAACCTCGCAGCGATCGTTGCCAATGGTGGCTACATGCCCGCGGGCGCGGCGGCCATGGCCGCCCTCGGCAAGACCGACCCGACCATCTACTCCAACAGTGCCGCCGTCGACCACCCCGCGCTCGAGCCGCTCACGGACATCTTCGCGCTGCCCGCCGGGGTGCCCTTCGCCAACATCTTCAGTGTCGGCGACATGCTCATCGGAATCGGCGTCGTGGTCATCATCGCCGCGGCCATGCGCCGCGATCCCGACCGGGCCCTGCCGGCGCCGCCGCGAGCCGACGAGGCCACCCGTCCCGCCTGATCCGCCCCCATCCCCACCGGCCCGACCGGTGCGTCGCGGAAACTCCCCCGAATGCCCGTCAGTACCAGTACTACACGCCTATGGGTCCGGGGCTCGATGGTCCCGTAGCGTGCCGATCGAGGTCATCTGACCTTCGTTCGACGGATTGTCCAGGGCAAACCCGTTGTGAAGCGGGGACGCAAAGCCAGGGGTCTCCTCGGAGATGGCCCAGCCGCCGATCCACCGGACGCCACAGCTTCGAAAGGGAAGCAGCAGTGAAGTCGATCCTGGAGCGCTTCACCGTCGCGGTGGCGCTGCTCGCGTGCATGGCGCTGACGGTCGGCGCAGGGATCCGGTGGTCGTGATGAAGGAGCTCGTCAAGGCGCAGGCCTTCCGCCTCATCATCGCCGTCATGACCCTGGCCAGCTCGGCGCTCGTTCTCTCAGCCGGACAGCGCTGGCACTGATCCCTCCGCGCCCGTTCGGGCGCGCCAATGGATCATCTCTGAGGCCGTCGAGCGATCGACGGCCTCAGTCGTTTTCGCGCCTGGCTATCGCTTGCCGGCTCGTCCTCGCAGGAAGTCCAGGACGCGGGGATCGATCCAGCCCGGCGCGGCGATCCGTTCCTCGAGGTTCTCCACGGCCATCCAGTCCTCGAGCGCCTGCTGCCAGGCGCCATCCCAGCTCGACGGCAGCGGCGCCGGCTCGCCGGTCATCGGCCGCGCCGCCCGGTCCGACGCGGCGGCCTCGGGGTCCATGGCGTTCATGGGCTGGTACACCGCCGAGAAGGCGCTGCCGGGTCCGGCGCCGAGCTGACCGAGCAGGCCCCGGACCTCCCCTGCCGTGACCTCGTCGACACGAACGAGTTCCTCGCGTCCCGGTCGATCGAGGTACAGCCGCTGCAGGTCGAGCAATCGCCCGAGCTCGCCGATGGGGTCGTCGTGGTCGTCGACCCGGATGTCCATCCAGCGGTCGTTGCCACCGCCGTAGCCGGCGCCTGCTCGAGCGACGTACAGCGCGGCGGACTCGCGGCCCCGCCGATCGCCGCCCGCGGCATCGGCCGCAGCGAGACACGCGACGAGCAGCTCGGGGAACGGCTGGCCCCCCGCGGCGAACGTGTCGGCGAGGCCGTCCACCACTCCGGGGCCGGCGAGGATGTTGCCCTGTGCGGCACAGCCAGGCCCGGTGCGCCCGCCGGCCCACGCGAAGCAGTGCCGGCCGGAGTACGTGGCCCCGCGGCCGTGCGAATCGACGATCCCCGCCTGCCGCTGGTCGCGCAGCTCATCCGCCGCAACCAGCCGGTCGAGCGCCTCCTGCGCCGACGCACCGCCCGCGAGCAGCGCCAGCCCGTCCGGCCCGTAGGCGACGTTCGCGAAGGACTGGGTCGCGATCGCGCCGACGCCCGCCCGCACCCAGGGCACGACCGCCCCGACGGCGAAGAACTTCGACTGGACGGCGACCCCGAGGTCGCCGGTCGCGGCGTCGCGGGCGACGATCGAGTAGGTCACTGGAGTCCCTCCGTCAGCGCCGGATCCGCAGGTGGGCGACCACGATGACGCAACCGGACCTTCGATGTGAACGGACAGCGCAGAGGTCCGGTTGCGCTTTCAACCATCTCGCCCGTAGACTGCGGGCACCGTGGGCATCTCAAATCTGCCGGATCGTCGCAGCGTCGCCGTGGTCGTGACCACGGACGGGCGCCGCGCGCACCTGCCGATCGAGACTGCCGAGGTACCCGTCCTCTCCCTTATCCGGTCGATCCTGCTCGGCATTGAGAGCCTTGTGGGCCTCATCGCCGGGGATCGGCGGGACCACGGAGGGACGCGGCGAGGCGATCGCAGCTAGCGATCATCGAAGACCAAGGACCAAACCGAACCCCCGCCGAAAGGCGGGGGTTCTGAGTTTCTCCGGGCAGGAGAACCGCTGGGAGGCAACGTGACAGGAAGCGAGGGCGAGTCGTGACACTGACGAAGCGCGACCGCGCGCGCCGGAGCCACGTGCCCGCGGCGGGCAGCGAGCACGCCGCCGCGGTCGAGCGCGCCCAGCGCGAGATGCTCCACGAAGGCTCGTCGACCGTCTCGGTCCGGACGGCCGAGCACGGGACTCGGCCGCGCATCGGCGCCGACGTCGTCTGCGAGGCGCTCCTCCGGCAGGGCGTCGACGTCATGTTCAGCTACCCCGGCGGCGTGATCCTGCCGCTCTACGACGTCCTGGACGACTACCCACAGCTGCGCCACGTCCTGGTCCGCCATGAGCAGGGCGGCGCCCACGCCGCCGACGGCTACGCCCGGGTGACGGGAAGGGTCGGGGTGTGCATGGGCACGTCCGGGCCCGGTGCGACCAATCTCGTCACCGGCATCGGCACGGCCATGCTCGACTCGATCCCGATCGTGGCCATCACCGGCAACGTGCCGTCGGCGCTGATCGGCAAGGACGCCTTCCAGGAGATCGACATCAACGGCATCACCCTGCCGATGACAAAGCACAACTACCTGGTCCGCGACGCGAACGATCTGCCGCGCGTAATCGCCGAAGCGTTCCACATCGCCCGCACCGGCCGGCCCGGGCCCGTCCACGTCGACATCACCAAGGACGCACTGCAGCAGCAGACCCAGGCGGGGCACCCCTCCGACGAGGACGTGATCGCTGGCCTGCCCGGCTTCCGGCCGACGATGGAGGGCAACTACAAGCAGCTCAAGCTCGCCGCCGCGGAGCTCGCTGCGGCCGAGCGGCCGGTGATCCTCGCGGGCCACGGCGTCCTGCACGCGGGCGCCGAGGCGGAGCTCCAGGCGTTCGCCGAGAAGGTCAACGCGCCCGTCGCCTGGACCCTGCTGGGTGTCGGTGCCC
>JACXTT010007036.1_pt1 | contig 15953 bp, 20 predicted proteins | sample 9270951 | NCBI WGS metagenome assembly JACXTT01 (sample SAMN15532306, study PRJNA645909) | rock metagenome | isolation source: weathered quartz diorite | place: Puerto Rico | collected 2017-06-21 | reverse complement strand
GCCGCAGCGGGCTGGGTGGCGTGCTGCGACGCCTGCGGAGGCCCAGCCGGAGCTAGGCCGGGACCTACGCCGGTACCTCGAGCCCCTCCAGGTACTCGATCACGCGACGGGTCAGCTGGGTCGGGGTCGACGCGCCGCTGGTCACGCCGACCCTGGTCGCTCCCCTGAACCAGGCGAGGTCCAGGTCTTCCATCCGGTCGACGAGGTAGGCGGGTTTGTGGCCCAGCTTCTTGACCACCTCGACCAGGCGCAGCGAGTTGGACGATCGCGGGCTGCCCACCACGATCACGAGATCGACCTCCTTGGCCGCCTCGACCGCCGCCTCCTGTCGCTCTTGCGTCGCACGGCAGATCTCGTTGTAGACCTCGGCCTGCGGATAACGGGCCTTGACCCGGCCGATCAGGTTCTCCGTGTCCCACACCGAGAGCGTCGTCTGGCACGTCACCGCGATGCGGTCGCCTTCGAGCACCAGCGCATCGATGTCCGCCGGGTCCTGGACCAGGTGGACCTTGCCGGGAGCCTCCCCCACGACGCCCTCTGGCTCCGGGTGTCCCTTCCGTCCGATGTAAACCACCTGGTAGCCCTTGCGGGCGAGGTCGGCCACGAGCTCGTGCGTACGGACCACGTCCGAGCATGTCGCGTCGACGGGCGTCAGGCCAAGCTCGACCGCCCGCTGCTTCACCTGCGGCGACACGCCGTGCGCGGTGAAGATGACCGTGCCCTCCTGGATGTGCTCCAGGCCGGCCAGCCGGTTGGGCTGGTCGACGAGCTCGATGCCCTGGCGCTGCAGGTCATCGGTGGCGTGCGTGTTGTGGACCAGCATGCCCAGCATGTGCACGGGACCCCGCGTCTCCTCCCGCACGCGCTTGGCGATGCGGAATGCGTCGACCACACCGTGGCAGTACCCGCGCGGTGTGATCTTCAAGACCTGCATCGCGGTTCCGAGTCTACGAGAGAGACCTACTGGATCCCCGCGAACAGGTCCGGTTCGGGCAGGTCTGAGCCGGGCTTGCCCCGGACGAGCTGGTAGTACTCGGTCCCGAAGGCCATCTCATAGATCTGGCTGGCCATCGTGGCGAACCAGGAGCTGGGATCGTTCTAGCTCACGTGGGCGCGAAACGCGTCGCGTTTGCGCTCGACGTAATCGTGGACGTCGACCTTCGAGGTGATCAGCTCGTCCGGTGTCCCGGCGATGCGCATGCTGCCGCTCACGGCGCGCTGCGCCTCTTCCGGCATCTGCTTGATGAACGCCTCCATCATCGAGCGCGGTATCGCCGTGTAGTAGAGCTTCTTCACCGGCAGTCCTTCTCGCCCGAGAAGGTCGAGGGCTGCGTTGGTTACGAAATGTGCCTTGATGTGGTCGGGGTGGCCGTAGACCCCATCTTCCGCATACGTCACGACGACGTCTGGCCGCTCCTCGCGGATGAAGACAGCGAGCCTGCCCGCGGCTTCTTCGAGCGCCGCCTGGTGGAATGAGCGCGGGTCCTTGTTGTCGGCGGTATCGACCATTCCGGAATCGCGGTAGCCCAGGAACTCCTGGCGGTCGACGCCGAGGATCTCGCCCGCTGCCCGGAGCTCCTCGGTCCGGATCTCGCCCAGGCGCGGCCGCGACTCCGCTTCGTCCATGTTGTAGATCTCGCCGGCTTCGCCACGCGTCGCTGTGATGTTCACCACGCGGTGCCCGTGCGCCTTTGCCTTCATCATCACGCCGCCCGTCGAGATCGCCTCGTCGTCCGGGTGCGCATGGACCAGGAGGAGGGTGCCCACCTAATCCATTAATGCGTCGGCGAGGCGCTGGATTCCACCGTGGCCTGGGCCGGGGATGGTCCCGTCGGCCGCGGCGATCACCTCTGGCGGCGAACCTTCGACCGCGATCCCCAGGCCCGCCCACGCGATCATCGAGGCGTCGTTGCGGCCGTCGCCCACGGCAACCACGTCGCTCTGGGCAAACCCGAGGCGGTCGGCGACAAAACGTACGGCGGACGCCTTGTCGCTCTCGACGCTGGTGAACTCGATGTACTCGGGTACGGAGGTGGCGGAGTTGAGCCTTCCCGCCCAGCGACGCCGGACCTCCGGCAGCAGCGCCTCCGCCTCCTCCGCCGCGGTCACGATGACGAGCTTGGGCGTGGTCGAGCCCATCGCCGCGTCCAGGTCACCGACCACGTGGATCTGCATGCCGGCGTGGTCGGCGTAAATGTGCGCCTCGGGCCGGTCACGCTCCACGATGAGCCGGTCATCTCGGTAGGCCTGCACGTGAAGATCCCGCTCACGGGCGAAGCGGATCACCTCCATCGCCAGCTCGTGGTCGATCCCGTGATCGAGCAGCACTCCCCCGTCCAGCGTGCGCACCTGGGCGCCCTGGTAACAGATGACGGGACCCTTCAGCCCGAGCCGGGCAACCCACGGCGCGGCGCCTGGAAATGGCCGGCCCGTGCAGGCGACCACCGTTACGCCGGCCGACACGATGCGGTCGAGGGCCGCGACGTCACGCGGGTCGAGGTTCAGCTTCATGTCGAGGATGGTGCCGTCCAGGTCCAGCGCCAGGAACTTGTAACGAAGCGCCAGAGCTATCGCTTGACCTCGGGGTTGACCAGGTTGGGCGGGCGGCCACCGCGCACCGCAGTCGCCATGTTGCGCGCGGCCATGGCGGACATCTCCGAGCGAGTTCGAACCGTGGCGCTCGCGATGTGCGGCGCGAGCACGACGTTGGGCATCGGAATCAAGTGGGGATGCACGGCAGGCTCGCGCTCATAGACGTCGAGGCCCGCGCCGGCGATCCTGCGTGCCTTCAGCGCCTCCACGAGCGCAGCCTCGTCGACGACTGGCCCGCGCGAGGTGTTGATCAGGATCGCGTTGCTCTTCATCGAGTTGAACTGCGGCGTGCTCAGGAGGTGCATCGTCTCCTGGGTCAGCGGGACGTGGACCGAGATGAAGTCGGACTCGGCGATCAGCCGGTCCAGGCTCGATCGTGTGGCGTTCAGCTGCTGCTCCGCCTCGGGGGGAAGCGGCTGCGGGTCGTAGTAGAGGACGCGCATGTTGAAGCCCTTCGCGCGGTGAGCCACGCCGCGACCGATCCGCCCGATGCCGACGATGCCCAGCGTCGCGCCGAAGACGTCCTGGCCCAGCATCATGTCGATCGCCCAGCCTCGGAACCTTCCAGTGCGGGTGAAGTTGTCGGCCTCGACGACCCTGCGGGCCGTCGTCATGAGAAGGGTGAAGGCGAAGTCCGCGGTTGCGTCATCCAGCACTCCTGGCGTGTTGGTCACCATCACCTTGTGCGCGGTGGCCGCCGCCACGTCGATGTTGTCGAAGCCGACAGCCACGTTGCTCACGCATTTCAGGCCGGCGCTCGAGAGCACGGTTTCACGGATCGGGTCCATGAGCTGGCTGACGATTCCGATGCAGCCGTCGGCCGCCTGTCGGATTCCGGCCTCGTCGAGCGGGCGGTCGCCGGGATAAGCGACGACCTCCGCCGCCTCCGCGAGGATGGTCGGGCCTGGTTCCAGGATCGGGTGCATCAGGAGCACTCGAGGTCGCCCACCCGTGCTCATGGATTCAGTCCCAGCTCCTGTGCGATCGGCTTCAGGGCATCGCGGACGATCTCCACGTGCTCGTCGAAGGGTATACCGAGCTGCTCGGCGCCTGCGACCAGCTCTTCACGGTGCACGCCGCGGGCGAATGCCTTGTCCTTCATCTTCTTGCGCACGGTGCTCGGCTCGACCGCGCTCAACGACCTGTCGGGTTTGACCAGCGCGCACGCGATGATGAAGCCGCACATCTCGTCGACGGCATAGAGTGCCTTGCGCACATTGCTGTCGCGCGGCACGTTCAGGTAGTCGGCGTGCGAGGCGATGTCGTCGAGGATGTCTTTCGGCCAGCCCTTCTCCCGAAGCATCTCGATGCCTCGCATCGGATGAAGCTCGGCGGTCGGGCCGGACTCGTAGTCCCAGTCGTGGATGAGACCGAGGACCGCCCAGCGATCCTCGTCTTCCGCAAACCGCCTCGCGTAAGCGCGCATCGCCGCCTCGACGCTGCGCATGTGCCGGCGCAGCTGGTCGGATTTGGTCGTCGAGGTGACCAGCTCCCATGCCTCGTCGCGCGTCGGTGTGGTCACAGAATCTCCTTCAAAGCCACCAGCAGCTTCTCGTGCTGGTCCTGAGTTCCGACTGTGATCCGGATCCAGCCCACGATCGGCTCACGATCGTAATGGCGGACCAGGATTCTTCGCTTGCGCAGGAAGGCGACGACCTCGGTCGCCGGCCTGGGCGGCCTGGCGAACACGAAGTTGGTCGACGACGGGACGACCTCGAAACCGAGCTGTACGAGCGAAGCGGCAAGGTCTTCCCGATTCTTCACAACCTCCGCGACGAGCTTTCGGTGATGCTCCTCATCCTCGATCGCGGCCACCGCCGCGACGATGGCCAGGCGGTCGACGTTGTACGAGTCCTTGACCGAATCGAGGGCGCTGATCACGTCCGGCGGGCCCAGCGCGAAACCGATGCGCAGTCCGGCAAGGCCGTACGACTTGGAGAACGTCCGCAGCAGCAGCACGTTGTCATGGCGATCGAGCAGAGGCAGGGCAGAGCGCGGCGCGAAGTCCGCGTACGCCTCGTCGACGGCGACGACGCCTGTCGACGCCGCGACGGCCGACTCCACCGCAGGCAGGTCGAAGAGCGCGCCCGTCGGAGAGTTGGGGTTGACGATGAACTTGAGCGGGGCGGGATCAGGACCAAGGCTCGGCGGCAGCTCCGACGGCAGCTCAGTCGGGTGCGGGGATGGAACCGCCTCGTGGATCCTGCACAGCGGTTCGAGGAGCGGGTAGGTCGGTGTGGGAAAGGCCACGCGGTCGCCTGCGTCCGCAAACGCGCGGAAGCACAGCTCGATGAGCTCGTCTCCGCCGTTGCCGACGGTCACCTGTCGGGGGTCCAGGCCGAAGCGACGGGCGATGGCCTCGCGCGCGGGGGCGGCCGTGGGGCTGGGATAGAGCCGCAGCGCGTCGTTCGCCGCGGCCTTGATCGCTTCGATCACCCGCGGCGACGGAGGCAGCGGCGACTCGTTTGTGTTGAGCTTGACCCAACCCTCGCCGTCCGGCGGCTGCTCGCCGGGGAGGTACGGGTGGAAGCCCTCGAGGGACTTTCTCAGGAGGCTTTTCGGCATTCGAGGAGGAAAGTTTCGAGCGCCAAGCGGGGGCTCACATTCTGCTCGAGATAGCCGAGCGTGTCGTAGGAGAGCTCCAGCAGCCGCGCCCACCTCCCCTTCTCCCGACTTTGCGCCGACAGCATCCGGCGCCGCAGCTCGATCTGCCAGCTCGCGATCGCAAACAGGGCCGGGTCCTCCTCGTCGCCTTCGCTCCGCCGCCACCCCATCTGCTCGGCGTCCAGCTGAGCTGCGACGCCAAGAGGCACGTCGGCGGGCGCGCCGAAGATCTCCTCCAGCCGGCGGGTCCACGCGTGGTGGAGCTCGATCACGCTCTGGTCGCGCGCTCTCCGGAGCGCCCAGCCAGGACGTCCACCTGACAGCTCGGCCAGCAACCTCGCTCGCCCGGCCTCGACTCCATGCGCGACGAGAAGCTTCTCGATCTCAGGCGAGGGCACCGGGCGGAAGAACACGCGCTGACAGCGCGAGACGACCGTCGGCAGAACGACGAAGGGGTTGAGGCTCGGCGTGGTAAGGACGATGACGCGGTGCGGGTGCGGTTCCTCGAGCGTCTTGAGGAGCACGCCCTGGTCCTGGTCGCGCAGCCGGCCGACGTTGACGACGACCGCCACGAGCCGCCCTCCAACCGCAGGCTTCAGGTTGAGGAATGCCTGCAGCGACAGCTCGTGGAACTCGGGTGGTTTGTCCGGCAGCAGGCGGATCTCGTTGATCGACAGCGGTTTGATCCGGTCGTCTTCCCAGTAGTCCGGGTGCCTCCTCAGCGGCGCCTCGGGGAGCAGGGCGGACGCCAGGGCCCGCGCCGCGGCCGACTTGCCAAGCCCGGCCTCGCCGACGAGCAGGTAGGCGTGGGCGAGTCGGTCTGTCCTGAGCTGCGAGCGCAGCTGGTCGAGCGCCTGGGCGTGCCCGATGACGCCGTCGAACGCATCTGCCACAGAGAAAAGGTATCGCCGGGCGTGACACGCCTGCGCCTTACCCTTCAAACATGTCGCCCGCGCGTGACTCCGATGGGCTCCCGCTCGCCGGCCGCACCATCCTCATCACCGGCGCTTCCAGCGGCACCGGGCTGGCAGGCGCGCTGGCGTGGCACCGGCTCGGCGCCACCATCGTGGTCGGATCGCGCAGCGAGGCGAAGTGCACGGAGATCGCCGACCGTGTCGGCAACGTTCGTGTCCATGCTTTCGTCGCCGACCTGGGCGACATGTCGACGATCGATGCCGCGATCGAGGACCTCGCCAAGTCCGGCGTCGCACCGAGCGACATCGTCCACTGCGCGGCGGGCGGCCTGGAACCGATCCTTCGGCCGCTCCTGCGAATCACCGCCGGCCTGCGCCGCATGCCTCCGTCCTGGGCGCGGGACCAGGCCTTCGCAGCAGGCCAGGCTGAGCTCGAGCGTCTGGTGGCCGCCACCTCGGCGAAGGCGATGAGCGTCAACTACGAGGGTCCGCGGCGGCTCCTGGAACACCTCGGGCCTGCGCTCCCAGGCGGCGGCCAGATCATCCTGCTCTCCAGCATCTGGTCGGGGATGGCGGGCCAGGGGTGCCCGGCGTTCTACCGGTCCGTGGCCGACAGCAAGACGCTCCTCGAACGATGGCTGGACACCCAGGCGCGGCTGTTGGCGTCCAGGAACATCGCAGCCACCGTGCTGGTGGCGCATCTGATCATCGATACCAGCACGGCGAAGCTGATCGACCGAAACATAGCCCCGCTGCTGTCGGCCGAGGACCAGGCGGTGTTCCGGGCGGGCTACGTCACGACCGAGCAGACGGTGACGGCCGTCACTCGACTGCTCCTGCAGCCGGTCATCCCGAAGGACGGGGTGCGCCGGGTGTTCCAGGCGGCCTCCGCCGCGCTCAGCGACGAAGTCGACCCTGACATTCTGGCCGTGGCGTCACGGGTCCCCCTGTAGGCGGCCGCGAGGAGGCTGGAGCGACGGCTTGCCGTCGGCGGCCTGGCGCGCCCTATCCTCCCGCTCCCTGGCCAGCCGCTGGGCGCGGCCCTGCAGCCAGACTTCGCGGATGCGCTGCAGCGCGGTGAAGTTGGTGACGATCGCGAGCAGGAAGACGACGCCATAGAGGACGGGGCCGCCGATCAGCAGCCCGATCACGGTCACCACGACGCGCTCGGGCCGCGCAAACAGACCCGTCTCGCACGTGAATCCCAGGCTCTGGGCTCGCGCCCGCACGTAGCTCACGAGGAAAGAGCCCGCCAGCGCGGCGAGGGTCGCGAGCACGAGCCATCGGTGCAGCGGGCCGTCGATCGAGAGGAAGTACGCGGCCAGGCCGAGGTAGACCGCCCCTTCCGAGTAGCGATCGAGCGTCGAATCGAGAAACGCGCCGTACGGATAGCTCGCTTTCGTCGAGCGCGCGAGCGCTCCGTCGAGGATGTCGCAGGTGCCGGCGAGAATCAGCACCACGCCGGCCCACCGCAGGTGCCCGAACGCGGCCAGGCCCGCGGCGAGAAAGGTCAGGCCCAGGCCGACGACGGTGACCTGGTTCGGCGTCAAGGGCGTTCGACCGAGGGCCGACATCAGCAGCTCTGCCCGGCGCCTCACCCAGGCTTCAAACCGCGTTGTGAACACCTGACACCTCCAGTGCCGCAGCGGGCTGCGCGGCAAGCGCCCGTCGCGCTTCGTGATACACGTCGACGATCTCCGACGCGACCAGCTCCCACGAATACCGCTTCGCCTTGTGCAGCGCGTAGTCGGCGAGGCGGGGCCGCAGCTCGGCGTCGCGGGCGAGGATGACGAGCGATGCCGCCAGCTCGCGCCAGTTGTTGGGCGGCACGGTGATGCTGTCCTTGCCGGTTTCGAGCACCGACATGTAGCCGGGGACCTCAGTCGCGACCACCGGGAGCCCGCTCGCCAGCGCCTCCAGGAGGACGATGCCGAAGCTTTCCGCCCCGGTGGCGGGAGCGCAGAAGATGTCGGCGCTCGTGTAGTAACGCGGCTTGACGGTTTCGGGCACAAAGCCGGCCATCACGACATTGCTCAGCCTGTGCCGCGCGATGTACGACTCGGCCCGTCCGCGCAGAGGACCGTCGCCGACGATGATCAATCGCGCCTGAGGGACGCGTGCGTTCATGGCTCGATACGCGCGCAGCAGGTCGCCCAGCCCTTTGCGCTTCTCGAGGCGACCGACAAAGAGGATGTTCAGGTTGTCGTCGCGCAGGTGCCGGATGGGGGTGACGTCGGGGTGGTAGACATCGAGGTCGATGCCGTTCGGAACCACCCGCAAGGGAAAGTCGGGGAAATACCGATTCACAAACGCACGCGCCGGCTCGCTCACCGCAATGGCGCGATGCAGATGGCTGAGGTAGGGCTCCAGCACAGGCCGGCCGTAGAAGTAGCCGACGTTCGACCGCGCGAACGCGTGAAAGGTTCCCACGTTGGCGGTGGTCGACATCCGGAGCATCGTCATCGGCAGCGCAGGCATCAGCGGTTCATGGAAATGAAGGACGTCGAAGCGCTCGTCGGCGATGATCGCAGCCACCTGGTTGGCGAGGTGAAAGCTGAGCGTGATCCGGGCGACCGAGTCGTTGGCCGGGATCGCGATGGGTGTCCCGATACGATAGAAACGCGCCGCATCAAAGCCGACGTCGGCGCGACTCGAGGGAGCAAAGATTCGCGTCTCATGTCCCAGCCGGCCCAGGTACCGCGCCAGGTGGCGGACGTGATCGTTCACGCCGCCGGGTGAGGCGAAGTCGTACGGCGAAACGAGCCCTACTCTCATTCAGGTCCCCCACGACTTTGCCGCCTCATGGCGCGCCGGCCCAGATGCGATGCGGCACGTGCCAATCCTCGGGGTGCTTTTGGATGAACTGCTCGATCTGGCGCAGCAGCGCCTCGGTCGCCCGGACCTGGTCCGCGCGGGAATTGTCGGTCGACTCGGCAAAGACCAGAGGCGCGCCCTCGACCTGGTAGGTGTCGTCCGGCAACCTGTACAGGCACACCGGAAAGAGCGGGGTGCCCAACCGCAGCGCGATCGCAGCCGGCCCGAGCGGGATCGGGGCAAGCCGGCCGAAAAAAGGCATCAGGTAGCCCGTGCCCGTGATGTCCCGGTCGATCGCCGTGATCACCATCTCCTGCTCCCGCAGCGCGTCGAGGACCTTGCGGATGCCGCCATGACCGAGCGTCAGCACGCTGATCCCCAGGCGCGCCCTGGTGTCCCGATACCACTCGAACAGCGGTCGTGGCTCCAGCTCTTCGGCGAAAAGGCTCACCGGCGCCACCGTCGCCGACCAGATCGCGGCAGCCACCTCGTACGAGCCCATGTGACAGGAGATCACGAGCACTCCGCGGCCCAGCGCCCGCGCCTGTTCCAAATACTCCCAGCCGGTCACCTTCAAACGCGGCCGCATCGCCTCGACCCTCGCCAGCGGCAGCTGCATCAGGTCCGCGTAGGCCTTGGCGTGATTGCGGAAGTTGAGCCACGAAAGACGGCGGAGCGCCGTCGGATCCCCGGCCAGCTCTGGACACGCGATCTTGAGGTTGTATTCGAGCCGCGGTCTCGCGAGAGGGGAGAACCACCATGCGAAGCGGGCCGCAAAGACGGCGAGCGCGTAGGCCCAGGGCCGCGGCAGGTGCTGGACGATCGACTGCACCGCCTTGAAGCCGCGGTACTGGAAGGCCGAGAAGGCTCGCGAAAGGCGATAGCGCCACAACTAGCTGAACATGGGGCGAAAGGCGTACCACTGATCGGGCCGCCCCCTGATGAACACCTCGAAACAATCGATGATCCTCTGCGTCAGGGTTTCCCTGGTGTCGGAAGCCGACCACGTCAGCGGCTCATGCACCTGCGCGCGGTACTTGCCCTCACCGATCCCGTAGACAAACGCGGGGACCAGCGGGGCGCCTGTCTTGAAGGCGAAGGCGGCAGGGCCGCCTGGCACGACGGCCCGGCGACCGAAGAACCGCACGTTCACCCCGGGCCCTTGCTCCAGGTCGCACAGCAGGGCGACGACCCGCCTGGCGGCCAACGCCTCGGTGATCCCCCTTACCGCCGAACGGCCGAGCGGGATCACGTCCATGCCCAGCTTGCGGCGTGTAGCGACAACGGCGTCGTCGAGCGAACCCGGAAAGCGCTCGGCCACGGCGCTGATCGGGTAGCCGTGGACGGACGCCCACGCCGCGGCGAGATCCCACGACCCCATGTGCGGGAGGGCGAGGATCAGGCCGTGGCCGGCCGAGCGGATGGCGTCGACGTGCTCGAGGCCGTCCACAGACACACGGCGGCTGATCTCTTCGGGCGACATGTCGCCCATCAAGACAAATTCCATCAGCATCCGGCCGTAGTTCTGGAATGCGCGTTTGGCGACCCGCGCAGCGCGTGGGTCGGAGCTGTCGACGCCGAGAACCGTCGCGTAGTTGCTGAGCGCGGCGCGCCGCTGGCCCGCGCTGAGCCAGAACCACGCCGTCCCGCCCGGCGTTGCGGCAGCATGGCGCACGCCTCCGGGAACCGCGCGGAGCAGCCGCGCGCCGGCGAAGTAGCTAGCGCTTAGCAGCCGCGGCCGGCTTCGTGCGGGCGACGCGGCGGTCGCGCCCGTTGCGCCCATTGACTCCCGCCCTATCACCTTCGATGAACTCCTCCACCAACCGCCTGGCCTCGTTTTCGGTGTACTGCACCGGGGGCGACTTCATGAAGTACGAGCTCGGCGCCTCGAGCGCACCGCCGAGGCCGCGATCGAGCGCCAGCTTGGCACAGCGCACCGCGTCGATCACGATACCGGCCGAGTTTGGCGAGTCGACCACCTCGAGCTTGAGCTCGACGTTGAGCGGCACGTCGCCGAACGAGCGGCCTTCCAGCCTGATGTACGCCCATTTGCGGTCGTTCAGCCAGGGCACGTAATCGGACGGTCCGATGTGCACGTTGTCCGCACCGATGTCGTAGTCGAGCTGAGACGTCACCGAGCGCGTCTTGGAGATCTTCTTCGACATCAGGCGCTCGCGCTCCAGCATGTTCAGGAAGTCGGTGTTGCCGCCGAAGTTGAGCTGGTAGGTTCGCTCCAGCTTCACGCCACGGTCCCTGAAAAGCCTCGTCAGGACACGGTGCACGATCGTGGCCCCGACCTGGGACTTGATGTCGTCACCGATGATGGGCAGGTTCTTCTCGAGGAAGCGCTTCTGCCAGTACGGCTCTCTCGCGATGAAGATCGGGATGCAGTTCACGAAACCGACGCCGGCGGTCAGCGCCTGCTCGACGTACCACTTCGTCGCCTCTTCGGAACCGACAGGAAGGTAGCTGACGAGCACATCGGCTCTGGCCTTCTTCAAGATCCCGACGACGTCCGAGGTCTCGCCGGGCGCCTTCTGCACGACGTCGGAGAGGTACTTGCCGATGCCGTCGTGGGTCATGCCGCGCTGGACCTTGACGCCGGTGGGCGGCACATCGGAGAACTTCACCGTGTTGTTGGGCTTGGTGAAGATCGCTTCGGCGAGGTCGAGCCCGACCTTGTTCTTGTCGATGTCAAAGGCGGCGACCAACTCGATGTCGCGGATGTGATAGCCGCCGAGCTCGACGTGCATGAGTCCCGGGACCGAGTCCTTGGGCGATGCGTCGCGGTAGTAATGCACGCCCTGGACAAGCGAGGAGGCGCAGTTGCCAACCCCCACGATCGCCACCCGAACTTTCTTGTCGCTACCGTGGCGATTGCCGTTCCTGTGATTGGCGCTCATGCGCCCACCTCCTCACGAACTTTCACTGTGGATGAGATGCCGAGCATCTCGTCGAGACGCTGGCGGAAGCGCCTGATGTTCTCCACGTCCAGCGAGCAATAGACCTGCCGGCCTTCCCGCCGGGTCCTGATCACCCCGCCGACGCGCAGCATCCGCAGGTGCCAGGAGATGCGTGGCTGGCTCATGTGGAGGTGCTCCGCGAGGTCGTTGACGCTCGTCTCGCCCGCCTGGGCGAGGCGCTCCAGGATGCGCAGGCGGGTCGGGTTGGCGAAGGCCAGGAAGTGGTCGGGCAGCTCGTTCCGCGGGTTCTGGAGAAACATAAAGGTTGCTTTATGTACCAGTATACATAAAGGCTGGTTTATGTATCGGGTTGGCTAGGGGTGGCGCACCAGGTCGAGAAACTCAGCGCGGGTACGGGGGTCGCGGCGAAAGGTGCCCAGCATGCAGGAGGTCATCATGTGCCCGCCCGGCGCTTCGACCCCGCGCATCTCCATGCACAGGTGGCGCGCCTCCACGACGACGCCCACGCCGCGCGGGGCGAGCGACTCGCTGAGCGCCTCGGCGATCTGCCGGGTCATCTGCTCCTGGATCTGGAGGCGGTGCGAGAAGACCTCGACCAGCCTCGGGATCTTGCTCAGGCCGACGACTTTGCCCTTGGGCAGATAGCCGACGTGGACCTGCCCGAAGAACGGCAGCATGTGATGCTCGCAGAGGCTGTAGAAGTTGATGTCTTTGACCACGACCATCTCGTCGTAGTCCTGGTCGAAGACGGCGCCGGCCACGACTTCCTCAGGCCTGACCCCGTAGCCGTCGGTCAGCTCGCGCAGCGCGCGCGCCACCCGCTCGGGTGTGGCCTTGAGACCCTGACGGTCGGGGTCCTCGCCCAGCTCGGCGAGAAGCGACTCGACCAGGTCGTTGATCGGGTCGCCGGGCTTCGGCTTCGGCGTTGCCATGGATGCACACAATTTACGGGGTGGATGCGATCGATGCCGCTCAGGTGCTGTCCGAGATCGGATACCTGCTGCGCCAGGACGAAAAGGAGCGATTCCGGGCCAAGGCATTTTCCCAGGCCGCCTGGTCGATCGCGCTGCAGCGGCCCGACCTCGATTCACTGCAGCGCTCCGCCACGCTGACCTCGATCGAGGGCGTCGGTGAAGGCATCGCCCGCGTGCTCGCGGACCTGATAACCACGGGCCAGAGCCGCTACCTGAACCGATTGCGCGAGCAGATGAGGCAGCCCGCGCGCGACGACGAGTCGCAGCTGGCCTTTGGCGACTACCAGGGCGACATCCACTCGCATACCGACTGGAGCGACGGCCGGGCGACGATGCTGGAGATGGCCCAAGGGGCACGCGCTCTGGGCTACAGATACCTGGGCATCACCGATCACTCACCCCGGATCACCGTCGTGCATGGTCTCAACGCCGAGCGATTGCTGGCGCAGTCAGAGGAGATGGCCGAGGTCCAGAAAAACGTTGACGGTGTGACGCTGCTCCAGGGCATCGAGGTCGACATCCTCGAGGACGGGGCGCTGGACCTGCCGGACGCGGTGCTCGAGATCCTCGAACGTCGTCATCGCCTCGCCGCACGTCAAGCTGCGTCAGGAGCCGGTCGCCATGACCGAGCGGATGCTGCGCGCCGTGGCCCACCCGCACGTCGACGTGATCGGACATCCCACAGGACGCCGGCCCGGATCGCGCGAGGGCGCCACGTACGACTTCGAGGCTGTGTTCAAGGAGGCGGCCCGGCACGGAGTCGCGCTGGAGATCGATTGCGACCCGGCCCGGATGGACCTGTCCCCGGAGATGGCCCGGCTCGCCTGTGAGTGCGGCTGCAACTTCGTCGTCGACGCCGACGCGCACGCGCCGGCTGAGTTCGCGTACGTGCCGATGGCGTTGTGGATGGCGCGCCGGGCGGGCATCCCGGAGGACCGCATCCTGAACTTCATGCCGCTGAAGGAACTTACGATGGCGCTTCAGAAATGACGCAGATCGGGATCATGATCGAAGGCCAGGAAGGGCTCAGCTGGGAGCGCTGGCGCCGCATCTGCCATGACACCGACCGCCTTGGCTTCGCCTCGCTGCGGCGAAGCGACCACCTGATCTCGCTCATGTCGTCTCCGGACAGGGATTGCGTCGAGTGCTGGACCTCGCTTGCCCTCGCCGCGGAATGGACGAAGAGGATCGAGTTCGGTCCGATGGTGAGCCCGATCACCTTCCGGCTGCCTTCCATGCTGGCGAAGATCGCCGCGGCAGTCGACGCTCTCTCGGGTGGGCGACTGATCCTCGGTGTCGGGGCTGGCTGGAACGAGAACGAGCACCGGGTGTTCGACATCCCGTTCCACACCCAGAAGGAGCGATTCGACCGGCTCGAAGCCGGTATCGCGACCATGCGCCGGATCTGGGAAACGACACACCCCACGCCGGCGCGCAACCCCATCCCGCTGCTGCTCGGCGGAAAGGGCGCCCGGAGAACGATTCCGCTGGTCGCGCGCGAGGCGGCGGAATGGAACCTTTCCCGGCTCGACGCGGACATGTTTCGCCAGGGGCGCGAGATGCTCGAGCAGTGCTGCCGCGACATCGGGCGCGATCCCACCACGATCCGGCGCTCGGTGATGACGACTTACATCATCGGCCGTGACCGAGACGAGCTCCGAGAGCGAGCCCTGAAGCTGCGGGAGGTTTTGCCTTCGTTGAAGGGGCTGGGAGCGGAGCAGGTGCTGGAGAAGATGCAGCAGCAGGCGTTCGTGGGGGGCCCCGAGGAGATCGCTTCGCAGATGCGCGAACACGCCAAGCTCGGGGTCGACCTCTTCATGCTGCAGCACTTCGTGCTCGATGACGCGGCTGCCCTCGAGCTCCTGGCGAAAGAAGTCATCCCTGCCGTGGCCTAACCTAAGCGCCGTGGACTTCGATCTCAGCGAGCCGGAAAAGGCCTTTCGCGATCAGGTCCGGCTGTGGCTGAAGGCCAACGCTCCGCGCGACGTAGACGGAGCAGGCGACATGGAGGCTTTCATCGACAGCCGGCGGGCGTGGCAGCGAAAGCTCTACGAGGCCGGCTACGTCGGCATGACCTGGCCCGAGGAGTACGGCGGCCGCGGCCGCAGCTTCATGGACCAGCTGATCTTCAACGACGAGATGATCCAGGCCCAGGCCCCGGAGCCGATCAACGTCATCGGCCTCGGCATGGGCGGGCCCGTGGTCATCGCCCATGGCACCGAGGAGCAGAAGAGGCGATACCTTCCTCCGCTGCTCTCCGCGGAGGAGATCTGGTGCCAGGGGTTCAGCGAGCCCAACGCCGGCAGCGACCTTTCCGGGCTGCAGACGCGCGCCGAGGACAAGGGTGACCACTACCTCGTCAACGGGCAGAAGGTGTGGACGACACTCGCCCATGTCGCCAGGTGGTGCATGCTGCTCGCCCGAGAGCGCAAGGAGGCAAACCCTCGCGACGGCCTGACCTACCTGCTCGTCGACATGGAGAGCCCCGGCATCGAGGTACGTCCCCTGGTCCAGATCACGGGTGACGCCGAGTTCAACGAAATCTTCTTCAAGGACGTGAAGGTTCCGAAGTCGCAGATCCTCGGCGTCGCGTGCCGTGGCTGGGACGTCGCCATGACCACGCTGCTGCACGAACGCGGCACCCTCGGTCTGGCCCTGGCCACGCGCGCTCAGATCACCGCGGCGGAGCTGGCGGAGCGCGCTCGGAAGCTCGGGCGCGGCTCGGATCCATTGGTGCGGCAGAAGGTCGCCCAGCACACGATCGAGGCCCGTGCCCTGCAGCTCAACGGTTATCGCGCGGTCACCGCGGTCAAGCGCAACGGGATTCCGGGTCCGGAGGGGTCGATTCTCAAGCTGATGTGGTCCGAGCTCAACCAGCGGATGACCGAGACCGCGATGGACATGGGCGGCCCCGCGTCGCAAGTCGGCGACGGGGGCGGCTGGCGGTACCAGTTCTTGCGCTCGCGAGCCAACACCATCGAGGCCGGCACGTCAGAGGTTCTGCGCAACATCCCCGCCGAACCCGGTCTGGCGCCGCCCCGCAGCCGGTAACCCCTCTACAAATGGATACCGCTGCCCCGGCAGCGCGCACCACGACGGCCCACGAGTGCCCCGAACGGCGCTCGCGGGTC
>JACXTT010007035.1_pt1 | contig 15953 bp, 14 predicted proteins | sample 9270951 | NCBI WGS metagenome assembly JACXTT01 (sample SAMN15532306, study PRJNA645909) | rock metagenome | isolation source: weathered quartz diorite | place: Puerto Rico | collected 2017-06-21 | reverse complement strand
CGGTCGCTCGACCAACGGGCAATGCGGTTGACGGGGCGGCGTTTGATGTCCGCATTTCGCGCCATACGCCCATCGGCGCGCTCGCCTATTGACCCTGATTCAAGAGATTGATAGGGTTGCCTCTCTTTCAAAACGCCCTCCCGGTTCGCCGGGAGGGCGTTTTCGTTTTGGTTCCCCCGACCACAAAGGAACCATGAAATGAAAGTACCCGTTGAAATCAGCTTCGGAGCTGACACCACCTTAGGGTATGTGCGGTACGGCAATGGCCCAACTCACGTGCTGGTCATGCATGACTGGCTGGGCGACCACTCCAGCTACGACGCCGTCATGCCCTGTCTTGACGGCCACGCGTTTACCTATGTTTTCGTTGATGTGCGTGGCTACGGGCAATCCATTGAATTGGCTGGCGAATTTACAGTAGAGGAGATTTCCTCCGATTGCCTCGTGCTCGCCGACCAGCTCGGTTGGACGCGCTTCCACGTGGTCGGCCACTCGATGACCGGGATGATCACGCAACGTATTGCTGCGGACGCCCCGTCTCGCGTCGCGAGCGCGATAGCTGTGTGTCCCGTTTCTGCCGCTGGCAATCGGTTGAGTCCAGAGGCTCTGGCGTTCTTTGCCAGAGCGATAGAAGACGACGAGGCCCTTCGGCGTCTGTTCAAATTCGTGACCGGAGGTCTCTCCGATGGGTGGGTTGATCTCAAGGTCCAACAAAGCCGCGACACGGTCTCACCTGCCTGCCGGGCGAGGTACCTCGAAATGCTGGTCACAGCAAATTTCGTTGATGACGTTCGAGGCCTTGAAACACCGTATTTGGTTATTGTCGGCGACAAGGATCCCGGACTTGATTCCGCGGCTATGGCGCGCACCTTTCTGGCGTGGCATCCGAACGCAGAACTGCACGTTATCCCCAACTGCGGTCATTACCCGATGCAGGAGTGCCCGCCTTATTTCGCAACCGTTATCGAGGGTTTCCTGAAACGTAACACCGGTTGACCTGAATGGCGGAAGCCAAGCTGCGCGCGGACATATTCGGGCCAAGGCCCGGATTGTCCGCAACGGGTCCAAGCTGTGTGAAAACGCATGCACCGTTTTGAAGTCTGCGTTGCTACGTAAAATCTGCCAGCGTTTGATTAGTCAGCAGACCTGAAATTTGTGTAGGAGCGCGACTTTCGTTTCGACTCTGACTGTCAAACTTGCTCTAAAACGTTTTCACACAGCCTGGGTCGATTGCTGCCCGTCTCTACCGGCAGTAATCGGCCGATTCTGTTGAAAAAGTAGCTCCCCTGTCTGGCCTGCGGCAAAATCTCTGCATTGGCCAGCAGGGAAGCACGCAGCATGATGGGGCAGTTATCGAGTGGGCAGGAGCGCCTGTTTTACTCGTTCAACCTTGAAGATCACATCCCAGCCAATCACCTTCTGCGCAGCATTGATCAGTGCCTCGATCTGAGCGACCTGCGCCATTACCTCAACGATTTCTATAGCCCGATTGGGCGTCCTTCAATTGATCCTGAGCTGATGATTCGCATGCTGATCGTGGGCTATTGCTACGGCATTCGCTCAGAGCGGCGGCTGTGCGAAGAGGCCCATTTGAACCTGGCGTATCGCTGGTTCTGCCGGTTGAGCCTCGAAGATGAAGTCCCCAATCACTCGACCTTTTCCAAAAATCGACATGGCCGTTTTCGGGACAGCGATCTGTTTCGCTGGTTGTTCAATGAGGTGCTGCGTCGCTGTATGGAGGCAGGCTTGGTCAAGGGCGAGGGGTTTGCCGTGGACGCCAGCATCATCAAAGCGGATGCCAGTCGGCAGCGCGGCGTACCGGGAGATGAGCAGGTCAACTGGAGCGATCCGTCGCTGAGCACCCGCGCCGTGCGTGAGTACCTTGAGGCACTCGATGAGGAGGCTCTGGCCGAAATGCTACCGAAACGCCTATCGCTGACTGATCCTCAAGCCCGCTGGACCGCAGCTCCAGGTGGCCCAGCGTTCTACGCTTACTCCACCAATTATCTGATCGATACCGAGCACGGTGTCGTCGTGGATGTGGAACCCACACCGGCTCATCGCACCGCCGAAGTCGAGAGCACCAAGACAATGATCGACCGCGTCGAAGCGCAGTTCGACATCAAGCCGGAACGCCTCATCGGCGACACCGCTTACGGTACGGCGCCAATGCTGGCCTGGATGGTGGAAGAAAAAGACATCGAGCCGCATGTGCCGGTGTGGGACAAAACCGAGCGCAAGAACGACAGTTTTTCGAGCACCGATTTCCACTGGGATGAAGAAACTGAGGAGTATCGGTGTCCAGCCGGCAACGCGTTGCGCAGCGAATGGCGAGCTTTCAAGAACGAGCGTTCGCACGTCACCAAAGCCAACACCATCATCTTCCGCTCCAGACAGACCGACTGCGCAACATGTCCGATGAAAGCCAAGTGCTGCCCGAACACTTCATTTCGCAAGATCGCTCGCAGTGTCCATGAAGCTGCTCGTGATGTGGCTCGGCGCATCGCCGCGACGCCGGAGTACGTGCGCTCTCGCCACGAACGTAAGAAGGTCGAAATGTTGTTTGCCCACCTCAAGCGCATCCTGAAATTGGATCGATTGCGACTACGTGGCATGAGTGGCGCGACCGATGAGTTCACGCTGGCGGCCTCGGTACAGAACCTGCGGCGATTGGCCAAACTTACGTCTCAAGGGCCGCCAGTAACGGGATAGGTGCGCCTGCACTAAGCAAAAAACCTCCAACTAACCCAATAACAGAGTCGCAAAGCTCAACGAAGGGCCGACAAACCACTCAGTGTGGTGAGTAGGTTCTCCGGTGGCGGTCGCGCCTGAACTCAGACGAGCTGAAAATCTGACTTTTTCAACAGAATCGGCCAGAAGCAGCCTGTCGACTTCGCCAGGAAATCACAAGTGTTCCACCCGTTGTAACGCGTTGTTGTCTGGCTTGGACTTGTCTACAAAACCATAGGCTATTCAGCCTGCTACTGTTGTATCGGGAAGCCCTACTGAAAAAATGGGTGCAATAGCTTGCTTCGACGCGGCGATAGACGCATGCATTCCCTGCGGAAACGGACAATTACACGCCGCCAATGCCGAGGCCGAAGCCATGCAACTCAGTAAAGTGAAAACAGCGGCCATCCTTGTCATGGAACTTCCTCGTTTGTAGCAAGCGTTGTCGAAATGAGATGCCGACTCTAACCGGTGCCAGTTGATGATGCGTTCCATTGACCGTGGAGGCGGCACTATGCAGGTGACAGGCGAAGGAAAATCTGAAAATTTTCTCAGACTCGAACACCACTTATACGGTAACTTTATGTCGTTCGAGGAGCCTGGGAGGGCCCGGCTCGGATTTACGTGTCATGGTGCACAACGGGATCACAGGCTGAGTTCGAATAAGGTCCACTCACAGACTCTCTCTGGCTTTTCAATTCACACTGCGCGCTGCATCCCAGATGTCTCGTGCACCCAGGCTGGCATGCCATGCTTCGAATTGGGACCTCCATTGTTCAAAGGGGGGACCCAGAGGATGACGAGGGTCACCACTCAGTGAGTACGCCATACCTTCGATCAGCCATTTGGGTTGGGTGGCGACTGCCAGATTTCCGAGCGATTCCGCCTGCCGATAATGGATCAGTTCGTGAGCCAGATAAAACGCTTTCCAGCCGCGAGGGGCGACGATCAAACCAACATCGCCAACGGCAGCAGCCGCGCGCTGGCCAAGTCCAAAGGATTCAGCACAAGCGTCAGTCGTGCAAAACACGACACGAGGGACGTTTCGAAATGGCCCGACGGCAGTGGCTGCCGTTGCATATCCCGCAGCGTACAGTTGTTGGGCATCGCCCAATTGCGCAACGCTGTCTGTGCAGATATTCGGAAGTGGGCAAGTTATTTCCGGAACGAGCAAGGGGGCAACGACTCGGAGCGGCTTCACGAAAGCCAGCACGGCGGCTGGTAACGTCAATACGGTGATGGCCGATATCAGGATGATGCGTTTGAGCTTCATGACTATTCAGCGCATTGGTATGAATTGATAGTTGAACAGATAGTAATGCTGCCCATCACGAATATCTATTTCCATCGTGCCGCTGAGTCCCTCCAACTCGCCGGTACCCGAGTCAGGTATGACCTGAATGGTCAGTGTTCGCTGGCCTCTGTCCATAGTTCCCAAATGCATCAACACAAAGCTGCCAGGCCTTCCCGCCAGATTACCCTCAACCCGCTCCATCGCCACATAGCCGGCAGATCCCGGGATTGTCGAGAGGGAGGCAAGCATCTCTCCCAGACTATGAGCCTCCAGGTCCCCCTGAAACGTTTTGTGTATGGCCTTTCTACTCAGTTGAGCGGCCTCGGTACCCGGCGCAACGGAGTGGCTGGGTAGTTGGACGTCGAATGTTCCCTTGGCCTGCATGCGGTTATCTCCATTAAAAATCCAGATAATGCCGTACGGTCTAAACCGGACGCCGTTGTTGTCGACGCTAATCCCTGGACTGTTTACAGTCCGCCTATGCCGAGATCAGCGGCCTGTTTGACCGGTCCACACAGTCGGACCTATCCCTGATTCACATTGGAGCAGATGGCGACCGAAGATGATTGGAAAAACACGACCAGCCTCTACTGTTATCGTACCGCCCGCACGAGGCGTCCTTAATCAGCGATTGAAGGGCCCGCAGTTCACTCACATTCGCGAGGTACCCTCAGTCCAGTTGGCACCATGGGTTGAGCATTATTGGCATGTCAGCTGGAATCTCAGTGATCAGCCTGTACAGCAACAAGAAACCCTGCCTCACCCCAATGTGCATCTCGTTGTGGAACGGGGTCAGGTCCATGTGTGGGGACCGCGTCGTTCCCGCTTCAGCAAGACGCTGTCTGGCAACGGCTGGGCGTTTGGTATCAAGTTTCGTCCCGCCGCATTCCAGCCATTTCTGGACGGACCTGTCGGCCGGTTGGCCAACCGATTGATCCAGGCCTCTGAAGTCTTTGGGGCGGTGGTCGACAGGTTGGCCGAGTACATCGAATGTCCGGGGATGGCCAGCCTGTGCGAGCAATCAGAAGCGTTGCTGTGTCCCCGTTTGCCGCAACCCGATGAACGTGTGCAACTGCTCAATGACCTCATCGCCCAAGTCGCGTCAGACAACAGGCTGACAACTGTGGCACAACTCAGTGAGTTGTCCAATGTTAGTGAGCGGCAGTTACAACGCCTGTTTGCCCATTACGTTGGCGTAAGTCCGAAGTGGGTGATTGCCCGATACCGGTTACATGAAGCGCTGACCCAGCTTCAGAGCGGCAAAGCCAGGCCGGGGACGGTTCTCGCGCTCGAGCTGGGTTATTTTGATCAGGCACACTTCATCAGGGACTTCACTCGGATGGTCGGTCTGGCACCCGCAAAATATGTCCAGACGCAAACGGCTCTGTTGCAGAACTCTGATGCAGGGTGAGTCTCCCTTTCCCGCAGAGCCGGCCGCCGTCCGAACTTCTCCACCCAGTTCAAGTGCAAGGCCGTCGAGGCGGCGCTCCGCACGGGCGGTTACGCTGCTGCGATCATCAGCACCAGACTGTATTCATCAGCCATGGTAGCGTTAACGTTTAGCGGACATGCGCTTCAAAAAACTCAAGCGCCCTTTGGTTAATCTGCTTGTGAACGGCAACGCGGTCGAATCCCTTGGCATCAACGCAGAGCTGCGGTGCATCCTGCTTCAACGGCGCAGTACACGGGGCGAGAAAGGCAAAATGCGCGGCGTCGGGAACAAGGTGGAACTGCGGTTTCTGGGGCAGCGCGTTGGCGAGTGCGGGAAGGGTTTCAGGTAGCACGCCATCGCCGCCAAACTGCGAAGCCCAAATCTGAATCGGTGCTTTCACATTCGTCAGGTTGACTGGGCTAGGAAACGCGTTGAACGGATCCGCCAAGACAAAGGCCTTGATCCGTGCATCACGGGTCAACGGCTGGGTGGGGACCTCTTTGTTGCGCAGTTGTTGGCAAATGGGCAGTGCCAGATCCGGACAAGGGATATTGGCGTTGAGGAAGTCCGGGTTACCGCCGGCCAGTACGAGCCCCGTGTAGCCACCGCGTGAAAACCCAAAGAATCCTATCCGTTGCGGATCGATCCTGGCGGCGTCCGGTGCGGCGCCCAGCATGTAATCGATCAAGCGCTTGATATCGGTCGGACGCTCAACGAATGCGGAAAGATCGTCCGCGTGGCTCATATCGGAAAAGGTATCCCCCGGATGGTTGATGGCCGCCACGATGAAGCCAGCATCGGCCAGTGTTTCGGCAAGGTCATGATGGCCGAGGAAAGAGCCACCGTGACCATGGGAAATCACCACAAGGGGACGCTTGTCACCTACTGTCGGACAGTCACGCCGCCCCATCAAGACAAAAGGTCCTATCGGTACTTCCTGTGCAGTATTAGCGCAGGGTGTCCAGATAATCGCCTTCAAGGCCGGACCGTTGGTATCGGATGAAATGTGAGCGATCTTTATTCCCGCTGCCTGCGTCATCGCCGCAGACAAGCAGAGCGATACAGCCAAGGTGAGTTTTCCCAGGTAGTTTCCATAAGCGAACATTTTGTTTTTCCTTCCCTAGATCGCGGTTTGCCAAGGACCAGGTAAACCTGTCCCGCATCTGAACCAGCCCCACCAAATGGACGACACCAAAACCGACACAAACTGCCGATTGATCACAATCAACCGATTGCTTCGTCCAGCACCTGCCAACACTCAGGGGCTCGCCAAAGCACAGGCTACCCAAACCAGCAGGACCAACGCAACATGGTATGAAATTCAGGATCATTGGCCACAGTCCCAGTGACCACTTCACGCCCTGAGGAGGTCAGTCAACCTAAATCGACGTTCTAGAGCGAACGACAGAAGAGCTGACTGAAGACTTCCGAAACTCCTTGGCGGAGTTGAGCTTTGCGGCTGTAGCACTGGCAGATCGGATGGTCTCTCTGGGGGACTATCGACCATACAAAACCATTCTCCGAGGCATTAACCGCGCCCTTGAAGGTCAGGTCAAAGTCTCAGGGGAGATGCTGGCCATGACTCGCCAGATGGTGCGCTTCAAGCGGCGATTGCAACGCGCCTATGGTGAAAATACTTGGACATAGCTTGGCGACGGTTCGCACACCACTAAGATTGAAGACTTCACTATTACCCTTGTCCCCAAGAGCAAAGACCGATGGCTGGTGAAGACCGGATACAGCCCATCACGGCCGCGCTGGCAAGACAGTCTAGAAACCGCCAAGGGTATGGCGTTCATCAACCTAGACAATGCGCAGAATTGGCTTCTTGAGTTTGAGGAAGGACAGGCGCGCAACGCTGCGTCCGAAAATTAACTCAGGTAACACGATGTGCTGTCGTGTGATGGGCGGACTGATCGGGCCAACATGGCGATCAGTGATAACCGCCCGTCCAGCACACCTTAAAACCCCAAATGAAGTAACGCATGCTTTAGTCTGCTACTGGTATTCCCCTCATGGCTCCGGCCATTCTTATTCCTGGGACCACCCACGTACCTGTGCAGAGACAGTAAGCTCTGCGATCCCCTGGGCAATAAAATCTGCATTCTGCGTCAACGTCAGGAGCGAGCCGGTTACATTGGCTGCTACGTCTTTTGATCCCTGCTGACGAATCCACAGCGCCACTTCTTCCAGCGCCGCTTGCAGTGCCACCTGGTTTGTATCCAACCGTGCAATCAGCTGGACCAGTAGTTGAGCATCGTTCATGGGGGCGTCCGTGTTGGGAAACGATAAACCAGTATGGCGTATGCCTGGCTGCGGAGGCATGACCTATTGCTGCCTTGCGACGCTAGGTAGAGATTCCCGCTCCCCGGTGCCCCTACGAGCCCCAACTGATGCTCACGGTTTCGTATGTCGGCATGAATGAGCCGACCGGGCCGGACAGCCCTGTCAATCAGACACCGCCCCCGCTTGCTGAAAACCGCCAGTAAAAAGCAAGAAAAGCTCAAGACCGGCAGCGGCTCAGTGGCCCCTTTGTTGCTCAGGCGACGCAGGGCCTTCGGCGTAGCACCTCACATAAGCAGCTTCGCTGAAGTTAGCCAGGGGTTCCTCCTTCTGCCAACCACCCGCTCTCTATTTGGGCAATTATTGCGTGTACTCCAACATGCGCCTGTGTCACCAGCTCCGTCGTTCTTCCTTTCGCTGCGCCCATCATCACGCGTGCTTTATCGACGTAGTGGTAGAACGTGGTTTCAATGCTTGCGTGGCCCATCTGCATCTTCAGAGCCTCTGCGCAGGCAGCCCACAGATAGTCTACGGCCTTGGTTAGCAAATCATCTCCAAAGAACTGGATCAGGAAAACGGTCGGCCACCAGTGGCGTGAATCGTAAAATGTGATGCAGTCCCTGAAGCCTTTATGGGTGGCCTGAGCCTTTTTCTTCGCAGCCGTTCCTCGTGATGCAATCATAGTCGGCGTAATTGGGACACCCTGGTTGTTCAGGAAGAGGACAGATAGCGGACAGTCCTTTCCGTAACGTTCTTTGTAGAGCTTACGACGAGCCTCGTATAAAGGCTTGATGTAGCTTTCGTCGAGCATTTTCAGATCATCTCGGTGAACTACGATGGTCCTTGTCTTGTTGCCCTTGCTGCCATACGCGGTATATTCAAATGTCAGTTTTTCTTTGTCCATCTCGGAGTAGGGTAGAATATGAACGTTCTTTCTATCGCCGATATATGGAAATTTGCACAGGTCAATTGGGCGCATTGCCGTACCCAGGGCTAGCTTGAACATTACTGCATATGCCGGGTCGACGAAGCTCGCAAGGTACTGCCTGACCTCTTCAGAAGTGATCAAGGAGTTGAAGGCGAGCTGTCTCGATTCTTTGTCAAGAATACGAATGTTCTTGGAATTTATAGTCACCCGTGCCTTTGCCTGGATATAAGCAAGCATTCTCTCTGACTTAAAATTCGCAATGCAGGTTTTTAGCTCAATATTCACGTTCGTGAGATAGCCGTTGGTGTTGAGCCAATGGAAGTACCCTAACAACACCTTTGCATCCTCATAGATGGTTTCTGAGGCCGGGCTTAATGACTGTTTTGCAATCCTTTCAATTTGTCGCGAAATCTGCCATCTGCGAATGTCGCTGTTGGTAACAAAGGCATGGTAGTTTGCAATCTCTTTGTCAGCGAAATTCGGTTCGGTAGAAAGGAATCGATAAAACATTGAGATAATGCTTGAGTACCGATTCGACGTATTTAGCGATGAACGTGCGTCGTTCATGAGGAACAGGTTTGCATGACTAAGCAAGCAATTTGCTTTTAGTGTTTTGGCAATCAGTATGTGGTGCCGGATATACAGGCCGGTATCCGGCTCTTCATACTCAATTACCTGGCGATCTATAGCGAAACCCATTAATCACCCTGCCTTACTTTGAAGTTGATGACTTCCTCGTAGCCGTGGGCGATGCTGATAAGGTCTGCGTTATCGGCTTGGTCTAGCTCTTGGAGTGGTATGCCGATGAAGAAGAATTTGCGCTGGCCGCTAATTTCTTTTTCAGAATGCATATGGGGGATGTATACCGAAATCTTCTTGATTGGTGGAAGTTTGCTTATGAAGGTGCTCAGCATTTTCTTATCGAATATTGGAAGCCTTACCACAATATGCTTGGAGCTATGATTGGGTTTAAAAGCGTCAAAGAAAGTGCCAAATCGGCTGATGTAACGCTCAGCAAAAATAACGAGTGAGCACCCTGGGTCCGCAGCCAACGCCTTAATAGACTTATAAGCGATGTCCATGGCTCTGTCTTTCTGATCGTAGAAGTCATCAATCTCCTTTGACTCAGCATAAGCTGCTACCGCAGCAGCAAGATCAACGTCCACCTTGAATTTCGGCCCGCTACCTGTTGCTGCTCCGGTCTTGGGCCCGCTAACGCCAATTCGCTCGTTTTCCAGGGCAAGCTTGGTGCGGCTTAGCTCAAGCTCAAGCTTGTTGTTTTGAGCCTTCATTTCGCTCGCGTAAAGGCTTTGCCGCTCAAGGTTGGCACGCACATCATTCGCTATATGAGTGGTGATATCTCCAGTCATGAGTGTCGTGATGTGGTTTTTCAGAGCGTCCTGCATTTTCTTTTCATGCTTGGATTCTATTAGCTTGAGCTGATCCTGAAGGTTTTGAATTGTCACTTGGTTCTGGTTGATCAGCTCATAGGCGAGAAGCGTGTCCGTGCCGCTTAGCAGGTCGGCCAGCGGCTTTGCACCACTGGCATACTCCTTCAAGTAGTTGTAGTAGCGGTGGAATGCCTGTCGGGAAATGCCAGCCTGGTCCGATAACGTTTTTACACCCAGTGAGGTGCCGGGAAATTCCGTGTGGTGCTCAATGATCAGCTCTACAAGCCTTTCGTGGGTCTTATTATTTTTCATCAGGCCACCTCTACCGCAGGAATCAACGGGGCAGTACCCGGTGCGGCAATGGCAGCGTTCGGATCCTTGGCCTGCAAGTTTTCGAGGTGGACTTTGTGAGCCTCAATCCTGGCCGCAATCTTCCGATATGTCTTGGGTGGCAACCCCTCTCCACCGCTAGCCAGCAAGGATTCATAGAACCGCACATTTTCTCTCAAGGACTTTTCGGCCTTGGCGACTACGACAGCATTTCGGCACTCAATCTGGCAATTCGATGGGTTCGGATAAATCCGACCTTCTGGAAGTGTTTGCCCCTGAAGGCATGGTGGAGGAGAGCGTCTATCGAGTTCGCTGCCTGTAACGCAGTACGTTCCGACCGCAGTCCTTCCAACGAAAAGTGGTGTGCCGGAGCTGAGCAAATGCGCAATATAAACCAGAATTGACGTCTTTAGGCGCTTGCCTTTGAACTCTTCAGGGCGCTTGCTGATTTGAGTTGCAAGCCTGTCAGCAGGCTGGCCAGAAGAGGCTCCGTCTCGTACCGCAGTCACAATTTCATGAAACTCTTTCGAGTAGCTTTCCTCCAGCGCCTGCGCCACAGCTTTAACCATGTAGGGGTTTCTAGAGATGTACTGAAGAGTCATTTTGTAGCTGTGGTGACCAAAAAGCATACGGATTAGATCGATGTTTCGTTCGCTTCGGTTGATCAAAATTTCAGCAATTGTCTTCCGAAATCGATGCGGGTGGATTCGATCTATGCCGCATGGCCCTTCTAATGCCGATGCGATCATGCCAACCTGAACTGCATTCCCCTCCTCAACAGAGATCGTCGCAAACGCGTGTTGAAAAACCAGGCCATTTTTGTAAAAGGTCCAGAGGCTACGCAGCTCTCTAAAATCAGCCAGCATCTCCCCGACAAAGCCGGGAAGAGGTAGGCGCTCTGTCTCGCCGTAATAGTTCGGGTCGTTTGAGGTCTTGAAGCGTGTGATATCGATCCAGAAATCGCCGCCTTCATCCTCGATGATGTCATCAAATGACAGTACTCCCAGCTCGCGGTTTCTCATCCCCGTCACAAGTGCAACGAACACGAATACCGCGCGACATACCTCGTCAATCGTTTGGGCAAATTCAGCCACCCATCTGTAGGTGAAGACCGGTCGCCCTTGATGCGTCCCGTCCTTGCGATTGACCGCCAGGACTTGAACACCATCGATTTGGATTGTGAGCGCTTCCTCGATGTCGGTCTGACGTTTCGCACGCCTCACTACGCCTTTTTTGAACTCCGTTATCCCGGAATCAACCAAAAATCGCTTGGCCTCAAGCAGCCGAGGCATCGCCCGCTGCACCCAAAACAGTGAGTGGTTGACCAGCTTTTCCAGTTCGCTTTCCGAGAACGGTATCCAGGATTGGATTGACCCGGTGAAGAAATCCATCACGTCACGGCTTCTCTCTCGGGTATCCACGTTCTGCACTGACGCATGCAGGCATAGCTCCAAGGGAAGCAGCTTTTGAATCGACAACGCTGTCCAGTTACGCAGCATGATGAAGAGATCCAAGTAGTGACTTGGCATCTTCGATGCCTTCGCGTCGTCGAGAGCCCGATTAACCATCTTGACTGTCACCATTGCCAGGTGCTCCGGGATGGCGGTCAACCGATTCGGCGTAAGCAAGTACATCTCTATCAGGCGGAAGGAGGATGCGCGCTGAATGGGTGTTAGAAATGACTTGATACGTGCATAGGGCGTGAATGCAGGTAGCATGTGGTAGATGAGCGCGCGCTTAAGCTCGTTACCTCCAGGTGTCTCGGAGCGAAAGTGAATGCCTCTTCCGCTACTTGGTTGTCGCCAAACGGGTGATGAATAGCTGGAACATGGCGATACTGGAAAATTACCATCTGGATACAGCTCAAGCTTCGCTCGCAGGCCGCTCCTCGCGGGTGCCGAAGCATCGTTGGTCTCGTCTAGCAAAGACGCGAAGCGCTCAAGCGCAGCCTCATCTGCATCATTTTCGAATTCCTCGATGATGCGGTCCTGCATTTCAATGTAATCAGACATCGGCAAGCTCCTCGTCGAAAATCACTCGCAGACTGGAAAGGTCGCGAGGTAACAAAGGCCAGTGCTTTCGTCTGTATCGAGCTGCGGCATTTACTGCGTCTTCGTCATGACAGTCCTGAATCAAGTACTCCAGGATCTGCTTCTCCCATTCCAGGTCAGCGTTACGAGAGCTGCTATGCTCTGAGTCAAGCTCATGCTCGATATGAGACAAGCGCTCCAGCAGATAGGGCAGTGAGTCCTCGAAGAGTCGGATCCGCGAGCAGCCCAGGCATTTCTCAAATCGAAAGCAGCGTTTGCCATGAGCTAGCTCGTTCTCGTGACCATTCCAGTCCGGTGAGTACTGGTCTTCGCACCCCCACATCGACCGGTCATGGCCAGGAATTGTGAACAAGGTGATGGCTGCCGAGGCTTGGTCATTTGCTCGCTTGCCAAGCAATCCGCGAAACTGACCGGTAATCAGCAACTGCACGACTGCATCCAGCTCCGTCCTGAGACGATCTTTGCGCTCTTTCATCGCTGCGCCGGAGCTGTCGTAATAGATATCGGTAGTGGAGTCGTCAGCGTGTCCGAAGTGAGCGCTGATCATGGTCTTTGGCATCGTGCCCTTTTTGCGCATCTGCCAGGTAGGTCGTAGCCGGCGTGCGAGGTCACCTGCCTTCTTTAGCCTCTGACCATTCTCGAAAACCTCGTATTCACGAAGAAAGCATTCAATGCCATGTTTCCATGAGTTGATGATATTGATCGACGAATGCCTGCTACCGTTTTTGAACCAATCGCCCAGAGCGCGCAAGAACAGAAAAAGCTCGTTTCTCTCAAGGCCGACGTTTTGCACTGGAGCACTGTCAAATGCATAGTTTTGCAACGGCTTTGATAGCTTTCCAGCTAGTATGATCAAATTGTATATGGAATACTTGTCCGTCTTATCGCTAGAAGCAGTCATTGGCTTAGGGGCGTCATATGGCAATCCATTTCCCTGGGATCTGAGTTTTTCAGAAATAATGACCGCTAGATTTTCATCGATCGCCCCGGTGAGAACGTGTTCAAAGTCATCACCATCTAGTGCCAATACAGTTTCTTTGTTCCAGCCAGACTGAAGCATCAGGAACAGAGCGATAGCGCACTGGTCCATGGATGTCGGGAAATACATTTCAAGGAGCTGGTCAAAATTTATGTGAGTCTTGGGCGCCCACAGCGTTATATAGGGGTAGCAGACGCATCTCTGGATGGTTGTGCAGTCTCGCTTGTAGCTTGAAATATTGGCTCGGCCAGTAAACCCATAGATATCTTCAAGCGACAGCTGCATTGGGAAACCATGAACCAACAGTGTTTTCATACTGCGAAGATGATCCGGCTGCCACTTATAAACGGCTACTGGATTGGCCTGATCATTTGGTGGAAATGTCTCGAAGGTATACGGCTCTGCCGCTTCAACTGCTTCCCGCCATTCAAGCTTTTGGTACAGCTTGTCGATGTGTGTGGTCAGTGCAGCCGTCAGGCTTTCGTATGCGTCATCCCCGAGTGGCTCCGTTTTCTTCGGCTTCCTTCGGTTGATCGCTGCGATCATCACAACCGGAATCGTGCCATAGTTCCTGGCGACCGAATTGGCACACTTCTTCAGAGCTTCAGCGTGCAGAGGCGTTTCGCCATTTCTCAGCAGGTAGTCTTGAAAGCCCAGCTGGATTTCGACTGAGATATCGGTGAATTGCTTAGGATGCAGCTCGGGAGGATTGCTGGCTTTGTGCTCATCCAGGTAGTCAAAGAAAAGGCTGAACGCTCGATTGGTAGAATAGCCATGCGTGTGTGCAACCATTGATGTATACCGCACAAAAATATAGTGCAGGGTCATGCATAGATTGCTGTTCTTGTCGAAGTACGGGTGGTCTAGGTACTTGGCTTTTACTGTCCTGCCATCATTCGATATGGCAGTGTCAAATTTCAGTGCTTCATCAGTTATCATCCATAAATGCTCATTTCAAAGACGCAGGTGCTTTGCGTCCTGAGTTGAGCTTTATACGCGCAATCGAGACCAGCCTTTGTCTACTTTTAACCGCAACGATTCAATTGTACCGTTGTTATCGATATGTATGTCAAGAGGCTTGATCAAAATTCCAGCTTCCGAAGAGTGAGAATGTACCCTCTCTGCTGAAGTTCGTGAGATATGCCAGATTGTTCCATTGTGTGAGCGAAGGTACTCGGCTTCATTTTCAAAGCGGATGTCTTTGATTACAAGTACCGTCTTCCCCAGCAAATTCGGGTGTTTGGGGGTTGGGGCGGTAATTGGGCGAGACCTGATTAGCTGTGATCGGGTTTCTCCGTAAGTTGGAAGATCTCGATCAATGTAGTTTTTAATGACCGAGAACATTTCCATTGGGCTTAGATGCCAAAAAAAATCTATTTGATATCGCCCGGTTTTATCCCAAGTCTGTTCATTGCTCAGTCCCCAGAACGCCTTCACAGCAAACCAGATCGCTGTGTCAGGGTGCGAAGACTCTCTATATATAGGAGGAATTATGGCGGGGGAGGGCGGTTGGTTGAGCTGTCGTTCCGCGCGCATGAGCCAGTGGTTTGCTGTATGATCGCGCAGCCATTCCGTCCCGGCTCGCTGGAACATTTGACGAGGGGACATTCCCCAGTCAGGGATGATCAGCTCCTTTGCCTCATCGGACCAGGTTTCTTGGTCGGTCAAGCCAAACAGAGCTTGGCAACCCTCTTTCAGTGGGTCAGCCAATGCGTACGCCGCGACTTCTGGATGCTCAAGCAGCATTGCTGCAACCGTATCTTTACCGGAGCGTGCTTTGGCTGCGAGGCCGATCATGACTGGCATTTACTAATGAGTACTCCCATGGCTTAACACGATATAATATCATTATATCGTGTTTACATGCAATGATTGGGCCATATAAGGTGTCTATGTTTACCTCTGGGCAGAAACGAATACAAGATGCCACCTATGCCTACCAGGGCGGTGGTCGCGGCCTGTCGCGGGAACGTATCGCCACCCTGGAAAACTTTGTCCAGGGCGAACTGCGTCCGGACCTGACCCTGGTCTTCGACCTGCCGGTGGAAGTCGGTCTGGCGCGGGCCAGTGCCCGTGGTCGACTGGATCGTTTCGAGCAGGAAGGCCGGGCGTTTTTCGACGCCGTGCGCAGCACCTACCTGAAGCGCGCCGAAGCCGATCCGTCGCGCTATCGCCTGGTGGATGCGGCCCAGTCGTTGGCGCAGGTGCAACAGTCCCTCGACCGCCTGCTGCCGGAAATCCTGGAGCGCCACCGTGGCTGAGGCCTATCCCTGGCAGGACGGCCTCTGGCAGCAACTGGCCGGGCGCACCCAGCATGCCCATGCCTATCTCCTGCATGGGCCCGTGGGCATCGGCAAGCGTGCCCTGGCCGAACGGCTGATGGCCCTGCTGCTGTGCAAGAGCCCGGAAAACCTCAATGCCTGCGGGCACTGCAAGTCCTGTCTGTTGCTGGCCGCCGGCAGCCATCCGGATAACTACATCCTGGAACCGGAAGAAGCCGACAAGGCGATCAAGGTCGACCAGGTGCGCGATCTG